>Ga0233443_1000749_pt1 | contig 33169 bp, 23 predicted proteins | sample SI_123_September_2_FD_182784 | JGI IMG/M metagenome (GOLD analysis project Ga0233443, IMG submission 182784) | Seawater microbial communities from Saanich Inlet, British Columbia, Canada - SI_123_September2016_200_MG | ecosystem: Environmental > Aquatic > Marine > Inlet | place: Canada: British...
CTATGCAATCAGAGCAGTAACACCAAAGGTCAAAAAATCTTGAGCGAAAATTTTGTTAAGATAATTATGGTCACCTACTTATTATTGATTTTCTAGCCATGACTGGAGGTTATAAAATCTTACACCACAATCAAATAAAAAAACCTCCCCCCCCCTTTCTTAAATGCGTTTAGAATATTGTTAGGGAAGTTATTTCGTGCACGTTCCTTAGTGCGTTAATTCTATCACCTGTTTCGCCAATGATCCTGCAAGATTTTTCATCATGATTGCAATGGTTTTGGGGTGGCTTTCCATCATGTTATTGATATCTTTTATATAGATTTTTAGTAGTATAGTATTGCCATTTGATATAGCGGAAGCGCTTCTTTTTTGGTTGAGGAGGATACCAAATTCACCGCAAATATTACCTTGTTTTAGTTGGTTTACACATCCAATATCAACTTTGACAACATCTAGTTTCCCAGCGATGATGACAAGAAAATAATCACAATTGTCACCTTCTGAAAAAATCACGGCTTTATCTTTGTATTTGATCAGTTTGAACCTGTCTAGAAAAATACAGCAAGTTTTTCGATTTAACCCCTTAAAAAGATATAATTTTTGCAATGATGATATTGCTTGTTCTTTGAATTCTTCTTTGAGTTTTTCTTGTGTATGCTGGTCGCTCTGATTATTCATTTTTATAGTTCTGTTTTTACTTTTCATTATATTATAGCTTAGGTTTAACCATTGTAATAAGGGATGATTCAAAATTAATTTTTTATATTGACTCGATCTTTTGCCCACAAAATCACGTTACTCAAACAGTTGCATAGTTCGAATAAATAAGTATTTTCAGGTTATTTTTCCTCGACACCACCTTGAGTGGTAAACGTAGCTATGGAACAAAAGATGACTCGTGCAAAGGTCTCAGACTGTTATTAATAAGCTTGGACTCATATAAACAATAATGACTGCAAATCAAACCAACTTTTATCGCAATTAAATATTTCTTTACTATAATTCTTGAATCAATTCAACAATTACAACCATTGACAAACAGCGGATTCATCATCAATGCAAAATCTAATAAATGAAATTCCGAAAAATCAACAATTTCCAGATAATCACACATTTCAATGGAGTGAAGATCTATTTAATAAAATTAAGCAATCTGAAGTTTTTGATTCTTTACCGTTGTCTGATTTACTAATTTTAACAAAATATGCAACCATTGTTTCTATTAAAAAAAATTGCACATTATTTAAAGAAGGCAGTTATGTCCCGAATCTTTATGTCATATTAGATGGCAATATTGACATCATTATTAATGACAGAGTCATTAATACCATTGGAGGCTACGAGTCTCTGGGTGAAATTTCATTTATAGACGGTCACCCTGTTTCCGCTGATGCCATTACAAAAACTAATTGTACTTTACTGATTATCTCAAAAACAAAGTTTCTCAACAAAGGAGGCATGAAAAAATCGGTCGTAGAGTGTAGTGACCAAAAAAATCAGCACATATATATTTATCAATATGTTACGACATATTTGCCGAAAGTTGGGCTAACCCCAAACACTGATTTAACTGAGCATATTTATCAACAACCGTTTATCTGAAAATCTCCTCCAATGACTCCGAAGTTGATAGGCTATATAAAAAATAATGCTAGACTGAAAATCATGTAAAAAAACAAAAAGCAGTAATTTCATCTCTGATTTGCTAATTGTTAAAAAATTCAAACAAACTATATTTTGGACTTTCCCATGAAAAAAAATCAGCCAATTTTACTATCAACATTATTATCATTTATAACTTCATTCAGCTCTTATGCAGATGACATTGACGTTTATAAATTCATCACCAATAAGCCGCAAGTAATGATTGTTATTGATAATTCAGGCAGTATGTCATGGGATAACCCGAGCAGAATTTCGATTGCAAAAAAAGCTTTAGCTAAAGTGCTAAAGCAAAACTCAGACATAGATTATGGTCTCATGAGATTCAGGAAAAATGGCAGTATAGCGGCAGAATCTAATAAATTGCCTGCAAACTTTGTTAATTTGATTGCGGATACAGACAGTAAACGACTCAATACATTAATTAATAACATCAATGGATTGGTTGCTTCTGGCGGTACACCTTTATGCAAAACCTACAAAGTAGCTCGTGATTATTTTGTCTACAATGTCGGGGGCTATACGGCACCAAAAACCAAACAATGTAGCCAATCTAGCATTCTGTATATGTCAGATGGTCAACCATCAGGAGACATTCCATCATTCAACTGTATCAATGATGCAAAACTATTGAACAACAAAGCTAATAAAATAAAAACCTACACTATTGGTTTTACACAAAATATTCCGCTACTACAAGACATGGCAAAACTCGGTGGTGGTGAATATTATCTTGCCAACAGCAATGATCTTGCCGTTAAATTGCAAGCCGCTATGGATCAGATAAAAAATAGTAGTTCAACAATTGAAGCACCGACGACAACCAGTTCAAATGATCAGTTCAGTCATGGGGATGAGGTTTATTTAAGTGGTTTTTCTGCATCAAATAAACCTCGATGGAAAGGCAACCTTAGAAAATATTATATGCATAATGGCAAAATGTTTATTGATAAAAATAAAACAATACTTGCCAGAGACAAGACTGGAAAATTAAAAACAGATATCATCAAAGAAGGATATGGTCAAGATTTACTCAATTATGCCAAAAAGAATTTTAATCTTCGAAAAATCTATGTCAATGACCAAAAAACATTGGTCAATAGTCCATCACAATTTCAACAACTATTAAATGTTAACAGTGCGGTTCAAAGATGGGCTTATGGCGATGAAAGAAGTTGGATTATTGGTGATATTTTGCATTCTAAACCTGCCACCATACGCTATTCAGATAAAGACACACGAGTAGTTGTTGGAACCAATGCTGGCTTTTTACATATGTTTAAAGGAGATTATTCAGGCAAGCAAAATCCTGAAAGCTGGGCATTTTACCCTAAAGAATTGACGGGAAAATTACTGATCAACTTAAAAAACAATATTGAAAAAAAGGGAAATACATCAGACCACCCCTACGGTGTTGACGGCAGTATTTTTGTTTATACCAAAGATGGCAATAAAGATGGTAATCTGACCAATTCCATCAAAGATAAAGCCATTGTTTTCTTCGGTCTGAGACGTGGTGGACAGCATTATTATGCACTGAATGTCATCAATCCTGACAAACCCAAATTATTATGGTCTTACAAATTACCAGATAATGCCCAAAGCTGGTCAACTCCTAAAATCACTTATCTTCATAACAAAAGTGGCAAAAAAACACTTTCAATGATTATTGCAGGTGGCTACGATACCAATAAGGATGCCAATTCGACCCAAGACTTAAATGGTACAAATATTTATGCCATTGACGCAGTAACAGGTAAACAACTATGGCGATTAACAAAAAACAAACCCATCAACGGCAAACTCACACACAGTATGCCAGCCACTGTCTCAATTCTTGACAGTGACTCTGATGGTATAACAGATCGTTTATATGTTGGTGACACAGGGGGTAATATCTGGAGAGCGGATATTGTTCCAAAAGATAATGGTAACAATAAAAAAACGGTTTCATCGGGCAACAACCCTAAAGAAATCACTCTGTTTAAAGTTGCGCAACTGGGTGGCACTAACGGTAATGACAGACGTGTTTTCAACCGCATTGATGTCGTTAGAACTTTCTACAACAATAGGAAAGTAGATTTTCTACTCATCGGCACGGGTACACGTCCAAATCCCAAAGGAACCACTGTTAAAAATAAATTTTATGCCATTATGGATTTTAAAGTTCATACACAGTTAGCCACTGCCTCCGACATCAAGGACTATCCCATTAAAAATAGTCAATTAGCAGACATGACTAACCATCAATCACAATCAAATGCATCTTATGCTGTTAAAAAAACCACGTACACATTAGACAAACAAAAGAATGAAATTGATAGAGATGTGGGAGGCTGGTTTATTACTTTACAAAAGCCTGGGGAGAAATCATGGCATTCGGCAGTTACATTTGCTGGCAATGTGGCATTCTTGACTTACACTCCTTCAAGTTTTGTTCAAAATAATAACAAATGCTCTTCATCAAACACGGGGGAATCAAATCTTTATGCCATAGATTTAAGAACTGCTCGCTCTGTATTTAGAGTCAATAACAACAAATTCACACCCAAAGGAAAAACAACCCTTAATAAATTTGACCGTTCCATTCACTATGGCAACGGCATACCTGGAAAAATTGCAATACATCTTAGGTCCAACGGTGGTAAACAGTACGCCAGTTTATTTACTCCTAAAGGAGCCATTGAATTACCCATTTTAGGCGCATCAGGTAACAACCAAAACTTAGATGAACTTAGACGAAGAAATAATCGTTCTTATATATTATCGGGGGATGTTGAGTAAGGTTGTGCTATGATATATTGAATAACTACTTCTTAGGTAACGCGCAATAAATAAACTATCCATATTGCGCAGAAATATTGTTTGTCTTTTTTGTTACAAAAATAGGCGTGTAGTCGCTCTACATAACTATTTTTGTGGCAAATAAGACGGATAAAAGAGTTTTATGCCCTTTGGGTGCAAGTAAGATGGGTAGTTTATTTATTGCGAGTTACCTTAAAACAGCATGAATTATATCCATGCTTATCAGTGTCTACCTGTGGTTAAAATGAATAATTAGTTGAATTTTTTATTTGGAAAATTACTATGTTTAAACAATTTTGTGCTTTTGGAATCATCATTTTATTTTCCAGTTTATCGAATGCTGATGACAAAAGTTCCATTAGAGGCATTCTAAAAGATATCAATGGTAGTTATATTGCGGGATTACAAATCACTTTAACCAATATGAACACACTGGTTAAGCAACAAACCAATTCAGACGGTCTTGGTAATTACAGCTTTGAAAAACTAGATGTGGGAAAATATAAAATGACCATTCCCTTAATCATGGGAGCAAACAAATCATTTCAACATGACTTTAATATTCGGAAAAAACACCAGGCTAAATACAATATTAAACTCGATTATGAGAATCCTTATGCGGGATATTAGGCAATTCACAATAAATAGTGTTGTTTTCTAGGAGGCTGTCCGAAAACTCATCTTTCCGCCAACTCTGCGTTAAAAATGGTCTCAAAATGCTCATTTACACACGTAAACTGCGCTTTTTCGGCAATAAATTTTCAGATTTTATTCTCAATACAAAACTGATGCCCCTGCTTTAAACAATAGTGCAACCACTTATTCAAAAAACTATTAATTTTCCATTTTTTAACGAAAAGACTACAGAATATTTTTTCGTTGAACGGCACGTCATAATTAACACCAGAATCATCCAATAACAAAACCTCAGCCAAACGTGCATCATGATAGATTTTAATGCGAATATCAGGTATGTGTTTTATATTATATTCTTCTCTGAAAAAATAGGTTAGTTTAATGGTTGTGGTATATTTAGAGGTATTCAGCACACTCATGTAGAGATCGAGCTGTTGACTGACTCTGGACACCCTCCCCCCTTGTTGACTTTGGATGTCAGGAGCCAGTTTATTAATTAATATATAGTTGTATTCGTAAAGAGAAACTAAATCGCCAAGATTCTTTTTTCTTATGTCTTTTAATTCTACTAAATCAGTCGACATTAAATGCACATGATAAATCGGTTATCAAATCTTCAACATCTTCTAAACCGATTGATAATCTCAATAAATTTTCCTGAATACCTGCTTTCACTCTTAATTCTGGTGCAATTTTTCCATGTGTGGTACTCGCTGGATGAGTCAATGTTGTTTTAACATCACCCAGATTTGCGGTGATTGAAATCATATCGATTCGATTAATAAAATCCCAGGCATCCTGTTTTGAATTGCCGACTTCAAATGCCACAATGGCACCATAACCAGTTTGCTGTTGCGTTGCCAATTCATGCTGTGGATGTGATGTCAGACCAGGATAATAAACATGATTTACCTGCTCATGCTGTTCCAACCATTGGGCTATTTTCATCGCTGATTCACATTGCGCTCTGATTCTTACCGACAAGGTCTCCAATCCTTTAATAAAAACCCAGGCATTGAAAGCACTCATGGTCGGCCCGCCTGTTCTCAAAAAACCATAAACATCTTTACCTACAATTTCTTCACTGCCGATAATTGCTCCTCCCATACAACGCCCTTGACCATCGATATATTTAGTCACAGAATGTACTACGATGTCTGCACCCAACTCTAACGGACGCTGTAAAATAGGCGTACAAAAACAGTTATCAATCACCAGCAAACAATCATTATCATGAGCCAGTTCTGCCAACTGTTTAATATCAACCAATTCTGTCAGTGGGTTTGAGGGGGTTTCTAAAAATAACAGTCGTGTATTATCGCGAATAGCTGACTGCCAGGACTCTATATCTGTCAATTCTACAGTGGTTGTTTCGATACCAAATTTTGTCAAATGCTGATTGAATAAAACGGTTGTGGTACCAAAAATACTTTGAGAAACCACAATATGATCTCCCGATTTTAGACACCCCATGCAAACACTCAATATAGCAGACATGCCAGAGGCCGTTGCCACACAACGCTCACCACCTTCCATTGCAGCAAGTCGTTTTTCAAATGATTGAACGGTTGGGTTGGTAAATCTTGAATAAATATTTCCAGGCGTATCCCCTGCAAAAACGGCAGCGGCAGTTTCTGCATTTTCAAAGACATAACTGGAGGTTAGGAAAATGGGATCACTGTGCTCATTTTCTGGCGTTCGGTGATGCCCAGTCCTGATGGCTGTTGTAGCAAGACCTTTGTATTTTTTAGCGTCCATGACACTCCTCAAGAGTTATTATGTAAATCAATGGCTGTATTTTCTTTAATTTGATCATTGCCTTTGACAGAATCAGCCCGTTTTATTTCTAAAGACTGAAAATAGTCATCGGGAACATCGGTAATGTATTTTTGGTCAAAACATGATGTATCAAATTCATCAATTGCACGATCTCCCCTAACCGCCTCAATTAAATCATCAAGGTCTTGATACAACAACCAATCAGCTCCTATTTCCTGAGCAATTTCTTCATCCGTTCTATTGTGAGCAATAAATTCGTCCGCAGCAGGCATATCAATTCCGTAAATATTAGGATATCTAACAGGAGGTGCGGCAGAAGCAAAATAAACTTTTTTTGCTCCCGAATCACGAGCCATTTGAATAATTTGTTCGGAGGTGGTTCCTCTGACAATTGAATCATCAACCAGCAATACATTTTTATTTTTGAATTCCAAATCAATCGCATTGAGTTTTTGACGAACTGATTTTTTTCTTAATTCCTGCCCTGGCATGATGAACGTTCGTCCGATATAACGATTTTTTATAAAACCCTCTCTATACTTAATTCCCAAAGCATTCGCCAATTGTAAAGCAGAAGTTCGACTGGTATCTGGAATCGGAATAACCACATCTATATCATGTTCGGGATAAGATTTCAGCAACTTTTCAGCCAATTTTTCTCCCATGCGTAAACGGGCTTTATAGACAGAAATATCATCAATGATAGAGTCTGGACGCGCCAGATAAACATATTCAAAAATACAAGGAGCATGCGTTAAATTATCCGCGCACTCACAATTATAAAAGTCACCTTGCATACTGATAAAAATGGATTCACCTGGCTTTATTTCACGCACCAGTTCAAACCCCAAGACATCAAGCGCTACACTTTCAGAAGCCACCATGTATTCTGTACCCTGTTCGGTTTCACGTTTACCAAAACAGACGGGGCGAATTCCATTAGGGTCTCTAAAAGCTAAAACACCGTATCCCGTAATCATTGCAATGGCAGCATAACCACCATTACATCTTTTATGTACTTCTTTAACGGCATTAAAAATATCTGCTACTTCAATTCTGACTTTCCCTAGACGATGCAATTCATGAGCCAAAATATTCAACAAAACTTCCGAATCAGATTCGGTATTGATGTGTCTTAAATCATCTAAAAATAGTTCTCGTTTTAAATCATCAGCATTGATTAAATTTCCATTATGAGCCAAGGTAATGCCATAAGGTGAATTGACATATAATGGTTGTGCTTCAGCAGAAGAAGAACAGCCCGCAGTAGGATACCTCACATGACCAATACCCACATTTCCTTTGAGTGTTAACATATGCCGAGTATGAAAAACATCTCTGACCAAACCATTGTCTTTTCTTAAAAATAAACGACCATTTTTGCAAGTTACGATTCCCGCCGCATCTTGACCTCGATGTTGTAACACCGTCAATGCTTCATACAAATACTGATTCACAGGTTTTTTTGCGACAATCCCAACAATTCCACACACAGTCTTTTTACCTCAATAGTTTTAGTGACGAAAGTGTACCATAACTTCAACCTGAATCCGAAACTTGGATATCAATAAAAGTCACTCAATTCATCTCATCAATAATAGCTTCTGTTGTCGAATAACCATAGCCAAATATCAAACCAATGGAATAAATAATTTGTCGTTCTCTTTCATTTAACGCTCCCAGACCTAAATAAAATTTAAAAGTCGTTTGAATGATGAGTAAACTGCCCGATTCATTGATTGTTTTCAACTTTAGCTTAATTGAACCCAACACACCTGTACTGCCGTTTTTCAACTCTTCTATGGCAGCAGACAAAACATCATCATCCAGTGACTGCCCAGTCATTTCTTCAAAAACCTGATGAATAATATCAATATTATTTTGGTAATAACCTAAATCTATCAATATTTGGGCGGCAACAATCACAATCGACTCAATATAAGGTGCACGAAAAATAGTTTGGCATCCATTACTGATGAAGTCAGGAGGCATGGATGACTTGCATTGCTCACATTCGGCTAAATATTCAATTTCCTGCATTGGAATAACGGGAACAAAAAATAGAGTAAAAAACTCACGAGTTCTTGACAAAGTATATTTTGTTTTCTTTTGACAAACAGGACAATACACTTCTACTTGCTTTAAGTTTTTCTTAATTATTTGCTCACCAAATAAAATCAACACACCTAACATCCCTTTGCTACACTTAAAAGATGATGACCTTTAGGACAAAATAATAAAATATTTTAGAACCACGGACGGACACAGACACTCATTAAACATCATCATATCTATTTGTATTAATCTGTGACTTTAATATATGGCTAATATCTATTTCGGTAAATAATAAGGAATGAAAATTAAATAACCTGAACATATTGCTTCCATCTTCACATCATTTTCGATTGATCCTCAATCACAAAACCTCGCATTAGAGTAACTAGTGCAGCGGTTTTGTTCAATCAGATCAATCGAAACTAACGTAAACCTGAAAGCAATATTGTCCAAGTTATTTAATTTTCATCCCTAAACTTTATTTTTTCGATACCTAAAACAATTAAAATAATACTACAAGAAAACAATAAGCAATGCTGGAAAAAATAAAACAATTACGGGAAATAGATAAGGCTAAAAAAATATTTCTTGCCACCATACCCTTTATCATATTACTCATGCTATACAGCTTAGCTTCAACACTTCGGCATCAAGACAATGCTAACGACAAAATATTACCCAGTATAAGCCAAATGGCAGATGCTTTTTATATCAAAGCATTTGTTAAAGACAGGCGCACAGATCAATATATTTTATGGCAAGACACATTTGCCAGCCTTAAAAGGCTTGCTGGGGGAATTTTTTTCGCAGCCATACTTGGAATAATCATTGCGCTACACATTGCAATGCTACCCAAATTAGACATGTTGTTATCGCCATTCCTTATTTTTATATCAATGATCCCTCCACTGGCCATATTACCCATTATATTCATTGCTTTTGGCGTCAACGAACTGGTTAAAATTATGTTAATAACCATCGGCATTTTTCCCATCATCACTCGTGACCTGGTTTTGACCATTCAAAAAATGCCCAAACAATTAATTACCAAAGCCAAAACATTGGGTGCAACTCAGGCACAAATCATCTACACTATTATCCTCCCACAAGTCACACCAAGACTAATTAACGTCATCCGACTGTCTTTAGGCATGGGATGGATGTTACTCATCGCTGGAGAAGCCATTGCTTCAACAGAAGGACTGGGGTATCGAATCTTTTTAGTTAGACGTTATTTGGCGATGGACGTCATTATTCCCTATGTTTTATGGATCACACTGCTTGGTTTTTTAATAGATAAAACACTTTATTGGATATCAAAAAATAAATATCACTGGTATTGCAAAACATGAAAAATACGCCTTTACTAGAAGTTGACAATGTTAGTCAGTTTTATAATAACCGACGGATATTAGAAAATATAAATTTTAAAATCAATAAAGGTGAGTTTTGTACTTTAGTAGGACCCAGTGGCTCAGGAAAAACAACGTTATTACAACTCATAATGGGGGAACAACAAGCTCATACAGGTAATATTTCAATGTCTGGCTTTCCTGTTAAATCACCCAATATTGATCGTGGCATTGTTTTTCAAAGTTATGCGTTATTCCCTCATTTAAATGTACTTGAAAACGTAATGCTGGGTTTGAATCTACAATCTCGCAACAATAAAGTGGAACATAAGTTATTGCTTGAAAAAACATTTCATTATCTATCATTGGTTCACCTTAAAGATCATGCCTATAAATATCCTTATGAGTTATCTGGAGGTATGCAACAACGTGCGGCTATTGCTCAATCGTTGATTATAGAGCCCAAGATATTATTAATGGATGAACCGTTTGGAGCACTGGACCCTCATATTCGAGATGAAATGCAGGTATTGATCTTAGATTTGTGGGAAAAAAATGAGATGACTGTTTTTTTTATTACACATGATTTGGAAGAGGCTATTTATTTAGGTACCCGAGTATTTGTTTTATCACCCTACTACCAACAAAAAGAAAATAAAAAATCACGAAACCAAGGTGCTAGAATTTTATTGGATAAAAAATTATCCACTCACATTAATTCAACTGAAATTAAAAACAGCCCTGACTTTTTTTCTATGGTCAGCCAAATCAGAAACATTGGGTTTAACCCGAAAAAAACTCGTTTAGTTGATGAATTTAATACATTACATGATCAGACTAAATAAATCAGTTGAATCTACTTATGATCAACATTCAATATAACATACGGAGAAAATCTGCATGACATCAAGAATTGATTACAACAACCCTCATGGCGAAGGCCAATTAGGACTGCCTTACCATTACGAAATGTTATCTGATGCCGTCAGAGTTGGCCCATTTAAACAAGCAATACAAAGAATAAGCAACGACAAAGTGGTGCTGGAAAGCGGAACAGGCAGTGGTGTTTTGAGCATACTGGCTGCTCGCGCAGGGGCAAGCCAAGTATTTTCAATTGAGCTGGATGAAAATATTGCACAATTTACTCAAAAAAATATTGCTAACTCTGGTAAAGACAATATCAAGCTCATTAATAAAAGTACCTTAGATGTTAACTCTGATGACATCAACAATCAAAAAGCTGATGTGGTCATTGCTGAAAACTTAAGTACCTGGTTAGTAACAGAACCTCAAATATTGGTCATGAATCACATGACGCAGAACTTGGCAAACAACGATGCCATTTGCTTACCACAAAAAGTCTTCAATTATCTTGAACTGGTCAATTCAAAATTTGTTTTTGAAGAAACCATTCATTTACGCACTCAATTTTTTGAGTTCACAGGCATTATTTCTCCTAAAGCTCACTCCAAACCTTATTTAGTTGACACTTTTGATATGAGTAAGGTCAACCCTGAAAGCTTCAGTTATACAATCAACGTTCCTGTCACCGAAGATGGCACAATTAACAGTATTCGACTGACCTCTCCACTTCAGGTTTATGACGACATCACCTTTGACTCATCTGATTCATTGATGCCTCCTGTTGTTTTACCATTACCCGAAGATCTCAATGTCACCAAAGGAGACACCATTGAGCTTTCTATCAGTTTCACAGTCAATTCAGACTGGGATAGCTTTGAATGTAACGCCAAAAAACTTTAAGGAAAAATTGTGACAAAAAAAATAATCAACATGACTCTATGCGGTCTTTTATTGTGCTTTAGTGTCAACGCCTTTGCACAGAAAAATTTTAAAATTGCCTGGTCACATTATACAGGCTGGGAACCCTGGGGATATATGCAAGACTCAGGAATTCTAAAAAAATGGGGCAAAAAATTTAACATTAATATTGAAGCCGTATTAATTAATGATTACATTGAATCCATAAACCTATATACTCTCGGAAAATTTGATGCTTGTACCATGACAAATATGGATGTATTAACCATTCCATCATCCAGTGGCATTGACAGCACAGCTTTAATTATCGGTGATTTTTCTAATGGCAATGATGGCATTGTTGCTAAAACAGCCAAAAACATCAAACAACTTAAAGGAAAAGATGTTTATCTGGTTGAACTGTCTGTCTCACATTATTTACTCACACGTGCATTAGAACAAAATCATATGCGGGAAAAAGATTTAAATCTCATCAATACCAGTGATGCAGATATTGCCACAGTTTTCATGAATAGCAGCAAAAACAGTGCAGTGGTTACCTGGAATCCACCACTACAAGTGGTTAAACAAGAAAAAGGTACAAAATTGTTATTTGACTCATCCAATATACCTGGCGAAATCATCGATTTGCTAGTCGTTAATTCAAAAACACCTGACTCATTTAAAAAAGCAGTCATTGGAGCATGGTATGAAACCATGAATCTACTAAAAAATAGCCCACAAAGAAATAAAATCGTCAAAATATTGGCTAATCAATCAGGTACAAACTCAGCCTTATTTGAAAAACAATTAAAAACCACCGCCATGTTTTTTCAAAAAAACAAAGCAGATGCGTTTGCCAACAGCACAAAATTAAAAACAACCATGCGCCATGTTCGTAACTTTGTTTTTGATAAGGGTTTAATGGGTAACGGTATCAATTCACCAGGAGCCATTGGCATTATGTTTCCAGACAAGACGGTACTCGGTGACCCATTGAATATAAAATTAAGATTTTAACTTGTATTAGAGACTTCAAAGGAATGTGTGCGGTAATTCAACAACTGACCAAATTTATCGAGCACATCCCTAAAGGCAACAGGATTTTAGACTAATGGAACTCCCAATAACTATATTTTTAATGATCTCATTTTTCATTGGTGTCCATGCTTCTGGCAGGATTAAAGGGAAAGTAAAAAACTTCTACATTGCGGGTAACATTATACCTTTCTGGGTGCTTGCACTGTCACTGACGGGTCAAGCAATCGAAATGGGTGGCACACAGGATAACGCCACTTTTGCAATTTCAAGCGGTTTTTGGGCAGGTGCAATTCTACCTATCGGCATTGGAATGTCATTGCTCATACTTGGTTTTTTCTTTGCCAAACCTCTACATGATATGAAATTAATGACACTGCCAGATTTTTATTTTAGAAAGTTTGGTAAATGGGTTGAGTTACTGGCATCCATCATATCAGTCACAGGAATGATTATATTGCTGGCAGGGAATCTTGCAGGCATTGGCATTTTATTAAATTATGCACTGGGTGTTGATCCAATTCCTGCCATGATTGTCATTGCCGTTATTGTCATGATCTACACCACTGCAGGTGGCTTATTTGCTGTTACCTGGAATGACGTACTGCATGTCAGCGTTATGTTTATTGGTTTTACAGCGGCATTGGTCTGGATTATTGCCAACAACGACACCTCAGTATTGGTTAACGTTATCTCAGAAAAATTCAGTTGGGAACCTTTTTATAAATCAGAACAAGGCGCTTTACTAACCTGGGCCTCTTTACTGGCATTGGCACTGGGTGATGTGGTTGCATTGGATTTTATGGAACGTATATTTGCAGCAAAAACAGCCGATTATGCCCGTAAATCATGTTTGTTATCAGGTGGAATCACTATCTTTGTCGGTATTGCATTTGCTTTATTAGGCATCATGGCAACCTTATATATTGAAGATGGCGCCACAGGCAATGTATTTTTAAACTTTGTCAGAGATAGCTTACCTGTTGGCATTGGAACCATGGTTTTTATGGGATTAATTGCAGCCTGTATCTCAACATTAGATGGTGCTACAATGGCTTGCTCAACCGTTATTACAAAAAACATCATTCAAAGCCAATTCCCAAATTTGGTACCTAAACGCCAACTGTTGTTTTTCTCTCGCTTTGCTTGCTTACCCGTAACCATCATTGCCATCATCATTGCCATCATCAATCCCGTTCCTGGTGATTTACTGATCTTAGCCTTTGATGTTGTATTTGCGGGGTTATTTGTCCCGTTAACTTTAGGTATTTATTGGAAAAAGTCCAACAAATATGCGGCCTTAATTTCAATCATTGTTGCTTCAACAGCACGTATCATATTACAGTTTGTGATACCCGAAGATTTAGCTGGCCTGGCAACCTTAATACCCCCTGTTTTATCACTCATTACTTTTGTGAGCATCAGCTTATTTCTCGACAAAAAAACACTTCCCGAAAATGAAGTGACAGCTTATCCCGCAAGAGGATAAGTTTCGTTTGAGCAGACGGGCTGCTCAACTCAGCTTTATACCGCAAGGGCATAAGTTTCGTTTGGGCAGACAAACTGCTCAACTCAACTTTAACTTTACTCTTTGTTTGAACAGGAAAATAGACAAGTGTTAAAAAAAATCATCTCAGTAAAAAAAGAAGAATTACCCCGTGTTTTATCGGTCGGTTTTTTATTTGTATTAGTCACCGCAGGTGTTGAGCTAGGAAGAATTGGTCGAGACAGTTATTTCCTGACCCAAGTAGGTGCTGATAAAATTCCCTTGATGTATGTCATCATTGCTGGACTGATGTTGCTGATTTCATTTTTATACGGTCGTTTTGTGGATCGGTTTAGCAGTGAAAAACTGATGATTTTCATTCAAATGACAGGCATATTAGGCATGTTTGGGTTATGGGGAATATTAACTTTCTCGACCATGAAAATTGAACTACTGCCCTACATTATGTTTGTTGGTGTTGAAGTTTATTTATCCGTCTTATTGATTCATTACTGGGTTGTTGTCAGTACCACATTTGATGCCTGGGAAGGACGTCGTGTTTATGCCTATATTGGCGCTTCTGGATTAACAGGGACCTTATGTGGTGGTCTGGGTGCAAATTTCGTATCCACCTATTTTGGTGCGCAAAGCTTATTTTTAAGCTGGGCAATATTATTGATTCTTTCAATTCCTGTGATTGCCCGAGTTAAAAAGACCAAGCAAGAAAGCCATATTAGCACTCAAGACACTACAACTGAAACTGACCCACAAGAAACAACCAGTGAAGAATCAGGCTCATTAAAAGCCATTTGGAAACAACCTCTACTACGCACACTCACTTACATGTCTTTGCCCATGTGGATCACTATTTTCATTATTGAATTTAATTATTACACCACAATGGACAAGGTGTTTATTTCACCTGATGAATTAGCCAGTTTTCTAGGCATAGTTGTTTCAGTCTCGTCATTTGTTGGCTTAATGTTACAGGTCTTTATCACCTCGAAATTATTGAAAAAATGGGGTGTGGGTGCTACCAGCATGGTTTATCCATTTTCAATTACCATTGGCGCCCTTGCGTTATTAATTTTTAGCTTAACACCAACCGCAACCGCTGAAACCATACCATTGTACAGTGTTGCATTACTGGTCGTTATTGCACGTTTTTGTGATATTGCCATCTACTTTTCAGTTTATGAATCAGCCACTCAATTGCTTTTTTATTCTGTACCTAATTATATTCAAGGTCGTAGTAGAGCATTTATTTCAGGATTTATCATGCCTGTCAGTATCGGTATAGCAGGATTATTACTGGTTTATTTTACCTCAATCAATGAACCCATTTATAACATAACATTCATGAGTATCTGCATGGGATTAATGCTCATTATTTTGGGTTTAAACATTACCCCTGACTATTTGATCGCCATGTTATCTAACATTGATTCCAGCGACAGCAGCAACCGACAAGATGTCCTGAAAGAAATCAGTAAATTAACAGCAAGTGATGCAAAATACGCATTAATACAATCAGTTACTTCTAAAGATGAGGAAGAGGCGATGTTTGCTGTAGATAAATTGACTGCAATGCAGGATGATGAATTATTTGAAGATCTGGAAGACATTGTTGAACACATACAACCCAATATTTTGCGTCAAATACTCAGCCGATTTAATGCTGGCCACATGGATAAACACCCAGACTTTATTAACAGTATTCGTGAGATTGATCCAAACCTAATCAGTAGATTTGAACAAGAACGGGTACTGAATGACGCAGTCTACAATGAAGAGTCACTTAAAAACATTGTTCATTTACAAGTTAAAAAACAAATAAAACAACACATTCATGCTGACAATATCGAGAAAATGCTAAAGGAAACAGAAGTTCACGCATTGATCGTCATCAATGACAAAAAAAGTGCCGAAATCAAAGGCTCTGTTATTATTAGACAACAATCATGATGCAAAAAAACCGCACTTTTCATTTTGTCATGACGGCATTTCTATGTATCGGCATGGGTACAGCTTGGTTATCTTGGCAAATCCACCAATCTTACCAAACCATCAACCGATTGGTTGAAACAGACGCTAAAATGCTCAAATTGCATGGAGAAATACTTAGACTTGATGAGCTATTAACACTATTAAGTAGAATTGCAGTCACAACAGGAGATCTACATTATGTAGAACGTTATGATGAATTATTTTCTCAATTAGACAAAGCCATTATCGAAACCCTGGAACTATCCCCTGCCAGCATCAAAAAACAAGTTGAAGAACAAACCTACGAAGCAAACCTAACCTTATTAAACATGGAAAAAAAGGCATTGAAATTGGTTAGAGAAGGTAAAAAAGAGGTTGCTTACAAAATTGTTTTCAGTGACAAATATGAGCAGGCAAAAATGGACTATTCAAAAGGAATGGATATCCTGAGCAACTACGTTACCAACATGATTCAACATGCCAAAGAAGAAAAAGAAGAGGGTGAAAAAATCATTCCCGTTGTCATTATTGTTTTGGCTTTTTTACTCATTGTTTTAATATTGATCATACGTTATCAAATTAAAATGCACGCACAATTATTAGACACGCATGAACAAATTAAGACTCAAAAATCTGAATTAAAAAAAGCCAATCAAGAAATTGGTAAATTAAATGACAACCTCAAGGAAGAAAACATAAGACTTGGCGCTGAAATAGAAGCTGCGAAAAAAATTCAAATGATGGTCATCCTAGATGAACAGGATATCAGTTATTCTGGTGTTGACATTTCAATGTACTTAGAACCCGCAGAAGAAGTTGGCGGTGACTATTACGACATCATCAGTGATATTCAATCATCCAGTGTACGTTTTGGCATTGGAGATGTCACTGGACATGGCCTTGAAAGTGGCGTCATCATGCTGATGGTTCAAACCGCCATGAAAACATTAATGGTTCATGGTGAATTAGACTTAATAAAAGTCTACGAAACCATCAACAAAGTCATTTGTGACAATGTCAGCCGCATTAAATCTGAAAAATCCATGACATTATCACTGCTTGATTATAATTTTGAAAAGCATATTTTTTCTGTGACAGGTCAACATGAAGATATTTTGTTGATTAAAACAAATGGTGAATATCAAACATTCAGTACAATGGATTTAGGTCTGCCCATTGGGCTTGATTATGAAATCAGTGATTTTACAGAAAAATTAGACATACATCTGGAAAATAATCACGACATTTTGATTTTACATACTGATGGAGTCACCGAAGCAGAAAACATGAAAAATGAGCAATATGGCTTTCAGCGCATGTGTGACATAGTCAATAAACACCGTCAACTAACAGCCAAACAAATAAAACAATATTTAATTGATGATGTCTTAAGCCATATAGGCGAACAAAAAATATTTGACGATATCACACTATTAATTATCAAACGTGATGATGCAACCAAAGCAGCATAAAGGTGCAAAAAATGATTTTTAAACAACAAATTTCTCTAGCAATTTTCCTGTTAATAGTTTCTATTTCAGCGACAGCGGCAGACAATAAACTATTGGGAGGAATCTATCAACCCGTCAAGTCATCTGATACATTAGGCAGTATTGCAAAAAAAATACGAACAGAAGATCTTTCACTCACCAAATATCAGGTCATGGTTGTTATTTGGCAAAATAATTTAGCCAGTTTCATCAATGGAAATATTAATAGAATTAAACTCAATTCTTCTTTGAATATTCCGACATCAAAAGACATTAAAACCATCAAAAAATCAGAGGCTAAAAAACTATTTTTTAGAGCGGTCAATGGAAAATCAGTGACAACAAAATTTTCTGCCACTGATACAAGCAAAACAGAAATCAACAGTACAACAATTGAAACAACGACTGTTAATAATCAAAAAACACAACCCTCCCCTGCTATTAATGAATCATTAAACAGTCTCAATACATTGAAGAAAAAACATGAAATACTGCAAGAAAAGTATCAATTATTATCAAATAAGCAAACACAATACGAAAAAAATATTTCAAAACTGGTTAAAAATTTGAAAGAAAATATACAAACATTGCTAGATCAAAAAACTCAACTAAAAGAAAAAAATGACCTAAAAATAGATAAGCAAAATAAAATAATCACGCAATTAGTAAATAAAAATAAAAGCCATAATCAAAATGTACTGGGACTAGAACAAACCGTACAACAATTAAAAAAAGACAACTCACAACTGTTACAACAACAATCAATTCAAAATAAAACCATGCAGAATTCAAATGAAAACAAAAAAGCATTTACTGTATTAAAACAAGAGCTGTCGAATAAAGAATTTCTCATCAATATTCTAACTGGATGCATCATATTATTGATTTTATTACAACTATTCATGAAATCAAAACATAATAGTCGCCGAAAACGACAACCCCTCCAACAGGAAAACCCCAACATAGAAACCTTTAAAGTCGCACAATTAGTTGACCTTGACCAAAATCATCAAGTAGAACAAGATCTACTGGATAACAAGAAAATCACCATTGACGATGAAAAAATTGAACTGCAATTGCGCTTCAATTTTGATGTCAATACCGTTCATCATTGATATTGATACACCATTCATAAAGAAAATTTTTTATTCAAAAATTATTAAACCACGAGTTAACACAGATGATGTCTAATAAATATCTGTGTTCATTCGTGATTCTAAAATATTTGTTGTTTACCCAAAGGACATCATGTCCGAAACATACTTGATATTAATCAACTAATCGCATTTTATACATTTTCTCATTTGAGACATGGGCTATAATACATCATGCATCTGCACATTTAAATTAGAGGTTAAACTTATGCCGACAGTGGCAAAAAATATCAGCCTATTTCTATTGTCTATATTAATCATGGGTTTGTTGGTCATGATTGTGCTGGGCTTTACCCTGGGCTTTGATCATCCTTTACCTTGGATTGTTATTATTGCAATTGTAGGTATTCCCCTCATTCATGATAAAGTCACTGCTCATGATTTTGTCAAATGGGATGATTCGATGAGTGTAGGTATTGAACTGGTTGACTCTGATCATAAATATCTATTGAGCATTATTAACCAATTAGAAACATCCATTCAATTTAATATGGATGAATTAACCATAGAAAAAATTCTTAATGAATTAATTGATTACACTAAATACCACTTTGAACGTGAAGAAAAATTGATGCTCCTCAATGAATATCCTGATTTTTTAGCTCATCAACATTTACATAATGAAATGATCAGGGAGGTCAGTAAATCTATTGATGCCTATAAACAAGACAAAAGCAAAACCATCAATCAGATTGTCTTTTATCTAAAAAACTGGTTAATACATCACATCAAAGGCTCTGACCGAGAATACATGCCTTATTTAAAAATTAAAACAATTTAAAATGTTTCAATTTTATCGCCATTTATTTTCCACAAAAATTATTTTTGGCACAACAATGGGTGCTGCTATTTTTTTTATGGTTATTGGGGTTGTTTACTGGTGGACATTTAATACCACAATGGATGCAACCAATTCTCTTGAATTTTGTATCAGTTGCCATGAAATGGAAAACAATGTTTATCAGGAATATAAAAAAACCGTACACTATAAAAATAAATCAGGTGTTAGAACCACATGCCCTGACTGTCACGTTCCAAAAGAATGGAATCATAAAGTCATCCGAAAAATCCAAGCATCCAATGAATTATTTTACAAATTAATTGGCTCCATTGATACAGCCGAAAAATTTGAAAAGAAACGTTTAAAACTGGCAAAAAAAGTCTGGGAACACATGAAAAAAACAGACTCCATAGAATGTAGAAATTGCCATAGTTTTGATGCCATGGTTTTCTCACAACAAAAAATCAAAGCAGGTGTGTTACACAAACGAGCCAAAACTCGAGGTCAAACCTGCATTGACTGCCACAAAGGAATTGCACACAGATTACCCAAAGGGGCTGAAGTGTCTCGCGGAGGTAGCGATGCAGACCATGAATATTTTGAGGAACAAAAACTCAAATGCTATCAATGCCATAAAGACATGCCTAATCCAAATGATGGCTGGTAGCAACTTAGGCAACTCGCAACAAATAAACATATCTACTGTTTTGGAGGTCTAACTTCTTTAACGAAGGCTCCTGACTTCTGGCTAATCACCAATATTGAAAATTTTTCCACTGAATCCAGCTCATTGGTACTCAGAGATGCATAATCAAATCGCCCCCGCAAATCACTGTAACCATCTTTATAGAAACGTTGCTGACCATTCTTCAGTTTTGCATAAACTTTGATATAGGCTTTTGATACGGGTTTGCCCTGCTCATCATTTATTTTAAGCTGACCATAATTTTCTATCATTTTCAAATGCAGTGCATGAGCATAATGTGTGATGTTTTTTTGTAATCCACCACTACTGATTTCGATCATTAAATTACTACGAGAAAATTGATCAGGTAATTTTATTTTATACCGCAAGGGCATAAGTTTTGTTTGAGTAGACGTGCTACTCAACCCAGTTTTATAATGCGGCCCTTTGGGCAATGAAACTGTTTGTGTATGATTGGCTTTGATGTAAGAAAAAGCCAAACCATCTTTCACTGAAAATGGTTTTTTAGAAAACATCAATTCCAGATCAATCAAATAATAATTAATTTGAATTTCATTTATATTCTGATAATCAATCAACAGACTCCCTGCATCAACCGAGAATTCTAACGAAGGTTCCGTTGATGCCAGTTTGGTTTGATTTTCTAATCGACTTTTATTGGTAGTGACTGTAACTTCTGCTCCATTTAACTCATTAACTTGTGCCAATATTTGCATAAACCTATTGCGCCATTTAACCACGGGATATTGTAAATATTGCTTTGCAATGGACTCTGCTTCCTTAACATTTTCCAGTGTCATGGCAAAATAAGCTTTAAAATAATCATACTGCAATTGTGTTGTTAATTTTTCCTGTTTAACCTTTGAGAATAATTTTAATGCCTCGGTCATTCTGTCTTGAGATAATAAATAATATGTTCCCGTCATTAAATCATCAGGAGACAATGATGTTCGATAACTCATCATTTTCAGCCATTGATGATATTGACCATAAAGCCGATTATTTAATATTTCAGCTGATTTCCCCAACGGATGTTGTCGAGCATTAATCAACGGACTATATTCTAAATATTGATAAGCATTGCGCTGTACAGGATTGATGTTTAAGATTCTGGACTCAAGCGTCAGACCCGATTTTTTAACCAATCTTTTTTGGTGTTTCAAATATTGTTGCATTGCATCAATGTCATTGTGTAATACACTATAAGACCAGACAACATCATGGTAAATGTGTTGTTGTTTTAAAAAACCAATAATTTTGCGATATGTTTTTTTCTTTCTTAATAAATAAGCAATTTTTGACAAATCCAAACGTTGTAAATTATTGTCTGCTAAAAACTGCAAAACCTGCCTTAAACTGCCATATTGTGAAATATAATTCCATGATGATTTATCAATTATTTTTAATTCATTCACCACATTAAAAACAAAAGGTTTGGCATTGGCAATCACCTGACCATTTTTTGAAATATGGACAGGAAAATGATCATAAACCCCTGTTTTAGGGAAATAAAAATAATACTCTACTGTTTTGGTTGAATAAGGCGATAAATTAACCGCCAATGTGTGTGTGACAAATGATTTTTTAACAGGCATGGCGCCTTTGGGTATTTGTAACAACAAGTCTATTTTTTGTCTCAAAGATGATGGGTTGGTCACCACAATCAATGCACCATACACCGTATCGGTTAAGAATTCTTTGTTGATAAACTTTTCCTGACGTTGATTATTTTTATATCGATATCGATCACCCTGCTGGAAAAATTGTTGATTAACCATGATTTGACTATTTTCAATTTTTTTAGTGGTAACAATTTCCTGCAAATAGACTGTTGCAGGAACTTTTGATTTGAATGACATGGATGAACCCGAAAAAACAGGCTTTTGAACCTGAGACTCAAATGGCAAATCAATCACCGACAAGGCAAACATCATTTCTGTAAAATTTGTAGATGCCGAGGCAACTTCTGTACTTAAAAATTGGCCCCCTTGAGGGATAAATTTTGCATAATCATTCCAAAAACCATTAACCTTAATCAAACTGGCAAGTTGCTGTTCAATCGGTAGATGATAATAATTATTTTCTGCATATTCCTGTGTTTTAGGTGCTTGACGATAATACTGCCTCATTTTATCCCGACGTTTTTTTGTAGACAGACTTCGTTTGGCTCGTGATCTTTCCTGCTTCATTGATCTTGATTGATGCATTTGGGACATTTTTCTTTTTCCTTTAAATCCCGCAGTGCTTTCCATTAATGGAGCCATTGTTTCTTCAGATATGTCATCCTTCATGCCAGCAAATCCAATACCTGAACCCAAATTACTCGATTGATGAACAGAAGGTGAATGTACTTTATTGAGTAGCTTATTCTTATGCTGCAAAAATAGATTATCAACATCCAGTTCCGCTGATGAAATAGCCGTATTAAACAATCTATTGAAATGATCAATGTTCGGTGGAATTAGTTCATTTGACTCTCTAACAAAGCGTTGAATTGACATTTTTTTAGTCAATCGCTGATTTAACAATATTTTTTCAACAATATTTAAACGACCAAATTGCCAAGCTTTGGTATATTCTGCTAAATTATTATCCAGTAACCAATGATCCATGAATGTTTTATGTTTTTTGTTCAACAAATAACTTTTAATGACTTCATTAAAAAAGGGTCTGTCTTTTTTATAAATAAAAAAGCTCAGTTCATGACAAGCATGTTCGGAAAATAACTCCATTTTTTTCTGTTTTGACAATTGATCCCATTGCAAAATGAACCTAAATTTTTTCAAGTTTTGGTTATTATTTAACGAGCTAAACAAACGGTAAACTTTTTTCAGGCTATCAACAACTTCAATTTTACCTGTGGTTATATCATCCAGTTTAATTGTTTCGTCCACTTTAACTGGCTGAATTTTTTTCTGTTCTGCAAAATGTTTTTTAGGTGACAAATTATTAATCAATCGTAAATCTTTATTAACAACAGGCTGAATATCATTTAACTCCGCACTTTGGTAAACCAATTCATCTTTTTCGACAACAACAATATGTAATTGCTGTTTTTTATTTAATAATTCACGGCTAATACTGACCACACCATTTTTATCTGCTCGCAAATTCAGTATTTGTTTATTTTTATAATTCAAAAAATCCACATTAGAAAAATCAGTCGATGATAAATCATTATTTACTCTATACGAATTAACAGCAGAGAGTTTATTCTCTTGCGGCATAATGGCATCAAACTCATTGCCTGTTTTAACAAATTGACGGCTATTTTTGGTCTTTTTTAGAACCCAAGGATTCAAAAGCAATTCAGGTTTTTTAAGTAAATTTCCTGGATATTTTTTCAAATATTTTCGTTCAATGATGTATCGATATTCATCACCAATAATTCGTCCTGTCACATAATTTGTTGTCGCTTTATTGATGAATGAAGGCATTGCATCCATTAAAGGGAAAACCAAATGATCAAACATTGAAAAACTGGGCAGATAATGAGTTGAAAACACATGGACACGCGTTTGTTGAGTGGCATTTTTCAAATATATTTTTATTTCTTTATCATTTCTATTGATGTATTTAATATTGACGGGTTTCGCATTCATTTTTCTGGCTTGTCGATAAGCGCCTAAAATAGCATCAGCATCTTGCTTACCTGTAATCACTTTGATAGCAATGGTTTTATTTTGTGGTTTTAAATAAAGTTCGTAATCACCTTTAGGCAGTGCAGAAACAACAATCATACCGTCTTTTATTTTCATTTTGTGGAAATAATCTCGAATAAAAACCCCATTATTTTTTTCTAACAAAGAAAGCTCAGCTAATTTAGTGCGATGATTCGACCCCAAATAAGGAACATTGATAGAATCACCAACATGAGTGATTAAAGTCGTCGTGAAATTTGTTTTTTTATTATTTAATGACCATATATGACGATGGGTTTTCGGTGATTGAGCAACAACGCTTTCAATATCCCGCAACTGCCCAAGAAAGAGTTGCCCTTCCTCATTGGTTTGCATGGTTAAGTTAATTTTGTTTTTAAAATTTTTGTGTTTGAAAGTTACAGAAATTTTAGAATACTTGATTGCTTCACCTGTTTTTCCCAATAAATTCAGTACATATTGATTATTCTGCTTGGTGATAAAAAGGTCTTGTGTTTTTTTCGTCAAATCAATTTCATTGATGGTAAAACGGGCTGAACCTTTGAGATTAATGTTCTTATTTTTACTTAATTTTTTTATCTTCGCTTTCACAACAAAGCGTATGCTTGACAGCCTATCAGGAACAGAAAACTGATAAGATGATTCCGCATCATCCATCAATTTAATGTTGACTTGCTTATTTTGTTTAATCCCCTCATGGTTGGTTGTAATGATATCTAACGTCGTATCTTTCAACAAAGACAAGTCAATTCTTTTTTGATTAACCAATAAACGACTTCTGATCACAACAGTGGCTTTTCCTCCCTTAACCAAACTTTCTCTGTCAACATAAATACCTGTATTAAAATGATAATTTTCTGCTTGTTGTAAAAATGAAGTCAACGTCACCTGATTTTGATGGACTAAAATAATATTTTGTTTGGTTGGAAAATTTGAATAAGGCAATGTTATTTTGCCATTTTCATCCGCTTTAAATTCACGCCCCGATAAAAAAATACTGGCGTTTTTTAAGGCTAGATTCTTTTCGTTATAAACAGTAAAAACTTGCCCAGTAGCATCTGATTGCATTAAATAATGTAATTTTCCCTTTCTAATCAATGCCCGACTACTTTTTCCATTGCCGATAAAATCAACGACATAAATACCAGGCTGATTCATCATCGGAAAATCAAAACTACGTTTAACTCTTCTTTCAGGACTTATTTTATAATCATTTATGATTTCATGATTGGCAACCAATCCATCTAAGTTGATGTTGGTGCTGATTGTCTGAAGGTTTTCTTTATAATAATTTTTAGCATTAATCTGATAGATTTTTACAATCAATTGATTCACATTTTTCACATAAACATCTAAATTAACGGTCTCATCAGCATCAAAATATCGTTTATTATGATATGAAAAATCCAGATCGATTCTTTCTTTGATTTTTTTATAGACTGCAGGTTTTACATTTGAAGCCCACTTTTCTACATCACCAATGCCATTGACGATCATGGTCTCGGTAAAAACTCTTTTTAAATAGTTACTTTTTATATAAGGAGAATAGGCTTTATAACTCCTGTCTTTTTCAAAAAAGAATTGCAAATAACTTCTCACCAATGGTTCATCATTGCCAATCGAAGTCAATTGCAGTGAATTTAAACTTTTATTCAGCCGAACATAATGATGTTGTTTTTTATAACGCAAATATTTAGAGCGGGTATAAAAAGTTTGTCGTGGCAACTTGAGATATTGCATAAAAAAGTCTTCGTCATACATGCCTTCTGATCGGTCAAGCTTTAACAGGTGAAACAAAACCCCCGCCTTGAGCGAATTATGAGCTGAATCCAACAATTTCACAAAAGTCCATAAATCCAATAAATATTGTCTTTTTTCTTCAATACTTTGTTCAATATTGACATCTGGTGAAGGACGTAATTTCTTTAAATAAATATTGACAAAGTTTTCCTGATTTAATAATTCAGGCTTGGCTTCGACCAGCTCTTTTAATTGTGGTAGCAACAATTGTCGATGAATTTCCATACTACCAAAACCACGACTATTTTTTGCTTCAAGGTCCTCAACAATCAACTCAACCAAATGCTGATAGTCTGGTCTTTTTAGCCTTTTTAACAAATCTCGACGATGACGGGCCGTTAACTCCTCAAAAATATACCAATCCAAAGCACTGTCTTCAAGATTAGAAATATTACTGCGGTTTTTAACAGCTTTGTTTAAAAATGATTTTCTGGAAATGAGTTTTTGATCTAATTTGTAAGGTCGATTATGCAGTTTTCTCGTGGTACTTTTTACATTGTAATGATTAAAATGTAAATTCAGTTGTTTTTTAATGTATTTTAAAGACTGATTAGGCTCATAGTCATATCTCAACAAGGCCATCCTGTTTTTTATTTCTTTCACTTTTGAACTGTGGCCATGACGAGCTATCCACAACTTCAACTGTGAATCAACCCGATCAAATTGGGATGAATTCAAATAATGCAAACAATGATAATAATAATAATTCACTGTCCCTGGAATTAATTTTTTCAGTGCTTGCTGACGATTTTCTGACAAAGCAAAATCTTCAATAAAACCAATCGCTTTGGCAAAAACTATTGAATGAACAACAAGACATAAAATTAAGATGATTTTTTTCATGATAAAACCTTTAGACGAGGGATTTAATAGACCTAAAAAAGGATATTCAATTACGAATCAAAGTTCAATGGGTGGATTTAATATTTCAATGGAAATACGGAAATAATGAATAATTGGGGTGCTATATCTTCTGCTCATCCCACCTAATCGGAATAAGAGGAAGCAAAATAAATAAATATCCAAGTTGCACAGGATTTTTGTTCGCCCTTGAGGTGCAAAAATAGGCGTATAGTCGAATTACACAACTATTTTTACAACAGGCGGACAAAAAAACAAGTAGGATGTTTATTTATTGCGAATCCCCTAACCTCATTCGTGCAACAACACACAATAAATATTGGTAATATGATGCCATATTCACTATCATTAAAAAATGAAAGCTAATATTGTAATTGATACAAATGTACTTTTTGCTGGCCTTTATTCATTGAAATGAGCATCATTTCAAATAGACTAGGAGGCTGTCCGAAAACTCATCTTTCCGCCAACTCTGCGTTAAAAATGGTCTCAAAATGCTCATTTACACACGTAAACTGCGCTTTTTCGACAATTTTATGCCTTGATTTGACAAAAATCTGCGTTCTCGGACAGCCTCCTAGATGTAGATAAATATCAACAAAAAACTATTTGATTTAAAGATCAAATAAAGCTGACAGAAAAGAATTTACAAAAACATTAATAATGTACCTCATAAAAATTGATTGCGTATTATCCCAAATAAGATGACTCAACCACCGCCCTCCCAACTTTTCCACTCGTTTAATCATTTTAATGAATACTTCATTAACGGACTAAAAAAACACATTGAAAAAGGCAATATCAGTTCATTTATTTTAGCTTATGCCAATGCAACCAATGATCCTGATATTTTTAATGCTTTAAAACCACAATTAGAATACGCTTTTCAACAAATCAATCAAAACATGACAACATTATCAACTCAATGTAATGCCGATGATTTGATTGTTATTAATAACATCACTCAGCTGGGTTTTGATCACATTGATAGCAGAGAAGTAAGAAATCTCAATCCTTGGTTTTTACAATATAATATTTTACGCACATTAAGGCCTGTAAGAAATAGCGGAAAAGCAGTTTCAAACATCCAGCAACCATTTAATCCTGATGGTTTTAATTTTAATTTGGAATTCATGCAAAAAGAATGTTTATGGAGAGGAGAGTTATTAAATCGAGAGGTTAGTTTGCTGTACAACAAATATCCTTTTGTTAACTATCATTGTTTATTGGTGCCAGAACCTAAACAGAATTTAAACCAGTTTCTGGATTTTAAAAACCACCAGTTTATTTACGAAACATGCTGCCAATTAGCGAAAACAATGCCAAATATTGGGCTGGCTTATAATTCATTTGGTGCTTTTGCTTCTGTCAACCATCTACACTTTCATCTTTATTTAGATGAACCAGCGTTTGCTGTGCAAGCCAAAGAATTCACTCATAATGGTGGCTCTAAAAATTATCCCTTAAGCTGTATTCGCTTTACCAATTTTCAAGAGTCATGGAAAACTATCGAATCACTACACCAACAAAACCTGTCATTTAATTTATTATATACCCCTGATGCTATTTATTGCATACCCAGACGCTTTCAAAATAGTTATCAACAACCTGACTGGACAAGTGGTTTCGCCTGGTATGAGTGTTGCGGAAAGTTTACATTTGCTGATTACGAAGATTTTCAATCCATGACTCAAGAACGAATCATTGAAACCATGATGTCATTAAAAATAGAGGCGCTGTGCTGATATTATTGTGCACATCCCTTAAGGACGAGCACGAAACAACCTCTCTTAGGAACGACTACACCGCCAATTTTGCTCAATCAGATCGTTTAAATCTAACATAAACCTAAAACCAAGAAACGGAAGTTATTTCGTGCCCGTTCCTTACTTACAATTTCTATGAACATCATCGGAATATTGGCGATATTTCCTTTTATAATCATTAGACTCTGCATTGCTATACCCCTGCCTCATTGCCTGTTGAATACTTGTTAAAGCACGCCTACTCTCTTCACATTCATGTTGATCATCCTGAGATTTAGCCAGTGACTCTTCTTTCTGTTCTTTATTTTTAGACAATGGTTTTTTATGACGACTTTTTTGATACCTCTCAAGCCGTCTTTTAATACTTGAGTCATATTTATTTCGAAAATTATCTTTCTTAGCAGAAAGTTTTTTAGGATTACCAATAACTAAAACATTTTTATGTAATTCACCATCAATTAAAATATCTTGAAAAGTAGATTCGTCTGAAGCTTTCTTTTTGCCTCGAATTTTTTTTACTTGCTCTGTTTCCTGATTAATCAACACACAACCCGTTTGATTGAATGTCACCTTTCCATTAACGCCAATACATTTATATAAATTACCCGCCTGGAGTTGATTAAAAAAAAACAGCCCAATGATTAAAAAGCTACACTTCAACAGGCGTATCATTTCGATTACCCCATTCGGACCATGCTCCCGCATAACCTTTAACATTAGTGTATCCCAGTGACTTTAATAAGACATAAGTGTGTGATGAACGATGATGTGTTTGACAATAAACAATAACCTCCTGATCTTTTCCAACACCTAAGTCAGTATATTTTTGTTGTACAAGCTGGCGACCTAAAAACCTGAAATTATTGTCTTTATCCATGGTTTCCACCCAGTCAAGATTCACGGCTCGAGGTATATGCCCACCACGATTGGCATATTTTTTTTCACCGATAAATTCTGCATGACTTCGACTGTCTACTAGACAAATTGATTCTTTATTCATATTTTCCAGCAAATAATCAATACTAACCGCTGCCTGCCCCGTATATTCTGCTACATATTCAGTTGCCTCAACCACTACATTAGCTGCTTCAATGCTATGATGTTCATTGCTCCAGGCAATGATTCCACCATTTAATAATGACATTGACGTATGACCCAATTCACTCAAAACCCATAACAACCGACTGGCATTTCCACCACCTTCATTATCATAAGCAATTACATGTTTTTCAGACGTCATTCCGATGGCTGAAAGCGCCTTATTTAACTTATTAATATCTGGCAATAAACCAGGGGCAGGTTTGACGCCTAACACCAGCTCGCTATAGTCCAGACAAACAGCTCCAGCAATATGCCCCGAAACATAATGAGTACGCTTGCATAAATCAATAATCAATACATCGGGATTACCAATGTATTGTTCTAAATCATCGGGTTCAATAATAAAAGGAATTTTCATAATAAAAAAATAAATAATTGATAAGAAGATATGAATAATTAAAAAAGACCATTAAGAAAAATAATTATTACAATATTAGGAATGCTCATTTATTGAGTTGCAGGAAGCTGAGTAAAAGTTGCATCTTTTTTAAATAATTTACCGTTACCTTTTTCAACAAATAATTTGAAAAATCTATGACGAATATAGTAGCCTGGATAGTTCAATGATTCAAAGGATACCTTACTTGAATCTGCCAGACCGTCTTTGAAACAAAACGTTGCATCTTGATGAAATTGTTTATTGTCTTTATATTTATGTAATTTTATTTTAAATAAATGGTGCCTAAGGTAAAACCCAGGAAAATTAATAGACTCAAACGACCGACAAGTTTTTGCAAGACCCTCTACAACTTTAAACGTTGAATTTCTCTTATCTATATCGAAGATGATTTTTGAAATTTTTCCTCTTGCAAAACTATGTTGGATGAAATTACCAGGATAATTATGAGACTCAAACATAAAAACCCCCTGTTTTTTTAATGCTCGATTTTTTGTCAATTCATATTTTGATTTCTCTAACTGACCTTTATTTTGTATTTTTGTACGACTAATGCTTGCTTTTTTTCCAATTGGAATTAATAACTCAGACAAGTATCTTGAATCTATTATCACTTTTGCCGTTGACTTCACCCGACCATGTACAACCTCAATAGCTCTTATTTTAATTTTTATTTTATCACCTGCCCCATACTTTCTATATTTACCCGAAACAACAATATCTGCACCGATCAATTTACCAATTTCAGGAAATTGTTTTTCGTCAAACAAAAATTCAGCAGAATGATTCATTTCCTTACGCAATGCCGTATCAATCAAATCCCTTTCAAGAATATTAAACCCTGCTTCATTAAGATTTGTGATCAGCTCATCCTCAATCTCCTCAGATAATTTCCAACGTTTTCGACTATTTTGTTCAATAAAACCGATAACGGCAATTTTGCTATTTTCAGGTAATTTTTGGGCTAGTTTTTTTACAGCTGCCTGAATCCCTTCATCCAAATCATAAATAATAACAGCCGCCACTGTTTCTTGAATAATCATCATATTCATAAAAATTAAAACCAAAAATAGCTTTGTAATTTGACTATATCTTCTTTTTTCTGCTGTGCTTATCATCATTTTTCCTGCTGTGTAAAAACATTCCTCTTACAAAAACTTAAGAGGATAGTAATTAAATACTTTCATTTTATCAACGTAATTAAAAGAGACCATCATTAGACTTCTGACATTAAAAAAATAACAGACATTTACTCTATTAAAAATAGATTTTCAAGTGTATAACACTTGAATATATAGACTAAATTAATCAACTATACGTCTTCCACCTTAATTTTATTTCTTTAAATTTTTGATTTTTACACTGATTATTACCTAAACTAAAGTGACAGGTGTGGTATGCCAGAAGAATTTTCATCAACTCATTTTGCCCCATCAGATAACGTCTATAAACATCTGCGACTAAGAATCACACTTGGTTTATTAGTTACTGGTCTATTAATTGGCTCAATTTCTGCGACAATACTTTACCGTATCCAGACGGAACATTTGAAAACGGCATTATTGTTTGAAACAGAGCTACAGGTAAGCGTACTTAAAACAGAACTTGAACGACTTAAAAATCTCACGGCTCAAATTACCAGCCGAAGTCGTATTCGACAGGAACTGGAGAAATACCAGCAAGGCAAAATTGATCTTAAATCATTGGTATCATTTTCTTCACCAAAGCTGGCAGATGCCATGCGTACATCTCCCGATATGATTGGAATCAGCAGATTAAGTGTAGAAGGGAAGCTACTTGTACAAATCGGAAAATCGATACCCAGCTCACTTTGGCCCAAGCGGTTCCATGCAGAAAAAATTCAACTTGGAATCCCCAGAAAACTGAACAAGCAACAACTCATTGTTATCAGCGCCCCTATCTATAATCGAAAAGGAGTGAAGGTCGGTATAGATATCGTTGCCTTCAAAAGTCAGCACATAATTGACATCACCCAAAGTTGTAATAAACGCTGCAAAGGCAATGTTCGACTTGCCACAGTAACTGAGACGGGTGTTCACTATTTTTTCAATTCTGGCAACACAGTAACTTCATCGCTTAAAGCAATAATTGATAAGGAAGTGGAAGAGGCTTTTAATGAAATAACTGAAGATGTACACATTGTTGGTCATTCCGAGAATATCAACATTATGATTCATCGACGAATCAGTGGCTCAGACTGGGTACTTATATTCTTTGAAAAAATGGATACATTTCTTGCTTCTGCAGGGGAATATGTCATCTTAATCATCGTCGCAATTTTACTATTAATATTGATCGGAATCCTATTTACTCTACATTTTGTACGACCTTTAGCAGGTTATTCTTCGGTCGAATCCAAAACACTGTTCCAACTATTTCAGAATAATAAAGAATTACTCACCAAAATTCAATCAAGTGAGACTCGCCTACAATCAATCATGAACAATACTTTTTCAGTCATTTATGTCAAAGATTGCGAGGGAAAATACCTATTAATCAATAAACGTTTTGAAGATTTATTCCATATTTCACGTGATAAACTGATTGGCATGACTGATCATGACATCTTTCCAAAAGCAATGGCTGATTTGTTCAGGAAAAATGACCTACTCGTGCTGAAAAATGCTGAACCAATGGAACTAGACGAGCAAGCGCCTCATGATGACGGTATTCATCACTATATTTCAACCAAATTTCCACTTTACGATGAAACAGGTGAGATTTATGCCGTGTGTGGTATTTCTACCGATATCACTGGTCGAAAAAGAGCTGAAAAATCCCTGCGTCAAAGCGAGGAACGTTACCGTGAACTAAACCAACAGTTGACTGAAAGTGAACGAAAATATCGTGGAATATTCAACGAATCTGTTGCA
>Ga0233443_1000750_pt1 | contig 33157 bp, 24 predicted proteins | sample SI_123_September_2_FD_182784 | JGI IMG/M metagenome (GOLD analysis project Ga0233443, IMG submission 182784) | Seawater microbial communities from Saanich Inlet, British Columbia, Canada - SI_123_September2016_200_MG | ecosystem: Environmental > Aquatic > Marine > Inlet | place: Canada: British...
ATAAGGCCTTGCCAAGTAATTGCTGCATATTTTGAGACTTTCTTTGGTCGGAGAATCTCAAAGTATGAATCACTTCAGGGCTTTATCCTATTAAGTCGGGTACTGTGGGTTTTCCCAGTATTTCTTCTTCGGAATAACCAAAAACATCTGTTGCACCCTGATTAAAGATTTGAATGCCCATGTCACTGCCAATGGCGATTATGGCATCCGGTGCAATTTCCAGCATGCCTGAGACCTGAGCTTCTTTTTGTGCCAGGAATTGTTGTGCTTCCATTTGCTCGGTGACATCCCGACCCGACCCGTAATAGCCATCGAATTCACCATCCTGGTCATGTTTTGGTGTCAGATTTATTCTGCTCCAACTGATCTTTTGATCCGTACCTTCGCGACATAGCAGCGCATCTCTCAATGCCTGGTGTTTGTCGAGATCGGCAATATATTTTTGGTGTGTCGAGTGTCTGGTCAAGTCACCAAATACTTCTTCGTGGGTTTGGCCAATAAATTCTTCAGGATCTATGCCACTGTCATGTATTACACCGTCCGACAAAAATATGTAGCGTAGATCCTTGTCGGTTTCAAAATGCCAGTCCGAAGCGATGTCGGCAAAATAGCGAAAACGTTCTTCGCTTTTTGCCAAACGATCCAGTACATGGCGGTGTCCTGTTATATCGGTACGCAGACCGGCAACACCCCCCGAAGGTGTTTTGACTTCTGTCGTGCGAATCCAGCGGTCGTCATGCAATTGGCGTTCACCATATGGCGGTGGATCCAAATGGTTCCTCACCAAACTTTGAAGCTCTTGCTCATCAACGACCGAGCCTTCAATTTCGGCTCTGAGTTCCAGCCCTCTCCTGACATTGGCTTCGAAGGTCTGGCCGATTTTGATCGTCACACCAAGGGTCGTAAATATTTCAGCATATTGCTGATTAAAAGCGATCAATTTGTCTTGTTCATCATAAAGCGCAAAGCCTTCGGACAGGCTATCTATTGCCTCAGCCAACAAACGTTCAGTGTTTCGTTGCTCGGTAACGTCCATACCCCAGCCCGAAATTCCTGTGGCTCTCCCCATGGTATCGCGTTGGGCACTGCCCTGAACAGAGACGTGGTTATAGCTGCCATCAGCACACCGCAACCGGTATTCATATTCAAATATTTCGGTTTCACCCTTGATATGGGCCAAAAACCTGTTGGTATAACCTTCCATATCATCCGGGTGGACAAGGGCGTTCCAGTCGTCGCGGGTATGCGGCATGTTTTTATCTGTATAGCCATACAGCCTGGCTGCTTCGCCTGAGACATAATATTCGTTGGTCTCCATATCCCAGTCCCAGATCGTGACTTTTGCGCCTCTGGTCGCGCGGTTGAACCTCTCTTCAGAGGCCCGCAATGCCTCTACTGCCTGAACAGCATCTGTCACGTCATTTGTTGTGCCTCGGTACCCCATGAAATTCTTTTGATCATCAAATATTGGACGGGCGTTAATTTGGAGCCAAAGGTCTTTGTAACCGTCCCTGTGGCGAAAAATATTAAGTTTTGAAATTACTTCGTGGTCGTCCAGTTTTTGGATAAATGCATCATATGTAGGGTGTTTCGACAGTTTACTGTAAACTTCCCTGGGCGATCGGTTCGTCATGTCGCCCCTCAGCGGTGCACCGTCTGTATCAGATGTGTCGGATACGAAGGTCGCCTTAAGATTCTGGTCCAGTTCCCAGAACCAGTCAGACGAGATTGTTGCAAACTGACGAAACCGTTCCTCGCTTTCAGCATGCTTGAACTCAGCCTCTCTCATGCCTTCAAGTTCAATAAACATTACGACGCGAGCTGCTTTCCCCTGCCAAGTTGTTGTTGTTGATTTTGCATAAAGGGGAATGATGCTACCATCTTTTCGCAAGCCTTCAAATTCAAATGTGGCAATCGAATTTCCCGCCAACAAATCTCTATCCCTTGTCTCGGCTATTCTTGCTGCATCCGTTCTGCTGGCTAATTCAAGGGTATTTTGAAGCTTCAGGATATCTTCCGGACTGTCGTAGCCGAAAAGATCGGCGCATCGTTGATTGGCGTATAACGGCGATCGGTCAATCCTGTTGACGACGACACCCAGAATGGATCGTTCAACGATGTTCTTGAAGTTGTCGTAGGTCCCTGGACCAGGATCTGCCGTAATTTCCTTGGAAACAGGTTCTACAAGACTGGCAAAGTGTCTGCCAAGTTTGACAACCAGATCCGAATAAATACCCACGCGACCGAACTCCCATATCCATAAGTATGATTATGGATTCTTCTTCTTTTCTTCGAGTATTCTAATAAACATTTCCATCAATACCAGAGCGTTTCCGTGCTTAATGGAAACGGGGTGTATCGTCAAACTGAAGGTGTGTGCCAAATATCGAGGCCGAAGCGATCCCGTTTAAATCGGAATGCCCTGGCATTTTACATCAGATAGCCACACTGCAAAGTCCTCAAGCGCCCGCCGGCTCATGGCAGGTTTGCGCTCCTTTTTATGCGTGCGCTGGGCCAAAGGCGGGAACAGGCCAAAATTCACGTTCATGGGCTGAAATGTTTTGGCGTCAGCGCCCTTGGTGATATGGGTCAGCAAGGCGCCGAATGCCGTCGTTTCTGGCGGTGGCAAACTGGTTTTGCCGTTGATTTCAGCGGCGGCAAACAGACCGGCCAACAGGCCCATGGCGGAACTCTCGACATAGCCCTCAACGCCGGTGACCTGGCCTGCAAAGCGCAGGCGCGGATCGGCTTTGAGACGTAATTCACCGTCCAGCAATGCTGGGCTATTGAGGAAAGTATTGCGATGTACGCCGCCAAGCCTGGCGAATTCAGCATTTCCCAAACCAGGAATGTCCCGGAAGATGCGGCCTTGTTCGCCATGCTTCAGCTTGGTCTGGAAGCCAACCATATTATACAGAGTGCCCAAGGCGTTATCCTGGCGCAGTTGCACAATCGCATATGATTTGACTTGCGGGTCGCGCGGATTGGTCAGGCCAACCGGTTTCATGGGACCAAAGCGCAGTGTTTGCGGGCCACGCTCAGCCATTACTTCAATCGGCAAGCAGCCTTCAAAATAAGGCGTGTCTTGCTCCCACTCCTTGAATTCCATCTTGTCGCCGTCCAGCAGCGCCTGAATGAAGGCGTTGTATTGATCTTCGGTCAGGGGGCAGTTGATATAATCGTTTCCCGTGCCTTTGTCGTAGCGTGACTGGAACCAGGCTTTTTCGAAATCGATGGAATCGCGATGCACAATCGGCGCAATGGCATCAAAAAATGCCAGGCCATCGTCACCTGTTAAATCACGGACAGCCGAGGCCAGGGCATCCGAGGTGAGGGGGCCCGTTGCCACAATCACCGATTCCCAATCCGACGGTGGTAATCCATCAATTTCGCCGCGCTCAACAGTAATCAGCGGCTCCGCATTGATTTTGGCGCTGACATTGTCGGAAAAGGCGTCTCGATCCACAGCCAGGGCACCACCTGCCGGAACCTTGGTTTCATCCGCCGACGCGATGATCAATGATCCAGCCCGACGCATTTCCTCGTGTAATAGTCCAACAGCATTATTTTCAAAATCGTCCGAACGAAAAGAATTTGAGCAAACAAGTTCAGCGAGGCCATCAGTCTGGTGGGCGTCAGTTCCGCGAACCGGGCGCATTTCGTGCAGGATCACTGGAATGCCTGCACGGGCGAGCTGCCAGGCAGCTTCAGAACCGGCGAGGCCACCGCCGATGATGTGAACTAATTTTGCGTCAGACATGCTTGCACCGGGTCTCCAATGGATCAGAACTCTGTTTGAGGGTTCGCAGATTCAATAGTCGCCATTTGAACTGGTGGGGGGTATACGCTATTTGTCCCGTCTCTGCTATATCTTTGTCCATGCAATGGACTGACGATGCTATATTATTAAGCGCCCGCAAGCACGGTGAAACCTCCGTCATTGTTCAGGCCCTTACGCAATGCCACGGTCGCCACGGTGGCCTTGTACGCGGTGGTGTCGGCCGCGGCAGTCGCGGCGTCTTGCAACCAGGCAACGAAATCCAGGGCACCTGGAAAGCCCGGCTGCCAGACCATCTTGGTAGCTATACAATCGAGCTAAAGCGCGCCAGAGCGGCCCATTTGCTCAATGATGCCGCTCGCCTCGCGGCCCTGTCAGCGGCCTGTTCCGTGGCCGAAGCCGCCTTGCCGGAGCGCGAAATTCATGTCGCTGCCTATGATGGCTTTCTGGTCTTGCTGGAAGCCCTGGAAACAAGTGATCATTGGGCCGAAGTCTATATCAGCTGGGAGCTTGGGCTTTTGCGTGAGCTAGGATTTGGTCTTGATCTTTCTGCCTGCGCCCAAACGGGCGAAACCGAAGGCCTGGCCTTCGTCAGCCCGCGCACGGGCAGGGCAGTAACAGCTGCTGCCGGGGCCCCATACAAGGAGCGTTTGCTGGCCTTGCCAGGTTTTCTTGCAGGGCAAACCAGCGAAGAAACAGCACCTCAGGATTTGATCGATGGCCTGGCTTTGACGGGATTCTTTGTGGAACGTCATGTGCTTGCACCCCACAATATCAAGATACCGCCGGCACGCACCAGATTTGTGGAGAGATTCACGCAATAACTACTACATCTTGTGAATTGTTGGTGCTATATAACGTTCATGAACAGCACAGATACCCTTGATCCACCCGCCGACGGCATTCGGGACACCACACTTGTTGATGCCTTGTCCGAGCGCTATCTCGCCTACGCCATGTCCACAATTACGTCACGGTCACTGCCGGACGTGCGCGATGGTCTGAAGCCCGTACATCGGCGTATTTTGTACGCCATGCGCCTTTTGAAGCTGGACCCCGGTCAAGGCTTCAAAAAATGTGCCCGTGTCATCGGCGATGTCATTGGTAAGTACCACCCGCATGGAGATCAGTCCGTTTATGATGCGTTGGTACGGTTGGCGCAGGAGTTTGCAGTTCGGTATCCACTGGTCGATGGCCAGGGCAATTTCGGTAATATCGACGGCGATAATGCTGCAGCCATGCGGTATACGGAAGCCCGGCTGACGGCCGTTGCCGAAGCCCTTTTGACAGGGCTGGATGAAGACTGTGTCGACTTTCGCGATACGTATGATGGCGAGGAAAACGAACCACTGGTTTTACCGGCGGCTTTTCCAAATCTGTTGGCGAACGGGTCGTCAGGCATCGCTGTTGGTATGGCAACGTCGATACCACCCCACAATGCGGGTGAACTTTGCGATGCAGCGTTGCACCTGATCAAGTTTCCCAATGCCACACCTGTCAAACTGAGTGAACTGGTGCCGGGTCCCGACTTTCCGACGGGCGGTATCATGGTGGAACCCCGTGAAAGTGTTGTCGAAGCCTACAAGACCGGTCGCGGTAGTTTCCGCTTGCGGGCACGCTGGAGCACGGAAGATATAGGGCGTGGGCAATATCAGATTGTCATTACGGAAATTCCCTATCAGGTCCAGAAGGCCAAACTGGTTGAGAAAATTGCGGAACTGATCATTAGCAAAAGACTGCCCATGCTGACGGATGTTCGCGATGAGTCTGCGGATGACATTCGTCTGATACTTGAGCCAAAAAGCCGGACAGTTGAAGCCGCACCGTTGATGGAAACCCTGTTTCGACTGACAGACCTGGAAGTTCGGGCGTCGCTGAACCTGAATGTGCTGTCAGCGGACGGCAAGCCAGGCGTTATGAACCTGCGCGACGCGTTGCAGGCGTTTCTTGATCATCGCCACGTGGTTCTGGTGCGACGGTCAAGCCATCGCCTGGAAAAGATTGAACATCGTCTTGAGGTCCTGGGTGGCTATTTGATTGCATTTCTGAATCTGGATGAAGTTATCCGGATTATCCGTGAGGAAGACGAGCCTAAAACCGAACTGATGAAGACGTTTGAACTTTCGGAAGTTCAGGCAGAAGCTATTCTGAATATGCGTTTGCGGAGTTTGCGCCGCCTTGAGGAAGAGGGTCTTCGCACTGAACACGCAGACCTGACAACGGAAAAGAAAAGTCTCAAGGCCTTGCTGAAAAATGAAAAGCAGCGCTGGGGCATTATTTCAGACGAGATCAAGGAAACCAGGAAAGCTTTTGGCCAAAAGACCGAATTGGGCAAACGCCGCACGGATATTACAGATGCGCCTGAAGTGGCCGAAGTGCCCATGGAATCCATGGTCGAAAAAGAACCCATCACAGTGATTTGCTCCGAAAAGGGTTGGATCAGGGCAGTGAAAGGCCACGTCGAAGTCGGTGAAGATATACGTTTCAAGGAAGGTGACCGTAGTCGCTTTGCCTTGCACGCCCTGACAACAGACAAGCTGGTTCTGTTTGCCACCAACGGTCGCTTTTATACTTTGGGCGGGGACAAGGTTCCACGCGGGCGGGGACATGGTGAACCAGTTCGTTTGCTGACAGGCCTTGGCAATGACGATGACATCATAGAATTGCTGGTACATGTACCAGGACGAAAGCTGATTGTTGCTTCAAGCGATGGCCGTGGCTTTGTCGTGCCGGAAGACCAATTGATTGCACAGACCAAGACCGGGAAACAGGTATTGAATGTTTCCGGTGACCGTGAAGCTCAGGCACTGGCAGTTATCAAGGAGGGTGATGACAACATTGCCTGTGTAGGTGAAAACCGGAAACTGATCATATTTGCATTGGATGAATTACCGGAAATGAGCCGGGGACGGGGTGTCGTGCTCCAGAAATACAAAGACGGAAACCTCTCTGACATTCAGTCGTTTAAAAAGGCTGATGGCTTGACATGGGCAGCCGGGGTTAACCGGACACGGACCGAAAATGATTTGCTTGCCTGGGAAGGGAAACGGGCACAAGCGGGTCGTATGGCACCAAAAGGATTTGCTGTCACCAACAGGTTTTCTTGAGGGACTTTCCTGAGTACACTGCCATCTCGGTCGAGAGTTTTTGACAGGGAGGTCGCGTGTGACCAATAGGTATTTCAGTGTCTACGATGTTTTTTGCCAGACAACCAAACGGTTGCCGGATGGTGCCTTTTATTGTGCGCCCTCAAGGCCAGGGCGGGACTATTATCCTGAGGGCGTCGAGTTTACCTACAACGAAATACTTGGCGAAGCCGATATTCTGAAAGAGCGATATGCGGCGGCGGGGTATGGACATGGTCACCGTGTTGCCTTGTTGCTTGAAAATCGTCCCGAACTCTTCCACCATTTTCTGGCCTTGAATGCACTAGGTGTTTCCATGGTGCCGGTCAACCAGGATTATCTTCTGGATGAAATGCAATTTCAATTCGAGCATTCAGATGCGGCCTTGGTGGTTTCAATTTCAAATAGAGTTGATGATTGCAAGGCGGCATCGTCCAGGACGCCAGGGCAGCCGCAAGTTCTGGATTGTTACGACCTGCCAGCCGCTTTTCCTGCCGCAGGCCCGGCACCGCGCTCAGGGGCCATTGCATTGGATACCGAAGCGGCAATGCTCTACACATCCGGCACCACAGGCCGTCCGAAAGGTTGTATCCTTAGCAACCTTTATTTCATTGAAGCTGGAACCTGTTACACCGGCCTGCCTGATACGGCAAAAATGTTCCCGGATTCTGAACGCGTCTTCAATCCACTGCCACTATTTCACATGAACGCACTCGCGGTGACAGCAACCGGCATGATGGTTATTGGCGGTTGCCTGATCACGCCTGACCGTTTTCACCCTGGAAGCTGGTGGCAGGACCTGGCGGAAACAAGGGCAACAATATTTCATTATCTGGGTGTCGTACCGCCCATGCTGCTGAATGCGCCCGCAAGCGAAAATGACAAAAACCATAACGTTCGTTTTGGCTTTGGTGCCGGCGTTGATCCAAAACACCATGCGGTTTTTGAGGAACGCTTTGGCTTGTCACTGACGGAATGCTGGGGCATGACGGAAACCGGACGCATCTTCGGCGATGTAGAAGAGCCCAGAAAAGTCGGCACCCGTGCCTTCGGAAAACCAACAGCCGAGCTGCAGGCCAGGGTCGTCGATGAAAATGACAATGATGTGCCGCCAGGCACTGACGGGCAAATGATCCTTCGTCATTCGGCAGAAAATCCCCGACTTGGTTTCTTCTCGGCCTATTACAAAGATGATGCTGCAACCGAAGAAGCCTGGAAGGGGGGCTGGTTCCATACGGGCGACACAGTACGTATGGATGAAAGTGGCATGATGTATTTTGTTGATCGGTCAAAAAACATCATTCGTCGGGCGGGTGAGAATATCGCCGCCGCCGAGATTGAAGCGACTTTGCAATCCCATGAACTTGTCGCTCAGGCCGCTGTGTTGGCGGCACCGGACGAACTTCGGGAGGAAGAAGTTTATGCCTGTATCGTTGCTATGCCAGGTACCACGACTGGTGAAGACCTGGCTGAAGACCTGTTTGAATATTGTCGTGAGCGTTTGTCCTATTTCAAGGCACCGGGGTACGTTTTGTTTTTGAACAAGCTACCCACGACGGGAACCCAGAAAATTCAGAAGGGTCAAATATTCGCACCTGATACGGATATTACGACGTTGCCGGATGTATTCGATTTCAGGGCGCGCAAGAAAAGGCTTTGATCAATAGATTTCGGTTAACCGAAATCTGTGATGCCTTTAAATCCAGAGCATTTTTTGAGTTTCAGCTATTAAAACTTCAAATTGAGCCTGTTAGCCGTCAGGGTTCGAGAGGTTTCCAGCCGGAGGGGGTCAGGGCTTCAATCGGTTGGAAACGACTTTTGTAAGCCATAGTCTGACTGTCTTCGATCCAGTACCCTAAATAAACAAATGCCGAGCCATTGAGGCGACAATCTTCGATCAACGACAAGATGATGGCGCTTCCGGTGCTCAAAGCCGATCTTTCCGGCGCAAAAAAACTGTAGATTAATGACAGTCCATCATCCATTACGTCCACGAGACAAGCGGCGACCAGTTCGCCATGAGAGTTTCGAAATTCGACGACTTCCGTGGTGACGGCACTGTCCTCGACCATCGATTGGTATTCATCAAATGTCATATCTGCCATGCCACCCGTGGCATGGCGTTCTGCGAGATAGCGGTTAAACAGATTGTATTGTTCTTGCGTGACGCGTGGCGGACACCGGCTCATCAGCAGATCAGAATTCCGGTTCATGACCCGCCGCATCCATCGCTTCAGCCTGAACTCACCCAGGATTACGCGAATCGCAACACAGGAAGAGCAATTTTCACAAAATGGACGGTAGGCGATGTTCTGACTGCGTCGAAATCCGTTATTGGCCAGGACGTGGTGCAGTTCATCGGCATTGGAGCCGGTGAGTTCCGTAAAAACTTTCCGTTCCATCCTGTCATCAAGGTATGGGCAAGGGGTTGGGCGCGTCGCAAAAAACCGCTGCGGCGCGGTCTCTGTTATCGCGCGCATGGCATTTGCTAGATTTTGTTTGTCGTTGTCCATAAATAGTACGTCAGATCGCCTTGTCGAGAAACCTTTGTCTGATGTCGTCCGGAATTTCTGCGGCTTTCGAGGTTTCAGAATTGACATAAACCATCACGCATTCTGACGTCGAGGTGCAGGTGCCGTCAACGAATAATCCTGCCCCGACGACCATTGAAGTTCTGCCCATTCGAATGATACCCGAACCAATGTCGACATTGCCAGGCCAGTTCATTTGTGCCTTGAATTCAATGCATAATTTTACGGCCATCCAGACAAACGCCTGAGTGTCGACGGGGGTACCCAAATCCGACAAATATCGAACCCGACCGGATTCATAAAATGTTGAAAAGGCAACGTTGTTTACATGCCCCAAGGTATCCAGATCCGCAAACCTGATGGTTTCGGTTATCCAGTGCTTGTAGGCGTCGATTGAAGTCAGGTCGACTTGATCGATTTGTTCTGTTGTGATTGTCATGGCACATTTTCGCAAGTTGAAGAGAACTTGCCAAGTGCAGTTGGATCTTTTGACTTTATCGCAAAATCATTGGGATGTGTTGATAACCAGCGTGCCACAGATTATGTCGTGCAATGTGCGCTTGCGGTCATTGAAGAAGACAGCAACCAGAATGAGCCATGACGTCACTGTGCAAGAGACATAAAAAACGATCGTTTGGAACGCTCCCTGAAGGTATCCCGGACGACGACCGTCCCATGTTCGCAGCTCAATGCCCATGAACTGCATGCCAATTGTTGCTGACTTGTGACCGCCGAGAAACCAGGTGTGGTAGGCCAGAGGAACCAGTGACCCCAGTGCCAGCAAAGGTCCGAGAAGCAGGCCAAAACTCAGTAATCCAATGATTGTTGCAATCACTGCAAAGAGGCCGATTAATATACCAATAATCACCAAATCTAATGCAAAAGCCACCACACGCTTGAAGACAGCACCTTCATAGTTAAAAGCAGCAGGTTCAATTCTTTCACCTGCATCGGCTTTTGCGAAAAGGGCATCAAACGAAATCGGCGATCGGGAAGTCATTTGGTTCATTTCCTAAAACGATGGGTATTACATATTTATATTTCGGGTTACTAATATTTCTAAAATCAACAAAGTCAAAGCATGTATTTCTTCTTAAGCTTGCAATGTATCCAAAATACTCAAAATTGTTACAAAATTGCCGGTATTTGAAATATTGTAGAAACGACCCGATCGTATGTTCCCTGCAGTTTCATCAGTCAGGGATACAGATAATGTCGATATCAGGAAATACCAGTTTCCTTTCAACTTTGTTGGATTTTAATTTCATCCGTCGTATCAACGTCGGTATGCGCATGAACGTGCTGACACTTATTGTCGCACTTGGGTTTTTGGCCTGTGGTGCCATTGTTTTCCAGAGCATGGAAAGTCAAAAGGCTGCCAAAGAATCCGGTGACAGACATGCCAAACTGGCCGAACTAGCCAGGGATGCCAACATCGACGGTTTACAAATGCGCCGCAGTGAAAAGGATTTTTTGATCCGGAAACTGGAAAAATATCTCGGCAAATATCAAAAATCTGCCAGCAAGATGGAAGAAGCGCTGGCAGAAGGGCACAGCCTTGGGATCAAGGAGGCCGAAGAAGAAATCAAATTGTTGCTTGAGAAGCTGCCGGCACATCGAGCACAGTTTCAAGTGGTATTCGATACCCAGAAAAAACTTGGTTTTAACGAAAAGCAAGGGCTACAGGGTGCGATGCGCAAGTCTGTTCAGTCCGTTGAGAAGGAATTGAATAAAACTTCCGTTGACAAGCTTAAAGTCACAATGTTGATGATGCGCCGTCATGAAAAAGACTTCATCATGCGACACAGTAATAAATATGTTGGTCGGATGGCTAAACGGAAATCCGAATTCGAGGCAATGCTCAACCTGCCTTTTATTGATCCCAACGTCAAAAAAGCTCTATTGCCATTGATGGATAGCTATCACAAGGACTTTAACGCCTACGCCAAAGTCGACATCAATATGGTGCAGGAAGTGAAAAATTTAAGCGCGATTTACGCGGATATGGAGCCTCATTTAGTTAAATTGTTTGAAATCGCGGAGCTCGGCGTGGCTGAGACCAACAAACAACAAATTGAGGCTCAACAAGAATCTGTGAAAATGCTTATCATAGTTGCTGTCTTTGTTATTTTGCTGGTTATCCTTTCCTTCTGGATCGTTGGCCGCAGTATTCGTCGCCCCATCGAAGGACTGAACTCAGTGATGCTGGAGCTCGCATCTGGCAATCTGGATGTGAATAATGAAGGTATTGGCGCGCGTGACGAAGTGGGTGAAATGGCCCGCTCTGTGGAAGTCTTTCAAAAATCTGCAGTTGAGGCGAAACGCCTTGGACAAGAGGCCGAACAAAATCGCACTGAACGCGAAAACCAGGCTGAGGAAGAGCGTAAAAGAGAGGCCACTGAGAACACGACCCGCGTTGAACGCCAGGAAAAAATGGATGGCCTCACAGGTGACTTTAGTGACACTGTTGAAGGTATTCTGGGTATTGTTGCCTCTCAGGCAACACAAATGGAAAGCACTGCTCAAAACATGAGCGGCGTGGCTGAAACGACACGCAATCAAAGTAACACCGTTTCAACAGCTGCAGAACAGGCTTCGGCCAGCGTTCAGACGGTTGCGACGGCTGCCGAAGAACTATCGGCTTCAGTTGATGAAATCAGTCGTCAGGTAACTCATTCTGCCAAGATTTCCGGTGAGGCTGTAGCAGCTGCGGAGGGTACAAATCAAACGATCCGGGAACTGGCTGAAGCAGCACAGCGGATTGGCGATGTGGTTGATTTAATTAACGATATTGCCAGCCAGACAAACCTGCTGGCCCTGAACGCAACAATTGAAGCCGCAAGGGCTGGCGAAGCTGGCAAGGGCTTTGCAGTTGTTGCCTCGGAGGTAAAAAATCTGGCGAGCCAGACAGCTCAGGCTACCGAAGACATCGGAAACCAGATCAGTTCAATTCAATCTACAACCAGGCAAGCGGTTGATGCGATTGAAGGCATTGGTACGACGATCGGCGAGATGAATGAAATCGCCACAGCTATTGCTTCCGCAGTTGAGGAGCAAGGCGCGGCCACAAACGAAATCAGCCGTAATGTCCAGGATGCAGCAGCGGGTACCCAGCAGGTTTCAGAGAATATTTCGGAAGTCAGATCCGGGTCTGAACAAACAGAAAGTTCATCAAATGAAGTTCTGTCTGCTTCACGCGAACTGTCCGATAAATTTGGCAACCTGCAATCTGAAGTGCAATCTTTCCTGCAGGGTATCAAGGCCATATAGGAAATATCGGCTTTGTTATCGACAGCAGGGGTTGAATTGTAACTGACATATTTAAAACTGTTACAAGTTTCCAGATGACAGAAATATTACAGATACATGCTTGCTGTATAAACGTTCATAAGTTGCTGACGTCCAAGGCCGGTCGCAAAGAATCCAAGTTAGTAAGTTAGTTGTATAACAGTTGTAAAAGTGTGGTAGCCGCGTGGTAACGGTGGATAGACCCACCATGTATATTAAGGCCCGACGTTAACCGTCGGGCCTTTTTGTTTGCTGTATCTATTTATTCTTCTTTGTGTAGCGATGGTGGTAAAACATTTGCTCTGCGCAGTAGAATAATTGATATGCGCCTGTTTTCTGGCAGGAAAGGGTCTTCCGGCGTTAAGGGGTCTTGATCCGCCTTGCCGATAACCCGGGCAATCCTCTCCGGCGCAACACCAAATTTCTGAAGAACCCGGCGGCTGGCGTTGGCCCGTCCGGAAGACAGTTCCCAATTTGATTCGCCATTTTTCTTGTTGTCATACGGGGAGGCATCCGTATGCCCGGAAATTGAGACGTCGTTTGGCAATTTACCAATAACTTCAGCGATTTCCTTAACAATCTTCTCGGAACGCGCTGTTAATTTGTGCGTTCCAGCAATGAACATCGAGCCACCTTCCTGATCAACGATCTGGATGCGCATGCCTTCATCAGTCATGTCGATCTTCACCTGGTCGGAAATATCTTCCTCCTCCAGCTTCTCCTTTATTGTCGCTTCCAGAAGGGCCTGGGCTTCATCAAATGACGTTTGCTCTCTTGCAGCCATTTCTTCTTCCAGCTGCTTGTCCGTAGCATCCTGAATAGATTCGCTGTCAGCTTTGGATTGTTCAGAAGGATCTGAAAGTTCCGTTGTTAATTGAACGACCACAGCTGATGTCTGGCTGTCCGAGGATTTGGCACCTTCGGACGAAAGTGTTAGCCCGCCCATGACACCGCCTGAACCCGAGCGCGAGAAGCTTACGGTCGTTGGTGCAAAGTAATCAGCGATACCGCTTTTTTGTTCATCAGTTGTAACATTCAACAGCCAAAGCAACAGAAAAAATGCCATCATTGCGGTCACGAAGTCAGCATAAGCCACCTTCCAGGCGCCGCCATGGGCGCCGCCTTCGACCTTCTTGATCTTTTTGATGATGATATTGCCTTCGGCCATTGCCGTATCACCCGTATGTTTCTGGTCTGAGTTTCATAATCAAAGAGTTAGCCTGGATTTGGCGCATCTTGAACCGCTTCTTCCAGTTCAGCAAACGTTGGTCGCTCGTGCGATGCCAGGATTTTCCGGGCAAATTCAATGGAAACGGCCGGCGGATAACCGTTCAAGTGTGCCAGAAAGGCTGATTTCATACAGTTGAAATATTTGGTGTCAGCATCAGCGTAGTTTCCAAGGCTGGTTCCAATTGGGCCAACAAAGCCGTAAGCCAGCAAAATTCCCAGGAACGTTCCAACCAGAGCCGCACCAATCAATCCACCCAGAACCTCTGGTGGCTCCGCAATACTGCTCATGGTCACGATAACGCCCAGAACGGCGGCAACAATACCAAATGCCGGTAAACCATCTGACATGGCTGTCACAGCGTGTGAAATATCGTGGGCTTCCTTGTGATGAGCTTCAATTTCCTCGTCCAGCAAAGCCTCCAGTTCATGGGGGTTTTCCGTACCCATCGTCATCAGGCGCAGGTAATCGCACATAAATTCAACGGCATGGTGGTTGGACAGGAAAATAGGGAAGGGCTGAAAAATCGCACTTTCTTCCGGCTCGTCAAGGTGGGATTCCAGGGCCAGCATGCCCTTGGCCTTGGCCAATCTGAAAACTGTATAAAACAAAGTCAGCAGTTCGATATAGGCGTCTTTGCTGTGAGGAGAGCCTTTCATGACGCGGCTGAAATGCTTCAAAACGCCCGTTAATACGTGTTTGGGGTTTGAAATAATGAAAGCGCCAACAGCCGAGCCAAAAATGATCAGCACTTCCAGAGGCTGCCACAAAACGCGAACGTCGCCGTGTGGCATATAGCCGCCAAGCACGGAACCGCAAACAATCAAAAAACCGATGAAGAAAAACATATATTAATTACGACCGATTCAATTGGTGGAAGTTCAAAAAACCTGCTACTCCGCTCAAACTGATCGACTGCCCTGTGTCTGTTTGGTTCCCGCAAAGCCACGTATCTCAATAAACCAAATGTATTGGGTCCGTTTCAAGGGCATTTGCACAAATTTGTTATGAATTGGAGGCACATAATAGATCAAAGTTGATCAAAAGCTTCAAAAATCAAGAGGCACCACCAGCCGCAGTGATGCTCATCTGCGTAACGGTGTATCCTGCGGCAGTGATTCTGGCCACAACTTCACGGCCGTGTTCGGGATCGCGTGTTTCAATCATCAAGTCCAGATCAGCACCTTTGACCGGCACATCCGAAAACAACCTGTGGTGGGCAACTTCGATAATATTGGCACCCGCCTCACCAACCAGGCTCGCGATCTGGGCCAGCGCGCCGGGCTGGTCACTGATTTCAACGCGCAAACTGACGATACGGCCCTGACGGACCAAACCGCGCGAAATAACCGATGCCAACAGACGCGAATCAATGTTGCCGCCGGAGATAATCAGACCGCAGTTACGGCCTGTAAACATTTCAGGGTGGGCAATCAAAGCCGCAAGTGGGGTGGCGCCAGCCCCTTCGGCCACTGTTTTTTCAATTTCCATATACAGGACAATAGCTTCTTCAATCTGGGCTTCTGTTACAGATACAATATGGCTGACATGTTCGCGTGCGATATCGACGGCGCGATGTCCGACTGCCTTGACCGCGATACCATCGGCAATGGTTTGGCCGCCAATTACCTGCTCACCGCCTTCCAAAGCCCGCTGCATGGAAGGATAAAGGGCCGCTTCAACGCCAACGATCTTGATGTCCGGATTGAGGCCCTTGGCAGCAATTGCACAGCCAGAAATAAGGCCGCCGCCGCCGATGGGCACGATAAGCGTGTCGATTTCAGGGTAGTCCGTCAGCATCTCCAGGGCCGCTGTCCCCTGGCCAGCCATGATGTCGTCGTCGTCATAGGGGTGAATAAATGTCAGCCCTTCTGTTGCCGCCAGCATATCAGCATGGGCTTTTGATTCTTCCAGCGTGTCTCCTTCAAGCACGACGTGGGCGCCAAAACCCTGGGTATGTCGTATCTTGTTGAAGGGGGTGAAGCGGGGCATGACAATTGTCGCCGGAATCCCCAGGTTTTGTGCGTGATAGGCAACGCCCTGGGCATGGTTTCCAGCTGACATGGCAATCACACCTGCTTTTGCCGCCTTATCTTCCAGACGGGTCATCTTGACGAGAGCACCGCGGTCTTTGAAAGAGCCTGTAAACTGCAGGTTTTCAAATTTCAAAAAGACATTGGAACCCGTAATATTTGACAGGGTACGGGATGGCAAAGTCGGGGTGCGTACGCAGACGCCAGAAATGATCTGCGCGGCAGCCTTTATGTCTCCGAGATCAATCATGTCAAGGTCATTTGCCTGGTCTCAGGGTCAGGGTACCAACGGCACCGGCTTCAATCGCGGCGCGTTCCATGGTCATAGGCATATCTTCGACGTTTCGCCAGGTTTCGGTCAAATTGCTGTAAAACGGCGAAAATACGTTGCCCGATTGTCCGGTTGAATGAATCCAGCGTGAATTGTCCAGGTTGGATAAGTCGTAGATCGCCCGAAGGCTTGGCCCGTGAAACTGGCGATACGGGTTCTCATCATCGGAAATCTTGTGTTTGGCGACATTGACCGTAAAGCCATCGCCACCGTTGGGAATAGAGATATCAAAAATCCCGGCCAGGGACCCAACATGGGTAAAGGGGTTGTGGTCGGAATGGGCAAAGTGCATTTCACCCCAGACCCAGGTCTCCATTTTGTCGTTATCAGACCTGACACGGGTATCTGCCAAAGCCTTCACAAGTGCACCTGATATCTGCTCGTCACAGGTTTCTTTGACGCCTGTTTTCACGTTGTCACACCAGTGATCCTGCCCGCCGGTCAGAACATTGCTAATGAACACCGACCGCAGGTCTTGATAGCTTTTGAACAAATCACCCAACTCATCGGCATAGATCAGAACGCTCAGCTCGCGCATCCAGCTGTTATAGATCAGCGGTTCGGGTTTCAGACGATCCATGGTGCCATCCCAGGCAGACAGCAATTTGACGGCTTGTGCCGCGTCATCGTTGGCAGGTGCTACTTTCAAAAGTCTTGGCAACAAATCTGTGGCATACAGAGACTTGATATCGCTCTGAATTTCCCGAAAGCTGCCGATGGAATGTTTGTCGCGGCCTGTCAAAAGACTTTCGATCCGCCTGGCCCGATAGGGTGCCGCCCACTCACCAGTGATGAAGTGCGGATAGTCCTTGTCGACGACCTTGTGATTTGCTGTGGCGACATAGTTACGCGAAGGATTGTAGATATGCGGTAACTCGTCAAAAGGAATGTAACCCTGCCAGTCATATTTGGCGTCCCAGCCAGGTACCGGCATAAAGCCTCTGACCTTGTTGTCAGGGTGGCGTACAGGGACCCGACCCGGCGCGTAATAGCCGATATTACCGTCAACATCGGCAGAAACCATATTTTGCTGCGGCACATCGAAGAAACGCAGGGCACTGACATATTCAGACCAGCTTTGCGCCTTGTTAGAAGCGATGATGGCGCTGGCGGTCGTGTTATCGCCACGCAACGCCGTCCACGAGAAAGCCATCGCATGGCCGTCACCCACGGCCTTGGCAGCTGCACCCATGACATCGGAGATAATCGGTCCATGGCGACTGATCCGAACCGTCAGATTGACGTCTTCGGCATCTTTTACGTGGATGGTCTCCTCGCGGGTCTCGAACTCAGCCAATCCGGTTGGCGTCAGGTATTTGTCGCCCTCAATCTTTTCGATGAACATGTCCTGCACGTCAGGGCCAGTATTGGTAAAGCCCCATGCAATGCGTTTGTTACGGCCCAGCACAACGCCTGGAATGCCGGGCAGCGTGGCACCCATGACCTGGACCTCAGGCGTTTCTACGTGGGCAAAATACCACACTGGCGGCGCTGCCAGTCCAAGGTGTGGGTCATTTGCCAGCAAAGGCTTTCCACTGGCTGTCCGAGCCCCGGAGACGACCCAGTTGTTGGATCCGTTTCCTGGCTCAGGAACCAGATCTCGAGAGACCGCGGCAAACTGTTTCAGCGGCAGATCGACGCCTTTATATAAGCTGGCCAGGTCGGGCAGGGCTACCGGCGCATCACCGGGATAAGGCGGGAAGAGTTCGGATATCTGCTGCTGACTGAGACCGCCCTCTTTCAGCATACGCAAACGCAGGATTTCGCTACTCCAGTTTGCCCCAAGATCCCAGGCCATCATTTTGGACCAAACGAGTGAATCTGCGGGTTTCCAAGGCCTTGGGGTTACACCCATGACCTGAAATTCAACGGGCAAAGGGCCGTTTGGATCAGCGATGAAAGCGTTCACCCCTGCGGCATAGGCCTGAAGGATGGCACGTGTTTCCGGGCTTTCATTGGCGTAATTTTGCTCGGCGTAGTGATATACCGACAAAGTGCGCAGGAATTTATCGGTATTCAGGCCTTTTTCACCCAGAATTTCGGACAGGCGACCTGCACCGATGCGCCGATTGAAATCCATTTGCCACAAGCGGTCCTGAGCATGGGCATAACCTAGCCCATACCAACCGTCAGCCTCGGATTTACCGTATATATGTGGAATTCCATTGGCATCCCTGACGATTTCAACGGGTGCCGATATCCCGGCGACTTTCGTCTCCCCCGAGATTTGTGGCAGCGAGTCCTTCAGCCAAAAATAGCCAATGACCACTCCAACACCTGCCAGAATCAATAAACTGGCAACTATGCCTGCAATCCAACGCATATCTGAAGCACCCCGTTTTTGTCGCCTGTCGAGAGGCGATCTTAATTGGTATTTATTTCTTTTTTATTACGCGAGAAAACTAATATAATATATTGTAATATAACAATTAATTACTCTTCAAAAGCTTGGCGGCAGCCACAGCGTAGTAGCTTAAGATACCATCTGCACCGGCTCTTTTAAACGCCATCAGGCTTTCCATCATGACACGCTCGCCATCCATCCAGCCGCGTTCCGCCGCTCCGGTTAACATGGCGTATTCACCACTGACCTGGTAGGCGTAAGTCGGAACCTGGAATTCATCCTTGACCCGGCGTACGACGTCCAGGTACGGCATACCCGGTTTGACCATCACCATGTCAGCACCTTCGGCTATATCCAGAGCCACTTCGCGCAGGGCTTCATCCGAATTGGCTGAATCCATTTGATAGGTTTTTTTATCACCACCGGCCGGATTTGGCGTGGATCCCACTGCTTCGCGGAACGGTCCGTAAAAAGCCGAGGCATATTTGGCCGAATAGGCCATGATCTGCACATGATCAAGATTGGCCTTATCCAGCACATTGCGAATTTCGCGCACACGCCCGTCCATCATATCGGAAGGGGCGATGACATCGCAGCCAGCTTCGGCCTGGATTAGCGCCTGCTGGGCCAATATCTTCACTGACGCATCGTTGACGACATAACCATCTTCCAGAAGACCGTCATGACCGTGGTCTGTGTAGGGATCAAGCGCCACATCGCACATCACCCCAATATCATCGCCGTGGGCAGCCTTGATGGCGCGTACAGCGCGGCACACGAGGTTTTCGGGGTTAATAGATTCGCTGCCTTGAGCATTTTTCAGGGCCGGATCCGTGAAAGGAAACAGCGCGACCGCAGGAATACCAAGGTCTTTGGCGTTGCCAACAGCGTCCACCAGCAGATCAATACTCAGCCGTTGTACGTTGGGCATTGAGGTAACGTCTTCAGTTTTGTTATCACCATCAATGACAAAAACCGGCCAGATCAAGTCATTAACTGATAGCTGGTTTTCTGACACCAGACGCCGGGACCATTCGTGACGGCGGTTGCGGCGCATGCGTGTGCGAGGAAAACCAGTACTGGCGCGATGACGTTTCACGATGATCTCTCCCAGAGTCTACAAAGTATCTATCAAGTGTAAGTAAAGTTGTTCAGAACCAAATACACCGCACGCCGAGACAAAACAACGCTGCTTTTCAGCACCTGTTGCAATCCGGTCGCGGGACTGGGAAAATAGCGCTATGTTCGCGATTGCTTATACGGTGGGCAACGTTCGAATTCATCGACCCCCAAACTATTATTCTCCGGAGACCTTTACTGTGGCTGCCCAATCCCGATCACACAAGACTTTTTCTGTTGCCAAAAAACGCAACGTTAAATCTGTCAAATCCGCCAAAACTGGCGCTCCTGAACGTTATCAGGTGAAACACCCGGTTCGGTTCGTGACGGCGACCAGCCTTTTTGATGGCCATGATGCGTCGATTAATATCATGCGACGGATGTTGCAGGCGGGTGGGGCTGAGGTCGTTCATCTGGGCCATAACCGGTCCGTTGAGGAAATTGTTGTTGCAGCCATTGAAGAAGACGCCCACGGCATCGCAGTATCTTCCTATCAGGGCGGGCATGTTGAATTCTTTAAATACATGGTCGATTTGCTGAAAGAGCGCAAAGCCGGTCATATCAAGGTGTTTGGCGGTGGTGGCGGGGTGATTATCCCGGAAGAGATCGCCGAACTACACAAATATGGTGTGACACGGATTTATTCTCCAGGTGACGGTCAGTTCATGGGGCTGGAAGGCATGATCGATGACATGCTCAAACAATCTGATCATGATCTAACTAGGAAGCAGCCCAAAACCCTGGCGAAACTGAAAAAGGGTGATAGCGGCACTTTGGCACGCATTATTTCCGGGCTTGAAGCGGGCAAAACAGGGACAAATGTTCGCAAAGAGGTGACAAAATTAACACATTCCAGGGGCGTTATTCCGGTTCTGGGCATCACCGGAACAGGAGGTGCAGGCAAAAGTTCCCTGACCGATGAAATCGTCCGCCGCTTCCATCTGGACCATCCAAAACTGAAAATTGCTGTCATTGCGGTTGATCCCTCCAAACGAAAAACCGGCGGTGCCCTGTTGGGTGATCGCATCCGCATGAACGCGATCAGTGTGCCGGGCATTTATATGCGTTCGCTGGCGACACGTGGTTCGGGTTCGGAAGTGGCCTCTTGTTTGCCAGGGGCCATATCTGCCTGCAAAGCAGCCGGATATGATGTGATCATCTGCGAGACATCCGGAATCGGGCAGGGCGACGCCGCCATCGTGCCGTTTGTCGATGTGTCGATCTACGCCATGACGCCTGAATTTGGCGCGGCCAGCCAGCTTGAGAAAATCGACATGCTGGACTTCGCTGACATCGTGGCCATCAACAAGTTTGACCGCCGGGGTGCCGACGATGCCTTGCGGGATGTGCGCAAGCAATATCAGCGGAACAGTGAGCGGTTTGGCGAAAAGCCTGCGGATATGCCGGTTTACGGGACCATCGCCGCCAAATTTAATGATGACGGTGTAAGTGCCTTGTACGGCGGCATTCTGGAAGCATTTGCCGCCAAGGGTTTGGCAAACCTGGAAAACGGTTTTGGCGCATCGGGCCATGTGACCTCGCGCCGGGATTTGTTGATCCCGTCTGATCGTCAGCGTTATTTGGCTGAAATTGCCGAATCCGTGCGCTCCTATCACCAGAACACGCGGGATCAGGCGAAGATCGCGCGCGAACGCCAGCAACTGTTGGCCTCAGCGCAAATGGTACGTGATGCTGGCGGCACCAAAAAGGATGCCTTGAACCTCGAAAAACTGGCCAAGGGCCGGACCGCTGATCTGGACGCGGATAGCCAGGTCATGCTGGATACCTGGCCGGCCAAGCGCCAGGCCTATGCCGGTGACGAATTCGTTTCTGAAGTGCGTGGCAGGAAGCTGAGCACACCATTGAAAACCATCTCTTTGTGCGGCACGGCCATTTCGAAGGTCGCTTTGCCGGGCTTTGATGATGACGGCGACATCCTGCGCTGGTTGCGCTCGGAAAACCTGCCAGGCAACTTCCCCTTCACCGCCGGTGTATTTCCTTTCAAGCGCGAAGGCGAAGACCCCACCCGTATGTTTGCCGGAGAAGGGGATGCCTTCCGCAGTAACGAACGATTTAAATACCTTTCGAAAGACAGCGACGCCAAGCGCCTGTCGACCGCTTTTGATTCCGTCACCTTGTATGGCAACGATCCGGACAAGCGCCCGGATATCTACGGCAAGGTTGGCAATTCAGGCGTATCAATTGCGACCCTGGATGATATGAAAGTTCTTTATGGCGGGTTTGATCTTTGCAGCCCGACGACCAGTGTTTCCATGACAATCAACGGACCAGCGCCGACGATCCTCGCCATGTTCATGAACACGGCCATTGATCAACAGGTCGACAAATTCAAAAAGGAAAAGCGCCGTTTACCCAAACCGGCCGAGATGGAAAAGCTGCGCAGCTGGACCCTGGAAAATGTGCGCGGCACGGTTCAGGCCGATATTCTGAAGGAAGACCAGGGGCAAAATACCTGCCTGTTCTCGACGGAATTCAGCCTCAAGGTCATGGGCGACATTCAATCCTATTTTGTTGATCACAAGGTGCAGAATTTCTATTCGGTTTCGATCTCCGGCTATCATATCGCCGAAGCCGGGGCCAACCCGATCAGCCAATTGGCCTTCACCCTGTCGAACGGCTTTACCTATGTGGAAGCGTATCTTGCACGTGGCATGAAGATCGATGACTTCGCGCCGAACCTGTCGTTCTTCTTCTCGGCAGGCATGGACCCGGAATATTCAGTCCTTGGTCGCGTGGCGCGGCGCATCTGGGCCACGACCATGCGCGACAAATATGGTGCGTCCGAGCGTAGCCAGAAGCTGAAATATCACACTCAAACTTCAGGCAGATCTTTACACGCCCAGGAAATGGCCTTCAACGATATCCGCACCACCTTGCAGGCCCTGGTCGCGTCCTATGACAATACCAACAGCCTGCACACCAACGCCTATGACGAAGCCATCACCACACCAACAGAAGACAGTGTGCGACGGGCTATGGCGATCCAGATGATCATCAACCAGGAATGGGGTCTTTCCAATTGTGAAAACCCCAATCAGGGATCGTTCATCATGGAAGAGCTAACAGACCTAGTGGAAGAATCAGTGTTGCAGGAGTTTGAGCGTATTTCAGAACGCGGTGGCGTATTGGGAGCCATGGAGACAGGCTATCAGCGCGGCAAAATCCAGGACGAAAGTTTGTATTACGAAACCATGAAACATGATGGCAGTTATCCCATCATGGGCGTGAACACTTTCCTCAATCCCAAGGGCGAGGCCGCCGAGACAACCATTGAACTGGCGCGTTCGACGACAGCGGAAAAAAAGAGTCAGCTCAAGCGTTTGAATGGTTTTCACAAAGCCAATGCGAAAGAGCGTGCCGCCATGATCAAGCGCCTGCAGGATGCAGCCGTGGCCGGTGAAAACGTCTTTGCCGTCTTGATGGATGCTGTACGGATTTGTTCCCTTGGCCAAATCACCGAGGCTCTGTTTGAAGTTGGTGGGCAGTACCGGCGTAGCATGTAGCAACTGAACTAAAGGGGGGCAGGTCATGTCGGATCGCATCAGAAAGATATTGGTGTTTGCCCTGACTTTTTGTGTTGTGACGATGTCAGCTAGCGCGTCCGCGAAAGACGCCAGTGCCGTCCTGAACGGGATCAACCTGCCGCCTGGTTTTAGTATTTCCGTCTATGCCAAACTCCTGAAGCCGCGTTCGCTGACGTTGCACCGCAAAAGCGGTGTAGTGTTTGTTGGCTCCCGCAGCAACGATGTGCATTCCTTGCAAGACACCAACAAGGATGGCACGGCGGACAAGATTGTTGCGATCGGCAAAAATCTGAACGTACCGAACGGAGTTGCTGTGTTGGGCGACAGGCTTTATGTCGCGGAAATCGACCAAATATCCTGGGCGGCGCTGCCTGTTACCGGCGACAAACTAAAGCTGACACAAATCAAATCCGACCTGCCGCGAAAACGCCACCATGGTTGGCGTTATATGAAGGCTGGGCCGGATGCCAAACTTTATGTCGCCATCGGTGCGCCTTATAACATCGGCATGCCACAAGGCATGGAAGGCACGATCATTCGACTGAATACGGATGGCCAGAATACTGAAACAGTTGCCAGTGGTGTGCGCAATTCTGTCGGTCTCGATTTCCACCCCAAAACGGGGGAAATGTTTTTCACCGACAACGGTGCGGACAACATGGGCGATGATATTCCACCGGACGAGTTGAACCATGTGGCAACGACACCCAGCCATTTTGGTTACCCCTGGTTTGGCGGCACCGATATCAAGCTTTCGGGATATGAGAACAAAATACCGCCAGGGCCAGTCGTTGCACCTGTGATAAATTTCCAGGCCCACACGGCCAGCCTGGGGATGCATTTTTACAAAGGTGCTATGTTCCCCGTTGAGTACAAACATGATGCTTTTGTGGCCCAGCACGGATCGTGGAATCGCTCCACTCCTGTAGGCTATCGCATCATGCGGATAAAGTTCGACGCCAAGGGCAAGGCTGTGGCTAAGGAAATCTTTGCTGATGGCTGGCTGAACAATGGCGACGTGAGCGGACGCCCGGTTGATATCACTGAACTGGCTGACGGCTCACTGTTGGTGTCAGATGACTTCGCCAATTTGGTGTACCGAATTTCCTACGACGGTTCGTAAGTTTTTTAACTTCGTCATGCCCGTGCTCGATACGGGTACCCACGTCTTCAGGAAACAGGCAATTACACTCTCCGTCATCCCGCACTTGATGCGGGATCCATGCGGCGGTCAAATTGGGATGTGTTGAACATTAAGACGCAGGCGTAGTCCCCGCATCAAGTGCGGGGTGACGGAGGGAGGGGGGAAAAGGTCAATCATAACTCGTGAGTTACATTTTGCGAGAAGCCCGCCGAAACGCAGGGCTTCATGCGGAATCAGGCCCGATCATCGGCATATTCAGGAACAAATCTGTGCGTCAGATTTTTGATTAGCCAGGAACCGCCTGCCATGGTCAGCGCCAGGAAAACCAGGAACGGCCACCAACCACTTCCACCCAGCAATAACCCGTCAAATAGCCGTGTCACGACTTCCGCAATGGCCGCCATCACCAGGCCGAACCAGGACCAGACCATGGTGTGGGCGTGCATGTGCAGGTATTTGGCGGACCCTGAGACGATGAACTTGCGGATGGCCACAAAGGCAAAGGCCAAAACAATTAAACTGAAGACCGCAAAGAAGTGAAATAGATTGAAGCTTTTGGTCAGGTCATAGATCAGCAGGGCTGAGACATTGGTCGTACCCATGGATAACACATAGACGTATCCCGCGATCTTGTGGCGGCTATCGCCTTTGCGCCACAGAAAAATCAGGGGCCCACTGGCAAGACCAATTAGGGCCAGCAGAAAATGACTCCAGCCCAGGGGATCGTTGGCCCATGCTTCATAGGTTACAGTCATGCCTCATTCTTCCTTTCAGGCCGGTTCCACCGGGTGGCGCAGGATGGTCTTCAGCTTTTCCGGTTTGCTACGGCGCGGGTCACCCAGATAAATCTCGTGGTGATGGTCCCTTAACTTGAGACCGTTTTGCGCAACGAATTCATGCATGGCGGCGATCACCGGTGGCTCATCACTGTAGGGACCGATATGCATGACCTGAACAACGCGACCTTCTTTCAGGGATTCAAAGCGCACATCATCTGTACTGCGGTTCAGTTTTTTGCTGGCTTTGTCGTAGGCCACGCTCAGAACTTCGGGCGTCACAAGATCCGGCTGCATCATCATCATGGTCCAGCGCCAGGCTTGCCGATCATCCATGCTGAAATCTTGCGGAACCTCCGTCCACCACAGCCCCTCCAGCGGCAAGACGCCGTAATCATCGCCGCCGAGATCTTTCTTGATATGAAACTTGGCGGCATATGAAATGCTGAACAACATCTCGATCGCAGCAATGTAGCTTGGCGAATTATTGGGATCACCCGTACCGTCAATCATCAGGTAATTCATGTCAGGTACATCGACAAACACCGGTGCTTTTGATGGCGCGTTATAAAGATGTTTCAGTTCTTTTTTGAAATCTATTTTCAAGATAAATCTCCCAAGCGAGTGAGGGCGGTTTCAATCCAGTCCAGTTCTGCTTTCAGGTGGACCAGGCTGTAGTCAAACATGAGGCCAACGAACACGGGCTCGGCCTTGGACTTCATCTCCAGATCATCGCAAATTGCCAACAAAGCAGTTTTTCGCTGGGTTAACATGCCCAGGGCCTTGTAGGGGTCAACGGCCATCCAGTTGGCCAGGCCCAGCAGAAGGGCGGGATAGAGGTTTTCTGGTTCACCCAAAAACTTGAGCGTTGTATCGCTGTGCAGGGACCTTCCGGTATCTGTTGGCATGTAGACTTTGCGCGTTCCCTTGCCGGTTTTTTCCGTGGGCAGGATCTGCACCAGGTCCTTTTTCTGTAGTCGCTTTAGAACATAGTAGATCGACGAGAATGCAAGTTCCGTCCAATCACGCATATTTCGCTGCTCAATGACCTGTTCCAGGTCCCATCCGTGAGCCGGTTTTTCGACAAGCAATCCAAGGACGGCGTATTCAGCTTTTGTCAGGTTGGCTTCCATTATTATAGTACTAGAATAAAATGGAATATGAGTCAAACTTCAAAGACGAAAACATTTTTATTGATAAATGGCGGGTGTCGTTACGTTGTGAATTCCGGACCGGCCCAGAAGCTGGACGACGGCATCGACACCTTCTTTGGGTATGGAGTCTGTGTTCAGCGCCGCGCCGCGGACCCCATGATGTTGAAAGGCATTTAGTCTGACGCGTGTATCCAGACCAAGCGCTTGGACAAAATCAACGAGGTGTTGCAGTTCATCGGGGTTGTCCGTTTTACCGGGGATAAGAAGGTATCGAATTTCATGCAGTTTGCCCGCCTTGTGAATAAGTCGGGATGCCTTCAGGGCCACGTAATTCACATCACCTGTAAGTTCCCGGTGCAACTCATTCGAAAAAGCTTTGATATCCAGCATCACACCATCTGTTACCGGCAACAGGGCCTGCCAACCGGCTTCATCAAGCATACCGTTGCTATCGATGAAACAGGTCAGATCTGATAAATCCGGGTCTGACTTGATCGCGGCAAACAGGGCCCCGACAAAATCCGCCTGCAATGTGGCTTCTCCACCAGAGACTGTAATGCCACTGAGAAACACTTTGTGTTTGTGGATCAGGTCCAGGACATCTTCCACACTATATTGTGCCGTCATGGAACTGGCGCTGATGGGACAAACCGTCAAACAGGCATCACATTGATCACAAAGGGTCGGTTCAAATACGATTTTGTTTTGTTGCAGGGTCAGGGCGCCCGGATCACAGGCTGGCACACAGTCGCCGCAATGATCGCAGGTGCCGATAGTGTAGGGATTGTGGCAGGCTGTGCAGGCGAGATTACAGCCCTGAAAGAACAGCACCAGGCGATTGCCCGGTCCGTCAACAAACGAGCAAGTGATGATCTTGTTAATTGTCGCACGGCTATTTTTGGACCGGTTAATTATAGGTGGGGGAGAGTTCATGGCCGACAACACGTGGTTTGCGATCAAGAATACCCATGAGGTCGGCAGCCTCCGCCCCTAATCCAGTGGTATTTATGCGTGAACCTTTTTCAGCGTTGAATTTTTCCACGTCCGACAAACGGATCATGTAACCCGTTACCCGCACAAGATCATTACTCGCGACATTGGCGGTAAATTCACGAAAGCCGCTGGCCAGTGCACCCTTGCAAAGCTGGTAAAGCGCTTCGGGGTTATTCTTGACCGTTTCATCAATGGTCAGGATTTCGCTGATACCAGATGGATAATATTGATGCTGTGGGGCCAGGGCCTGCACATGGCTGACGGGATCGGGTTCCGTGCCATAGGGGATACGGATGCCCGGTGTCGCCTCAATATCATTACTCAGGCCAGCCTGGGCATGTAGCATAGCGCGACCCCGCCAGGTATTTTTCAATGGTCGTGCCTGCACGGCCTGCGCCAGTGTCTGGCTGATCCGGACCCCCAACTCATTGGCCCCGGCATCAAAACCATAACGACCTTCAAGGCCCGCCTTGTCTTGCAGAACATTGACGGCTTCCGCCATGGCATAAATACCGTACATGGCCGTGAAGCGATCCTGGTCAATCCATTTCTCAGTTACCAGGAAGCTGTTGAAAAAGCCGGATTGCTCAAACAGATAGGATATGCGGGCTTCCGTCAGGCGAAAGTTCAGGTCCATGTAATGTGGCAGGACATTAGCAAAAAAATCTGCTTCGTCATCTGACAATTCCGCAAGGGCTTTCAGGTTGATGCGGGTCAGGGTGGAAGACCCACCAGCGACGGGCAGGGCGTTATAACAACTGACAATGCCATAACCACGATCATCAAAAGTTGCCTTGTGGATGGGGTGATTGGCGATGTGCGGCTTGGAACATTTGACAATGTTGTCGGTGGCCTGTCGCAAAATTTCTTCGGAACTGACCTCAGGGTCATACAGAAAAGTCAGATTGGGGGCGACCTGGCCCAGCTCTGCATCGACTTCCAGGATGGCACGGGCGACACGATTATCCGACGGGCCAATATTGGCGTGCATAAAGGCATCCGGCAGCGTGCGATCCAGAAAGCGCCAGAACAGACGGATTTTTTGGCTTAGCTCCTGATCACTGATGCCATCGCAGAACGGTAACAACAGATCGTCCAGGTTTCCCAAAAAAACAGGCATGCCTGTGACGGACGGCACGTGGTGATAAGCGATCATCAGCGTGTTAATGGCTTCATCCAGCGTTTCAGGTGCCGGCAGCTCCAGATATTCACTGCCGTTCTTCAGCACAACACTGTAGTCCGGCAACACGTAACGCGGCTTATAGGGCGCATGCCCTTCGAACATGTCACAGATGATCCTGCGATCCAGCGCTTCTTGCACGTCTTTATCCAGGTCCGGATATGGCAGTGAATTTTCTGCTTCGACGGCCAGATAATGCGCCTTCTGTGCCGGACTCAGCGTGGGATCATTGGTAATTTTACGAAGTTTGTTAGCCATTTCTGTCATGTCTTTACTCCGTCGAACGCGAAACAGGGCACCTGTCCATAATAATGGTATTTCTATACCAATTTAAGGGGTAAAACAATTAGCCTGTTATTTTGCGCTTTGTGATACGTCCAACAAAACGCAGGGCTTCGCGCAGGGGCAGGCGTTTAACGCTGGTTTTGGCAGCACCCTGGGTATAGGCAGATTTTTTGCTGTAATCGATGGCGACGTCGACGATAACCGGTCGATTGCTCTCATCCGCCAGACGATTGGCGTGCGCCATCACAGCCGCAGGATCGTCGTCAGCTGACAGGCCAAGATAATGCGCGCCTGTGGCCAATGCGACGCCTTCCAGATTAAGGCCTTCCAGCCCGGTGCAAGGTGTGCGGTTATAGACGATGCGTTGGGCCTGGGCGATCTGGGATAATTCACCGTCATTGAAGACATAAAAAACAGGCCCGATTTCCTGGCGCGAGGCCGTCAGCAATTCCATACAGGTCATGGTGAAACAGCCGTCACCAACGATGGCCGCAACGGGCGTATCGGGGTTTGCCAGTTTGGCCCCAATGGCAGCGGGTACGGCATAGCCCATGCAATTGAAATCGGTCGGACCGATAAACCGATCTCCTTCGTTGATGGGGAGTAACTCGGCGGTCAGAAATGTGTGGTTGCCATCATCTACGACGAATATTGAATTTTCAGGCTGGCTTTGCCGCAGGTCAGAAAAAAAGCTTTCGGGATTTACCCGGCCTTTGGAATCGTGCTTTTGCCATATGGTCCGATAATTGTTTTTATCGGTCGCGATATTGATGCGCATTTCACCAGATGTGCGGGCGCGGTTCGATGCGCCACTATCGTTGCCCATGGTATTCAACAAAGCCTCAAGGATCTTTTTTGAATCACCTGCCAGGGCAACCTTGGCTGGATAGTTTTTATTGAACACATCCGGGTCAATGTCGACATGGATCAGGTTCTCTGGCGTTTCTGCACTGAAGAAAAACCCCGTGCCTATTTCACTGAACCGCGTGCCGATGGCCAGCATCACATCACACCCGGCAAAGGCATTGCGCGAGGCCGGAACAGCGGACGGCCCAAATGCCAGGCCTGTATGCAAGGGGTGGTCGCCTGGAAAGGTGCCCAGGCCCTGCAAGGTGGTGCTTACCGGCGCATCCAGGCGTTCGGCCAGTATTTTCAGTTCTTCCTTCGCACCATTTGCACCCCAGCCCGCAAAGATACCGGGGCGTCTGGCGCTGCGTAATATAGCGACCGCTTTGCGGATTTCGTCTAGATCAATGACTGTCTCAATCACCGGTGGTTCATAAACGGGCAGGGCGGCAACATCACCTTTGAAGCGCTGAAGATTTACAGGTATTTCGACAAAGACCGGTCCCGGTTTGCCGCTGTTGGCAAGATCATAGGCCTCAAACAGCATGGGGATGATGTCTTCGTAATCTTCGACCAGGAATACCCGTTTTGTCAGGCCCTCAATAAAAGCCTTCTGGTCCATTTCGTGCAATTGATAAGTCTTGTCCGTCTCCCGGTCTATGCCACCGCAAACCACCAGCATGGGAATACCGTCCAGATAGGCTTCGCCGATGCCACTGGCCGCATGGGTCACCCCGGCAGCGGGTACGATAACAAGTGTGCCAATTGAATTCGTTGTGCGGCTGATGGCATCGGCCATAAAGGCACCGCCGCCTTCGTGCGTGACCAACACAGGATGGATTTGGTCTGACGAATTCATCTCGTCATAGATTTCAGTGTTGTGAACACCGGGCACACCAAAGGTATAGCGCACCCCAATTTGCTCCAGCGCATGCACAGCCAGTTCGGCCCCGGTTTTCCGCATCAATTGGCTCCCCGTCCTGCGCTGCCGTGAATAATCGCTGCTGCCGCCACACGGGCCGAAAAAACACAGCCGCCGAGAAACGTACCTTCCAGAGCGCGAATACCATGCACGCCGCCACCGCCAAATCCGGCGGCTTCTCCGGCAGCGTATAATCCTTCGATGACCTGGCCGCCGGTATCCAGCACCCGACTGTCGAGGTCTGTCTGAATACCACCCAGGCTTTTGCGGCTGATGATATAGGTCCGAATGGCGACCAATGGACCTGCACGGCGATCATCGATAGGCTGGAATTTGCAGGTGCGTAGTTTGTCGGCTTTATATTGCCGCAGTTCAGCAATGCGCCTGATCTGCTCGTCCGCCGTCTGATCAGGACCGTGACGCATTTCAACGTCATAGGCGGCGATGTCAGCTGCCATGCCAGTGGCGTCGATTGGCACATCGCCGTTCAGGGGTTTCATCTTGTCTGCCAGTTCGGCAACGGTAGATGCTGTGACGATATCTTCACTGTCGCGGATCGTGGCATCAACCAGTTCGCTGTTGCCGAAGACCAGGTTTTTCAACAAACCCAATTTGTTTTTATCCCGGATGACCCGGTTGGATTCAGCACCAGAAATGGCGAACTCTTTCAGCATGATCTTGCGGTTCATGATCTGCCATGAATATTTCGGAATGTCTTTTTCCTCGGCCACAGCGCAGATGCGTTTGATCACTTCACGTGTATCGAAGCCGGCAATCAAAGGGCGTGGGCCGATCCGTCGCCCCGTCGCATCCATCCATAAGGCCGTCTTGCAAGGCACCAGACTTAAACCATGGCGTGGCTTGCGCGGGCGGGGGTGAGTAATGCCTGCGGCGTAATTCCAGTTGTTCTCAACGTTGATGACAGAACCACCTATGGCTTGCGTCGCCTCATGCATCAAGCCATCGGCATATTTGTGCGAACCACAGAGTATCTTTTCGGGCGGCGACGTGCCCCAGTCGGGATGCCAGTTATCGCGAATAATCTTGTCGTTGCCATTCAGGCCACCCGCCGCAATGACGACGGCTTCAGCTTCATATTCAAAGGCCTCGCCGCTTTTTTCATCCTCACCACGACAACCCGTCACCCGACCGTTGGTATACACCAGTTCAGAAACGCAGGATTCAAAACGAAAGGCCAGATTGTCTGACGTTGAAAGAGTCCGCATATGTTTGACCAGTTGGTCCGTCAGTTCCTGGCCGGTGCCCCAGACCATGTGAAAGCGGGGCAGGGAGTTGCCAGGCGTATCGAAACCGCGCTCGACCCAGTTCATGACGGGCAGAAATCCGATACCGCGCTTTTTGACCCAGTCATAGACATCCGGCGTGGTGCGTTCCACATAACGCCTGGCCCATTCGTAGGACAGGCCATCATCGGGGCCGAGTTCACCAAAACTGCACCAGTCCCGAAAGGCAATTTCCGGGCTGTCCTTGATGCCTGCCTTGCGCTGATCGGGGGTATCAACAAAGAACATGCCGCCAAAGGATTCACGGGCCAGACCGCCAAAGTTTTCAGCAGAATCCCGATCCAGGATCATAACCGATTTTCCGGCCTCAAGCAGTTCCTGAGCCGCAACAATACCGCTGATACCACCGCCGATGATCAGGACATCGCTTTGTTGCTTCGTCATATGTCGTGAACTTTCTTAAGTCGAGCTTTGATAGCCAAAACCATAGTGGCGTGAATTCAGTCCATCTGCCAGATCAAAAGCCTGGTTTTACGACTATCACCAACCTCGACAACCTCCTCGGCTTCATGACCAGGCACATCAAAGGAATTGCTGACCAAACGGCTGCCGGACTTCATTTCATCGACGGCCTTGGCATAAAGCCTGGGCATGGGCTGGGGTGACAAAAAACAATAGACCCAATCATAACCGGACAAATCCATTTGCCAGATATTTGCATATCGCACCGTACAGTTGGCAGGCGCGAACAGCTTGTATCGAAGCCAGGACGAGACAAATGGTACGGGGGCTGTCTCAACGGCTTCAAACGTTACATCAGGGCGATGATTTGCCAAAAACAAGGTGGTGCCGCCCAAGCCACTGCCCAGATCAATGCATCTTGATCCGGACGCCTCAGGCAGTAGTTCAGCCAGGGCCGTCCAGGTTTTTTGATTGCTCAGGTAAAGCGGAACGCCTTCGCCTGAGGCATTGGAATAAAACAGCCAAATCACGAAGAAGGCCGCAAGATAAATCCATGAAGGCAGGTTGAACAGCATGGCCGCAGCGACGCCAGCCGGTAAAACGAGCTGGATGATAAGCCACCAACGCGGCAAACCGCGATGATATGTAATCAAGGCAGCGACGAAACCCTGCGCCACCACAACAAGCGGTAAATCAAGATTAAAAGAGGGTGTTCAGAATTCCGTGTCACTGGCATAGTTTAAATATCCAACACGTCGTCTAATCTGCCTTCAAAATAGATTGAGAGTTGGGACAATGTCAAATTCCAGTTTTGCAGTGGCATCGTCCA
>Ga0233443_1000751_pt1 | contig 33146 bp, 32 predicted proteins | sample SI_123_September_2_FD_182784 | JGI IMG/M metagenome (GOLD analysis project Ga0233443, IMG submission 182784) | Seawater microbial communities from Saanich Inlet, British Columbia, Canada - SI_123_September2016_200_MG | ecosystem: Environmental > Aquatic > Marine > Inlet | place: Canada: British...
GTTTTGTTTGTCTTTTTTGTTACAAAAATAGGCGTGTAGTCGCTCTACATAACTATTTTTGTGGCAAAGAAGACGGACAAAAGAGCCAGTAAGATGGGTAGTTTATTTATTGCGAGTTACCTTACTCAAAGGGCATCATGTTTTTCCTGTTTTTTATTAATATTAATAATTAAACCAATGAATGAGTCTCTACCTCGTCAATTTTTTCCTTATGGTGATTTGTCTTACCTATTAGGTTATCCCGAATCAGCTGGAATTATCAGAAAAAAAGTTGAAGATTTCTGTGTTGATGAAGAATTGTCTTTTGAGCCTTCTGGTTCGGGGGAGCATTTATTTCTTAAGCTGATAAAACGACAGTTAAATACCGATGATATGGTGAAAAAACTATCAAAGGAATTTAATGTGCCTCGTGTTGCGATTGGTTACGCAGGGAAAAAAGATAAATACGCTGTTACCAGTCAATGGTTTAGTGTTCATTTACCTAAAAAAGACGATCAATTACAGTCTCATGTGGATGCTTTATCTGACCAATTTGTTCAAATAGAACAGCAAACAGAACATTTGAAAAAACTCAAAAAAGGCTGTATTAAAAGAAATCATTTTAAAATCATTGTAAGAGAAATAAGCCATCAAACCTCTGTTGAGGACAGATTGCAGCAAATCAAATTAACAGGTGTGCCAAATTATTTCGGTCAACAGAGATTTGGTAATCACAATAATAATTTGCTTAATGCCGATCGCTTGTTTGGTCAAAAAAAATCAAAATTCAAACGTACTCAAAAATCTATGATATTGTCTGCGGTGCGTTCCTATTTGTTTAATTTGATACTCAGTCAAAGAATTGAGGATGGAAGCTGGAATAAAGCCGTGATTGGTGATGTCATGCAACATGCATCATCTCATAGTATTTTTCAATATCAACAATTTGAACAAGACGTTGAGCTTAGAACCAATCAGTTAGACATGCATCCCACTGGTGGACTTTATGGTGCAGGAAATTCATTGACCCGTGGTGGCATTCATCAATTAGAGGAAAGCCTTTATAATGCTCATGCTGATTGGTGTCAGGGGTTAGAAAAAAATAAATTGAAGCATCATCGCAGGTCACTGCGACTCAGGGTAGAAAATTTGTCTTGGGAGTGGCTTGATGAAGAGGTTTTACAGCTGAATTTTTCATTGGTCAGTGGTAGCTATGCGACTGCCTTTTTAAGAGAATTAGTGGTTCTTTAAAATTATTGTATAAACGTCCATCATTCAATTTTTTGTACTATATTGATTGGTTATATTCATCAATTATAGAGTGCATTTCATGAGTGACTCATCTCAATCCTACGAAAATAATTTTTCCCGTCAATCCAACCCATTAGCTAACCCTTGTATCATGTTGATTTTTGGTGCATCGGGTGATTTGACTAAGCGCTTATTGATTCCTGCCTTGTATAATTTGGCATGTGATGGTTTGTTACCAGAAAATTTTGCGGTGCTGGGTGCTGCGGTGAGTGATTTAACAACGGATGATTTCCGTCAGCTGATGTGTTCAGAGGACAATGGTTTAAAAGCCTTTCATACCCGTAAAAAATTTGATGAAGAAAAAATGAACTGGTTGGTTGATCGTTTTCATTACCAGAATTGTCGTTTTGATGCCGTTGAAGATTTTATTGATTTGAAAAAAACGGTGACTCAATTGGATGAGCAGTATCAAGTTGGTGGCAATGTATTGTTCTATTTTGCTACTTCACCGATGTTTTTCGGTACTTTATGTCATAATTTACACGAAGCAGGTTTTAATACCGAACCTGGGTGGAAACGCATCATTGTTGAAAAACCTTTTGGTACAAATCATCAGTCAGCGGTTGATTTAAACAAAGCCATTCGCACACATTGGGATGAAGATCAGCTTTATCGTGTGGATCATTATTTGGGTAAGGAAACGGTACAAAACTTGTTGTCTTTCCGTTTTTCAAATGCAATGTTTGAACCACTCTGGAATAAAGCCCACATTGATAATATTCAATTCAATGTGTGTGAATCGGTCGATGTGGGATTGCGTGGCGGTTATTATGATAAGTCTGGAGTGTTGCGGGACATGATGCAAAATCATATGTTCCAGATGTTGGCTTATTTGTGTATGGAGCCTCCTGCTTCTTTTTCACCCGATGCCATTAGAAATGAAAAATCCAAATTATTAGAATCCGTTAGAATATACAAACCCGAAGAAGTGCCTAAAAATGTGGTTCGTGGACAATATGGTCCTCAATTGGATGATGAAGGCAATGTAATACAGCCTGGTTATCGGCAGTCACAAGATGTTGATGCTGAATCGACCACTGAAACATTTTCTGCCGCACGATTACACATTGATAACTGGCGTTGGGAAGGTGTACCGATTTATTTGCGATCAGGAAAAGCTTTGTGGAAGCGGGGGACGGAAATTGTTGTTGAGTTTAAAAAAGCGCCGTTGGCAATTTTTCAAAACTCACCAGTTGATCATTTATCGGCTAACCGTATTGTCTTTCATATTCAGCCATTTCAAGGGATTGAACTATTGTTTCAAGCTAAAGTTCCTGGTCCAACGCTGGGGTTACAGGATGTGGATATGTATTTTGATTATGGCGAAGCCTTTAATGCATCTCGTGCTACAGGTTATGAGGTGATGATTTATTCATGTACGCATGGTGACAGTACCTTGTATACTAATTATCATGAATCATTAGTAACATTATTATAAGTATTACTAATGATTCTAGTATATGATTTAGATAGTTATAGGGAAGGTCGTCCGTTCCTTGTATTGGAAAAATAAAATTTTTTAATAATAGGTGTTTTTTATTTTCACGATGAAGTGCATGAAGATATTGACGTTTTTTATTCATTGTATTCATGTGCTTCATGGTAAAAAAATATACCATATTGCAGAATATTTACCATCAGGGCATCATGTTCTTGCGAGTTGCCTAAATAGACTTGTTTTATTCTGGTAAGTCAGATTCCCCCATTAAAAAAGAATCAACCGATCTTGCGGCTTGTCTGCCTTCTCGGATTGCCCAAACAACCAAAGATTGGCCTCGTCTGATGTCTCCAGCAGCAAAAAACTTATTGGATGATGTTCGATAGTCAGAGGTATTTGCCTGGATGTTGCCTCGAGGGTCAAGCTCCAAGGCAAGTTCTTGGATAATACCATCATGAAATGGATGCACAAAACCCATTGCTAGAAGCACTAAATCAGCTTTAATTTCAGTATGGCTATTTTTAATTTCATTCATTGCCATTCTGCCATTATCTTCTTTTACCCATTCCAGGCGAGCAATGTTAAGAGATGTCACTTGCCCGTTGTTTCCTTTGAGTGATTTGGTGATAACGCTCCAGTCTTGTTGGCAACCTTCTTCTTGTGAAGATGATTTGCGCAATTTAAGAGGCCAGTTTGGCCATGTGATGGCTTTGTCTTCTTTTTCTGGTGGTTTGGGCATTATTTCAAATTGAGTGACTGATTTTGCACCTTGTCGAATTGATGTTCCAACACAGTCAGAACCCGTATCTCCACCGCCGATAACCACTACATGTTTGTCGGTTGCGGTAATGGAAATATTCTCAGGTATAGTGTCTCCAGAGACTCTTTTATTTTGTTGTGGCAAAAAATCCATGGCAAAATAAATGCCTTGCAGGTCTCGACCTTCTACCTCAAGATCCCGAGGTTTTTCTGAGCCACCTGTTAAAACCACCGCATCATATTTATTGTCAAGTTGTTTGGCAGTAATATCTATTCCAACATGGGTGTTGGTAATGAATTCAACCCCTTCTGCTTTCAGTTGTTTTAAGCGTCGATCAATCAGTTTTTTATTTAATTTAAAGTCAGGAATGCCGTAACGTAATAGACCTCCAATTCGGTCATTTTTTTCATAAACATCAACTGAATGACCTGCCCTGGCAAGCTGTTGGGCGCAAGCAAGACCTGCGGGACCAGATCCTATGACGGCAATTTTTTTATCTGTCTTGTGTGGTGCAATTTGTGGTTGAATCCAATTGTTTTCCCAAGCTTTATCGACAATCGCACATTCAATGGTTTTGATGGTGACAGGCTTATCAGTTAAATTGAGAGTGCAGGCTTCTTCGCAAGGAGCAGGGCAGATTTTACCTGTAAATTCAGGAAAGTTATTGGTTGAATGTAATTTGTCAGACGCTTGTTGCCATTTGTCATTGAAAACTAAATCATTCCAGTCAGGAATGATGTTGTTGACTGGGCAACCTGAGTGGCAAAAAGGGATGCCACAATCCATGCAACGTGCACTTTGTGCTTTGGTTGCTTCATCGCTTAATGGTATAACAAATTCATTGTAATGTTCTATTCTATCACCGACAGGGCGATAAGTTCTCTCCTGACGTTCAATTTCTAAAAAGCCTGTGGGTTTGCCCATTATTTAATCACCTTTGAAATTTTATAATTGTGATATGGAGTTATTTGATTGTTGATTTTTAAAGCTTGTTTTTTCCAATGCTTTTCGATAATCAACAGGCATAACTTTGACAAATTTGGGTAAATATTTGTCCCATTTTTCCAAAATTAATTTAGCGACTTCACTGTTGGTGTAGTGAGCATGTTTTTGAACAATGGTTTTTAAGCGGATAGCATCATGTTTTGTCATGTCTTTGAGAATATCAATCTGGCCATGAGTTTCCATATCTCCACCTTGATGGTTGGTCTTTTCTAGTGCATCATCTTCTTCTGTGATGGCTTCCAGTTCAACCATTGACAAGTTGCAACGAGATTCAAAATCATTATTTTCATCAAGTACATAGGCAATACCGCCACTCATTCCTGCGGCAAAGTTTCTACCTGTTGATCCTAAAACGACAACAATTCCACCCGTCATATATTCACAGCAGTGGTCACCAACGCCTTCAACCACCGCCGTGGCTCCAGAGTTACGCACAGCAAAACGTTCACCTGCAACACCATTAAAGTAACATTGGCCTGCGGTCGCACCATATAATACGGTGTTTCCTACAATGATGTTATTTTGGGCAATCAATGTGGAATTTTTGGGAGGATGGATAATCAGTTGTCCACCACTTAAACCTTTGCCGACATAGTCATTACCATCACCTTGTAGGTTAATGGTAATACCATGCGCCAAAAATGCGCCAAAACTTTGCCCAGCAATGCCTTTTGCTTTAATGACGATGGTGTCTTCAGGAAGACCTTTGTTGCCATATTTTTTAGCAACTTCACCCGATAATATGGCTCCAGCAGAACGATTAAAATTTCTAATTTCGGTTTCAATTTGTACTGGTGTCTGGTTTTCAATGGCTTGTTTTGCAGATTTCAACCATTGATAGTCCAGTGCTGTTTCCAGTCCATGTTGCTGGCTTTCTGTATTATAAATGGCTTCTGCTGAATCTGCCTGAGGCTTATGCAATAATTTAGAATAGTCTAAACCTTTTGCTTTGTATTGCTCAATGGCTTTTCGCTTATTTAGGCGATCAGATTGACCAATCATTTCATTGAATGTTTTGTAGCCCAGTTTTGCCATGAGCTGTCTGACTTCTTCGGCAATAAAAAAGAAGTAATTGACGATATGTTCAGGTTTTCCTGTGAAACGTTTTCTCAAAGTCGGGTCTTGTGTTGCAACACCAACAGGACAGGTATTGAGATGACATTTTCTCATCATCAGGCAGCCTTCTACAATCAGCGGTGCAGTGGCAAAGCCAAATTCATCAGCGCCCAATAAAGCACCAATGACAACATCTCTGCCTGTTCTTAAGCCGCCATCAACCTGTACAGAAATACGGCTTCTTAATTTATTCATTACCAGTGTTTGATGGGTTTCTGATAACCCGATTTCCCAAGGTGAACCAGCATGTTTAATGGATGTAACTGGGCTGGCTCCTGTGCCACCGTCATAACCTGATATAGTGACATGGTCGGCGTGAGCTTTAGAAACGCCTGCGGCAACTGTGCCGACACCGACTTCTGAGACTAATTTAACACTGATTCTTGCTTTAGGATTGACATTTTTCAGGTCAAAAATTAATTGTGCTAAATCTTCAATAGAATAAATGTCATGATGTGGTGGTGGTGAAATCAAGCCAACACCTGGTGTTGAATGTCTTACTCGGGCAATGACTTTGTTGACTTTATGTCCAGGTAGCTGTCCGCCTTCGCCTGGTTTTGCACCTTGAGCCATTTTTATTTGAATGTCATCGGCATTGACCAGATATTCAGTGGTTACGCCAAAACGTCCTGAGGCCACTTGTTTGATTGCTGACCTTTTGGAATCACCATTTTCCATTGACGTGAAGCGTTCAACTTCTTCGCCACCTTCACCCGTATTGGATTTAGCGCCAATTCTATTCATTGCAATGGCTAATGTGGTGTGGGCTTCATAAGAAATTGAGCCAAAAGACATTGCACCTGTGGCAAAACGTTTAACTATTTCTGTTGCAGATTCCACTTCTTTAAGCGGGATTTCTGGTTGGCTGAAATCAAGTTCAAATAGACCTCTTAAGGTTAATAAGTCTTTGCTCTGAATGTCAACCAGGTCAGAAAACTCTTTAAATGTTTCTGCATTGTTGGTGCGAGTGGCATGTTGTAGTTTTGAGATGGTGTCTGATGTCCAGATATGCTTTTCACCCCTCACTCTCACAGCATGTTCACCACCATCATCAAGGTGATCTTTTAGTGCATGAGATTCACTGAATGCCGCTGTGTGACGACGCAGTGTTTCTTTTGCGATTTCTTCAAAGCCTGCACCACCGATACTTGATGCTGTGCCTTTGAAAAACTGATTAATAAAGTCATCATTTAAACCAACGGCATCAAAAATTTGAGCACCACAATAAGACTGTATGGTTGAAATTCCCATTTTTGACATGACTTTAAGCATGCCTTTATTGATTGCCTTAATGTAACGGTAACAAATATCTTGATCGGTTGATTTTTTATCAAATTGATCTTTGAGGGATAAGACGGTATCAAATGCAAGATAAGGATTGATGGCTTCAGCACCGTAACCAATCAATAAGCAAGCATGTTGAACTTCGCGGGCTTCACCTGTTTCTACAATAAGTCCAGTTTCAGTACGTAAACCTTGATTGATTAAATGTTGATGGACGCTTGATGTCGCTAATAGTGCTGGAATGGCAACATGTTGTTCGTCCATTTTGTGGTCTGATAAAATAAGGATATTAAAACCATCATTGACTGCTTTTTCAGCATCTTGTGACAAGTTTTTTAAGGCATCTTTCATGCCTTGAACACCTTTTTCAGCCAAATAGCAAAAGCTTAATTGCTTGGTTTTAAATTTATTTTTTGTATGACTTTCAATGTGTCTGATTTGTTCAAGGCATGAGTTGGTTAGAATGGGTTGTTTGACTTCAAACCGCATTGGAATAACTTTATCATCTTGATTCAAGAGATTGGGTTTGGGGCCAATGAGTGAGGTCAATGACATCACCATTTCTTCTCGTATTGGGTCAATGGGGGGATTGGTGACTTGAGCAAATCGTTGTTTGAAATAATTGTACAATAATTTGGACTTATTTGAGAGTACCGCAATTGGTGTGTCGATTCCCATTGAACCAATCGGGTCTTGTCCTGTTTCTGCCATGGGCGCAAGGAAAAATTTCAAATCTTCCTGGCTGTAACCAAATCCTTTTTGTCGTTTAAATAAAGAATCATTATCCAGTTTCATCGGCACAATTTCAGTGGGTAGATCCTCAAGTTTGATTTGAGTTTCATTTAACCATTGTTGATAAGGTTTGGCATTGGATAGTTCTTTTTTGATGTCTTTATCATCAATGATACAACCTTTCTCGGTATCAATGAGGAAAATTTTACCAGGTTGTAAACGCCATTTTTTAACGATATTTTCTTCTGGAATATCCAATACACCCATTTCAGACGCCATAATGACCTGGTCATCTTTGGTGACAATGTATTTGGCTGGACGTAAACCATTTCTATCAAGAATTGCCCCAATTTGTGATCCATCAGTGAATGCCATGGCAGCAGGTCCATCCCAGGGTTCCATTAAAGCAGAATGGTATTCATAAAAAGCGCTTAATTTTGGATCCATTAATGGGTTGTTTGACCAAGCTTCGGGAATTAGCATCATGGTTGCATGGGATAGCGAATAGCCTCCCGCAGTGACTAATAGTTCTAATGCATTGTCAAAACTGGCAGAATCAGATAAGCCTTTGGGAATTAATGGCCAGATTTTATCAAGGTCATCACCCAGTAGGTCAGAGACCATTGATGCCCGTCGTGCCGCCATCCAGTTGACATTGCCACAAACGGTATTAATTTCGCCATTGTGAGCACACATGCGAAATGGTTGAGCGAGTTCCCACGTTGGGAAAGTATTGGTTGAGAAACGCTGGTGAACCAGTGCCAAAGCGGAAGTCATTCTAGGATCTTTGAGATCAAGGTAATATTTGCCAACTTGTGTGGCTAATAACATGCCTTTGTAGAGAATTGTTTTCGATGAAAAGGAGGGAATGCAAAAACAATTTTTCCCAGGGTGTTTTAGTTGGCGAACTTCATTTTCAATTTGTTTACGAATGACAAATAATTTTCTTTCAAAAGTATTGTTGTTATTGTCATTTGCAGAAGATTGAATAAAAATCTGCCGAATAGTAGGTTCGGTCGGTAAAATTGATTTGCCGAGTCCAGAATTGTCAACAGGAACGGTTCTCCACCCTAATACACTTTGACCTTCCTGAGTAATGTATTTTTCTACGACATGTTCGCAAATTTTGCGAATATCATCTTGTTTGGGCATTAAAATCATGCCAACAGCGTAAGCACCTGATTGGGGCAGGTCTATTTTATCTTGTTGGCAAATATTTCTAATGAATTCATCAGGCATTTGTAGCAAAATACCTGCTCCATCACCCGCCAGTGGGTCTGCACCAACTGCGCCACGGTGCGTGAGATTATTTAATATCTCAAGACCTTGCTTAACAATTGAGTGAGTTTTTTCTCCCTTAATATTACAAACAAATCCTACACCACATGAGTCGTGCTCATTGGCTGGATTGTATAGACCTTGCTTTGGCGGCAATGACCCATGATGATAAGCCATTATTATCCTCTCTAAAATGACCCGAGACAAAAAATCTGCCATCAATAGAAATGTGTTTTAATTTCCTGAGGGATGAGCCCGAAATAACTTCCCGTCCCTAATTGATCTTGATTTTTTGTTTCAGATAACTATTAATTAAAAATGTATATATTATGTTGCTTACTATTATATAACGACTAAAATTCCGCTATAAATGACTTGAATTGTTATATGTGATATTTATGTGCGTATAAAACACCCCAAGATTTGCATAGCAGTCAGAGAGGGGAGACTACCGATTTTTTCATCCAAAATCAAATTTTAAATTAAATATTCTATGTCAGTTTTTTAGTAATAAAATTGTTGTCAAAAATAGAGGAAATTTCATGAATTTAATAAGAGTTTTTATCTTTGGTGTTTTTTGTTTGAGTTTTAATACATCATTATTAAATGCGGCGGAGAATAAAACCGTTGTTGAAACTGAATTGTGGAATTTAATAGCAGATTTCGGCTCAATGGATGATTATAAAAGGTATTTGTCAAATTATCCAAATGGTTATTATGCAAAAAAAGCAAAAAGAAAAATGGCTTTTATTTTGAAGCAACAAGGTAGTAGCAGTCGAAAAATAGAGCCAATAAAAATCATTGTTCAAAAAACACAAAAAAAAATCATTAAAAAAAAGAAAATCAGAAAAAATGGTAAAGCTGTTTTAACAATTAACACGTCTCCATCTTCCGCAAAAATCAGAATACTTAATATCGGCCCTAGATATTCTAAAGGTTTGGAATTGAAGCCAGGTCGTTATCATGTTGATGTGTCAAAAAGTGGTTATAAGAGTATTCGAAAATGGGTGGTTTTAGGAAAAGAAGACAAGACTATCTCGATTGCGCTGAAAAAATAGTCATTAGGCAACACGCAATAAATAAACACTACGATATAATTGGCAAAGCTATTGATTTATTCATGGAGTAATAATGAAAGTTGAATCGGTCTGGTTTAAAGATGCACTATTAATTCCTCGATGGCCAAGATTAAGTAATAAAAAAATAAAAAAAGAACTTGATTACGAAAAAAAAGAACTGATTAAGTTACTTAAAAAGCATCGTTTTATCTCTTTTTCAAATTTTTCTACCATTTATTATGATAACGAACTGGCTTGTTTGTGGTTGCTGTATGGTTTTAAAGCAGATGCCACGGATATGTTTCGTTACGTCAGTAAATTAAAGCTGAAATCGTTTCATCATTGGGAAATTCCCAGTTTGGAAATGGTTAATACAATCAGCAAGGAAACTCTGTTTGTTAATCATCCTAAATTGAAAGATGGAGTAATCTATTCTTCAACGCCAAATGATGATAATACGGGATACCGAACTGCTTTTTTAGGCAAAGATAAAGAAGGTGTTGCCGATTCGTTACAGACCATTATTCCTATTCATAAAATTGCCCAAAGAAATTTATTTGAGTTTATTATTGCTAACTCGTTGATTCCAAATAATGTCGATGGCGTTGATGAAAAATTAAACAAAGTTTACGCCTTACTTCAAGCCGTACCTTCTGATGGCCGAAAATTACCAGCACTTTCAACCAAAGAACTAAAAAATAGTTTGCTCAATGGTGATCACATCAGGGCTAATCTGCCTAAATTAGAATCCTCTATTTTAACGGACATGGCAAAAGGTTTGTGGGAGTTGTATCAGCCCAAAGAACCCGTTGGAAAAGGCTGGATAAAAGTTGATTTGGATGAACCCTGGGAAGCGAGAAATCCAGAATTGGATATCAATAGTGGTGCGGTTGGTATTGATTTTGGCACCAGTTCCACGGTGGTGGCAGTTAGAAATCAAGGTAAAATATCATTGTTAAGAGTTGGTATGAGTGATTTTTTTAAAAAGCCACAAGCTTCCGACTATGAAAATCCAACCGTGCTGGAATTTGTTAATTTACCCAATTTATTATCTGTTTGGCAGTCAGATAACTATCGACCACTAACCAAGTGGGAAGATTTTCATTTCTCACATGAGGCTTTGAACAGGTTTAGGGAAAATGAGGCAAATCAAGATATTGTTTCAAGTATTTTGACAGATATTAAACAATGTTTAACACAAATATCTGAAAAAAATCCACTGCGTATTATTGATCAAATGACTCAAACAGAAATGGATATACCCTCCATTGAAACAGTGATGCCACAATCAGGTCAACCGTTGACAGTGTCTGAGTTTGCCAGTTTTGATCCCATAGAATTATATGCCTATTATCTGGGGCTTTATATCAATACTCGGACCAATGGTTTGTTTCTTGATTATTATATGACCTTTCCTGTGACGTATGCTCAGGAGATTAAAGATAAAATTCGGGCATCATTTGCTCGTGGATTGCAACGTAGTTTGCCTGTTGCTTTAGTTTCAAGCCCTCATTTTTCTGATTTTTCAGTGACGGAAGAAGCCTCTGAGCCTGCAGCTTATGCGGCCTGTGCTTTAGATGAGTTGTCTATTAAACCCACTAAAAAAGGAGTGGCTTTTGCTGTTTTTGACTTTGGTGGTGGCACGACAGATTTTGATTTCGGTATTTTTCGTTTGCCTTCAGAACAAGAGGTTGAGGAAGGTTATGAAAAAATCATACAAAATATTGGAGCCAGTGGTGCGACTAATTTGGGGGGTGAAAACCTGATTGCCAATCTGGTTTATTTGGTTTTTAGACAAAATTTAGATTTATGTAGAGAGCATCGAATTCCATTTATATGTCCCTTGGGTGGTGAATTATTTCCTGGACATGAGCCTTTAGTTGATAATACTTATATGGCTCAAACCAATAGCACGCTGTTGATGTCCAAAGTTCGTTCAATCTGGGAGAATTTTAAATGGGAAGTGGAGCGCGATGATGTTTCTGGTTCAAAAGGTAAAAAACAACGCAGACAATCAGACGTCATTGGTGATGTGCTTCATCAAGTTATTCAGGATCCAAATTTTAACATAGACCCAAATGTTCAGAGTTGTTTGACAGGAGAGCAGGTCCAAAGTTTATCCATTGAATTTTTGAATAGAGATAAAGAAAAAGTTAATATTTCTTTTAATATCGATATCAATCCTCTGAATCACTATTTGGTAAAAAGGGTTGGGCAAGGTGTCTATCGTTTTTTTGTGGCAATGAAAAAAGCGTTTAATGATTATCAGATTTCATCGGATGATGTTCATGTCTTATTGGCTGGTAATTCATGTCATTCAATTTTAGTGCAGTCAGTCTTTGTGACTTTGCTACAAGATAAAATGATGGGTTGGAAAAAGCCTGTGGGTGGTCATCATGCTTCTGATAATTCTGTCATATCTGGGTTGTCTAAAAATATTATGCCAGCGACCTATATTGTACATCGGCCGCCTAAAAATGATGAGACAGATCTCTATAAACCATCGGCTAAAACAGGTGTTGCAATCGGCTTGTTAAAATTAATTCCTGGTGAAACCATGTTTGCAACAGGTTTTCATAATCAGTCAGATGTTACCTGTTTTCGATATTATGTGGGTGGATTAAAGAAAAACTATTTTGTACCAAAAATTTTGCAAAATGGCAGTTATCATCAGTGGATTGAATTAGGAAAGCCGATTCGAGGTGTCTTTATTGTTTATTTTTCAGACTCTCCCAATGCATTGTTAGGAGAATTGTTGAGAGGTGAAAAGGAATTGCAGGAAATTAAAATTAGATTGCCTTCGAGCTGTGCCAGCAATTTAAATGCATTTGCTCGAATTACAGGGCCTGAGGTTATTGATGTGTTTTTTGCAGAATCCATAGAGCAAATGCAAGACCACCCTGAAAAAATTGCTCATAGTGTTGAAATTTATTTTGGATGATTGAGAGTTAACATGGCAAATCAGCAAGCAACAGGTATTAAGCGTCTTATTAATGCTTTTCGATATTCAATAAAAGGTTTTAAAGCGGCCTGGCAAAATGAAGAGGCTTTTAGGCAAGAGTGCGTGGCTGCTTTGGTGATGCTTCCTGCTGCGATTTGGTTAGGGCAAACGGTTGAGCAGCAAGCCTTGCTGATATTGTCTTTTTTGTTGGTACCTCTTACCGAACTGATGAATTCAGCAGTAGAGGCCATTGTTGATAGGGTTGGTACAGAACATCATGAATTGTCTGGTAGAGCAAAAGATGTGGCATCTGCTGCGGTGATGTTGAGTATGATGATGGTTTGTGTGGTTTGGGGGTTGATTATTGCGGATCAATTTTTCCATTGATAAAATCTATAGACAGAATAACAAGGCAAAAAAAAGCCCATCACTTAGGAGGGCTATTATGTCATATGCTATGCAAGTCTTAACGACCCATCTCCAAATTTCTTTAACAAAAAATAATAAAAAATTTTAACATTCAGATAATCCGTCAATACATTATGTCTAGGAGGCTGTCCGAAAATGTAGGTTTTCGTCAAAACAAGGCAAAATTTGGCGAAAAAGCACAGTTTACTGGTGTAAATGAGTATTTTGAGCCGAATTTTAACGCAGTTCTGGCGGAAAGATGCGTTTTCGGACAGCCTCCTAGGAGGCTGTCCGAAAACTCATCTTTCCGCCAACTCTGCGTTAAAAATGGTCTCAAAATGCTCATTTACACACGTAAACTGCGCTTTTTCGACAATTTTATGCCTTGATTTGACAAAAAACTGCGTTCTCGGACAGCCTCCTAGAAGTTGATTGATTATGGTGTATTGGATTGTAGCTCTGCTAAATATTGTTGGCGTTGCTTCCTATTCATTTTGCCAATGACAGTTACTTGTTGATAAAACTTTTTCAGATTATGTTTATTGTCTTTGAATATTTTCTCAAAGGCAGGTTTAAGGTCATTATAAATAGAAATCGTGCTGATTTTTGCATTATTTAGCGGTGGTTTAAACCAATGGTCATAACCTGGGTAGGAACTCCATTTTTGCTTTTTTAGTTGTTGGTAGTCACTGAGAAGATGTTGGAAAATTTGTTCTTTTTTATGTGTCATTAAAGGTGTATTCGATTTATATAAATGGTTTAGTTTTAGTTTGTACCTTTTGATAAGATCAATGAAATCTTTGTGGTAATCATAATGTTGCTTTGTGGGTTGTATCGACAGTGTTTTTTCTCGCCACAATTGTAAACCGATATCTTCAACCGTGGATGCAAAACTTTCATTAAATGCTGTTTCTCCAGGTATAAAAATTAATTGATGAGCCAGCTCGTGAAAAATAATTTTTGCCAGATAAGTTTCACCCTGATGAATAAATGTATTGAGCAATGGGTCGGCAAACCAGCCTAGCGTTGAATAGGCTTTAACTCCACTGACATAAACATCAAAATTTTTATGTTTGATTGTGTTGGCATATTGCTCGGCTACTTTTTGACCAAAAAAACCTCGATAACTTAAGCAACCAATCAAAGGGTAGCAATGTGACAGAGGCGTTAGAGAAAATTCAGGCGTTGCAACAACATTCCAAACGACATATTTTCTGTTTAAATTGGCATATTGGGTATAGCTGCCATTGTCAGGTAAGTGGAGTTGGTTGATTGCAAATTGTCTGATTTGTTCGGCTTTGGTTAATGTGGTTTTTAATTTGTTTGAGGTGTGGTTAGATTCAATGAGGTCTCGTGTATTTTTTGATAGTTGAAGTATCTCTAATTGTCCTGAAAGAGCTTGATGATAATAGCTCATTGATTCACAAGCAGTTAATGCAATAATAATTGTTGTTAAATATAGAACTTTCAGGAAATTTGATGCTATGGTTGTCATAATTGTGGCGAGCGCAAAATTAAAATAAACAATAAATTAATTATAGGGAAATGTGGTCGATGAGTAAATTTAGTCAGGTTTTAATTAATCAGATGGAGCAGGGGATTAGTAATAAACAGCAATTTTTAGCATCCACTGACCAAATCGAACAGTTTGATTTGGTCGCACAAGCCATTATTGAGTCCTATAAAAAAGGTGGGCGACTTTATATTGCGGGTAATGGTGGTTCTGCCGCTGACGCACAACATTTGGCTGCAGAATTTGTTTGTCGGTTGTGTAATGATCGTCCTTCCATTGCCGCAGAAGCATTAACGGTTGATTCATCCATATTGACTTCAGTAGGCAATGATTATCATTATGATGAAATATTTTCTCGACAACTGGAAAGTAAGTTGTCGGTAGATGATGTGTTTTTAGGAATTACCACTTCAGGTAATTCACCCAATATTTTAAAATCATTGGAAGTTTGTCAAAAAGTAGGGGCAACCAGTGTTTTGTTGTCTGGACGTGATGGCGGTAAAGCTAAAGTATTAAGCAACTTTTCGATTCTTGTACCTGGAAAAACAACGGGTGCAATGCAGGAATTGCATATCGCCATAGAGCATGCGTTATGCTCATGTATTGAGTCAGATTTATATCCAGAACAATGTGGATTATCTATTTAAATGTCTAAAGTTGTTGTTTGTATTCATGGGATTTGGATGCGTGGTTGTGAAATGTGCATACTGCGTTCAAGGTTAAAGCGTTCAGGTTTTCAACCTGTTCAATTTAGCTATCGATCACTAACGACATCAGTTGATCAAGCTGCTTTGAAATTGCAACAATTTATTCAACAAAAATCACTTAAAGTTGATAAATTTGTGGCGCATAGTATGGGGGGATTAGTGCTTAATCGTTACTTGAGCTTAGCTGAAATCAATGATCCCATCAAAATAGTTTTATTGGGATCACCTGTTAAAGGCAGTGAAGTCGCAAGGCAAGTGGCTGATAATAAACTACTGAAAATAACTTTGGGGTCACAAAAAACAGGTGCTTTAATTGATGGTGTCAATAGTTGGCCAGAGAATGCAAAAATCACCATGATTGCAGGCAGTAAGCCCCAAGGTATTGGGCGTTTAGTCTCTAATATTAAAGGCTTACCATCTGATGGTGCAGTTTTAGTCAAGGAAACATTGATTGAAAAAAATACTCACCATATAATACGACCAGTCAGTCATACTGGCATGTTATATTCTAAGGATGTTAGTCAGTTAATTGATCAGTTTTTTAAACCACAATTTAGGTGATTTTATGGCAGGGCATAGTAAATGGGCAAATATTCAACATAGAAAAAAAGCTCAAGACGCTAAAAGAGGTAAGTTATTTACCAAATTAATTCGGGAAATAACTGTTGCGGCACGTATGGGTGGTGGTGATTCGGATAGTAATCCTCGGTTACGCACAGCAATAGATAAAGCTTTGGGGGGGAATATGACCAAAGACACCATTGAGCGAGCTGTAAAAAAAGGCGCTGGTGCAATGGATGGTGCTAATTACGAGGAAATAAGGTACGAAGGTTACGGTCCAGCAGGTATCGCAATGATAGTAGATTGCTTGACTGATAATAAAAATAGAACCGTTGCTGAAGTACGCCATGCTTTTTCAAAAAGTGGGGGTAATTTAGGTACAGATGGTTCTGTTAGTTATATGTTTAGCAAGTTGGGTATTATCTCATTTGACAAAGATGTTGACGAAGATGGTTTAATGGAAGCTGCGTTGGAGGCAGGCGCAGAAGATATTGTATCAAATGATGACGGTAGTTTTGATGTGACGACCTCTGTGGGAGACTTTTTGGAAGTTAAGCAAAATTTGACAGAGGCGGGTTTTGAGTCTGAAATGGCAGAAGTCACCATGAAAGCCTCAACCACAACCGAATTAGATGTTGATGATGCAGGTAAAATGATGAGATTGCAGGATGCATTGGAAGATCTTGATGATGTGCAGAATGTATATTCAAATGCTGATATTTCTGATGAAGTATTGGCTGAATTATGAGTTTGGCTTGATAAGTGGGGCGAATATTAGGTGTTGATCCTGGTTCTCGAGTGACGGGATATGGCATTATTGATGAAGTCTCATTCAATAAAATAAACTATGTTACCAGTGGTTGCATCAAGTTACCAAAATGTGGTTTGCCTCAGCGATTAAAAATTATTTTTGAACAATTGTCTGATATTGTTAAGCGTTATCAACCTGATGAGTTTTCGATTGAAACCGTGTTTGTGCATAAAAATGTGGATTCTGCTCTTAAGCTTGGTCAAGCAAGGGGAGCGGCAATTTGTGCGGGTGTTCAATACGATCTTCCTGTAGCAGAATATACTCCTCGTGAAATTAAGAAGTCTATTGTTGGGAATGGTAATGCTGATAAGCAACAAGTTCAGTATATGGTCAAAGTTTTATTGAATCAAAAGCAAGAGATGTTGCTTGATGAATCAGATGCCCTAGCAATAGCCTTGTGTCATGCGAATACCAGTCGATTATCTGCTAAATTGAATTAGATCCTTTAATTCTATGTGATAGGTCTATTCAAATAATCTCATACAAAGTCTAATGTTAATATCTTCTAGGCTCTCTATTGACAAAAAGTTGCAGTGACATAAAAATTGATAATACATCAATAATTATCAAAATTTAAAAGAATTCCTTATGAAAATATATTTAGTACAGCATGCTGTTGCAAAATCAGAAGATGAAGATCCGAATAGACCTTTGACAGAAGCGGGTATTCTCGATGCTGAAAAAATTGGAGCCTTTATTGGTCAGATGGACTTGAATCTGGAGGGTATTTTTTACAGTGAAAAGCTCAGGGCCAAACAAACAGCCCTTATTATGTCAAAATACTTGAAAACAGAGTTTGGCTGTCATGAAACTGATACCTTGTGTGCTAATGATGATATCCAAGTTTGGATAATGAGATGTCTTTGTGCGGATGGTAATCCAATGTTGGTCGGTCATATGCCTCATCTCAATAAAATGCTGTCAAGGTTGGTATCTGGAGATGAAGAAAAGCAGGTTTTAAATTTTCATAATGCGGGTGTTGTGTGCATTGAAGGTGATGAAGAAACTGAAGATTTTAATGTTAAATGGGTTATTTTACCTGAAATGTTAACATGATTTAGTGGAATTAATTTAGTTCAATAAAAAATTGATATTTATCAAGTTAAGGTAATTTAAATATCTTTCCTGTTGAATTATTGGGGATGATGTATTAGTTTTTAAGCTAGAAAAATCAGCAATATCAGTTACTGATTAGGGGTGAGTATGAAATAGTGGGAAGTTATTTTGTAGACATTTCTTAGGACGTAATAAATAATTTTTAAGGGAGAAAATCTTGTTTAAATCATTTTTCAAACGATTTCAAGGTCAGAAAAAAAAGCAAAAAGATGGAACAGATTCCAGAAGATGGTTCTTAAAAGGGACTGCAGTTTTTGGTACAGCCGCCATTGCTGCGATTTCTTTAGCACGGTCGGTAAATTTGAAAAGAGGTCCTGCTGATTTGCAGCAAGCTTATGAAGATGATGTTTTGCCTGGCGATAGAATCCTAAAAGAAAGGGGATTTGAGGAAGTGTCAAAAGAAGAGACTGATGCAATGGTACAAATGTTTGTTAATGATTATGACAAAAAAAGACAAGCATGAGCTTGGCGTAACATAACATCGAATCATTTAATTTTATAACTAGGCGACCCGGGAGATTAATCGTGTCGGAAGATCAAAATAAATTGCAGGAAAGTGTTAAACAGCCTACACGTAGGGATTTTCTACGTCGAACGGGTGAGGTGAGTGTTGCGTCATTTGTTGGAGCTGCTGGATTGTTAGCAAATGCAAAAGATGTGCAAGCAACCACTACATGGGCTGAACATTTTCAAAAGAACTATCGGTTAATGACCGATCAAGAAAAGAAAGAATCTGCTGAACGCCTTGAAGTAAGGTACTCCGAAGAATATGGCAAGAAAGTAACCGTTGATACATCAGATGCAATTGATGGCGTGCTTTTTGGTTATGCCTTAAATATTCAAAAATGTATTGGCTGTCGACGTTGTGTTAAAGCATGTGTCAAAGAAAATAATCAATCAAGAAACAATACTCAAATTGAGTGGATAAGAGTTATACGGATGGAAAAGGGTGAGTTTCTTAAGGAAAATATGCCCAAAGGTTATCCACCAGTAGAGGGTGAAGAATACGGTGTTCAAGTCGGCGGTAATGCCTATAGTCCAGCGGGTGTTGTACTGGAAGGTAAGCATTATTATCAGCCAGAAAAAGTACCAGAAAAAGAAGCTTTTTATTTTCCTATTCAATGTATGCAATGTGAAAAACCACCTTGTGTTAAGGTCTGCCCTGTTAGAACAACTTACCGTGAGCCAGATGGTATTGTGGTTGTTGATTATAACTGGTGTATTGGTTGTCGTATGTGTATTGGTGCATGTCCCTATTGGGCAAGACGTTTCAATTGGGGAGAGCCAAATCTGCCTAAAGAAGAAATGAACCCTGTTACACACTATCTGGGTAATCGACCTCGAATGAAAGGTGTTGTTGAAAAATGTACGTTCTGTATACAAAGAACCAGAAAAGGTCGATATACAGCCTGTATTGAAGTTTGCCCAGTGGGTGCTAGAAAGTTTGGTAATCTGTTGGATCCCGACAGTGAAATAAGAAAAGTATTGGACAGAAAACGAGTATTCAGGTTGAAAGCAGAAGCCAATACTTTTCCCAAGTTTTTCTATTTTGTCGACTAGTAATAGGATATATAAATCATGAAATCATTGTTTAATTTGTGTTTGGATATGCTCAAATATGGCTTTAAAGGCGATGCAAAGTATATGGCATGGCTGGGGTTTTTGAGCTTTTTTGTAATCTTTTGGGTCTATGGTAATTATCAACAATTGGCATATGGCATGGCAGTAACAGGTCTAACTGATCAAGTGAGCTGGGGGATTTATCTGGCTAACTTTATATTTTTGGTTGGTTTTGCAGCGGCAGCTGTGACGGTTGTTTTTCCTGCTTATGTCTACAAGCATGAAGGCATGCATAAAGTTGCTGTTCTCGGAGAAATGATGGCGATTGCTGCTGTTGTTATGTGTATTTTATTTGTATTGAATCATATGGGGCGACCCGATCGCTTATGGCATATGATCCCTTATATCGGCATCTATAATTGGCCTAATTCTATGTTGACGTGGGATGTGTTGGTGTTGGTTGGTTATCTCATATTAAATGCTGTTTGTGGGTTTTATTATCTACATCAGAAATATACCAAACAGCCTATCAATAAAAGCTGGTACATACCTTTGGTATTTCTAGCCATCGCTTGGGCATTTAGTATTCATACAGTGACAGCTTTTTTGATCAATACAATGCCTGCAAGACCGATGTGGTTTCATAGCATGATGCCAATTAGGTTTATTGTGACAGCCTTTGCTGCTGGCCCATGTGTTATTGTGCTGGTTTTTCTCCTTGTTCGTAAACATACAAAGCTTGTTATTGATGATTCTGTATTTAATCTATTGTCTACCACTATTACTGTCTGTTTGGGACTGGCTTTGTATTTAACTTTATCTGAAGTTGTCACAGAATTTTATCATCCTACAGAGCATGCATTGGGTTTGAAATATTTGATCTATGGTGTTCAAGGACTGGATAAATTAGTACCATTTTTCTGGATATCAATTGCTCTCATGCTCGGTTCATTTATCATGCTGTTGTTTCCCAGTATACGGAAAAATCTGAAGATATTGCCTTTTTTATGTGTTGCCATTTTTACGGGAATATGGATAGAAAAAGGCATGGGGCTTTTATTGCCAGGTTTTTCTCCAACACCCATCGGTGAAATGACAGAGTATTATCCTACTTGGATTGAAATAGGTAACTCATTGGGTAACTGGGCGATTGGTTTTATTGTACTCAGTGTATTGGTCAAAGGAGCGGTCGGTGTATTGGTTGGCGACATTAGTTATGAAAAAAACCAAGCATAATTCTGTTCTGTAATCTTTAAATAAAGAGAATGATAATATGAAAACAAGATTGCTAAAATCCGTGATAATCGTTGCAGGCTTCGCCATGCTATCAAGTGCGAGTTATGCGGAAAATAAAGAAAGTAAAGAGAATAAAGAAAGCAAAAAAGAAACGGTTTGTTTTGAAAGTCGTGATGGACGTTCTCAAGTTGTGAAACGTGAGGTCAAAAAAGGCGTGCCAAATGTTAAATGCTCATCAACGACTGGTGGCGTGTTATGGTGGGGTGACCCGTTTGATGGGACTGTTCCAATGGGGGCAATGCCTATTACCGCTGACTATACTAATGAAGAAGCAGTGGTTAAGCCTCGTGAAAAAGAAATTGATAAAAATAAGTTATTATCAGTTTGTACAACGGCTTGCCATAATGGGGAATATGTCCCTGTTCCTACCAGCATGAAACCTCGCAAGTTAACCATGCATAAAGATATCGTGCCTGATTCTATGAATTTACAACATGGGCGTGGTGGTATTTGGTGTTTGAATTGTCACAGTGCGACCAATCGTTCAAAATTAATTGATAATTTTGATAATGAAATCAGCTTTAATCAGCCGCAAAAATTATGTGGTAAATGTCATGGACCTATTTATCGAGATTGGCGTGATGGTATTCATGGTAAACGTATTGGAATGTGGCAAAAAGGTGGTAAAAAAAGATGGTGGACTTGCACAGAATGTCATAACCCTCATGATGTACAGCATGGGACTAGGAATTCAGGTTTTGCCCAGTTAGCTCCTGAATTAGCTCCTGAAATACCTAAAGGAATGAAAACTACTAACCACGAAAATCATGCTCATGGGGATACGCCATGGTGGGAAGGAATTTTTGGTGGTTCGCATCATTAATCAGGATTAATTTGTAAACAATGAAACCAGAAGAAATAAATAGTCTATTACCAGAAAACCTCGGGTTACAAAATGTCGCAGGGTTAAGTAGTCAGTCAGGCCCTGATGAAGATTTTGTAGCCGTACAGGAGATGCTTGAAAAGCAAAGTTATGATGAAATTGTCAGGGAATCTTTGGCTAATCATGTCAAGCTATTAGCGGAAGAAATTCGAGCAAAATATGGTTCAAGTTTTGATTATGATGCTTTGCTAAAATTACTTGATGATAACAAAAATGTTCGTTATTTAGTGTCAATAAGTTTTGATAGTTCACGTGTTCAGCCTGGTTTTTTTGGTATTATTGAATCAAAATCGTCTGCTCAAGATGAAAGTGATGAGTATGCGAAGGGATCTGATGAGGGATATCAGATTATTTTGCATGAATTATTTAAGAATAAACCTGAACAGATAGTGCCATTAGTTTTGTATTATATTCCTGTGGTGAATTACGGTGAACTCGCAGTTTATCAAGAGTCTGAAATATTTGGTTCTAATGTACTGGGTATGACACAAGATGATTATTATCAGCTGATTTGTGATTTAACAGATTCTGTTTGGGGTGTTCCTGAGTAAGGCAAGTTGCCTAATATATCCCATTTCAACAAAAAATGGTCAAGGAGAAAAAATGAAATATTTTGTGCAAGTAATAATGTCACTTTTTTTTGTGACAAGTCTGCAAGTTCATGCTGATTCTGGTAGTGATTTGTATATGTCTAAAGGGTGTATTGGTTGTCATGGTGCTGCAGGAATGGCTCCTATGGCGCCTATCTATCCAAAAATAGGGAATCAAAATAAACAATATATTATTAATCAGTTAAAAGACTTTAAAAATGGAAGTAGAAATAATGGTATGGCAGCTATGATGACTGGTTTTGTGGCAACCATGACTGAAGCAGAAATTGAAGCCTTAGCTGATTATCTTTCAAAATAATGGATGGAGTTTTTAGATGACTAATGCACTTAAATATTTTTTGAGCATATTGTTAGTGAATGTATTTTTGACCAGTGCCAGCTATGCAATGGATGGTGCGTCTCTTTACCATGAAAAAGCTTGTGTTGCTTGTCATGGCGTTAATGGGAAAATACCTGCCATGGATGCTTACCCTAAAATTGCAGGACAAAGTGAAGCCTATTTATTGGCACAAATGAAAGATATTAAATCAGCTACGCGTGCTAATAGTCATTCGAAAGCCATGACAAACATCATGGGTACAGTTTCAGATGATGAAATGGCTGTTATTGCAAAATGGTTATCTACCGTAAAATAATTTCTTATGGCTGAATATAAATTAAATTTATCTGAAGACCCAGAAGAAGAAACCAAACAAAAAGTCATTGATGAAATTTCGCAGTTTATCGGCCAAATGGATTTGACATCAATGATTGTCGTCACATTAACTGATGAACAAAGTAGTTGCTGGGATGAAGAGGGGGATATTGATTATCAAGATCAATATGGTCAACAGATTATCCAGCAATTAGATGATGAAGAGAGTGATTCTTTATTGATTAGAAATTCTCAGAATTTACCTGTTGCTCTGGCTGTAATGAATGAAAATGGGGGATGGCAAGCCATTGCCATTGATAAAAGGTTGCGTCAAGGGTTTGTTGAAGCTTTGACTGTTGCAGAAGAAGAGTTAGAAAATTACTGATTTAGCCAATTGGTTTGTTTTTGTTAATTTCTGTCTACTAGAAATTTTTGCTTAACAATGGCACATTCAGAACACATTTGTGAATAATTTTTCTGCCTGAAATTATCCCTGAAATTACAGTATTTTTCACTAGCCCATATATCAAAAAGACTGGTGGATTTAACATTTCCAAATATTTCATTGCCTACAATATCATAACAACATGCAACCACATTGCCGTTACTCAAAATGGTAATGGTTTCAAATAATTTGTCACAATAATCTGGGTTGGCTTCAGCAACTGAATGAATTTGATATCTTTCTGGTAGTTTCATTCCTGGCCAGTAATAAGCAGGATGAGAGCCTATATCCAGTTTTTGTTGTTTTAACTCTTCTGCAAATTCTTCTGCAATTTGTGGAGAAAAATCATCATTAAAAGTTCGGTTATGGGTAAAAAAATAGTTTAACTCCTGCTCATTACAAATAACAATATTGCCTATCGCAATGGTTGGCGTTGCAGATTTTAATTCCTGTTTTATTTTTAGGAATGTTTTAAGCTTTTTTACTTCATTATAAAAGTCACTATTGACTCGAATAGTGTTGTGTTCTTTCGCTGATATGCCATCAAATGAGAAGGTGATAGAGCTTAAGCCTGACTTTATAATTGATTTAGCTCGATCATTTGTCATCAAACTCAAATTAGTGTTCATGTTGGTCTTAGTGACACCTAGCCGCATCAGTGTTTGGATATAGTATTCTAGTCTTTTGTTGAGTAATGGTTCGCCACCATGATACAAAACAGCCACTCTGGGGATGAAATCATGTTTTTTGAAATCATCTAATATATGGTGAAATAATGATTCTCTGAGTACACCTCTACCATTGGGATTGAGTCCTGTTGGGCAATGAATACATTCAAAATTACATGCTCCAGCTGTTTCTATTCTGATGACATCGGGGAATGTATCCATGATTATTTTATTCTGTTTTGATCACTAATGGGCACGAATAAACACGAATGATGATGCATGTGTCTTTTCCTGACTCTTGAAAATTTAGGTATTATATTATGTATTAATATTAGCAGATTTAATGAAATAATTTAGGCTAAAGCCCTGTATATCTAGCGATGGGCTTTAAAAAACTGTTGGGAATATTTCCACTAAGAATAATAATGCGGTTTTTGACTCTGTTGAGATAAAATTTATTATCTTTTGCGGTGATTTGCCCAAACTTTTTAGGGAGATTATTATTTTGTACGAGTTTTTGGAATTGAGCTGAAAATTCTTTGGCATCTTTGATGCTGTCCCATAGTGAATCCCAGATTAAAAATACCCCCAGATTATGTTGAAAAACCGAGATAGAGTCTCCTCCCCATCCTTCACTGGCCTGCTTGTTTGCTTGGGGGTGTTTTTTTAGAGAATGGTTCAAGGTTAACTGTATAAAAAATTCACCCAGAGTTGTGCTGTATAGCTGTTTTGTGTCATCCAACAAATCAGATAGTTTTTCTTTGCTGGTATAGGTTTTCAGCGGAACTTCATTTGATAAAAACTTTAGTGGATGCAACACCTGTTCAGTTGATAATGGAATTTGTTGAAACATATTTTCAAAAGCTGTTGCTGATTCTAAATATTGCCGAGTTGTAAAAACTAAGCCGTGTTGAGATGGAAAAGACTCAAGATCTGAGAGGTTGTTTAAAGGCGGAGAGCTTTCTAAAAATTTGATGTATTTATTAAAGAATGTTTGTAGGACTGTATTGATATTATTCAATTGGTTAGACTGAGTAATTCGATAAATCAGCTCCAATAATTCTGCTTGTCCTTCGACGACAGATAATAATGATAATTGTTGGTCAATGGTCTTGAATGATTGAAAAAGACGTATTAAATCAACTTTTTCATCTTGTGCAACATGTAATAGTTCATGCAGAATAGCCTTGGATTGATTGGTATAGCTTGCGCCATGTACCAGTATGATTTTTTTTATTTCAGCTACATACAAACCACTCACTCGATCAAAATAATTATTTTCAAGATAATCTTTAATACTGATGTCATGGGGTAATAAATTGAGTTGCCTTAATAAAAATTCATAGCCAGTTAGTTTGTCCTGATCATTGTTATAAAATCTTTTAATCGACGAGTTATAAAATAGTTTGGTTGCCTTTTTTCTATCTACTCTGTCTATTATTACAGGGTTCAGTAGCGGGTATTGGGATAAATTGCGTATAGCCGATTGATATTTTTCTATTCGTGCCAGTGGATTGATTCTTCCAGTATCTTCACCAAAATTATTTAATACATCGTTAAAATCAAAAGCGTAACCATAACTGGAAAAAAAATATAACAAAGTGATGCTGATGTATCGAGTTAACATGTTGGTTACCAATCCTTTGTCATTAACAAGTTTAACGCAAAAGAATATTCAATGTTTTGGACAGACAAGGTTTCTAAGCTCATGAGTAAATAGGTTTCAGCCACAGAGAAGTCTTGTTTTTTCATCAAATTGACGGCATGAAAAAAATAGATTTCACATAATTGAGAGCGTGTTTTTGCTATGGGTAATAGCTGTAAATGAGATATTTGTCCAAAAATTAATTGGTATAGCTTTTTTTGCCATCGAGTGACCTTTGATTGACGTATTTTGTTTTCAATGAATAATCGGTCGTTCTTTGTGAGATTGCCGAGTTTCCATGTCAGTGCCATTAATGATAATAGTTCCCCAGGTTGTTCGGTTTTATATTTTAAGCGAGCTTTAAATAAGCGGTATGCAATTGAATACTGTTTGTCATTAAAGAACATGAGTCCTAGTTTCTCAATATACTCGGGTCGTGTTTTATAGGATAAAACAAGCATATTTAATGCTTGTTTTGCTTGTTCTTTAGATTGATGATTTAGGTTGTTGTAGTATTTTATCGCATAAAAATAGGGGCTGTTATTCGATGAATTATTGATTTTGAATGCCAAGGGTTTGAGTATTTTAGCGGCTTGTTGATAATTGCTTTGTTGGGAAAACTCTTTGGCAAGTTGGGCTAGAAGATTATCAGATAACGTGTTGCTTTCTACTTGTTTAACAATTTTCATGACCTTTGTTACGGGAAAATTATTAATTAAAGCAGCGAAATAATAATTGTTTTTATGATATCTCATATACTTCTTTAATATTTTTATTGCTAATTTTTCTTTGTTGTAGCGCAAATAAAATAGACTCAATTCGATGGCTGATTCAGAATATGGATACTGGTTGACTGCTGTGGTTAGTTGTAATTCTGCTTCTTTGTGTTGATTGGCTTTTTCTAGGGAATGGGCATAGTTAATGATATTAGCGGATGACTGAATATCATTGAATTTATTGTAAATTTTCAGGCTGGCTTCATTCTCATCAAGTATGAAATAAATTTTTGCCATTTGTTGCTGAATAGAAGTGCTTTGTGGTGTGTTGTCAGGATATTGTTTTAAGATATCCAATGCTTGTCGATACTGTTTGGTTTCCATGAAATATTGCGATAATTGAAGATAGGCACTGGTTTCATTAGGTGATGTTTTGATGAGTTCTGTGAGTATTCGACGACTTTCTTGGTTATTTTTATGGCGTAGCCAATAGGCCATAAGACGGTCATAACCATAAGAGTGCTTTAAATACTGTTTGCCTTGTAAGTGTTGCGATGTTGTATTGGGTAACTGTGACAGCAGTTGATAATAACGGGATTGGTAAGGGTCGATTTTGATTGCATTGGCTATGAATTTTTTGGCTAAATTAGAATAGCCAGCATGATTAAGTTGTTTTGCCAATTGAAAATAATTGACCGAATTGGGTTGAGATTTGTTGATAAACTGATTCAAAGTTTTGGTGATGTAGGGGTGGAGTGACCACTGTTTTACATGTTTTGATGAGCTATTGAGCATTGTTTCTAACAGAAATAGATGGGCTTGCTGTAGCGGGATTTTTTTCATAAAAGAAATGACATTGTCAGCTTTTTTGAATTTCATTAGGTACTGAAGTTTTAATAAATAATAAAGGTTACTGTCAGGAAATAGTGTATTGATTGTTTGCAGTAGCTTTTTACTGGCTGTTTGAGCATTTTTGCTTATTTCTAGATCAAAGCTATGATAAATTGAGTTTTTGATGTCATTTTCAAAAAAATTAACAAAAAACTCAGGTGTTAAAATAGCGTTTTTATGTTTGAAATTTTTCTTTGTATTGGTTAGTAGTATTTGGTTGATGCTTAGCCACTTGATTAATACATCTTCGCTATAGGTCTCTTTTTGGGTTAGTTTTATTAATAGTTTATTGTCTTTTAACCACTGTGTGCCCACATATTTTTTATACAGTATGAGCTGTTTCTCCATGAGATCAAAAAGGCTATGGAGTGCATATTGTTTCCTCAAATCAATCGAGCCATACAGCGAAAGGTAACTTTTATAAAGTAGAAAGTTGGGGTAGTCTTTCATCATTTTTTTCTGTAATTCGTATGATTCTCCTGGTTGGCCTGTTTCACGATAGCTTCTTGTCAGTAAGTATCCGATTAAACGCTTATCCGAAGAATAATTATTAAAGCGATAGGTTAAGTATTGAATGTCGTATTTGATATAAGCACTGAGTAATTTCGCAACTTGTTGTAATTCTTGTTGATTGTTGGACAATAATGTCAACGCATTTTTTGAATAACCCAATGCAAGTGATATTAGCCCCAAATGAAAATCAGACGTTTTTTCTTTTGGGTTATTTTGGCTGATAATATAAAAAGCAATTGAGCGAATAATTAACAGTTCTGATAATTTTTTATTGTGTCTGGCCGATTTAAAAAAAGCGAGCCAGGCATGCATTTCTGACATTTTCAAAAAGGCTACGTGACCGAGTGTTTTATTTTTTAACTTGGTTTCTAAATCATGTAAGGTATTAAAGAAATTTAAATATTCAAAATGATCTCTAAACTCATTATTAGTGACTTGAATATTGTTTGTGGCGGGAATGAGTTGATTTAGTTTATAGTGAGTGAGAAATTTTGAAAAAAGTTGATTAATGACTAAGAAGTTATGGTTGACCTTACTTGGTAAATTGGAAATAAGTATCTTATAATTGGATTTTTTAGATAAGTATTCAATATTAAAAATAATTTTGGTTTGATTGTTTGTTATTCTTCTTGATTGGTGTTTAATTTTAAGTGTTTGTAATTGTTTGGGCGATAAATAAAGCTGAGCAAATGTTTTTATGCTCAGAACTAAGCCTTGTACAAGTCTTTTGTCATGACCTGGTTTTTTTGACATCTTAAACTTAAATGGTGTTAGAAGTTTATCGGGTAATGACTGCGATTTAGCCAAAGTCGGTGGCGTTATTTTTTTTACAGATTGATTTAAAAAGAAATTTTGAAAAATAAAAGCTGAGCCAAAAAAGACAATGATGAATAAGGTCACCATCAATGGTTTTCGTTTGAATTTAGATTGTTTCAGTGGTGGCGTGATGTTTGTTGGAGTAAGCGAGGGGGTAACTTCAAACTGCTGACCTAAAAAACTTTCTTCTACTTCTACTTCAGGTTGTATGATTTCGAGATGGCAGCGTGCGCCTATTTTATTGATCGACTCTACCAGTGTAACCGCTTTTTTTAATGGTAAGTCATGGTATAGCGTAACGGGGGCTTGTTGAATTAATGCTAGCAGTTCATCAGATTTTTGTTGTGTGATTGTCGATAAAAATTTAGCAATTTTATCTTCTAAATAGGGCGGTGGTTTTTTATCTAGAATAACGTTGCAGTTTGCCATCGTATCAAATTAATTTTGTTAATGAGAAAAGTATTGTCATCTATTCAATGAGTATTGATCGGGGATTATATAAGGTATAATAAAAAATACAAAACAATAGTCTGCTTCTTTAAATTACCGTCTCTTAAATTAATCGGTGAATATTTTTTACAATGATGCGAACTATGATACTATTTTTTCACATTAATATTTTTTTAAAGAATTAGATTTAAATACATGAAATTTTTAACAGACTTTTTCCCTATCGTTTTATTTTTTACGGCATATTATCTTTATGGAATATATGTAGCAACGGCTGTTGCAATTGCTGCATCTATTTTTCAAGTTATTTTTGTCTGGGTTCGTACCAGAAAATTTGAAACCATGCATTTGGTGACGATGGGTATTTTGATTGTATTTGGTGGTGCGACATTGATTCTTCAGGATGAAATGTTTATTAAATGGAAACCATCAGTGATTAATTGGTTATTTGGAGTTGTCTTCTTTGCTAGCCAATTCATTGGTGAAAAAACAATCATTGAAAGAATGATGTCGCAAGCAATTGATATTCCTGCGCCCATTTGGATTAAATTGAATACTGCTTGGTCATTATTCTTTATTTCAGTCGGTTTTGTTAACCTATATGTGGTTTATAACTACGATACGGATACTTGGGTGAATTTTAAATTGTTTGGTATGTTAGGCTTAACATTCACATTTGTAATACTTCAATCATTGTATTTGGCAAAGTATATCAAAGATGATGATGGAAATATTAAACCTGTAGATTCAGATGTTGATAACTAAGGAAAAATTATGTCAGAACAAAACCCAGAGATAGAAAAAAAAACATTAGTCATGATGAGGAAAGTCCTTGGTAATATCGTCAAGGAAACAATCCCTGAAAAAGGAATGAAAAATGTACTTTCTGACAGTTGTATCAATGATATTAAAGATTGTTTTGCGCTTATTGCTGCTCGTGAAAGAGAATTGAGTGAATCAAATCTAGTGCCAAAGTATATTGATGAACCCAATAATGTGGTAGAAATACCTGTTTCCTCAATTAAGCGTTCCTAATATAAATTACCATGAATGTATGCGAGTCCTTAAATAAAAGAATTTATCCTCGGTATAAAATGGATCATCTTCGTTATATGGTGACATTTTCGGGTAAAAGTTATTTTGGTATTGTTAACGACCTTAGTTTAGGGGGAGGGCGTTTATCTAGCAATTTAATGTCTTCAGATAAAAAAATGATTGGTGAGCATGCTGTTTTAACGGTGATTACAAAAATAGGCACATCATCAATGTCTCATCAGTGTAAAATTATTCGTCAAGATGAAAGGGGATTAGGCGTTAAATTTGCTGATATGCCAGGTAATAAAAGTCGATTATTACAATCGATTATTAATCATTCTTCTGTAACTCATTGATGTGTAGTAGTTATTGTTAGATGGTTCAATCATACGATTTACATACTCATTCAACGGCATCAGATGGTACGCTAACACCTACTGAATTAGTTGATTTGGCAACTGAAAAAGGTATCGAAGTTTTAGCATTGACCGATCATGACACGCTTGATGGTTATGTTGAAGCAAAAAAACAAGCTGATAATAATAAAATATCCTTGATTTCTGGTGTTGAAATCTCAATTAGCTGGAACAAAAGAACCATTCATATGGTGGCTCTTAATCTGGATGTCAATTCCCCTGATTTATTAGAAGGCTTGTCAAAAGCAGGTGAGTTTCGTCAATGGCGTGCTGAAGAAATTTCACGTTCATTAGAAAAAAAAGGCATTCATCATGCTCTGAATGGTGCAAAAAAATATTCTAAAGGTAACATTGTTAGCCGAACGCATTTTGCTAGATACATTGTTGAACTGGGTTTGTGTAAAAATGTAAGAAATGTTTTTAAGCATTACCTGGTTAATCGAAAACCAGGTTTTGTTGCGGGTCAATGGGTAGATTTTGAAACAGCATTAAGGTGGGTGAAGCAAGCAGGAGGTGTTGCTGTGATTGCACATCCATCCCGTTACAAGTTAACACGGAAAAAATTAACTGAATGTCTGGGAGAGTTTGTTGAGTGTGGAGGTATAGGGCTTGAGGTGCTATCGGGTAGTCATAGTCGAGATGAAAATTTTGCAATGGCTCATTTAGCTAAGCAAATGAACCTGTTTTCCTCTTGTGGATCAGATTATCATGGGCCAACGAATCCTTATCTGGATTTGGGACGTTTGCCTCAATTTCCAGATGGTTGTGTGCCAATTTGGCAAGCAGATGAGTGGCAATAGTTTTTTTAGGAAAACTCTATCTCAACTTCATAACCTGCAAATTTTCGAATGTTTAAAACACCTGTATCCAATAAAACATATTGTCCTTTAATTCCCATCATTTGACCTTCAAACAAAGATTTTTTTTGTAAATTAGCAGAAGTGATTTTTTTAGGGTATTCAAGGACAGGAAACTCAATCTTAACCACGGGTTCTTCAGTTAATTGTTCAATACCATTTGAAATTTCAGGCGAAAAATAAGACATTTCTGTTTTGCTTTCGCTAAATAACTGTTGTCTCATCTCAATTAAATTACCTTCCGCAGTGATATTTTTCAACATTTTTCGCCAGTCAGTTTTGTCAGAAACATAGTTTTTGTAGATGGTTTCCACCAAACCTGAAATTAAACGATTTTTTACCTTGTAAATGGGTAAGGCTTCTACTGCTCCCTGATCAATCCAGCGAGTAGGTGTTGCCCGTGTGATGCCCACTTTAATGTGAGAGGATTTTGCTAAATAAACAGTATGGTCTTGAAAGCAATGTGTTTCTCCCCATTCAGGTTCACGACAAGTACCTTGGTCATAATGGCATTGTTCTGGTTTGATAATACAGATGTCACATTGTGCTAATTTGAGTGTACAGGGATAACAATAGCCTTGCCGAAAACTATTTTTTGTTTTATTGCCACAAGCTACACAGAAAATGTTGCCAGTGGCTTTGATCGAAAAGTTTTTTCCAATGGCATCGTTTAATGTAAATGCTTGTTCTGATTTGTCATTCAATTGATAGGTTACAGGTGAGTTGTGTGTTGTGTGCATTTTTTTTAGGATGCATTGATGATTTGGCAATGTTGATTCCTTGTTGTCGCTAATAAAATTATTGTAAAGCTAATGCATTGTTGTTTTTCTTTCAACAAATTACTTCATTTTCGGAATAAAAAAAGCCTTCGACTGATTCAGTCGAAGGCTTTGATTCTCCGTTTTAAAGGTTACTGTTTATGGTGATGGCAGTGGTGCAATTCCAATGAGTGCCAGCATATCTTTCTTGGTCAGCCCTTTGAGTTGTGAAATAAGATCTTTCAATTCTCCCATATCATTTTTGAGTTCATCGCTACCTTTTTTATTGGCACGATCCAGAAATAAGGCTGCAAGTCGAGAATAACCATTATTAAGTGGAACAAACTTATCTCCATCCTGTTTTAAGGAATAAGTTGCTCGCATGATAAGTCTCAGTCCTGAGAGTCTTAAGATCCAGTCAGATTTGATTAGTTCTTTAATTTCATCAGTATGCTTGTAATAGAGTTGCTCAATTCGTTTGCCCAATTCGGATTGGCTTAGCTGTTCATCTCTAAAGCTTCTCAAACTTTGTTGAACTTGAGCGCCCTGATTTAAGTTATTGGTTAAGGACTCAGTGGCGCAAGCAGAACCGCTACCGCCACCAGTTCCGCCACCACCGCCTCCGCCGCTACATTTTGTCCATGTTCCAGGAACTTGAACTGCATCATAAGATTCATTGACCGCAGTCCATTCAGTAGAGCATTTACCATAAATAGTTTCAGCTGATTTGGCCAGCAATGTTCTCGCTGTTTGAAAACCTGTAGAGCTGGTAAATGTATTGATGGCCGCATGGTAATAAATCCTCAACGCTTTTTCTATGCCAATGCCATTAACCTGATTGCTGGTCGTATTTCTAGGGTGAGTTCCACCTTGAGAGAGTAAGTAGAAAGCTAGGTTCATGATGCCGCTGTTGGTGTGTACATAACCGCTGTCA
>Ga0233443_1000763_pt1 | contig 32804 bp, 19 predicted proteins | sample SI_123_September_2_FD_182784 | JGI IMG/M metagenome (GOLD analysis project Ga0233443, IMG submission 182784) | Seawater microbial communities from Saanich Inlet, British Columbia, Canada - SI_123_September2016_200_MG | ecosystem: Environmental > Aquatic > Marine > Inlet | place: Canada: British...
AGACCGTCTACAACAAGGCCTAGGAGGCTGTCCGAAAACTCATCTTTCCGCCAACTCTGTGTTAAAAATGGTCTCAAAATGCTCATTTACACACGTAAATTGTGCTTTTTCGACAATTTTATGCCTTTATTTGACAAAAATCTGAGTTCTCGGACAGCCTCCTAGATCGTAATTCCTGTTCGATCAATATTGTCATCAATCAACAAAGTTGCATTGCCGAGGGTGTAAGGCGTAAAGCCACCAGAAGACGTGCCTTGTGTCCATGTTTCTGAATTTGCGGTGACAGTATCTCCCGATGTGCTACCGATAATTTTTAAGGTATTGGTTGAATCAGAAATATTTAAGACATCTGATAATTTTAGAGCAACGGTATGGTTTCCTGATTGACTGAGGTCTATATTTTCAATGTTCTGGATTTTGTTGTCGGCGAGGCTCGTTAGGTTGAGGGTTTTGTCTGTACCATCTAGGCGTAAAGTATCCGTGCCCGTACCACCGTTAATGATTTGGAAACTGGTGTCAGAAATTGCTAAGGTATCGTCACCTGCTCCACCACGTAAGACATCGGTTCCGCCACTGCCTATGATAATGTCATCGCCAAGTCCCCCAGCAATAATGTCTTGAGCGGTTGTGCCAGTAAGCGTATTGTCGCTACTGTCTCCACTTTGTGTGGCACTGCCAGTGAATTGATTGCCACCATAGAGAAGATAGGTTGTACCTGCATTGCTTATGCCATTGGGGTCAGCATTAGGTGCGCTGATTAATAGGTCATCAAAGCCGTCTCCATTGACATCACCAGCTTGGCTGACATTGGTTCCAGAGTAGTCTTCAAAGTTTTGACCCAGAAATATAAATCCATTACTGGCATTAATTTCGGACAATTCTATAGTGGATGCCAGTGATGAGCTACCAAACAATAAAAAGCTGGAGCCAGCCCCATAATTACCAAAATTAGTGTGGTCTTCTGCTCCTACGATTAAATCATCAAAGCCATCACCATTGATGTCTCCCGCTGTACTGATAGCTGCATCATCTTTTGCGGTGGCACCATTAAGGGTGATTCCGTTATTGCCATCAAGGCTGGAAAGTTCTAAGGTGGTTGAAAATGAGCTGGCACCAAAAACGACATAGGATTGGCCAGCATCACTTTTACCATTGGGTGATGCATCGTCTGCTGAAATGAGAATGTCACCAAAACCATCACCATTAATGTCGTTGGAGAAACTGACGGTTGATCCTGTTAAATCGTTTGCATTGATGCCATTTATAACGAATCCATTAGAACCATTGAGTGCTGATAAGTCAACGGTTGACGTTTGATTGGCTGTTTGTCCAAAAAGGACGTAGACACTTCCTGCATTAACGCCATTGGTGTCTGTGTATGCACTGATAATAAAGTCATCTATGCCATCTCCGTTGATGTCACCAGAGCTGACTTGATCACCTGTGTAGTCGTTAACATTGATGCCATGGATAACAAATCCGTCATTGACCGTTAGGGATGAAACATCGATGCTTGATGTAAAACTACTGGTTTTTCCATAAACGACAACAACTCCCCCTGCATCATCATTACCATTGACAGTAATGTTTTTTGCTCCCATGATTAAATCACTGAGACCATCACCATTGATATCTCCACTGGTTACAAATTCACCTAAATCATCGTCTGCCGCCGCACCGTTGAGTATAAAACCATTGCTACCATTGAGTGCAGAGGCCTCAAGCGTTGAACTGAATGAGCTGCTACCAAAGATGACAAAACTTTGTCCTGCGTCATCTAATGCATTGGGAGAAGCATCGTTTGCACCAATAATGATGTCAGCAAAACCATCACCATTAATATCACCTGCTGAACCCACTTTACTGCCAAAGCTATCACCCGTTGTAATGCCATTGATGGTAAATCCATTGTTACCATCTAAACTGGATAATTCGATTGGGGATGAAAAATTGGTGTTACCAAAAATGACGTAGGCTTGACCTGCTTTACTGAGACCATTAGGGTCGGCATTTCCAGCACCTATAATAAAATCCTCCAGTCCGTCACCATTCACATCGCCAAGGTTGGAAATTGAGCTTGATAAATCATCGGCATTGATGCCGTTTAACTTGATGCCATTGGTGCCGTCTAGTGAGTCTAAAACCAGTCCAGTGGTTGTAATGTTGCTACTGATGTCGGTATCAACAATTAGAGTGGCTTGCTCATTGGTGAAAGTATTGAAACCATTTGATTTGCCTAAATCTATCCATTGGCCATCAGAAACCGTGAGTGTGTCACCGCTACTTCCAGAAACCGTGAGCGTATTGCTGGAAGTGGATAAGTTGAGTAAGTCATTGGTGTTTAATGTTAGTTTTCCACCTTGATTATTTAAGTTAATGGCTTCAATGTTTTGTATTTTGTTGTCGCTGATGTTGGTTAAATCTAGGTTGAAATTACTGGATAGTGTTAGCGTGTCGGTTCCCGTTCCGCCATTAATTTTTTGAAAAGTAGAATCATCCACAGACAAGATATCATCACCCTGACCACCTAAAAGAACATCGTTGCCGCCTGTGCCTATTATAGTGTCGTTGCCTCTGCCACCAATAATAATGTCACCATCTGCCGCTCCTGAAAGTGTGTTGGCTGTTTCATCACCCAGTTGAGCGGTTGAGTCGATGAAATCTTTGCCGAATAGAACAAAGCCTTGGCCAGAATCTCTATTTTGGGTTAATTCTGCTGCGCCAAGTAAGAAATCATCCAGTCCGTCGCCATCAATATCACCTGCGGAACTGATATTTTCCCCAGTGATATCGCCTGGATTGATACCTAAGAAGCTAACCCCATTACTGCCATTGATGCTCGAAAGGTCAAATGTGCCACTTGAGCCGAGACTGGTTTCACCAAAAACAATGTGGGCTCCACCCGTAAAGTCTTCATTGCCTGGAATGCCGACAATGATGTCGTTTAATCCATCACCATTGACATCTCCAGCACCATTTAATGAATAATCTGAATAGTCACTGGCTATTGTGGTGATTTTGAAACCTGAATTTCCGTCCAGTGTGTCAATGCTGGCTGATGCGCTAAACGAGCTATTGCCAAAAATAACATAACTTTCCGAAATGTTGGCGTTTCTATTGCCAAAGATAAAATCGTCAAATCCATCACCATTGACATCTCCCAATCCTGAAATTGAAACACCAATGGATTGTTCTGTCGTAGAGCCTTTGATGACAAAACCCGTTGTGCCATCAAGAGCGCTTAGGTCACCAGCACCTGAGGCTCCAATATTGCTGTTTCCAAAGATGACATAGACTGAACCGATATCAGATTTTATGGTGCCATCAACGCCTAATGCAGCGACGGCAAAGTCATCAATGCCATCTCCGTTGATGTCACCAATTTGGCTGGCGTAACGACCAAATTGGTCATCTGCATTCAGACCAGCAATGGTGAAACCATTACTGCCGTTGAGTGAGGAAATATCAAAACTGGCAGTGGATGTGATGGTTTCAGCGCCAAAGATGACTGCTGTTGCACCTACATCTGACTTAATGGCAAGATCTCTTTTTGATGCCCCAAATAATAGGTCATCAAGTCCATCGCCATTGATGTCACCAATAATGGTGGCTGTTTCACCAAATTGGTCACTGCTACCGAGTCCATTGACCTTGAATCCAGAAGAGCTTGATAGGCTAGATAAGTCTAAGATGCTACCAAATGAAGTTGAGCCAAAAATAACATAAGCCGCACCTTGATTGCTATTTTCTCCACTGGCTCCAATGACAAAATCATTGAGCCCGTCACCATTAATATCTCCATGACCACTGTTGCCACCTAAGTTGTCAGAAAAACCACCTTGGCCACTGATTATAAAGCCATTGGAGCCATTAAGGTCAGTAATGTTTAAGTTTGAGCTTGAGGTGATGGTGCTATTGCCGAAAATAACATATGCTCGGTCTGTTGTACCGTCATCGGTTGCACCTATTAGGAAATCATCAAAACCATCTCCATTGATGTCTCCTAAATTGCGTACACCACTACCTAATCCATCTCCATTACGGGCGCTTTGAACGCTAAATCCATTGCTACCTGTGAGTGCGTTTAATAAAGTTGTTGTTTCGTTGTCAAGGATTGTCCCCGTACCTGATGCATCAGCAATGGTTGAGCTACTGGCATTACTGAGTTGTAAAGTAAATGTTTCTTTGCCTTCTTTAGTGGAATCATCCGATAGGGTAACAGTGACTGATTTGGTGACTTCGTTGCTGGCAAAGGTTAAGGTTGAATTGAGTGCTGTGAAATCACTGGAGTCAGAGGCAGTACCCGCTGTGGTTGCAACTTGAACAGTTTCGGAGCTATTAATTAGCCCCGTTCTGGTGACGCTAAAAACAGCTTCCCCCGTGTTTTCTTGTGAGCTGACATCATTGATTTTAATGGTATTGGTAAATGTGGTGCTGATGTCGTTTGCAACAATTAATGTGGCGGCACCTGAAGTGTAGGTGGTATCTGTTGCGCCCGCTGTACCTGTAAACCATGTTCCATCTGTGATACTAAGGCTGTCCCCAGAATTTCCAGTGACCTCAAGTGTATTGCTGGTTTCTGATAGTTTGAGGATATTTTCTTTGGCGAGATTTAAAGTGTTGTCACCTTTTCCTGTTAAATCAATGACTTCAATGTTGTCGATGTTGATTTCACCATCGGTTAAATCCAGAGTGAGATTGGTTGCATTAATTTTTAGGGTATCTTTACCTGTGCCACCATCTATTTTGATGAATTTATTGTCATCAACAGTAATATTGTCATTACCTTTGCCTCCCAGCAAAATATCATCACCACCTTTGCCGAATAGCAGATCATTACCCGCACCACCATTGATTAGGTTGGTGCCTTTGTCTCCATTGAGGTTGTCATTACCAGATGTGCCTTTTGTAACGACTGAATCGGGGTTGAAATCATTGCCGTAGATGACATAGGATTCTCCTGCATTACTATTGGCTGCTGAACTACCAATAACAATGTCGTCAAAGCCATCACCGTTTAAATCTCCTGCAATATCAATACTTTCTCCAATTCTATCGTTGGTATTTAAGCCACTGACAACAAATCCTTCACTGCTATTGAGACTGTTTAAATCAAATGATGCATTGTCAGCAAGTCGATCGCTACCATAAATGACATAAATAGATCCAGAGTCATTGTTGTTGACATCTGCACCAGTGGCACTGATCAGAAAATCATCGATGCCATCACCGTTGATATCTCCTCCACTGGCTACCTGAAAGCCTGCTTCATCGCTGGATGATATGCCATTGATGACAAAACCATTGTTGCCATTGAGATCTGAGGTGCTGAACTGACCATCTGCTTGAGTTGCTGAAGTGCCAAGAACAACATAAGCCGTCCCTGAATTAGACGTGCTACCAGTGGTGTTAGAAGCACCGATTAAAATATCATCAAAACCATCGTCATTGATATCTCCGAGAGAAGTGACTGATTGTCCGAATTTAGCATTTGAACTGCCTTCATTGACGATTTCAACACCTACTGAGTTTCTTAAGCTGAATGTTGGAATAAAACCATTGCTGGCAATTGATTCTGAGCCAAATACCAAAAATGCTTGACCAGGATTGCCATTTAGAGCTGAAAGGCTGGGTGCGCCAATCAGCAGGTCATCGAATCCATCACCATTAAAATCACCCGCAGAACTGACTGAATACCCAAGTTCTTCTCTCTGGCTATCACCAAAGACGGTAAAGCCATTGGATCCATTTAGAGATGAAAGTTCGAATGTGCTCGATGCTGAAATTTGTGTGCCGCCATAAACAACGTAGGCTTCACCTGATTTAAAGCCATCTGGTGTTGCAAATGGTGCGCCAATTAAAATATCTTGATAACCATCTCCATTAATATCTCCAGCACCACTGACGGATAGCTTTGAACTGTCTTCTGTGTTGGCATCATTTAACGCAAAGCCATTATTACCATCCAATGACGATAAATCGAAAATGGTGCTGGGTGTGATGCTGGATGAACCAAAAATAATATAAGTTTCACCCGTATAGCCACTGACGGCTGGAGAGCTAAGTGCAAAGTCAGCAAAGCCATCACCATTGATGTCACCCAGATTAGCGAGTTTTGCTCCCGCATAAGAGTAGGTGGCATCATTGCGAAAGATGTTGCCATTATTGCCATCTAAAGTTGATAGATCGAGATTGGCAGGAATTGAATTGTTTCCTTGGATAACGTAAGCTTCTCCACCATTGCCACGTCCAGGCGCACCGATTAATAAATCTTCAAACCCATCCTTGTTAACATCTCCAGCAGCACTGACGAAACCTGTATTATCATTAGCACTGATTCCACTGATGGTAAAGCCATTGCTCCCATTGAGTGAACTTAAATCAAATGTGTTTTCATTGTCTGTAATAGTTGCTTGACCGACGCTGTCTGAAAATGTGGTGCTGGTACTGGAATTAATATTGGACAAGGTAATATTGAAGGTTTCAGAGCCTTCTTTTATATTGTCATCATTGATGCTGACGGTAATGAATAAAGTGGATACTCCGCTGGAAAAGGTTAGGGTTCCTGGTGGAGTAGTAAAGTCTGAAGTTGAGGCGGTTTCTGCATTGGTGATGTAATCTACGGTTAATAAATCATCAATTAAACCTCGACGGCTGACGGTAAAAATAGCACTGTTGTTTTCGCTGACTATGACATCATTAATGTAAATCTCATTGGTAAAATTAACATTGATGGTGTCACTACTGAGATTAAATTTTGACCTGCCATCACCAAAATTACCGCCACCCAGGTCTTGCCATGAGCCATCAACAACATTAATGGTAACATTGGCCCCCCCAATGAAATTGAGATTATTGGTTGAGGATGCATTGAGGACACTCAAATGGTCAATAATGTGGGTATGATTGAAAGTAGTTGAGGTGTTGACAGTTTCATATGCTTCAATTTGCTGGATTTTGGTGCCTGCCAGTTGAGTGTGATCCAGAATGAAATCATCTCCTGTTAATTGCAGTTTATCAATCCCATTACCACCGTGAACTCGAACAAAATTATTACTGGAAATAGAGAGTGTATCATTGCCTTTACCACCGATCAGAACATCCGCTCCACCAGCTCCTGTTAAGGTGTCATCACTGTCGCTACCAACAAAAATATCTGCACCAGATGTTCCTGTTTGTGAGCTACCTATTGTTACTTCATTGTTGAAATTATCACCAAGGACAACGTAGCTTTTTCCTGCATCGGTATTGCTACCATCATCGGCTTTATAGGCACCGATAATGAGGTCGGAGAAACCATCACCATTGATATCACCTACGGTATCGACTGTTCTGCCTGATCTGTCTAGAGTATGTTCTCCTGCAATTGAAAACCCATTGCTACCATTGAGGTTGTTGAGTAGAAAGGTACCTGATGTTCCCAGTGTTGGATCACCAAAAACAACATAACTTTCACCTGAAGCCGCGCCATTGGGTGCTGCAATTGGAGCCCCCATAATGATGTCGTCATAACCATCACCATTGACGTCACCCGCTTTGTTGACAGATGTCAGAAAGTTGTTTGTGCCAATGCCACCAATGACAAAGCCATCGCTACCATCCAAATCAGATACTTCCAAAGTATCCAGTTCTTGTAAATCAGAGGTGCCGAAGATAATGTAGGTTGCGCCACTGTTACTGCCATTAACATCGGAATATTTGGCGGTGATTGCCAAATCTTCATAACCATCGCCATTGATATCGCCAACCACAGCCATTTGAAATCCCAGTTGGTCATTGGCATTGGTGCCTTCAATTTCAAGAATATTGGGTGTTGGCTTTTGGTTAAGATCCAATGATGCACCGACGTTTTCTTCTGTTCCAAAGATGACATAGGTCGAGCCGACGTTGGCATTGTCATCAATAGAGTTTTTGTAATGACTGATGATTAGGTCGTCAAGTCCGTCACCATTCAAGTCACCACTGACACCATGATTGAATATTTTGTCATTAGATTCAACGCCTGAAATGCTAAAACCATTACTGCCATTTAATGAGCTAAGGTCAAAGTTACTATTGCCATCGGACGTTTTGCCAAAAATGACATAAATTTCACCATTGTTTGAATTATTACCATCTGCACTTTGTGCGCCGACAATAATGTCCGTTAATCCATCGCCATTAAAGTCTCCTGCAGAATTGGTGTGAAATAAGAAGTCACCAGAGCTTTTGCCACTGATAGAAAAACCATTGTTGCCATTTAAGGTGCTTAAGTCGAAGGCTGGTGGCCGAGTTGAATCATTGTTACCATAAACAATGTAAGTTTCTCCTGACTGAGTATTGGCCCCCAAAGCTGAAATTGCAAAATCAGCAAAGCCATCTCCATTGGTGTCATCTAATTCGCTGACTGAAAAACCCAATAAATCGGAGGCTGATTTGCCTGTCATGGAAAAACCATTCGAGCCATTGAGTGAAGAAGTATCGAAAGTACCTGAGCTATCAATACTTGTTCCACCAAAAATGATGTAACCATCACCTTGGGGGTTTTGAGGGTTGGAAACAGCGTCAAAATTACTGTCTACAAAAGCGCCACCCGTTAGAATGTCATCAAAACCATCGTTGTTAAAGTCTCCTGCGGAACTGACGCTGAGTCCTAAGTTTTCATCTTTGGCTGAACCATTAATGACAAAACCATTGCTGCCATTGAGAGACGATAATTCAAGGGTGATGTCATTTTCAGTGATGGTGCCGATTCCAAGTGAGTCTGATAGGGTTGATGAAGAGGCTTGTGCAAGAGAAATGCTGAATGATTCATTGCCTTCTAAAAATTGAGTGTCATCGTTGATTGCAACGGTCAGTGTTTTGGATGATTCACCCGCCGCAAAAGTGAGTGTGCCTGAAGTTGAGGTGAAGTCTCCTGGTGCTTTGGCTGTGCCATTGATGGATGTTCCCTCAACGGTTTCAGCTAAAGAGGTGTTGCCTGTTCGGGTGATGGTGAAAACTGCATTGCCTGCACCTTCTGAGACGGTAACGTCTGAAATGGACAGGCTACTGTCATCATTGGTGATGGTTCCCGTGGCAACACCATCAGTAATGGTTGCGCCAGTGGCGTTTGATAATGAAATGTCGAGTGTTTCATCTGATTCAACAGTAGAGTCATTATTAATGGTAATCGAAATGGTTTGAGTCTTGACTCCTGCGGCAAATGTCAGTGTGCCACTATTACTGACATAATCCCCACCTGTTGTTCCACTGGTTGCCGTATTATCGCTGGTGCTGAATTCAACTGTAGATTGGGCTGAGGTATTGCCTGTTCGAGTCACGGTGAAAAGGAAAGAATTGCCATCTTCTGATTTTGATTGGTCACCAATTGATAGGCCCGTGTCATTGTCTGTGATTGTTCCAGTTGCACTGCTGTCAGTTAGGCTGCCACCGTTGGCATTGGTCAGAGAAATGCTAAAATTTTCGTCGTCTTCGGCCGTGCTGTCATCATTGATGGTGACGGTAATGGCTTGAGTTGTTTCGTTGGCGGCAAATGTGATTGTTCCCGTTTTACTCTCATAATCCCCTGAACCTGTTGATCCAGCAGTGGCAGTGCCATCCGCTGTTTGGAATTCAACGGTGGCTGAGCTACTGGTATTACCTGATCGAGTGACGGTGAATATGGCTGTGCCGTTACCTTCTGTTTGTGTGGTATCAGCAATGGAAATGCCTTTTTCATTGTCTTTAATGGTAAAGTTAACGGTTCCATTGCCCGCTATGGGATTAATTGTTGCCCCTTGAGAATTGCTTAAAACGACGTTAAATGTTTCATCTTCTTCAAATGCGGAGTCATCCTTAATGGTAATCGTAATGAGTTTTTTAGATTCACCTGCCGCAAATGTTAAGCTTCCATTGGAAATGCCTGTGGGCGTGGTAAAGTCACTTCCGTCTGTTGCCGTTCCTGCAACAATACTATAATCCACCGTTGCTGTTGCCACGGTGGATTTGGTTTGTGTAACGGTTAGAATGTGGTTGAAATCACCTTCCGTTACCGATACGGCAGTGAGTATTGATCCTGTTGAACCGCCATCAAATCCAAGTATAGAATTATCAATGGTGATATTTGAAATGGTGTCTTGGATTAATAGACGAGCTTGCCCGCTAATATAATTATCGTATTGGATGCCATCTTTACTGAATTGAGCGCTTTGCTGAACCCATAATCCATTTGATACAATGACTTGGTCTGAACTGGTTCCTGTGATAAAGAGTGTTTTTTTTGTCAGCCCCCCAATATCAATGGCTTTGTCGGGTAAATCAAGAATATCACCTACTTTTAGGGTTAAAATATTATCAGTGTTACCGAGATCAATTGCCTCAATGCCTTTAACTTTATCTCTGGCAATGCCAGTTAAGTCAATAGATATGTCAGAACTACCAAATTTAAGGGTGTCAAAACCTTTGCCACCTTCAATAGAGCGAAATTGGGTGTTGATAATTGAAATGTTGTCATTACCTTCTCCAGCTCGAACAGTGTCTTTTCCGCCAGCCGTGACAATGGTGTCATTGCCTGTACTACCGATAATTCGGTCGTCACTGCTACTGCCTCTGAGTACACCATCGCTACCTGGTTCAGTAATGGTGGTGGTGCGAGTGAAGTTGTCACCAAATAACAGAAAAGCTTTGCCTGAATCATTATTAGATGAGTCTTGTGGTGCACCTATTAATATATCATCAAAGCCATCACCGTTGACATCACCAGCACCGCTAAGTCCTGCACCCAGTTTGTCATAACTTTGTGTGCCATAGATGGAAAAACCATTGTTACCATTGAGTGAATTGAGGTCAAATGTACTGGATGAGGTGATGGTTTCCTGTCCAAAAATAACATGAGCAATGCCTGCATCTTCATTGCCGTTGTTATCATGACCTCGTTCTGCAAGCAGGATGTCGTTGAAGCCATCTCCGTTGATGTCACCTGCCGCGCTCACTATTCCAAGGTAACCGTTAGTCTGGCTGCCTCGGATGACAAAGCCATTGGTTATTTCCGAAACATTTAAAGTGCTTTGAGAATGGAAGCTTTCGTTGCCAAATATTACATAGGCAGAACCCGCTTTACTATTGATCGTGCTGTCAAGTGGTGCACCGATGATAAAATCATCAATGCCGTCTCCATTGATATCACCAAGTCCAGCAACTGAGTAGCCCATGAGATCATCAGGGGTCTCTCCCTGGATTGATGTACCTTCACCACTATTGATATTGGTTAAGTCTATATCTGACTGGGAGTCTGAGTTGTTGCCATAAATTATGTGTGTTTTGCCAGCATCTACTGAACCAGTCCCTGTGCTGGAGTTTATTTGTGGTGCGCCAATTAAAATGTCATCAAATCCATCGTTATTGATATCGCCAGCACTACTGATGCCAACACCACTCAAATTACTTGAGCCACCAGTGAGTTTAAATCCCTCGCTACTACTGATGCTTTGTAAATCGATTGATCCAATATTGCCAGTGTCGGTGGTTCCAAAAATGATGGTGGACTGTCCTGCGCCACTGTTGTAATTTATATTTCCGATAATGATGTCGTCCAATCCATCACCATTAAAATCTCCTGCTGAGCTAACTCTAAATGTTGTATTGCTTCCTGTGATGGAGTCAAATACAGCAAAACCTTTGCTTGCATCCATTGCAGAAGGGGATAATTCAATGTTGGTGTTGCTATAGCTGGATTGACCAAAAATAAGATAAGCTCTTCCTTTAGCAGATGATATTAAAAAGTCGTCCAAACCATCGCCATTAAAATCACCTTCGCTACTGACTTTTTGTCCCAATGCAAAATCATCGGTATCGCTGGAGAAACGCAAGACTTCATTGCTTGCGTTGACATGATCTGAATTGCCGAGGTCGAATGGGTGGGGGCTACTGGTGTTGCTGTCACTGTTACGGCCATTGATTAAGAATGTGGCACCATTGTTTGTATGGTTGTTAAAGTCAGTTGCTGGGGCGCCAATTAAAATGTCGTCTAAACCATCACCATTGATATCTCCTACTCCTGCAACTGAAAATCCAGTTTGGTCACCATTGTTGGCACCATTGAATACTCTGCCTTGCCGGCTGTCCAAGTTTTTTAAGAAAATGTGGGTGTCATTTTCCTGAGTGCTAATATTGGCAACATCGCTAATAATAGTGGTTTGAGAGGCTCCAGTGGGATTGGATAGGCGTACTTTAAATGTTTCGTCATCTTCAAGTGCGATTGAGTCATCAGTGAGTGCAATGGTAATGAGTTTTTCAGTTTCTCCCGCAGCAAAGGTTAATTGATCTGACCTTGCTGTATAATCTGAGCCTGCTGTTGCGGTGCCATCTTCAGTGGCAAAGTCGACAGTGGTTTTGACATTGGTTATGCCTGTTCGGGTGACGGTGAAAATAACACTGCCAGAATTTTCGTCAGCAGTGGCTTGTCCCGTGATGGCGAGGTGGGTGTCGTTGTCAAAAATATTAACAGCAGCTCCACCATTGCCAATACTGGCTTGGCCTAATTCTGAGTCAGGAGAATGTAGTTCAATATTAAAATTTTCGGTGTTTTCTATTTTGATGTCATTGTTGATGTCAGTTAGTTTGATTCTTTTGGAGGCAACTCCATCGGGGAAATTGATGTTGAAATCAAAACTTTGATAATCTTCTCCTGCAATGGCGGTATCATCTCCGCTACTGATAGAAACTCTGGCCGCACCTTTGGTTTGAGCTTGGCCATTATCATCCTGTCGGATGATGGTGATAAAAACTTCACCCGTTGCTTCGTTGACGTTGGCATTGCTGATTGAAAAAATAGAGTTTTTAGGATTGGTGATGTTGGGGTCGTTGTTTATTTCGTCAGTTGGATCATTTTTATCATCTTTGTTTTCATCATCATCTTCTTCCTCTTCTTCTTTCTTTTTTTGTTCTTCTTCTGTTAATTGTTCTTCTGTTTGAGTGTGTTCACTCTCTTCTTGTTCTGAAGTTTGTTCTTCTGAGGTTTGTTGGTCTTTGTTGGTTTTATTTTTTAATTGGTCATCTTCATGTTTGTTGGTTTCTCTGCTGAGTTTTTTTTCTGACTCTTCGTTGGCTATTCCCGACAGTGTTTTTTTACTAACTTCATTGTCTTGTTGCTCTAGTTCTTCTGGTGGTGCAAGCTCTTTCTGTTTTTCATTTTCTGGGTTGTTATTTTCTTCTTCTTTTCTTCTATTTTCCTCTTCCTCTTCTTTTTTTTCTTTTTCAGATTTTTCTTCGTTATTTTCAAGTTCGTTGTCTTCTAAGTTTTCTTCTGGCTCTAATTGCTCTTTTCCTTGAAGTACGGCTGATCCACTGGACGTCGCTTCACCTGTTACAACTTCATTGGTTTGTTTGTTTTGGACGGATTCGGTTGATTTCGCCTTGCTGTTTTTTTTGTTTTCCTGAGTTTCATGGTTGAATTTGTTGTCTTGTTTTGCTTCAATAATTGCTGTTTTTAAGTCTTTGACGACGTTGCAGGATGCCACAGTGTTACCTCAAATAGGGAAGAGAAATGTTAAATACATGAGCAATATTTATTCCATAATATTTAAGGGGGAATAATTATATTTATGTGTTTATGTCGAATAAATTGCTAATATTTTAGAGTCAGCCAGTTAATATGTTATGTTTATATAGTATAATTCTAAGTTAACAATAGTGGTAGGTTTGCCGTAGAAATAATTTAAGGAAGCAGTGTCGATGAAAAAAACTTTAAAAATACAAATTCTCGTAGCCATTTGTGCTGTTACCGTGAGTTGTAGTAGTCCACCTACGAAGCCTGAAAATAATGTTGCAAACCAGAATGTTCAGATATCGCAAGAGAAAGTTGTGACTCAACCTGTTGCAAAATTAAATGAGTTAACAAAAATAGAAGAAACGGAAGCTAATTTGGTTAAAGTAGGGTTGCGACAATTTGAAAGTAATAATTTAGAAGATAGCGCATCTGTTTTTACAAAAGTACAAAAACAATATCCGAATAACTCAGTGTCTGCTTATTATTTGGGTTTGATTGCATTGCAGAAAGATAATACCAGTGAGGTTTTAAAGCAGTGGAGAAAATATATTCAGCTTGACCCTATTGGCGCAGAAAAAAATCAGGTGCAAAGTCAACTGACCATTATTGAAAATGAAGCTTTGGATTCCGAGGTGGCAAATTTATTGCAAAGTGAATTGAGTCGAAGCGGAGAAAAACCTGAGCCTAATTCAATTGCAGTGTTTAACTTCTCGAATCGAGGTGATGCAAAATATAACGTGTTGGCTAAGGGTTTAACGGCACTGGTTATTACTGATTTATCTAAAGTTCCTGGAATAAAAGTTCTGGAAAGAGAAAAAATTCAAAAACTGGTGAGTGAAATGAAATTATCTAAGTCTGGTTTGGTTAAGCAGGAGAGTAAGGTTCGGGCGGGTAAGCTGATGAAAGCGGAAAAATTAATGTTTGGTGAATTTAAAGTAGAATAAAAATAAGGTAGATATCATGCTTAATACAAATAGGTCATTTGTCAAATATGGATTGTTGTTCGTTACTGTTTTGTTTTTAAATGCCCGTGTTTTTGCCGCACCCGATTTTAAAATTACAACACAAGTGATGAACAGTTCTTCGGGAAAGCAAGTTTCAAAATTTTCTTTCAATGGTAATGTTGGTAATTTATTTAAGCAACAAAAAGCTTTTGTTTATAAGGTTTTGAATAATATTGGAGTGAGTCCGAGTAAGTTGCCTAAGAATGTTAGACGGCAAATCAATAAGTTGCATACCACCAATATGAAAGCTTTTGTCGCATTTTCTAGAGGAATTGAATTAAGGGATCAGGGTAAGTTTAAGCAAGCAAGATTGGCTTTTAAGTATGCCAGAACGGTTGATCCTGGTTTTAAAGCGGCTAATATCTTAGAAAGAAAAACGCCCAACGTGAATAAAAATATTCAGCAAATTCGTCGGGATGCTATGTCTAGAGCTAAAACTCAAGTAAGGCAATTATTAACTGCCCCCGCTAAAAAACTGGTGACAACGCAAACCAATGCAGCAAAAATTATCAATGAAGTAAATAATAATGTTAACAAAGAAGTTAAGGAAGTTGTTGAAGATACGGTGTCAGAAGTGTCGGGAGACACGACTGTTGTGACTGAAACTGTCACCACGGCAGTTGGTGATGTGGTGACATCAACGACTACGGCAACGGGTGAAGTCGTTACCACCACTACCACAGGAACTGACGGCTTAGTTCCATCGGTCGATGATTTGTCTAATGTTTCAAGTGAGGTGATCACTGTTGAAGAAATTCAAAATAATTCATCAGGCACGGGAGCATCATCGGGGGCAGAAGTGGATGTTGATGTGATTGTTGCAGAAGCCAATAATTCTGTTGATTTAATGGTTGCAGTACAAGAAAATCCAGAACAAGTTAAGCAATTGATGAATGAATCTATGGAAAATTCAAACCTAAAGGCGGGTAATGCGCTGGAGTCTGCACTGTTTGCATTGGATACAACCAGCGAAAATAATGATTCAGGTAATGAGTCGTCTGGTAATGAAAGTGGCAGTGGGACTGAGGTGGTTAAAGAGTTGTTTGATAGTGCGCTTAGTAATGGGATGACTGAAAAAGAGGTGACTAAGGTGGTAAAAGTGCTAGAAAGTAGCGGGGTTTGTCAATAACTTTAGGATTCACTGGTCTTTTTGGGTTTGATGTTCGATGCTTTTTCTTGAATAGATTGTGTCTTTTCCGTATTTTCATGGGCATGGCTAAAAAATAGCCCCATTATCATCATGGTTACACAGCATATTACAATGATTTTTTCTTTGAATGAGATAAACATCGTTTTATTCGCTTTCAAATAATTAAAAAATCAGAATATCATAATAATCTTATATAGTAAAGCGTGTATCAGTGTGTAATATATTTGAATCTGTCCAATATAGTGTTAGTTATTGCTTCTTGATTTGATGATTAGGGTGAAGTAAATAATAAATAACTGTGCGATAGCGGAGTACAATAGCGAATTGATTGATAATGTGATTAATGACAATGAGGCGAAACCAAATGTTGTTATGAATATCCATGTTGAACAGTTTAGTAAGAAAGCCAAAAGTTGTTTTTTTGAGAAATCTTTTGGGCTGCGTAGTTTAAAAGTATGTGATATTGATAAATAAGTAATGACCATTAAAAAAATTATTGGGTTGATTTTTATTTCAGTTAAAAATTGAATTGGGGAAACAATTGTTCCTACCGTTAAAAGATAAAGTAAATAAAAAAAGATAAAACACAGTGAATAATTAAAGGCTGACTTTTTCATTTTCAATTTCTAAATGTTGTTTAATATCTTCTATTGCGGTATCCCAGCAATTATAAGTTCGTTGTCTAAATAATTTAGCAGTTGGATACCAAAATGTCTCGGAAGTTTTGGTTAACCAGCGCCAGTCTGAACAAAAAGGCAGTAATATCCAAACTGCTTTCCCTAGAGTTCCTGCCAAATGACAGATCGATGTATCAACACTGATGATTAAATCCAGTGAATTAATATAGTGGGCAGTTTCTGCCATATTATTAACGGTTGAGCCAAGATCAACAATATTATCAGAAAACTGGGCAAGCTCATTATTTTGGGGTTGAAATTGTAAGCTATAAAACCTTATGTTTGCCAATGTTGATAGTGTTTGTAGCTTACTGATATGAATTGATCGGTTGCGGTCATTGCTGTGCTTTGGGTTGCCTCGCCAGCATAATCCTACTTTTAGTAGTGGCGTTGTTGGAATGCTTATTCTTGTTTTGAAGTTTTTTAATGTTTGAATGTTTTTGCACGGCGGTGGTGTTTTTTGTTGTTTTAAAGACAATGCAAATGGAATGCTCATTAATGGGGTTTGATAGTCATGTGGGATTTGGGAGGGTTGTATTTCAAATTTTATCGTGGGTTTTTTGGGTGAGATTAACTGGTCAATGAGAGGGTTGTTTTTTATCAATAAAGCAATCTCATAAGGGCAGATAAAAATAATATTTGCGCCTAATGATTTGATGAGTGGGAAAAATCTCAAATATTGAATGTTATCACCAAGACCTTGTTCGCCATGAATTAATAAAGTTTTTTGCTGGAGTGATTCTCCTTTCCATGATGGGGTGCTAAAGAGCCTTGTTTTATCACCGTATTTTTTTTGTTCGATGATTAGTCTGCTTTCATAAAGAGGCCAGGCTAATTCAAAAAATCCCAGTCTTAATAATGCAATGGAGTAGTTTAATTGGATGTTAATGTTATCTGGCGATAGTTGGTGAGCTTGTTTAATGGTTTCTAGCCCTGTTTTAAATTCACCCAGTTGTTCGTAAATAAAAGCCATTTCTTTGAGAAATAGGCTGTTTTTAGGCTCTTTAGCCGTTAATATTTTTAAATGATTAAGTGCGTCTCGAAACTCTGAGTTTTGAAGTAGGGCGACAGCAAGTTTGTAGTGTATGTCGTTGTTATCAGGTTCTTGAGAATATAGCTGTAAAAAAATATTGACTGTTTTAGCTTGATCTTGATGATTCAGTAATAAAGCGGTGCCATAGTTGTATAATGCGAGATGGTAGTTTTCTTTAGATATTGAGACTGTTTGTTCTAGAAGTTTAATGGCATCATCTGTTTTTTGTTGGTGGCACAGTGCAATACCTAAATTAATTGAGGCATTAATGTGGTTTGGAAAAATTTCGAGAACTTGATGATAAAGCTCAATTGCGGTATTGATTTGATTTGATTGGTGAGCTTGTAGCGCTGATTGAAAAAGTTGATTTAATGATTGTGGTGGCATTGTTTAAGGTATCAAAAAAACAAAGTTTTTGTAAGATGTCATATTTTAGCTACGGATTAACACTGATTGACTGCATTAATCCGTGGCTAAATTTATAATAATATTATTTTCCCCGTTAGGACAATATGTTCTTTTGAATTTGGAAGTAAGGGGAAGCGAAATAAATAAATGTCCAAATTGCGCAGGATTTTTGTTTGCCTTTGAGGCGCAAAAATAGGCGTGTAGTCGAACTACACAACTATTTTTGCAACAAAAAAGGCGGACAAAAAAATTACTATGCCCTTTGGGTGCAAGCAAGTTGGATGTTTATTTATTGCGCATCCCCTAAGTGTCTGTTTCCTATAAAGACAGCGTTTGATGAAAACAGGGATTTTTTAGAATTCTAGTAAAACCCCAACATGTATATTGTCATCAAGTTCATAATCAGTTGATGCATTATTCTTACTGTGCTCAAACTCATAGTTTCTGTAACCAGCAAATGCTTTAGCCTTAGAAATTATTTGGACTTCTATTCTGGCTGTTGATTCAATAAGAGAGCTCATGTCTTTAGATGTTGTAATGTCTGGTGCGTAGTTGACTTCAAAGACAATGGACATGGGGTAGGTTGTTTTTAGTGTTAAACTTGCTTGACCACCGATGCCCAATGCAAAGAATTGGTCATCCAGTCTGTCTGAATAGATGCCAGTGAATTTTGCACCAATACCGAGTCTGAAATTACCGACACCTGTAGGGTTGCCGTTGACACCTAAATATAAAGAGCCTGCGTAATCTTTGTCTTCATTATAGAAAAAATTGAGTGATCCTGATGATCCTTCCATTAGGTTCTGGTTGTCGCCACTGATTGAAAACTCAGCCATTTCTTCATTGAGTTTAATGCCGAAGCTATCAGCAAAAACAAGCTGATTAAAGAATAGGGCGGTTAGACCGATAAATTGTATGATGTATTTAGAACTAAAATGCATGGGGTTTCCTTGTAATTATTATTTTTTTAGATTAATCAATCGTTGTTATAATTATACAACAAATAATGTGAGTGTAACTATAATTATATCAATAAAGCAACATTTTGTTGTTTTGGTAGGTATTTTTGATTTGGACGCAATGACTCATAAATTTGAAATTATTCAAAAAGAAGAATGTTATCAAGGTTTTTTTACCTTAACTCGATTGCATATCAAGCATACGTTATATGCAGGTGGTTGGAGTGAACCAGTTGTTCGAGAGTTATTGGATAGAGGTCATGCTGTTGCAGTGCTACTTTATGACCCGTTATTGGATAATGTCGTATTTGTTGAACAATTTAGAGTTGGCGCGTTGGATGATGAAAAGGGAGCCTGGTTGTTAGAATTGGTTGCTGGTATGATCGAAAACGGGGAAACTCATCATGATGTGGCTAAACGGGAGTGTATAGAAGAAGCGGGTTGTGAAATTTCATGCATAGAAGAAATTTGTTATTATTATCCTAGTCCTGGTGGTACCAATGAAATGATTGGCTTGTTTTGTGCAAGAGTTAATTCTTCATCTATCGGTGGTATTTACGGAGTAGAGGATGAAAATGAAGATATTTTGGTGCATGTGATGAGTTTTGAGCAATCTGTGGCTGAATTATATGATGGAAGAATTAATTCTGCGAGTACCATTATCGCAATGCAATGGTTGATTTTAAATAAAGATAAGTTGGTACAGAAGTGGACATGATTCAAATAAGCAATTCTAACAGGGAGACTTTGTGAAAAAAATCATCACAATAGTTCTGCTTGTGTTTATTTTATTTGAGAGTTCGTCTTTATTGGCAACGAGCCGTGAATATAAAATTAAAGGCGCTTTTCTGTTTCATTTTACTGATTTTGTCCAATGGCCAGAAAAAAAATCATCTTATATCATTGCTGTGATCGGTAAAGATCCATTTGATGGCTATTTGGATAAGTTAGCCATTTCCATGCGTAAGAAAAAAAATAAAAAAATAAGTATTGAGTATTACCGTTCTTTTGATGAAGTTAAGCAATTGCCCGATATTGTATTTATTTCTATTAAACAACAACTTGAAAAATACCAACTACATCGTCAGTTTAAAAATAAGCCTATGCTAACAGTAGCAGAACACAATAATATGATTGATGCTTGTGGTGTCATCCGAATATATAACAAAAAACGTAAAGTACGTTTGGAAATAAATGTCAAAAGAGCCAAACAAAATAATTTGAAAATCAGTTCTAAATTACTGAGGTTAGCGAAGGTCAAAGGTGATCTCTGTGAACCATAGAATAGGTGATTTAATCAAATTATGAAGTGGCTGCATTCTAAGAAAATAGGTAAAAAAATAACCTATGTGATGACACTCAATAGTTTCATTACATTGTTTATTGCAACCATTATATTTTTAGCTTATGACATTAAATCATCGGGAGAATTGTTGGTTGATGATGTTAAAACGCAAGCTGTTTTAATTGGTAACAATGTGACAGCCGCATTATTGTTTAAAGATAATGATACGGCCAAAGAAATTCTGCATAGCTTGAAAAGTAAATCAAACATCATTGAAGCCGCACTTTATGATGCGGACAATCAAATTTTTGAACAATATTCTCGTGCGGGAGGGCAAGTTAATTTCCCTAAGAACAATGATCAATCCGAGCATTTTCAATTTCGAAAAACAGATCTGATTTTTACCATGCCGATTCATCAGGGTAGTGAATTATTAGGGAAAATTGTCATTCGAGCCAGCTTAGATAAATGGTTTAAAAGAATGAAGCAGTATTTGCTGTTAATTCTTATTGTTTTAATCGGTTCGTCAATGCTGTCATTTGTAACGGCAATGAAGTTGGCAAAATTAATTGTCAGTCCAATTCATAAGTTGATTGGAGGGGTTCGAAATGTTATCGAACATAATAACTTTTCAATTAGGGTGGAAAAAACCAGTACTGATGAATTGGGTCAAATGACTGATGATTTTAATGAAATGTTAGAAGAAATTGATATTAGGGATAAAGAATTACTGGCGATTTCAAAAGATTTGGAGAAAAAAGTTAAAGAACGTACTTTTCAATTAGAAATTGAAAGAAATAAGGCGATTGAAGCAGATCAAATGAAGACCAATTTTTTAGCCAATATGAGCCATGAAATTAGAACACCCATGACAGCAATATTAGGTTTTACTGACTTGATTTTAGATCCAAAACAGTCATCAGAAGAGATGGTCTATAATATAAAAACCATCAAAAATAGTGGAACTCATCTGTTAAGTATTATTAATGATATTTTGGATATATCCAAAATTGAAGCTGGAAAAATGACTGTTGAGCAAGTTGAATTTTCCCCAATGAAATTGTTGGGAGATATTGTTGCTATTATGTCTAGTAAAGCAACAGAAAAAGGCTTGAGATTTGAAACCAGTTTCGAGGGGCGGGTTCCTGAAATTATTCGCAGTGATCCTGTGAGGTTGCGGCAGATTTTGATGAATATCATCGGTAATTCAATTAAATTTACCAACGAAGGAGAGATAAGAATAGTTGTGGATAGTTATGCTGATGATGAAGGCTTACAAATGATGCGGTTCAGAGTCAAGGATACTGGAATTGGTATTGATGAGGCTAAGCAAAAAGAACTATTTGTTCCCTTTAAACAGGCAGATTCTTCTACCACAAGAAAATTTGGTGGTACAGGATTGGGGTTGGCTATCTCTAAAAAATTAACGCAAATTCTAGGTGGTGACATTACCATAGCCAGTACAGCAGGATTGGGGGCTATGTTTACAGTAACAATCAGTTTTGAGGAAAATCAGTCGTCTCGGTTTATAGAAGAACCCAGCTTAGAATTAATTGAAGATGAGAGTTTGTCTCTTCAGCATGAGCCTATCAATATCCAGATAAAAGCCAAAATTTTATTGGCTGAAGATGGTTTGGCGAATCAAAAGCTGGTGTCGTATTATTTGAAAAAAGTAGGTTGTAATGTTGATATTGTTGATAATGGCAAAAAAGGTTTGGAGGCTGCCATGTCAGCCTGGAACGAAGATTGTCCCTACGATATCTTTATTTGCGATATGCAAATGCCGATAATGGATGGTTATACGGCGGTGAGTAAGTTGAGGCGGCAGGGTTATGATTTGCCCATTATCGCTTTAACGGCTCATGCTATGTCTGGTGATCGTCAAAAATGTTTGGACGCAGGATGTGATGAATATGCAACCAAACCGATTGATAATAAGCAGTTAATTGATTTGGTGATGACTTATAGTAAAGCTGAAGTGATTGAAATAAATAAAGAAACTGAGGTTAGTCAAAGTGCTATTCCGTTAGATAGTGTGATGATTAATGATGACGATGATATTGTCAGTGATTATGCTCGTACCCATCCCGATATGGGGGATTTAATTAATGAATTTATTGATCATCTTGCTATTTATGCCAAAGAGATGGAAGAGGCCTTTGATAAGCAAAATTATGAATTGTTGGGTGTTAAGGCTCATCAAATTAAGGGTTGCGGTAAAGGGTATGGTTTTGCAATTTTAACCGATGAAGCTAGAAAATTAGAAAACAATATTAAAGCTGAGTTGAGTCGCTCGTCTGCTCAAACGAAACTTAGTCCTTCTCGGGATAAAAATGAGTTTGATGTCAATATTGTCGGTGAAAACTTAAAAAGTTTCATAAAATTATGTCAGCGTATTAAAAAGATGTAGTCATTGATGAAAAAAACTGAGTTTAAAAAATTACTTTTAATTGATGATTCTCCTGAAATTCATACTTTATTAAATTTTTGGTTGAAAAATGAGTCAATTGAGATATTGCATGCATCAGATGGTGCTGAAGGTTTGCAAATTGCTTTTGCTGTGGTTCCCGACATTATTTTATTGGATGTTGGTTTGCCAGTTCAAGATGGTTTTGAAATATGTAAAATAATCAAATCAAAATCTGAAACTCAGTTAATTCCCGTGATCTTTTTAACGGGATCTGATGATACACATGATAAAATTTATGGGTTAAATATTGGAGCCGCTGATTACATTACAAAACCTTTTGACCCTGGAGAGCTGGTGGCTAGAATTAGGGCCATTCTAAGGGCGAGAGAGCTTGAGCAATTTAATGCAGAGCTGGAGCATTCAGTAGAAAAACAAACTCAAGAGTTGATAAAGACTAATTTTAAATTGCAGGAAGAAATACAAGAACGCAAACAAATTGAAGAGGAAATTCGTAAGCATAAAGGTCATCTTGAGTTTTTAGTTGAAGAAAAAACAAAAGATTTAGCAATTGCTCTTGATCAAGCTGTCGCAGGTAGTGAAGCTAAAAATATTTTTCTGGCGCAAATGAGTCATGAATTAAGAACGCCCTTAAATGCCATTATAGGCTATAGCGAAATTCTACTAGAAGAGGTAATTGATGACGGTCATGATGACTATATTCCAATCGTATCGCCTATTACCAATGCGGGGCACAATTTATTAAAAATCATTGATAGTATTTTGGATATTGCACATGTTGAATCAGGTAAGTTGGAGGCTGTTATTCAGAATATTGATGTTGATGAGCTGGTTCAAGAAGTTGTGGATGAGATTATTCCAATCATTAGCAAAAATAAAAATAATCTTAAAATTAATATTTCTGAAGAAGTGGGTGTTATTCGGCAAGACTCAGAAAAATTATCAAAAATGCTGGAAAATTTACTCGATAATGCCGCTAAGTATACTGATTCAGGAGATATTGTATTAACTGTTGAGTCAAAAATGGAAGAAGGCTCTCGTTATATTACCTTCAAGGTTCAAGATACAGGAATTGGTATTGAAGCAGATAAAATAGAAATTATTTTTGAACCATTTATGCAGGCGGATAATTCTTATACCAGGAATTATGATGGCGCTGGTTTGGGTTTATCGCTGGTAAAAAAATATGTTGATTTGATGAAAGGGGTTATAAACGTTAAAAGTGAAGTGGGTGTGGGGTCATCATTTAGTATTTGTGTACCTGTTTTTGATTGATGAAAATTGTAATATGAATAGTTAGGTAACTCGCAACAAATAAACTACCCATCTTACTTGCACCCAAAGGGCATAAAACTCTTTTGTCTGTCTTCTTTGCCACAAAAATAGTTATGTAGAGTGACTACACTCCTATTTTTTTAACAAAAAAGACAAACAAAATTTCTGCGCAATATGGGTAGTTTATTTATTGCGCGTTACCTTATTTCGTGCTCATCCCTTACTAAAAACTTAAAAATTATCTAAATATTGGTGATTGTAATCCTAAAAGAGAGGTTTTTGTATAAGCATAAATGGCTCGTTGAACTTTGGTGTTTTTAACTTCTTCTATTTTGGTTTCTGTTAAGTCAGTTTGAAATTCAGTTTCTCTGGCGGGAAGTAAGGTGTCTGTGTAACTGGTTACTTTGGTTCCGATACTTGTTGAAAAAGCATTCAGTGCTTCGGTAATTGTGCTTAGTTCATTGTCGATATTATAGTTGAGAGTGTTTATGTCAAGAGATGCTAAATTGCTGTTACTGTCAAATTTTAGTCCAATATCTCTCAGTGATGTGTCGTTATAGGTGTATCCTGGTGTATCATTTAATTCAGTTTTGATAGCTTTGAGAATAACGTCGTCATTAAGGTTGCCACTGCTATTGGTGAGTGATGAGAGTTCATTGTTGACGTCATTGTATGCTCCTATAAAATTATTGAGTTTATCAATCAGGATGTCTTGATTGGCATCTTCAATGGTTAGTGTGTTAGAGGTGCTGACTCCCGCATCATTCAGTGTTAGTGATACATTGTCAATAATGCTGCTGTCGCTATTGCTGTTGGTGTTTTGGACGGCATCATCTACAGAATATAATGCATTAATGCCATCTTTTGTTTGTTCAAGGTTGGTGATGAGGTCTTTGAAGCTTAGGCTTGATAAGCCTAGTAAATCATAATTGTTGCCATCAGTATCTACCATATTGATGGCAATTTTATTGTCTTGTCCACTGTTGCTACTGGTTAATATTAGTCCAATGCCGTTGCCTTGTTCTAATAAGCCAGCTGTCAGGTCGGCAGATGAATTGTTAATGGCGTCTTTGATTCTGGTTAATGTATTTTGTGATGAGTTGATTTCAATGACTTCTGTGTCTGCACTGCCAACTTTAATGTATAAGCTACCTGTGCCGACAATAGCATCTTTGTCAGAAAAAGTTTTTGATTGTAAAATATGGTTGCTTGCCAGGCGCTCAATACCAATGTGATAATCGCCATTGGTGGCAGAAGAGTCGACAGAGATTGATAAGGCATCATCAAAATTACTAAGGGAAAAGTCTTTAAATTCACTGTCTGTACTGGTTAAGGCTGTAATGCTGTCTTGTAATGTCTCAAATAAACCAACTAGTTTTCCAAGCGAGCTAATTTTAGAGGTGAAGCCGTCTTGTTGTGATTGTGTGTCAGCAAGTGAGCCACTTGATGCGGGCAGGCTTGTGAATATGGGGGAAACTGATGCAAACGGAAATGTTGATGAATCTATAGAAACTGCCATGGAGTTTTAATCCTGTTTCTTAGCTCATCCGTTAGCCTATAAAACATTACAATTGTGAGTATTTATTAATCTTATATATATTAAGATTCTAATAAATAAATTGATAGTCTTGAAAAAATTTTAATATAATATTTTGAATATGTCAATAATTTTTTTAGATACTTTAATTAAAGTGTCATAAATAGTCATAAATAAATGATTAGCTAAAGAAAAAATAAAGAGTTTTTGCTATCCTATTTAAATAGGTGAAAATAATAATATACAAGGTATAAATGAAAATGGATGATTCTGCATTTGAAAACAATGTTGCTTTATAAAGATATAGGAAAATCGGTCAATCAAAAAAATACAAATCTATTCGGTATACCTATTCGCTGAAAGTATTTCAGTGGGAAAGTATGCCCGTTAGTTTAACATTGGCAAAAAAAGGAACCACTACTGCACAGGTGTTGAGGAGTTTTGTACAAAAATGGAATTCTAAAGGCAGAAGTCCTTCCATTGATTTGAAAAAACATCCTCGAAATGGACGGGATGTGATTGTGTTTCAGTCTAAAAAGAAAAAAAGTCGTGCAGATACAGCGTATTATGGTGAATGTGATCATGGTTATATTGAGTTTACTCGAGATAATGCGCAAATTTTAGGCATTGCCAAAAAGAAAGAAAAAGACATGAATGTGTTTGGTGATATTTTAATAGCGCTCAAAAATTCTACAGGTGGCGGAACTAAAAAGAAAAAAGGTTTTTTCAAAAAACTTTTAGGGCTGTAAGTATCCGTTTGAAAAAACAAATGTATATTAAGCGACGAAAATTTCTTAAACAAATGTTAACTGGTTCAGTTGTCAGTATTTTAGGGCAACCCTATGTTTTTTCGGGCAACCAATATTCGTTGCAATATAAAAATCAAATTCTTCCCGATGGTCGATTAAGACTGCCAAAACAACAAAAAGTAATTCGTCGCTTACGACCAATGGGGGGCGAAAGAGGATTACTTAATGCGCAGAATTTTAAATTAAAAGTTTCTGGCGAAGTTAATAAACCGCTTGAAATTAATTTTGATCAATTAATTAATTTGCCACAAAACCAATTAGTCTGTGATATTCACTGTGTTTCGGGGTGGAGTGTTATGGAATCTCAATGGCAAGGTGTTTTACTAAAAACAATTGCTGAAATGGCCTCTATTAAAAGATCTGCACGGTTTGTTATTTTTGAATCAGAACATGGGTTCACCTCAAATATTTCAATTCAACAAGCATTACAATCCAATGTCATGATTGTTCATCAACATCAAGGAAAAAGATTATTGAAGCGTAACGGTGGACCTATTCGTTCATTGGTGCCTGATTTATATTTCTGGAAAAGTGCAAAATGGTTAAAAGGCATTCGATTTTCTAAAATAGACGAGCCAGGCTATTGGGAAAAAAGAGGTTACGATAACGGCGCCGATCCTTGGAATGACTATTATGAAATTTAGTCGTTTTTCTGCCAGGAAAATGGTTAGAACTTTTCATCGTGATATAGGTTATTTAATTATTGGGTTAACATTTGTTTATGCTATTTCAGGTATTGCTGTTAATCATATCAAAGACTGGAACCCCAATTATGCTGTTTATGAGAAACAATTTTCGTTGCCATTGTCATTAAAAAATGAGAATGAAGCCATTAAAAAATGGCTTCATCAAGAAAGAAATTTCCCCGCAAGACCCAATGATTTTTTTCAAATATCCGCTAATGAATATCAAGTGAGTTATGACCTAAAAACAATCACCATTAATTTTAAAGAGCGTTTGGTTATAGAGGAAGGTGAAGAGTCACGTTTTTTATTAAAGGCATTAAATTGGCTTCATCTTAATCGAAATAAGGAGTCATGGACCATTATTGCTGATTTTTATGCAATAATGTTATTGATATTGGCCTTTTCAGGGTTGTTTATGTTTCCTGTTAAACGCCTGATTAAAGGACGAGGCATTGTGTTAGTGTCGGTTGGTTTTATTGTTCCATTTGGATATGTGTATTTAATGTCATGAATGCTGAAAAAAGATATAAAGTTGTTTTTAGAGGTGATCTTGAAAAAGGTATTTCTCCTGCCATTGTTAAAAGGCGTTTAAAAGGTCTGTGTAAAAATGAAGGGACCGTTGATAAATTCTTCAATAAAAAAACAACAATAATACGTTCTGATATTACATTGGCAGAAGCGCAGCATTATAAAAATACATTTGATGGTACAGGGGCGGTTTGTTATATAGAAGAAATTGCATCCGTGACAGTAAAGTCTAAAGAGAGGGCGGAAGTTGATTCAGATAACCCATTTGTACCACCGCCAAAGAAAAAATCAGTCAAATCACCAAAGCCAGTATTCATTAAAAGTCGAGAAAAAATTGCTCGTGAAAAAAAACCAATTTATGATCAGTCATTACCTGAAGGTTATATTTTATTTTCGAATTTTATCAAAAAAATACAATTAATTGGAACAGGTCGTTTAACTGACGTGTTTCAAGCGGAATTAAAATCAGTTTTGGGAGCAACTGAAATTGTTGCATTGAAGACCATAAAAAAAGAGCGAATGCTTAATTTGTATACCAAAGATATTGTACAAATTTTTAAGAATAAACTTGTTCCCTTATTAAATACGATGGCTCCACTAAAAGGGCATCCTTATATATCCAGTAACAATGTGGTTGATTATTTGCCATTAAAATCAGAGCAAAATGAGTTGGTTATTTTGTCAGACTATATTTCAGGAATAGATTTGGAGAAATTCATCAATCAACACCACTTGTCTGTTGATAATTTAATCAAAAAAACGGCAATAGAAATACCTAAACCTATATTTGGGTCAATTATGTATCAAGTTGCCGATGCATTAGATTTTGCTCATCAGCAAGAATGTGTTTCACAGCAATCACTGGTGCATGGCGCTATTTCTCCAGGAAATATTATTTTGAGTCAGGATTTTGGTCTGATAAAAGTAACTGATTTTGGTTTATCTTACTTTTTGGATACCTTTGTCGAGAAAAAAAATCATAAAATTATTGTTTCAGATAATATCAGATACATGAGTCCCGAAGTATTTAACAAAAAACAGCCTTTGCCTGCATCAGATATTTATAGTTTTGGTGTTTGTTTGTATGAGTTATTGACGGGGCTTTGTCCAAATAAATTGCCTTCAACAAAAGTTGTGAGTCATAAAGAATACAAAGAATCGGTCAATCAAATGTATAAGTCTGAATTGTTGCCACCCCATAAAATTTCTTTGGGAGTTGATGAAGACTTGTCAGAAATTATTCACAGTATGATGCATTCTGAAAATTCAATGCGAATTGAATCAGCCAAAAAAATTAAAGATTATGCTTGGCAAGTGTTGTGTCATGGTGAAGAAGAAACATCGAATGATTTATTTTCACAATATCTTTTGAAAATGCAGTTATTGGAAAACTCTGATGAAAATGTTCAAAAGTTGGCTAAAAAACTCAATTATGAGATGAAGTCTATTCAGTTGTACCCTGATGTACTTGAAAAGTTAGAGAAAGGGGAGAATCCTTGTCGGATTTAAGTGAATTGAATAAGGGGATGTGCAATAAATAAACATCCAACTTGCTTGTACCCAAAGGGCATAGCAATTTTTTTGTCCACCTTTTTTGTTGCAAAAATAGTTGTGTAGTTCGACTACACGCCTATTTTTGCGCCTCAAAGGCAAACAAAAATCCTGCGCAATTTGGACATTTATTTATTTCGCTTCCCCTAACCGTTATACGGGTTTGATTTTGGGTTGAAAAATATTTTTATTATTTTTAATTAAAGAAATCTGGAAGGTGACCGTTAAGCACTTCATAGCATATGACATAATAGCCCTTCTAAGTGATGGGCTTTTTTTTCGTCTAAAGAATAAATTCAAGAGCCTTTAAAAAGACTCTTGAGGTAAGGCAACTCACAATAAATAAACTACCCATCTTATTTGCACGTTGCCATAAGATTTGAAAAATTTCATCTAATTTTTTATCCGTCGTCTTTGCCACAAAAATAGTTGTGTAGAATGGCTACGCGCCTATTTTTTTGACAAAAAAGATGAACAAAATTTCTGCACAATATGGGTAGTTTATTTATTGCACGTTACCTAACGGAAAATATTAAAGAATATGAACATCGTCTTAAAATAGCATATATAATTAAGGATAAAGTAACCGATTAGTGTCTTTCAAAAGGCTATAGTGGTGGTCGTAATATAGTTGCTTGCTTACCTAGGAGGCTATCCGAAAACGCATCTTTCCGCCAGAACTACGTTAAAATTCGGCTCAAAATGCTCATTTACACCAGTAAACTGTGCTTTTTCGCCAAATTTTTCCTTGTTCTGACGAAAATCTACATTTTCGGACAGCCTCCTAGGCTGTGGTGGATATGAAAACCAAGATGCTGTAATTAAACGCTCCAAAAGTATTGGTTGACCAAATTCAGATTTATAATGTCAAAAGATGAAGTCTCTTTTGGTAGAAAAAAGATATTAGTTATTTATCTGAACCGCAGATGAGCTCAGGCAGACACTGATTATGTTCAATGGATGTCAGTGTTTTCATTCGTGGTTCTAAAATATTTTATTATTTTGCCCGCAGGGCATCATGCTCTAGGAAATGGATGAAGATGAAGATGAAGATGAAGATGAAGATCTATTTAATGTTACTTATCAATCTTTGTGGATTGATGCTTTTTAGTGTCCAAGTTGAAGCCGCCAGAGGTATACAGATTATTGGTAAAACCGATAAAGTCATTAATACACCCGTGATTAATGGTAAGTATCGTGCACTAATCATTGGTAACAATGAATATCAGGATGCGGAAAAATTGTGGTCGCCACTTAAAACCGCAGTGGCTGATGCTGAATCTGTTGCAGACACATTAAAAAAATATTACGGTTTTCATGATATTACATTGTTGCTGAATGGCAAACGTCGGGATATCATCAAGTCAATTAATAATATTGTTAAAAGTTCAAATAGCAGTGACAGTGTACTGATTTTTTATGCGGGTCATGGTTATCTCAATCAAAAAACCAATGAAGGTTATTGGATTCCTATTGATGCTGAGGGTAAAGATGACAGTACCTATATCCGCAATTCAACCATTAAAAGTAAATTGGCCGTTTTATCGGATAAAGCACGGCATGTTTTACTGATTTCTGATTCCTGTTTTAGTGGTGCATTATTAAGGCAAGCCAATCGTGGCATTAATCTGGATGATAAAAATAAGCAATATATTGAAAAAGTCTCGAAGAAAAAAAGTGTTCAGGTGCTTGCTGCAGGTGGTTTAGAATTTGTGGATGATGACTATAAAAGTTCCAAACATTCGCCTTTTACCTATTATTTTTTAAGTCAATTGAATCACAATAATCAACAATATTTTACTGCAACTGAATTGTCAGGTGAAGTTAAACGATCGGTTGCCACCAATGTCAGTCAAATTCCTGAAAATGGGGTGTTGTATGGTGCAGGACATGATGGTGGTGAATTTGTTTTTAAAATGGTGAATTTTAATAAAAAAATAATTCCAAATGTCAGTAAACAGCCTAAAAATTCCCAATCTGATTCAGGAAAATTGGTGCTGTCAAGTTCTCCCAATCAGGCTAAATGGTATTTAGATGGTGATTATATGGGAAAAACACCTGATCAAATGGATGATATTAAGATAGGCAAGCATTTGGTTGAAGTGAGAAAAAAAGGTTTTAACGTTTATCAAGAATCTATTCGTATACGCCACAATAAAACCATTACCTTATCGGCTTTATTAGAGAAAACAGCACAGTCTTCTATTAATGCGACGTTAATTATGCCTCCTGTCCAAAGTTCTCCTGCGTTAGTTGTGGCACAAAAAATGAAATTGAAAAATCGACCCGCTGGAAAATATGTACTAAATATTGATGCCTATCCCCATCAGGCAAAAATAAGAATTCTCAATATAAAGCCAGTTTATAAAGAAAATCTATTTTTATACCCAGGGCGGTATCATGTGGAAGTGAGTTTGCCTGGTTATGTTAAATGGAAAAAGTGGATTTATTTACTTGAATTTGATAAATCAGTCAGTGTGGAATTAAAAAAACATAAAAAAATCAAACGTGTCACTGAGCGGCATGAACCTATTAAAAAACATAAAATAACCAAAGTTTGGAAAAATTCAGCAACAGGTTTGTCATTTGTAAAAATACCTGGAGGTTGTTTTAAAATGGGTAGTAATCGTCAGGAGTTTGGACGACGTAAAGATGAAAAATTGCATAAAGTCTGTGTTAAATCATTTTATATGGGACAATTTGAAGTAACTAACAAACAATATCAGTTATTCAAACCAAACCATGATAGTGGTTTTTTTAATCCTAAAACCACCGCACTGGTTGATTTTCAACGACGAGGTAAATTTAAGAAAATGTTTAGATATGCCAAACAGGTTGGAGAAGACTTAATCAGTAACAGAACGCCTGATAAGAGTTTTGATTTAAATAAACCCAATCAGCCTGTGGTCAATATTAGCATGAAAAATGTGGCTGATTATCTTCATTGGTTACGAGAAAAAACGGGTAAAAAAGTACGCATTCCAACAGAAGCAGAATGGGAATATGCTGCCAGAGCCAATAATCGAGCAATTTGGTATTGGGGAAATAATAAAAAAAATAATTGTACTTATGCCAATGTTTACGACCAGACTGCCGAACAGCAACTCGCTATTAATTTAGCGGTGAGTCCTTGTCGTGATAATTATGTTGTTTCTGCTCCAGTAGGACGGTTTAAACCCAATAATTTTGGTTTATACGATATGATTGGAAATGTTTTTGAAATGACTTGTTCCGTTTATCGCTTTGCTTATCAAGGCAATGAAATGAAATGTGTTCGGTCACGTATGCCACACGTTGTTCGTGGTGGAAGTTGGGATAGGCCTCCTATGGCAACTCGAATCGCTAAAAGAGCGCTCGTTGATACAAAGACGGAGTCTTATAATTTAGGCCTGCGTTTGGTTGTTACTGAGTAATAATGAAAATTTTACTCGTCAATACCTAAATATTTCCAGATCCTGTGCTTCCATTGGGTTTAAGCTGTTTACTTTGACTTGGGATGGTCAAATGTTAGATTATCAACCCGTAGTAGGTATTAAGTAACACGCAATAAATAAGTTTAATTTTAAGGATAGCAACAACAAAATTCTGGTCAGTAAAAAATTGACCATCAACAAAATGTCATGATTGAAATCAAATGCCAAAATCAAATTCTGTGGGAAGGAAAAATAGAATTTAATAATTTGGAAAGAGGTTATCAAATGATGATAGAGACAATAGAGTTTTGGGAAAAAGTTTGGGAGGGGTAATTGGCATATTTCGTGACCGTTACTTAAAATATTTGTATTGTAAAATAAAAAAAGTTAACTAGTATTTATTTAAGTGAATTTAAATAAATGTATTGACACATAATTCAGGCATTATAATAATGTTGCACAGCACAGCACAGCACAGCACAGCACAGCACAGCACAGCACAGCAAAGCACAGCACAGCACAGCCCAGCACAGCACAGCACAACACAGCACAAC
>Ga0233443_1000764_pt1 | contig 32801 bp, 50 predicted proteins | sample SI_123_September_2_FD_182784 | JGI IMG/M metagenome (GOLD analysis project Ga0233443, IMG submission 182784) | Seawater microbial communities from Saanich Inlet, British Columbia, Canada - SI_123_September2016_200_MG | ecosystem: Environmental > Aquatic > Marine > Inlet | place: Canada: British...
GATTATAACAGTCATATTTATCTTTAAAATCACTATCAACAAAATCATCAACCTTACCTTCAATCTCACCGATAAAAGTAGAAACCTGCTCATTGATTCTATCTTGAATAGAAATCTTAGGTTTCTCTGGTTTTACCTTTTCTTCTTTCACAACTTTCAATGATCCAATTGAAGGGTCTTGCGGTGTTCCTTTAACAACTGGAACAGCTCGTGTAACTCCATCATTACAATAAACAATATCATACTCCATAATATAATTCCTTTCAAAGATGCATATTGGCTAAACCAACCAATGCAATAATAATAACAATAGCATTCAACATAATAAGGTTAACACTATTTCGTAAATAAGCATTAATAATATGTAATGATGAACCTACCAACTGAATCAAAAATATAGTGGTAATACAAACATCGTCACCATAATAAGCCATCAATAAATATATTAAAATAAAACATAATGAACCAACGGTTTCACAAAACAAACGAAACCTATTATTCTTCCAATCATCTATTAACCAATCTTTCATTTTCTAACCTCAATTATTTGATACTGTCATAATATAATGCTGACCTTTAACCATCCATTCAGGATATTCTGCATCATTCATAAGTGCAGCTTCTTCATCTGCTTGGGAGTCAATCCATTTTTCCCATTCTTGAGCTTGGACTTCATTATAGTAATGCTCATCCATTTCAGGATCACCAGACTCATTAACAGAATCCAACCATGCTTCAAAATCATCTTTATCTAAATCTTCGTTGAAATCGTCATCCCATCTGCTCATTGGAAAATCTCCTATTCGTTAATTGTTATATATATTATACCAAAGAAAAATAGAACTGTCAAGGAAAAACATCAGAAAAGAGGCTCTGTAAGTTGTTGTTTTTAAAGGACTTATAAAATAAATTGAAAAAACCCTATAAACCCTTATAAAACAACGACTTATAAACCCTTTGTTTGTGGGGACTTAGGGGGATTGGTCTTTTTAGTCAAATAATCCAGTAAATCAATGACTCTACAGCAGTATCCATGCTCATTATCATACCATGCTAACAACTTCAAAAATCTCTTGTTTAGCACGTTTGTAGAAAGGCAATCAATTACTGACGAAAAAGTACTACCAATATAGTCAACGGAAACCAGTGGCTCACATGATACATCAATAATACCTTTCATCTTACCTTTTGACTCTTTATTAAACATTTCATGTAATGATTCAATATCAACATCTTTCTCCAACTCTATCGACATATCCAATAGTGATACATCTGGAACTGGAACTCTGATTGCTGACCCGTCAAGTTTACCTTCTAGTTCAGGTAAAACAACTCCGACATTTTTAGCTGCACCAGTATATGTCGGAATCATTGACAAGGTTGCAGCTCTTGCTCTTCGTAAATCAGGATGGGATGAATCCAATAGTGTTTGTCCCATAGTGAATGAATGAACGGTTGTAATGAATCCCTGTTTAATACCATACTGTTTTTGTAATAATTTTAACAATGGTGTCAAACAAGTAGTAGTGCAAGATGAAGCAGAAATTATATTATTCTCCTTTACCTTATAATCTGTTTCGTTTACTCCGTATATTAATGTAGCATCTACATCTGCTGCTGGTGATGTAACAATAACATTCTTCGCACCAGCTTCTATATGTTGAGATAATGAATGCTTATCTGTAAACTTACCAGTTGAGTCTATAACGTAATCAACTTCTAATTCTTTCCAAGGCAACTTCGATGGACTGTTTCTATCAAAGTTGGGAATCGTCTTACCATTAATGATTAAGTTATCCAACTCAAATGAAATCTTACCGTCAAAGTGACCGTGAATAGAATCATACTTAAACAAGTGAGCTCTAACGTCAACAGTTGTCCTAGCATTAATTGCTACGATATTATACTTTGGTTCGTTAATCAACTTCCTAACTAGGTTTCTACCGATTCTACCAAAACCATTAAACGCAATATTTATCTTTTTCTCAACCATCACTCACCTTTCCATTTCATTTCGATTCTATCTTTGTAACAATCAAAAAAATATCTCATATCACAAAACCAGTAATTTTTGTATCTTATACCATACTCAAGGGCATCAAGTATTCGTGTATCATAAACTACATACTGACCTTTTCTGGTAATCTTAATAAACAACATCCAAACATCTTTCTCTTGGTTGCAATCATGTACCACTTGACCTATCCATTCATCTAGGAGCCTAATGCTATTATTGTGAACCATTTGATGAAAAGGAAAATCTGCATAGTTCTTACACTCAGCTACAAAGTATGGATAATTTAGTGGCGGAACAATATCACCACGCATTAACTTTATCTGTTCTAATGAAAGTGTCTCTTTTCTAAACTCATTCTTACCACCTACAAAGGCTCCACTATTGGGAACTCTAATAAATGATTGACTATACAAATCAGAAAGAAAATTACAAACATCCCTCTCCCAACTCTTTCCTTTATTTTTAGATTTATTCGACATTAATAATCAGTAGGCCAATAGTCTGAATCATCCTCATCAACGTCTTTATTATATACTGGTGTTGCGCAAAAAGGACAAAACTTAGGAATCATATCAGGTGTTTCACATTCCATAGCAAATGAATGTCCACATTCAGAGCATCCAAATCTTTTTACTATTTCTTCTTCGTCCTCATATTCTTCTTCCATTGAGTCTTATCTCCTATTTCAAATCTACAACTTCACACTTATCACCTGTACAAGCGTATTCCTGTGAACCTATAGTATTATCCTCTAATTCATATTTAGTCAACTCTCCCCAATCAATTTCGGTTGGCATAGTGTCTAGCATTTGTAAATATTCATTTTCTGAACACTCTTGATAAGGAGCTTGTTTGTAAGAGTGATCCGAATAAGGAAGAAAAGAGATTCCAGAAATCATATCAAAGTTTCTAAAAACCCAAGCACCTACATCAATCCACTCATCTTCCTTTACTGTAATGGTGACTGATGGTTTATGTTCACACCAATGTTCTTGATACAACTTCCAGAACTCTAATTGTTCTATAGCTGTCTTATCATTTCTACATATTGCATTTTCTGCTGTCTTAATAGGAAATGAAAATACCCAAGTATGTTCTGGCTTAGTCAAATCAGATTCGTGTGGAATACCCTTCTCCACTAGAAACTGACATAACGGGTCTTTCTTATCACCTCTTACAGTTCTAATATAATATGGTGAATGTCTTGCGTGAATTCCAGAAGATGCATCAACCAATTGTGATACAGTTCCAGAAGGTTTAACACAAGTAATAGCTGCAGATGGATTGATACCCAATTGTTTTGCTACTTTCTTATTTACATCTATTGTAATCTCTTTCAACTCGTTCAATAATTCTGGTAATTTGTCTCGCTCATTATGATAATAAGAACCATTTGTATATGCATTATCCATAATACCAGTTAATGATACACCCAACAATGTTTCCTCTTCGCAATTTGTTTTCCACTCTTTTGATAAGTAACGGAAATCTGTTAGAGTTGCCTGCCATGTACCAAGTATAGTTGCGAGGCGAACTTTCTCTGCTAATGTTTCTGGTGTATCTTGTGGTCTAACTACAACCTCTGTTAAGTTACAAAATTCTTTGTCCCTTAATATAATTTCGGAACAAGGGTTAGTACCAAAATTATGATTAGAATCTCTACGATCACCAAGTTTCTCAACTTGTTTCTTTGCAGCTGCTCTATTAAATATTCCACGTTCCCCCGATTTCGATGCAATCAAAGACATCCATTCTTTTAAAAAAATACCTACGTCTGGTTTTTCTGTATAAACAACAGAGTTGTTTGACAACGCACGTTGAGTTTCATCCAACCACCATTGGCCCATCTTTGCATTTCTCATACGTTCATCTGTAAGGTTTGACAATGATATCAATGCAGACCTACGGACTCCACCTACAACAACTATCTCTGCTACCTTACACATAATGTCGTGACACTCAATAGAAGAAAGCTTTCTTCCTTTACTACTTTGAAAAATCTCTACTGTAAAACGAAAAAGATTATCCAATGGTGTTGGGCCAGAAGACCTACCACCAAAAGTTTTCAGACGTTCACCTGCTGGTCTAATCTTTGTCATATCCCATTTTGCAATCTGTCCAGCAAACAACATTTGAATTAATTCTTTATATGCTTTTGCCCAACCGATCTTTGAATCAGCTACATGAATAGTTGTATCTGTATCAAATAATTCATCAGGTACTTCTGGAAGTTTCTCAACCTCTCTGCGTTCTACAGAAAACCCTACACCTGTACCACACATCAGAATAAACAAACATTCATCAAATGCTCTTGGTTTGTTTACTGCAAGATAGGCACAATTGTATCCAGCAACATTGTCACGTTCCAATGCATCACCGGCAGTCATCAATGATCTCATTGACGGCATGATTTCCATATTGACTACAGCTTGCTCTAACTCTTTTCTCTGTGCCTTGATACCTTTATGTTTTTCTAAATGTTTTTCAAAGAAATCAAAATATCTCTTTACGGTTTCTTCCCACGTTTCTCTTCTGTTCTCATTGTCGAGCCATCTGGCGTATCGACTTTTATGTATAAATTGTTGGTATATATCCATCTTATTTAAACTTCTCCTTTAGTTCTATCCATTCACGTTTACCTAATCCAAAATCTTTTATTTTACTTATGCTGTCTATATAATCCGTTATCTTATTGCAGTACCCATCGTACCCGCTATAGTTTTGTACTTCTGCAAATGTTTCAAATGCATATTTTAATACATCCATTTCCATTCTACTAAACGACTTACTACCTAAACTGTAATCTTCAAATGCTTCAGTTGCAATAGGAAAATGAGGTTTAGCTAACTCGTACATCGCAATTGCATAATCTCGTATTTCCTGTTGAGCATGACTATCCATTCTCAAACGGCAGAAATGAAAAAAGTTGTGCAAGTCAATTTTCCAGTAACATTCCGTATAGTTTGAAACTGGTAAAACAATTCTTGACAACTCTCTTGATAAACCTAATGTACCAAAGCCTGGGTCAACTAAAGCTTTATATGCAATTGATGACCTTAAAGTAATATCTTTTATAATCTGTTTGTATTTATCTTTCCACGAATCGGCAAGATCACCATCACTGCCTTGCTTATTTGTTTGTGATTGTGGTTTAACATATTCTTTTTCGGGAACATAGAAATCATCTGACATTACCGAGTACCTACCAGAGTACTCGTTAACAGACGCTGTTCTGTGTCGAATCAACTGACGCATTATAAAAATGGGGAGTTTCAAATGAAACTTTACTGAGGCCATCTCTATCGGGCTGGTGTGTTTATGTCTCATCAAATAACGAATAAGATTTCTATTATCGGAAACAGCCCGAGTTCCTTTACCGTAAGAAACCCGAGCTGCATCAGCAATATCACCATCACTACCCATTGTGTCTACTAGTCTAACAAACCCATGCTCGTGTATTTTTGTTTCCTGTATCTCCATTATCTAAGTCTTCTCCAAATAGTGCTATTTTAATGTCTTTATATGTCTTGCGTCTTTCAGCCAATAAAGGGTTATGTGTATATTGATAATACTCAATCATTTCATCTAAATACTCTTTTACTTCCAAACAATCTTCTACTGTGGTATGATCTAACATTACAGCCTCCTAACATTTTCTCCATTGAGAAAGTATGAAATCTGCTTGTAAACCAGAATATGTATTAATATCTATAACACCTATAATCTCTTCCACCGACATCCCATTTAAAATCATGTCATTGATATCTTTACCATTTACACCTTCCGGCCATATACAAACACTATAACCATTAGTAATAAATTTCTGTAACGAATGTACGATCTCCTTATTTCGTTTTTCATTGTCGAGCACTATGATAGTATCAAGATCAAAAACATTAAACTTTATCCCTGCCATTGCCATACAGTTAGGCAGGAACAAACTATCCAGAGGGCCCTCGACGCAATACTTCTTTTTTCGGTTACTGATTCTCTCTTGGCCATATATTAAGTCATCAACTCCTTTCAGTTTAATTGTAATGTACTTACATAAATCTTTAGGATCAAATGACCTTCCTTGAAAACCTATTATATTATTGCTACTATCAAAGAAGGGTATAACAAGTCTTGGCGTGTCTCCTTTCAGAGTTGGAAATTTGTTTGGCTCTACTTTATTAGTCCACTTTTTAAACTCTGTACAAAAATACAGTTTACCAAAACACCTTTCAGGTATTAACCTTTCTGTTAAATATTTTCTTGCTGGGTGACCAGCCTCAAGTGAACTGATCGTTTGTAGTCCTTGAAGAATATCATTAAACTTTGGAACGAAACTAAACTTAGAAACAATATCATCTGTTTTGACAAGTTTTTTCTCCTTATACTGTTCAGTTACATATTCACGATGCAATGAAGGATTTATCTTTTCTAAAAACTTACTAAAGCTTGTTCCAAACTCACAATTATGGCAACGATAAAAATACTTATTACCTTTCTCGTAAATAAAACCTCTAGCTTTACTTTTGTTCTTTTGAGAATCGCCACATATAGGGCAACGGAACTGCCACAAACTACTAGTTTTCTGCTTAAACTTATCTAAACTACTTGAACAAATATTTATATACTTCACATCAATGTATGTAGAAATCACAATCTTTACCCCTTATATATACTCCCAAATGTAGTCGATGTTGCATCTTTCCAATTAACATCCTCTTGTCTTACATATCCCTCTTGCGGAATCTTTCCTTTTATATATAACTCAACCATCGACAACAAACCAATAGCTGTAGTATACTCTATCGCTGTCAAAAATCTACCATTTATATCTTTAGGTTTAAATATCTTAAAATAAGTTATTTGATCTTCCATTCCTTCACCACTAGCTGATGCATAAAGTATTACTGCATCCTTTCTGGTTTTTGGAATTCTTCTAAATATACTTGTCAATTCTGATTGTGGAATCTTTAAATCATTAAAAAGAAAATCAACATAATCATGGTGTCCAATTCTTCTTAATGTTTTGTAATTAAGATTTAGTGAATCATACTGACCAGCTAATGATTTAGCAAATGTTCCTAAACCACCAGACGTATTAAATGCTTCATACTCTCTACCGTCAAGTGTAATCTTTTCGTATCCTGTCAATGCATCTACTGTATTGTATTTTCCATTTTCTAATACTTGACAATCACCAAGATACTCATTAACTAAACCTTCACCACTCCATGAAGTATAATATCTTAGTTTGTTAGAAGCATTCTGTGAAAGAGCACCAACACGAATTTTTACACTAGTAGGATTTTCAATTCCTTTAAGTAAGTGATTTGCTACAACGGTAGACATTCCAGGCGCAAGTCCACAATGTGGCATAGTGAAAGGTATGCCTTGATGTGATGATGCAATATATTTATCAAGCCCATCATCTTCTGATAGATCAAAATATGCAACACCTGCCGATTGACAAGCTTTATAAAGATTTATATTTTGGTGATACGGGAGTGCATTAACGATAAGAGTTTTACCATTAACGAATTGATTGAATTGTGTACTACCTTTCTCTAACTTAACATAATTATCATCTGCTATAAATATATTTTTTTTCTCAGTCTGGTCAGCTATGGAAACTTTATAGCTCATGCCACCACTAACCAACAGCTGGTATATAGTAGAACCTATATTCCCAGCACCAACTATTCCGATATGTATATCTTGATTTTTCATACTATAATGATACCATAAATAATTATTGAAAACAAGGAAAAACTTTATCCACCAAATAAGCTAGAAAAAGAAGCTTTACCCAGCAAAGCACTAAGAACAGTAATGCCACCAAAAAATATCCATATCCAGCGTTCTGCTTGCCCTATTCTCTTATGAATAGAGCTATGTTCTGTTGTAGCCTTATCTCTAATAGCTTGATGATAGTCCAATTCAGTCTGAATATGCTTATCCATCCTGTTATGTATCTTTTCTATATCCTCAATCCTTTGAGAATTCTTTAAGGTAAAGTGATCTTTTAAAAACTCTTTATCCTTTTCAAGTTCTTCAATTACATATTTTAAATGTTCAATGTCCTTCTGTACTTCTAATATTTGTGTCTGTGATTTTCTTGATTGCTCATCCACCCTCTCTACAATCCTCTAGCTGTTTTACCATTGAATTTTCTGCATTAAATCTATCTTTAATCCAGCGTGGAGTTACTTCATAATTTCCATTAGGTAACTTTGTCATCTGAGCTTCACCGACAATCCTAACAGAAGGTCTTTCATATGCATTACTAGTTCCACATCCAATCAAAACAACTAAACAAAATCCTATCATTACATTTTTCATTTATCTTTCCTTAAAGAAGGGGGCCGGAGCCCCGTATATTTTTAATCACCGCCAGATGTTACATACTGAACAAAAACATCACCAACAAACCTATTATAAAGAACTAGGTTAGGAGCACCAAATAAACCTCTATCTGGTCTAAAAAATGAATTAATAGAATTTTCTATATATCTATATTTTCCTAAATCCTTTTGATCCCAAACAGTATCATATAGTAAACCAGTTTTTGCATCATGTAAGATTTTTGCTTTTAATTCTGTTGGTGTAAGATTTGGTTCATTTTGTAAATATAAAGCCATAACTCCAGCAACTTGTGGTGCTGCCATACTCGTACCAGATATAGATTTAATTTTAAAATTAGGATCAGGTGGATAGTCAGACGTTCCAGCTCCAGATGTACAAAATGCTGATGTAATATTTGTTCCTGGCGCATTAATATCCATAGCTTCACCACATGCAGAGTTGGAAGATAATACCTCTTTACTATTTTCTATTTCAACACCGATATTAGTTACTACCATTTCAGAACTCTTAACTGTAGATGCTCTTGGACTAGAACCACGGTGATAATAGACAGGAGCTCCACCTGCATGGCTTGGTCTACTAAAAAAATCATTATAGTTATCATTTGCATCATCTGAATAATTATATTGCACATCAGCACTATTACCACCAGCAATAGTAACATGAATACCTGCAGCGATTAATTGATCTAATTTTGCATCAACTGATGCTAATCTAGTTGATAATCTATAAACATAAGAAACATCAACTTGCTGATTTACTTCAGATTTAGTAGTAAAATTTGTATCACCAAAAGTCCAAACATCCATCTGATTTGTAAAAGTATCCCAATGTTGTCCACTATCTCCAGCTGCTGCACCATTCCAACCATCAATAACATGATAATAACCATAACTCATATTAACAACCGTAGGGCGGCCAGTACCTTTATTTTCATGCCAGTATTTTATTAAATCCATACCAACTTGATCGCCAATAGCATCAGTATCAAAAATCTTCATAACATAAATATGGGCATTTTTTGCCCATCCATATGTTTTACCACAAGATATTCCAGCTACATGAGTTGCATGACCATCCGAATCAGTATAAAATGCACCACCTAAAGAACCACCGGAATGAGGATTACCTGGCCCACCATGATCTGAATACCAATCTATTGTTTGGATTCTAGCATTACCAGCTGCATCTTTAAATTCTGGATGGTCAAGTTCAATACCAGAATCAAATATAACAACATCAACACCCTCGCCCGTCATAGCATATTTGTAATTATCAAAGAGTGAAGTAACATCATCAAAGTTATTAACTTGAGAAGAACATCTTGACAATCCCCAATTTACTCCATCATTTGTTGTTGTCTTATTGAAAGTTCCAGATTGACGAGCGCAACGGACTCTTTCTACAGTCGGGTCATTATCATAAGGTAAGTCAACACCTAAAACTCTTTCATCTTTTTCTAATTCTTTTGCTTCTTCATCTGTAAGCATCCAGTGTGTCATTCGTGTATCGTGCTCACAAGCATCACAACACTCTACTGCTCTATTTGGTACTACACCACTACCTGTACTAGCTGACATTTCAGAATCTAATATAGCTAAATCTTCATTTGGTTTAACAACAACAATATACTCTTTTTGTTCTGACATTTTTCCCCTTATTTCTAAAATATTTTTATTTTATGAAATAATATAGATTTAACCTTTTCGTCCAGTTTTACCACCTCTGGCTCTATCTGCTAAATATTCAAACATTGAGTCAATACCTTCAACATCAGTATCAGCTAATGAATTATCCATTTCCTTTTTTCGTGCTTTGAATTCTTCAAAACTTGCTTTATCAGAATTCTTTTCAATCTTATCCATAATCTTAATACCAAGACCTAGTGCGTTTCCGATAAGACCTAACATATTTATTTCTCCAATCGTGAATATTTTTTTAAGTAAACCATGTGACCAGTTTTATCATCTTGAACTATGATAGAGCTCTTAGGATTCTTTTTTGCATAACCATGAATCTTCTTTCCGTAATCTGATTCTATATCAATATGTTTATTCCAATGAGCATGTTTCTTTTTACCATCTTGACATCTTACAAAATCATCACCGTTGACTTTGAATACTGGCATACTTGCAAAGGTTGAATCGGGAGTAGGAGTAGGTGTAGGTGTAGGTGTATCTATATCTTCATCACGCCTTCTGGGCTCTGTCCTATTGTATTTTTGTGTTACTACTGAAAGATTCTTAGGGTCATTATTTAGTGGGTTATTATCTTTGTGATGTACATCTAGCTTATCATTCTTTTTTGCTTTTCCTTTTTTCACCATTAGTCTCCTCGCTCTCAAACGAGCTGCGTTCTTTTCACGCTGCTCTGGTTGTGCATGATAATTATCATACTCTTTACGATAGTTACGTTCCATCAATGCTTCTACTGTATCTCTATCTATCTCCATAACTCTTGCAATCTCTTCGGCAGACTTTCCTTGTTTGATTAGTTTATGCAACCAATCCATATTCTTACCTTCAAATACTAACTCATAAGTCTTTCTCTCTATAGTCTTTCCCTTGACTTTAATTTTGTATGTAACAACTCCACCTCTGCCATAACGCTTATCTATACCAACAACTTTGGTAATAATCCCTGTTTGATTTGGATACTCTCTGTCTTGTGGTTTTAAAGTGACTTTATCTCCCTTATCGACATTCCATGATTTAGTGGGTGAAGCCGGGCGTTCGTTGCGGGGTTGATGTTTGTTTAATTGAAAACCAACTCTCATTTCTATGAATGTTCCTTCTTTTTTCAACACTAATTCTTTATCAGGTTTTCTACCAACTTCATAAGTAGCTCTTAATCGTTTTACAATCTTACTTTTCTTTTTCTTTCTTTTCCATACAGTTTTATCGTCACCAGTACCAACTACAGAACCACCTGTAGCATTTGCTGGTGCGTCTTCGTTATGTATTTTCTTCATTCTAACGTGTCCAATAAGTTTGTGAGAGCCAGTGTGAATTGTTCTCTCTTTTTAGGTGAAAACTCTTTTATCCTTTGAGCATATCCACCATTGATTAACTTCTTTAGTATTGGTGCGGAATTGGGTATCAATCTATTTGCTGGTAATACTGGTCTTTCTATAAGTTGCTCCTTATCGTCTTCCTCTCTTAACAACATTACAGCAGCTGCAGCATAAGAACCAAAACTACTTCTTCCGCCCGGTAATTGATTCAAAAGACGTTTAAGGTTAAAAACAAATCTTATCAAAACAGTATAAGCATCTTTCTCTTTGCTTGTTTTTAGTTCTTTTGATTTTTTAAGAACCTTACCTTTTTTATCAATAATACCAAGCTTGAAAGCATCTTGCTCATCCCAAGGTGTTACTAATATTTTTATTACCCTATATGTTATATAGGTATCTGCTAATGATGACATTTATTTTATCTTCCTTAGAACATTTATAACTCCTTCATCCAAACTTATATCTTCATCATCCTCTGGCATTTTATTAATATAAATTAAAAAAGTTTTCAAAGCTGGATGAAAACTCTTCTCTACTCTAAAGAATAATATTCTCGTAGCAGCTTCTGCTTGAAAAACATTATAAAAAGTAATTAGATGATTGAGTATTAATCTTTCTTTAAGAGAACCCTCTGTATAATATCTTTTAAGTAATCTACGAATATAATGAATACGTTTGATATCTTCAAAAAACTCTTTTATATCTTTACAATGTGGATTATCATAATGAAGTAATGCATACATCATATAATTACCATTCGTCAAATCATCGAACCTCATATATATTATTTCCTATTTATAGTGCATCATAATAATCCTTAGAAAGCTCACCACGCTCTACCGAATCAATCTGCTTTCTGCATCTCGCATAGGTTTGCTGTACATTTCCATTAGCAGAGGTATAAGTTCTTATGCCACCTGAATATGTACCATTTGCATCTGAATATGTATTAGCTCCAGTGGCAGTATTCTCATAGTCCCATATAGTACTATCTACTGCAGGTGACGTACCTATTTTTACAGGTATCCAAGCCATTTTATTTTTCCTTTTTAATAAAACTTTCTTTTTAAAAATTCATTTTCATACCACTCTTCATTATTCTTATACTTATATACTGATCCAGATGTCTTGCCCACACTTCTCCAATCTTCATCCTTAGTATAACGCCAATACGTCCACTTCTTCAAGACGTAGTAACTATAAGGATTGACATCAGTAGGTGTAACTAAAATCCAGTGGTCATCAAAAACCTGTATCTCTATCATGCATTTATTTCCACACTGATATGATTCAATATACGAATAAGCTACAATCAAATCAGATACACCATCCCCATCTGTATCAAAATAAAATGATACAGTACGGGGAACCTCTTCTGGTATCCACTCAATAAGTCTATCTATTGATGGTTCTTCAAACTCTTTTGGAAAATCTTCAGCTTGTGCAAATGATGACCATAACAAAACTATTAAACAGACTAAAAGTTTCACATCTATGCAGCAACAGTCAATGTATCAGTTGCAGTTCCATGTGCAAGTCCAGAGTCAACAGTTGTACCAGCATCTTGAATTGTTGCTGCACCAGCCAACGTAACATTACCAGCAGCAATTGAAAGAACATCATTCTCAGTAAGTGTATTAGCTACAATAATTGCTGTAAATGTCAAACGGTTTTCACTTGTAACTGTACCACCCGTATAATCAAGAACTTGATCTGCGCCAGGTGTATTTGTTACAGTAAGTTTTATTGTGTCTGATATACCATTTGGAATAGTAACATCTACATTTTCATTATAAACTACTTCAACATTAAGAGAACCACCAGTACCAGCACTAAATGCTGTTGAAGTAATACGAATAGAACTAATTGTTGCTCTTGCCAATCCAGCAGTCGTAGAAGTACCACCAGAAAGACCACCGATAGCTACTAGAACTTCTCTATCTGCAGCTGGATTACTATTACCACCAGCTGGAGCTGTCCAGCCTTTCTCATTTGCATAAACATCTCTTTTTTCTGCGTCTGTTAAATATTTAGGCTTACTTTCGTCTGTCGTTGAAGCTCCCCATGAACTCATATTATTTCTCCTCTGTTAATAGAATATTTTTCCCTACAAGTTTACCTGTAGTATTTTCTTTTTGTTTTGATTTTGGTGCAGGTGCCTTTGTTGGTTTTGTTGCTCCTGTCCCATAAATAACTTTTACACTTCCTTCTTGGCTAAGTTCAAATTCTATTTCCTGCTGATTACGAATCCCGCCATCTACAATCTCAACATTAAAATTATATATATTACCTTCACTTAAAATTTGACCTGTATTACCAGATAGACCGCCAATTACTCCTTTAGACATATTATTCCTTTCAAAATATTGCCACTAACAAGTCCTTGTCGGGTAAGTTCCGTCCCACACGAATGGCGTAGTTCGGGAATTATCCACCTGTTAGTGGCAATAATTAATTATTTATTTTTATTATTATGTACGTTAAGTGCTAACCAATTCATTATAGGCCATAATTTACCAAGTACAGGAAGTTTCTCAGCATATTCATCTTTCAGTGCCATCGTAAGTGCGTTTGCAATTACAACGATTGAACAAGCTGTTCCCCACCATGCTTGACTTGAACCCCAAGCAACCATTAATGTTTCCATGTTTATAAACTCCTTATGTTATAATTAGTGATAGATATAACCAGCTACACCCCAACCCAAGAAAAAGAATACTGCTTTACAAAAATATGGATGTGACATCATTGTTTGTTCTCCTTTTTAATTTTTAGTTTCTTAGCTATTTCTTTAAAAACAAGTTTAGCAAGTGCAGCGTTTTTGGTCATCAGACCTTCTTTGAACTTGCCGAACCGATCCTTCACAACGAACTCCCTCATCTTTGATCCAGACATACCAGAAACACCCTCAGCATCTGGGTCACGTTCTCCTGCTGAGACAACTGAAAAATCTTTGATGTTCTCAAGGTCTTTATCAACATACTTTGTCATATTTCTCTTGAACTCATCAACTCTATCACTACCTACAACAAATATAACTCGTTCATACTTATCATTGAGCGATGTGATAACATCAAAAGGTGTCTTAATAGATGTATTAGTATTTATAACCTCCTTACCAAATACGTCTTTTAATACTTTCACTTTAGTTCTGAATGATAAAGGATTGCTTTTTTTGTCTTCGGTCTTTGAAGGATACACCATTGGTGTACCGCCTTCTTTCTTGGCCACTGCAATAACTTTAGCAATAAGTTTAGAGTGACCCATAGTAGGCGGGTTCATACGGCCGAACGCAAAGACAGCTGTTTTCTGTTTCTTTGCCTCTATTATGAACTTCCTGAAAGGTTTCATTTTTTTATAACCTTTGATTTCTTGAGATTCTTACCTGCCATTTTAGAAACTGCAATTGCTGTTGCATTTTTCTCATTAGTCACTTCCCATTTTCCACTTTTGTCTGTAACATAATTGAAGACATATTCTTTACCATCAACCTTAGAAACAATCTGTGCTCCACCATGCATTGACGAATGCCTACCACCAACTATATCTGAAAAGGTAGCTTCCTTTTTAGCTTCCATCAACTCTTTATAACTTTTCACTAGAACATCGCTCCGTCTTGTGCTTCAATTTCATCTTTGTATTCGTCTGCATACATTTGTGCAACTGCTTCTTTTTCTTGTTTACTAAACTTGAAATTATAAAAACCATCCTTTAAATATTTCTTTGCACCATCGTCTACAAGATACATCCAAAGCTTAGGAGCTTTCTTATGGTCATACTTTCCAGACTTCATTTTCCTCTGGATGTTCTTAACAATAGGAATGAGTCTTTGTTTATATAACTGTGCATCATTGTCAATAAATATTTTCAATTCACCAACCATACGTTCATCTACTGCTTCTATAAATGTCTTAAAGTTTTTCATTTCTTTTTAATCTTTATATCACGTTTATTATTTTTAACAAACCACTCCATCCCTTCAGCAATCTCCATCATCGCCTCAAGAATAATTTTCTTTGCGCTCTTGTCGTCTGGAGCAGAGTCAGTTACAGTAATTGATACCTCCGCATCTCGCTGAGCAGATTCAAAGTACAAAGAACCCTCATACCAATTTTGTCCGGGCAAACTCTTGGCTTCTTCCATTTCTTCATCATCTTCACAATCTTCTTCTTCAGTTTTAACTTTTTTATTTTTACGTCCATCACCACCAGCACATCGGCGTCTTATTCCGTCTTTCTTAATGTACTCTTTAACTAATGCTTCAGTCTTTCCATCTTTACCAGATTCATGGTCAGCATTCCATTCTTTGTCAATCTCATCATAAAACTTTTTCTTTTCTTCGTCTGACAAATCCTCTGGACTATTAACTTTATACTTTTTCAGTTTTGCATCAAAGAACTTTTGATACTCTTCTTTACTACCTTCTGACATAAAGCCTTTAAAATCTTTCATTTTCAATCCCCCGATTTTTTATATTTAATATCTTTTGGATAAAGTTCCTTCCAAGCTTTCTTTCCCTTGTATCGTTTTCCAATGTGAAATACATTTTCCCTCTGCCATGCCATTGCTTTATGATTCGGACATTCACATTGAAAACTAAACATTGCGTCACACTTCCTACAATACCTTGACCTAGTAGATGTCATTCCCTTCCCATTTGTATGGGGCTTCTTCTTTTCCACTTCCTTCATTATTTTCCTTCTGTTTAAGTTTTAATAATTCTTTTCCTATATCTGTCAATCTATCATCACCTTCTATTTCATAGGTATCCCGTTTTTTCAAATCCTCAGCAAGTCTAGGGTCATGCTCGAAACGATATGCATCCTGTGATTGATACTTGGCAATGAATCTATCTAATATCCTTCTTAATTCTAGTAAATCCTCTAACATAATATAACTCCTACCAATCTTTTTCTATTGTAAAGTTTGCATGAGAAAATTCAAGTCTGTCAACTAACTTGACAGCACCACCACTTGCAGCGTCAATTGCAACAAATCCTTCTGGTGCAGTTACTTTGAAACCATCAGGTGTTTTGAGAAATGTCCCAATGCCTTTAATTGTTTCTAACTTTCTAATAACCATTTCCTTTGCATCAAGGATGCCTAAGTAAGTAGCCATAGTAAAGTACAATTCTGTTTTAAATGTTTTTAGAGTCTTCTTAGATTCTTTTTCAATATCTTTAAATTTCTGTTTACCCTTATCGGATTTCTTTGAATCAATTTCCTTTTTCATCCTAGCCATATAATACTCTTCAAACTCTGTAACAAGTTTTTTCGTATCAGCAATCTTTGCACCAGCACGAATCTTAGTATTGAAAAATACTTTCATCAGTGGTGCAAGACCATGTTGAGATTTGTTGGTAGTTTCTTTTGCCAAGAGGTTTAAGAACTTCCCTGCTTTTGAAACTGAACCTTTAATTTGATTTATTTTTCCTTGAAGGGTTTTTGTTTCCTTTGCAGTAAACGTAGCTGCGTTTGCAGTATTCAAGTATGCATCGTCAAACCAAACATTCTTGGTTTTTTTGAAATCACTTGCTGATACTCCAAATGAAGCAGATAAATCTGCAATACTGCTTCCTGTATACTTCGTGTGCCATACAACTCCAAGATGTGCTTTTCTCATTTGAGAAGCTAAGTCACTATCTTCGGGTACAGCATAGGTGATAGTATTTGGGCCAAACGTCAACATACTATCACCATCAATAGTTGCTGATTTCAAATCACCTTTAGAAAACATAATGTCACCTTGATAGACGCCATCTTTAATTCCAAGATCGGGTAAGTATTTCAATGCAAGTTTTATTTTATCTGAAGGCCCACCCGATCCGTGATTCGCACTTATATCTGCGTTTGTATAATTAATTTTGGGGGTCTTATTAAAGAGTGACTTTATTGCAACGAAAAACTTTCCGTTCTCTGGATTGATACCAGCAAATATTGCTGGGGCTCCATCCCACTTTACAGTAATATTAGTTTTGCTCTTTCCACCTGCCAACATATCGTTGAGGGAATTTAAAAACTCTATTGCTGTATTCGCACCACTAACACCATTGTTGATGATTTCATCTTCAAGGTGCTCCATGTGCGTATTCTTTGATTCATTTAATTTTTGTTTGAAAGATAGCATTTTTTCTCGATATTATTATATTCTATACTACTATTGTAACATACTTTTTCCTGTTTGTCAAGAAAAAAATGCTTCTCTAATCTATTGTTTTGTAATGATTTATATCTTTGCAAGCTTACATAATGGACAGTCTTTTTCATCCAATGACCGAAATGGACATATTTGATAATGGTCAACATTAATTGCAATTCTCTTTAACATAGAATCCTCACCAATATCTTTATCTTCCTTTACTGCCTTTTCAGCTACTTCCGCAAACATCTCTTTTAATTCTTTACTCATAAATATTTATATCTCTGTTAAATTAATCTTATATTTCTTACCAGTTATATTATTCAGTAAGAATAAATTCTCAGAACCCTCTTGAAATGTCCAAGAACCAGATGTTCCATCAACACTATTACCATCACGCTGGGTATTATCTAAATGTAAATCACCAGTTTTTAAATCTTGAACAACAATAGCTGTGCCTTCGGCTTTGATAGTTGCATCATTACCCATGTAAATTGTATTGTCTGCAACATACATATCCCTAATCTTAAATTCAGCTGAACCTATATCATAAGTGTCATTTGCATCAGGAATAATATGTGATACCATTGTACCACCCATATCCAATAAACCAGATACATTGTCTTTAGTTATTTTAGTTACAGTCATTACTGTTTCCTCTAAGGTTATCTATACTCTCTATATTTATAATACTTTTTCAGTAAACCATCAATTATAGTTCTGTTTTACCAGAAATTCTGGTAATTTCCACTCAACTAGGTCTTTATCTACACTATAATGTCCCAAAGCACCACAAAAATTACAATATTCCACACCTAAATCATAATCCAATGTAGTTGTATTTGCTCTATGTTCGCATAACTTTTTCATTACAGGTTGTTCTGCCTTCTCACTGTTAAACCAGCCATCTGAAATCGTTAAATCTTGCATAATAGTCTCCTTTTGGGTTATATAATCTATTTATATATTCCAATCATCATAGGTCTTTTCAGGACGTTTTGACGGTTTAATTTTCAAAACATACGGATTTGACCCTGTATTGGCATCTGACTTCTTATCATAAAACTTATTACTACCATCATTAGCTAATACTGGTTGAGCATCTTCGTCAATATCATACAGCTTCATTTTCTTCTTAACTACATTTACCAGAAACTTAGAATTGATAGATATATCACTGTATCTGTTTTTCAACTGTTTAAAGAGTATCTGATTATTTACACCAGCACCGTCATCCTTTGCAATAATAGCCATCATCAAATCAGCTGTTGCTGGTAATCCAAAACTTTCAGACGTATTAGATAAATCAGGATCAGAACTTGAGTACCCTTCCCGATTCAATTGAGAACTGGTAATAACTGGAACATTACACTCTACTGCCAAACCCCTGACTTCCTCAGCAATAGATTTGATATAGATATAAGTGTTCATATTAGCAGCCCACTTGACTCTACTTGATGCACAGATATTCAGATAATCAAGAATGATAACTTGTGGAACAAAGTCTTTTTTGATTTTCAACTCTCGTATCAAAGCACGAAAGTTTCCAACGTGTGCTCCGGCTGTTGGATACTCTTTGACAATCAACTTACCAACATTTAATTTATCAAGTCGTTTCTTGAAATCATCTTTCGACAACATATGCAAATCACCAATATCAATGTCAAGTAGATTTGCATCAACTCTCTCAGCTATTCTTTCCTCTGACATTTCCATAGTAATATATAAAACATTCATTCCCTGTTTTATGTACTGACTAGCCAAATGAGTTTTCACCAATGTCTTACCAACACCCGTTCCACCTAGTAATACTGTAAGAGTTTTTGGTGAGATACCACCGTTTGTAATCTTGTCAAGCATCACCATGTCAAAAGGAATTTTGGATTCTTTCATGTGATAGAATTCCCAACGGTCTTCCCCATTCTCCAAATAACTATGACCGATACTTTTGTCTAATGAAATTGCTAATGCTTCTGTAAGGATTTCAGGTATAGCATCCTTGGACAGAACTTTGTCCTTACCCTCTAGGATAGATATACTCTGGACAATACCATTGTACACAGCCTGGTTCTTTGCCCACCTTTCGGTTTCCTCAGTCAACCATTGCTCGTCATCAGTTTTTGCTTTTAGAGTTTTAAGAAGCTCTTCACAATTCTTAAATGTAGTTTCATTTAAATCTTCTCTGTTATTCAACTTAACAGATATAACCTCTTTTGACGGAGGCGAGTTATACTCGGTTATGTGATTTTGTATTTCAATGAAAACTTGTTTATCTGCGTTCTCTTTAAAATACTCTGGCTTTAGGAATGTGCCGACTACACTTGAATAATTATCATTATATATTAGATTTTCTAAAATCAAAGTTTCAGTTCTCATGCTACCCTTTCACCAATACATCCATTATTATTTTCTTTTGTTTTACAATATCAACTTCTAAAAATGGTTTGTAATTTAAAACTAGTCTTTTATGATCCTGCCATATCGGGTCTTTGAGGTACTTATCAACTTCTGGAATAAAATCCAATATCATATCCAATACAGCAAAGGTTTCTAACGATATCCTATTAGACAGGCTTAGTTTCAATATATACGGGTGATTCATGCTACCTGTAATGAAAATCTCATTAAAGCTCTTTCCATATTCACTCATACATTTTAAAACTTCTCCCATATCCTGGCGAATATTGAAATCAAAATTATTCATTCGCTCAACATATTCATCATATAGATCACTATCAAAATGTGATGGATAAACAATCCCATTTGAAAATTGAGACAAGTAGAAAAATATCAATGATTCCCTGTTATCAAAGGTCTTTCCAATATCCTTAAATATTTTTCTCTGCATAGAAAAGTTTCCATTCTTTTCTAACTTAGCAAAACTCCTCTGCATCGAATCAATGCTATTCCAGTTACCCTTACCATTAAATTTAAAATAATCATAGTCTCTTGTAAAATGTGCATAGATACCCTGATAAATTACCCATGCACGAAATGTAATTTCTAAATCATTATTACTCATTACCATCATTGCAATACAGCCCTCACAAATTCAAAAAAGGTTTTAGATTCACTCACCACAGCCTCATCAACATTGTGGTATGATAACAAGTAAGTACCGCCAATGACGATAGCACCTATTAACAACCACAAGATGTTTATACAATTACTCTTCATTAACTTCATTCTTTCTCCTTTTTTTATGACCAATCTTTAAAACTTACAAATTGTGATACTTTATCTAAATCTCTAAAAGCAAAATTTGATTTAAATAATAATTTTTTATCTAAATAAAATAAGATACTTGTATTAACTTGTCCAGTTGATTTTTCAAATTCAATATTAAAATCATCTTGTAAACTTTCTAAAATATTATTGAAAGCTTTAGATGTTCTACTAGATAACACATCAACCTTTCCACCAGCCTGTGTTTGTACTGCTAGATACAAATCATCAACTCCATCAAATCCCAATAATTTAACAAAATTAGAATTTATTTCTGATTTTCTTTTTTTATACTCTACCTTAAATACTTGTATCATCAAATCACGAACTTTACTATAAATTCCCTCACTATCTATAAGTTCTTTTGCTTTTTCTCTACCAATTGTTTTCTTTAATTTGGCAGGGGAATTTGGGCCAGATTGAAAGTCTTGAATTTTTCTCATTTGATTTTTGAGTCCATGTATTTTAATAAATTCCCCAACCTTTTTTTCAACACTACCTTTATTACTAAATCCGCCTAATTCAGGGTCAATTAAATTAATGATCCAACTTGTAAATGTAGAATTTGATACATTAATTGTCCAACTTTTATATGCTTTTAATGATGCCTCAATATGGTCAATAACCTCTTTTGTTGATTTCTTTCTAGCAATAAATTCAATGTCTGCTTTTGTTATTCCTTTACCAGACTCACCAGTTAAAACAATTTCAAATTCAACAAAACCTAAATCCTCAGTAGATACTTTAATATCTTCCCATAATTGTTTAGCAATTGCTACTCCAGAATCTTCTTGTCTTTTGATTTCAACAACTAATTTTTTATTATCAATTTTTGGGAATTTAACTCCTACCAGTTTATTTTTTTTATATGACTCCTTATGTTTCTTCAAATATGCTGAAGTGTTACCAACCAAATTGCCACTATTACTCTCAACTAATTTTGCCAATGAATATGATGTACAAAATTCAGAATAATAACCCAATCTTGATTTTAAATCAATATTATCTTCTGCTTCGTTTAATGCCTTACCATTCGTTATATAATTTAATTTAGTTTTAATAACTTTTCCAAATACTAATTTACTAAAACTTTTTTCAATTGTACTACTAATACTTTTAATAGCATTTTTAATTTTATCTTTGATCCAAATTGAAACAACTTTAATTGCATCAAAAACACCTTCATTTAATTCAATATATTTTTTAAAGGTTTTCAAGATATACTCCTTTCGTGATTAAACAATTATTCTTTATCACCTTCATTCTTTTCTTCCTTCCTGCTCCCATAATTAAATTCCTCGAAAACTGCTTTTTCAAGTTGTTCCATTATTTCGGCAGTAAAATATTTTTCTGGATTTTTCACTATTGCTTTTTCAAATGCTTTTGTTCCGTCCGGCATCTCAAATCTTGTAGATACCTTTTTGAAAATATTGTATTTCTCAGCAATAGAAACCAAACCAAAATATTTATCCAAACCAGTTTGATAATCAAGCATCGTTTCAATGACTGACTCTTCCTTAGTGAAACGTCCTTTAACTAGTTTGCACTTGATAATATTTCCCAAAACCTCAGTACCATCTTTGACTTTACGTTTACCCAACGTAACAATAACTGAAGCTGCATACTTGATTCCACCACCACCAGAAATCTCCTTTGACGGGAACATACTACCAACTTTATCATAAGTGTGATTTGTAATGATAAGAGGAATATTCTTTGTTGACATCTTCAACGCTAGTGTTCTGAAAGTTCCACGGATCATTGGAGCTCTTGTCATATCTCTTTTATCAGAACCACTTTCTGAATCTTCCATTTCTTTTCGTGTAGAAAGGTTTCCCAATGAATCTAAGAAAATCATAACCTTAGTCTCTGCTGGAATACCTGCAATGAGTTTCAGGCATTGAGTTCTAAACTCTTCAACGGTTGTTACTGGAAACACAACAAACCTTTCAGGGTCTAAGTCTCTATCAGTAATCATTGCTGTTGTCAATGCACCTTCACTCTCAAAATATAAAATCAAACTATTTTTATTTGTATCTAAAAAGTTCTTAGCAATACTCAATGCAAAGAATGTTTTACCTACGGACTCTGAACCAGCTAGACAGGTAATCTTGTTTGATGGAACACCACCATACATAGAACCTGATAGCAATGCATTTAACGAATACGATCCAGTGTCCACAAAAGTACTACAATCACCAATAATACCAGCGGATACAACCGATGCCATATCATTGTTACTCTCTTTGATTAACTGTTTTACTAAACTATTTACTGCCATTATTTATCTCCTTTCACTTTTTTATTATAAAACATTACCTGATTTATTCTCCAATCATTAATATATTTTTTATGGTCTTCAATATAACCACCATGATAATTAGTAGATTTAAATATAATATGTCTATTAGGCTTTGATTTAATCACTCTTTTATTCATTTTTCCAACATCATAAAATAAGTATTCATCTTCCTTATTTGTTATATCATAAGAATCTTTATATATAGCAGTTCCACCAGAAGATATCTTATCTAAGAATATTATAGAAGCATAAGTAGAATCAGTATGAGGATAAAATTGAAAATTGTTATCTGGTATATTTTTTATATGCTTTAAATAATTAAATTCATAATCAGCTCTTTCTATCGAAAGTTCTTCTTTATCATTATAATATTTTTTTATAATATTGTATATATTTAAAATCGACATTTCATATTCAACAGAATACCATGAATTAGATATTCTAGGTCTACAATCATAATAGTCTTTAAAATTCCTAGTATTACTAGACCACTTCCATCTCGGAACAGGCATATTAATTAAAACTTCATATATTTTGTCATAATTTTTATAATAATCATCAATAATTATAACATCTTCTACAAATTGAACTTCTAAGTTTTCATTAACACGAAACAAATCATTTGCTACAAAAGGAATTATCATACCCTCACCCAAAAAATGAATTATCATTTATAGCCTTATCATCCACCCATATATCGTATATAGGTTTTCCGCAATTAATAGAAGTGGCTTTGACACCCCAACCAATCAATTGTGTTTTTGTAAATTCTACCCAATCTTTACCTGAACCACTACCTCTTGCTGTCCAATAATGTATTTCGTGCCCGTCATCATATAGCTTATTCAGTTTTTCTATTCTATCAAAATAAGGTTCTGCTGTCGGGTAATCTGGTTTTGGTCGTTTTTGACTGCAAATCGTACCATCAATATCTACTATATATTTTGTCATACTCTCACCCGAAAAAAGATTCTAAAGAACTTATGTTTTCAGACTTCCAACCAATTGCATCTAATATATTCTTAACTGGTTGAAGGAATGATTTATCAAACTGTAAATCGTAATCTATAAATCTCTCTAAGTCAAACTCTTTTGGTAAGACGGTTGCAATTGCAATCACATTCTCACCAAGCATGTTCGGCTCTTTAAGATATGCAAACTTAACTTTTTCACCATCACGGATTAACTGATACTTCTTTGTTAATTTTCTCTCCCTTAATTGATGGTTAAAGAGCAGAGTTCCCCTAACGTGTATCGGTGTAGCCTTAATGTAAATATCTTTTGAAGACTTATACTTAGAAAGTCCTTTGACACCTCTAGGAAATGCAATCTCATTAAAAGTCAAAGTTTTAAATACTGTACGATAATCATCAATACATTTTATAACAGTTTGTTCATCTGTAGCAATAATAGTTTTTATAAGTGCTTGAATATTCTCTCGACACCATTGCGGAGTAGAACTTCTGACACTTTCAATACCCATTATTTTTAGTTTTGGTTCTTTGTATCGTACACCCTCTGAATCAAATACATTTAGAATATATCGTTTCTTAGCTGTCCAGATACCCTTGTCAGCAATTGACTCACGTTTCATCACCATCTTCTGTTCATACGAATTTACATACGCATGAAGGTCTTTATAAGACTCATCAATATATGGTTCAATTTTATCTTTACACATTTTGTCCAAGAAGGCAATAACCTTTTCAGTCTCGGCTCCCTCTCCCCACACTTCATTAACCAGTTTATCAAAAGTGATATATACGCTGTCTGTATCCGATGCGATAACATAATCCGTATCCCCCGTTTTAAGTAAATCATTGATGAATCTATTTATATCTTTTTCAATCCATCGAATTGATAACTGGCCCGACATAGTAACCGCCTCGGCCTGTTCTGGAGAATAATACAAGAAATATTGGTTTGCCAACGCACCATAAGCACTATTCAAGAGAATCTTCTTTGCCATCTGAGCATTATTGTACTTGGAAATGTTATTTACAACATCCTGTTTATTTTTATAATTCCCATCCTCTAACCTCTGCTCCTCAGAAAGCATCTTCTTTTTATATGTCACCCTATCATCATACATTGTCTTCATAAGCTTAGGAAGAAATCCCTGAAACTTAGTAGTGAAATGCTGACCATTCGGAGTCAAGGTCATTTGTATTTTTTTCAAGTAACTCGTATCAAACTTTTTCGCTAATAAGCCATTAACTCCATCCTGATATTTTATTTTAAGCACTTCATCATGCGATATAGTTTCAGGGCTGATGTTGTACTGCTGAATCAAATGAGGATAAAGCGAATTCAAGTCAAACGATACAACCCACTTATGCAGTCCAATATGAGGGTCTTTGACATATCCACCTTCAATACCCGTTGAATCACCCCTATGGCGGTTTTGTGGTACAGCAATATTCTGGTCTTTCAAGAAATTGTAGATAATAGTTTCCCAAGTCTTCACCGGAGAAAAAACATCTTCAAAATTAATTTTAGACTCATAAGCTATAGTTATGATTAAATCCAATAGCTTCATCTTATCATCAAGTTTCTTTACAATCTCAACGTCCTTAATATTGTATTCGATAAACTTTTGATAATCAGTTTTATATAAATCATAACCTTGCATCTGCTCATCTGTAACCTTACCCATACCAAGCTCAACCTGACCAATATAATCCAAGCGATACGATTCCCGAACTTTATAAGTATATTTTTTATAGAGTTCAATATAATCTAATGTAGATACGCCAACGATAGTATAATACATATTATCCCTGCCAGCAATAACTACATTTCTATCGTCAACCTTCTTTATCGGGGAAAGTAGCTTGTAATCCAATTCAAGATATTTTAACCTATTTACAATATAGGGAATATCAAAAAACTTACAATTCCAGCCAGTAACAATATGAGGCGGATTATCTCTCCACCAACCTAAGAAGAGCTCCATCATTTCTTCTTCATTGTCTGAACGAAAATATTTAATTGTTTTTTCGGGATCGTTTGGCGTGTATTCACCAGTTCCAAAAACATAATAAACATCATTGATACTGTTATGAACGGTCAATGATGTTATAGCTGAGTTGGCTAACCTAATATCAGGAAAACCGTCATCGGATGCAACTTCTATATCAATGGTATAAATTGATATTTTAGAAGCATCCCACTGAACATCGTCAGCATATTCTTTAGATAGATATTGAAACACATAGCTTTTATTACCGTAAATACGAAAATTACTTACATTACCGTATCGGTCAACAAATTCTCTGCATTCCTTTATTGAGCCGAACGTAACATCGCCCAATGGTTTATTATCTAAGCTTTTGAATGTGGCTTTTTCTTTTGGTGCTGGAACATATAAGGTTGGCTTGAAGTTTATAGTCTCAGAATATTCCTCACCTTTATTATCTATTTCACGAACATAAATCTTATTAAAGACTTGGCTAACATAAGTATAGAATTTCATAGTATATATATTATATCAAAAGAGGGTTCATAATACAAGGAAGAATTTATGAGATTAAACCCCCTGTATCAGTAGGCATAACAAGGCCAGATCCATATATACGATTATATTCATTAACAATAGTAGTGCTAGGATTAGCTACAATATTTATTACGGATTCTTTCAGCGTGAATTCCTTATCTTCAGAATATGGTAGCCATGGTTGGAATGCTATCTGTTCTTTGCTCACGGGAATCATTACAACTGGATTTTTTATTACACCTGTTTCTGCATCAAACTCTCCTATGAGTTCTTCACCGCTTGTCAACTTCACAATCTTTACATCCATTATCTTTCTCCTTATCATTATCAATTTTATTTTCTATACGTCTATCTAACATATTACCGATAACACCTGCAGCTGCATTAGCAGCAAGCTCACCGATAGAGGCACAACCTACTTGTAAAAACACTATGAAAAAAAACAATGTCTTCATAATGCAAAATCGTCATCTATTTCAAATGATTTATCTTTAGGTTCTTTGGATGTTCTTATACCAACATTACCAATTGTATATTTAGCTTGCAAATCCCATTCAGATTTTTCACTGAACGGTAGAATTTTCATCTGTCGGATTGAAGTAGTTGGCTGTGCTTTTTCTGGAGTGACAATCTCAACTAAATCCCATTCGTGTAAAAGATTTACAACTGTATTTCTTCTTTCTAAATCGTTCTCTGAAATATTAGTAGATTTACCGTCAAGAGCAAATAACTCTTTAAAGTGAACAATATAATATTTTCCCTGCTTGTGGAGTATATGGCAAGATTGAAATAACTTCTTTTCTCTTCGTGAAGCTATACCAATTCGTGTGAGGGTTTCTTTAACTTTTAAAAAATCATCGTCTTCTTTCAGACGAACTTCAATCATATCTTCAATAGACCATTTTACATTTTCAACATTCATCTCATACCCCTTTCAATTCAAATAAGCATTATATAGTCATTTTTATAACTATACGTTAATATAGTTATTTATAATATTATGAAACACCACCTTTAAACAGTTTAGCTTTGATATTTATAATATCTTTGTCAGATAAAACTGACAAAGCAGTAATACTTTTACTAGTACTGTACTTATAATATTCCTTTACAACTTCCATATTTTCATACTTCTTACCTTTGACCCAATACTTCTTTGATCTTTTTTTCTTCGGAACTGCTGAATTGATAAAATCATAATGACCCTTATCACTTATATCAGGGTAACGGTTAAGTTCATTGATATAATGAATCAGGTCATTGTGATAGGACAACGTGCGGTTAAGTAAAAACTGCTTGTAATCCTTTCTCTCAGGTATATCAGAATCATATTTATCCTTAGTAATCAAATCGTGCGCATACTCAAATGGATTCATTTATCATTCCTCTTCTGGTGGTGGCTCATCAACATGCCAAGGTTTCCAATGTGCCTTCAATGTTTTATCATACGGGCTCCAATCAATACCTTTAAGATAATTCAAAGCAGGTTGCTTCTTTTTCTTTTTCATCTTTCCTGATGGTCGTGTTTCCATCTTATTTAATTCATCTAAACTATTTTCCTGATCTTCCATCATAGCTTCCCATTTAGCATCACTGGCACCAAAATCTCTACCATACTTCTTATGAAAATCTTCTTCATCTTTCATATCCTTCCTTAACTTTCTCTTTTCTTCTTCAGCACTGTCTAGGAATGAATCCTTATACTTACTCATTCGTTTACGAAACTCTTCAACTCTATTATGCTTCGCTTCATCTTCTTTCTCATCGCGGTTTTCATCAATCACGTTTCGCTTTTCAACGATTTGTTGTTTGATTGAATCGGGCATATTATCCCACTTCCTCATCAACGTCATATTAAGATTATGAAATATACGATTATATAAATCTTGATTTTCCAAAGCAGATGCTAATGCTAATACCAATGAAAAGGTTTTATTTAAATCTTCTATATCACCTACATATCCATCGTCAGCATTTTCCAAGTCATGGCTCACTAAATCCACTGTACCATCAGCACGAACTACCAAAGCACTATCATCAACAGTAAGCTTGATGCTAAGATTTCCATCCTTGTCAAACTTAGCATCGCCTAACTGATTTAATGGTTTTGGTTTTCCTATTAGTTCTGATTTCTTTTCCTCTCTAGCCCATTCACTAGGACTGCGAGGTTTCCTCGGTTTATCTGGTTTATCTTGGTCTTCCATTGATTTACCCCCTTTACATAATTTATTTATAACTCTCAAAAGGTGTCTCATAAAAATATTCACATCCTCATCTTGAGTTCTGAAAACCTGCTAGTATCATGCCAAGGAAATAAAATATTTTTGTATACTTGTTCGTATTTATAAAATACTTCATTTTCATTCTTACAACCAAAGAATGAAAAAAATGTATAATCAGGATTATTAATAAACTCTGGCAACTGTTTAATAGCACTAAATTGATTACCAGAAGCATACACCGTATCAACTACAATTAGTCTAGGAAATAAAGGACAATTAGCTGGTCTTATGCTCGTATCGTTTGTAAGATTTATCAACCAGTTAGCATCATTATCTTCTGCCGTAACAATACTCAAAGGACACTTCAAAGCATTACTGATATGAACCGCTGCAGGTAAACCATCACTATACACCCCTACAACATGGGGGTTCTTGACTAGTCTATAATTATCTACAAAGTCCGATACATCATCGTAGTATTCATCATAGTAATATTTATGTATATTCATAAAACATTCTTGTTTGTAAGGTTTAACATCTTTGCCAAAACAACCAACTGCTGTGATAACATTTTAACTTCTGGTGATTTTGACTCCAAATCCATTATATGATCTTTAGAAATCATACTTGTTAATAGATGTGAAAAATCAGCTCTCTCTTTAACCCATTCATTTATTGGGGTTTCTGGTTCAAAAAATCTCTTTCCGCCAATCAGCTTAGCTTCATCATAGTACTTTATAAAATCTACCAATATGCTCCTGATAAGCCCAGACCGTGAAGTTTTCAATTCAAGAGCTATTGAAGCCAACCTCTTAACGATTTGATGCGACATCCTATACTTGCCAAGTCTAACACTTTTACCTTTTTCTTCAAATTCATCAATGAACAATTCATTATCTTGCACTTTATCTACATTCTTAATACCTCTCTGCCCCGTCTTATTTCTTTTTAATTTACCTTCCATAATATCTCCTATAGAAAATCACTATTCATCATAAGTTCAGTTAAACAAGCAACCATATTAATTTCTTGATCTGCAACAAAAGCAGACTTGTAAGAATAATCAGCTATAGTTAATACAGCTTGTGGAATACTACCTTTATTTATTTTTACAAACAAGGAGTCATATACTTGACGGTACAGCCTCACATGGTCATTATCAATATTTTGTGCAACCCACTTACGCATCTTAGTAAAATCTTTATGCTTTAAAAAATTCATCAACTCATTAAAGTTTTCATTTGATGAAGATGTTAAAACACTAGCATCAATAGTGCCACCTATGGAATGCTTTTGTAATTCATTCAACACCCTACGAAAATCAGGAAAGAACTTTACAACCAGCTGTGCAACAACATCTGGTTTATACTTGACCCCTTCACCGTCCAATATACCTAGTACTGCAGCCGAGAACTTCTGAGCAAGTTCAGGCTTCTCTTCTTTTGGAATCTGGAAATCCACAACAGAACATCGTGAATGGAGTGCTGGTATAATTCTATTTTTGTAATTACAAGTAAAAATGAAACGACAATTATTTGAAAACTGTTCTATCAAACCTCTCATTGCAGGTTGTACAGAGTCCTTATTCATATAATCTGCTTCATCAATTATAACAACCTTATTGCCGCCGGAAAGACTTACGGTTGAAGCATAACTACTTATAGTAGTTCTAAGGGTGTCTATCATACGCCCCTCGTCACTTCCGTTTATCATCAACCAATCACATTTGAGCTGGCTGCATAATGCTTTAGCAACCGTAGTCTTTCCGACGCCCGATGTACCGAATAATAAGAGATTCGGCAACTCCCCCGAATCAACAATAGACTGAAAAATATCTTTTGTCGATTTAGGTAAAATACAATCATCAATTACATCTGGCCTATACTTCTCAACCCATAATATATTATCTTTCATCACAACCCTTTCTTAAATAAAGTTAGGCCCCACTGTCCAGCATACTATCGAATAACGAACACCCCTTGTAACAGGGGTTACTCTATGCCAATCTCTGCTATCAAAAACAATAACAGTTCCGACTGACTTTATAACTTGTTCTGCATCATGGTCTTCATCTTCATAAGGTTTATTACCATTAAAGAATTGTAACAATCCACCATCATATGTTGTATCATCTGTTAAAGAAAAAGTTAAAGACAACTTTCTATTCTCTTGAGATAAATCCTGTGCTGATGCATCTTGATGCCAATCATAATGCCCACCGTCCTGATAACGTGCAAACTGAATAGGCTGAAAATAACCTAAGTTGTATTTGAAATGTTCAGCATTGGCTTGTCTGATAAAACCCCATATTAACTCATTCATCTCCTTATCTTTATCTGTTATCCAACTAACAGCGGTCTTTCTAGTTTTATGATCTATCCTCATCCTTTCATCATTATCAACATCATTAAATGTAGAAGCAAACCCTGATTTCACAACAGATGCATCTTCAAAATTTGAATTCCTCAAACAATACTCTAAAAGTCTTTTACATTCCTTTTTCGGTATTGCTTGAGGAAATATATAAAACCTATGAAACGACATTCCTACTCGCCGTAGTCGCTATTTGCTTCCAAGGCAATCCAATATTCCAAATCCATATTACTATCTTTATTCTTGAAATGAGAAATACCATTCGCAATAGTAACATCATAATCAGCTGGAATAATTTTCAAATTATCTTTCTTGAAAACAATATTGAATTTCTTCGTTGCACCATCGCCGACCTTAACAGAATAATCATTTGAAGTATCATTATTCTTATTTGTTGCATACAAATAAAGCCCCTGTGACTTAGGACAACTCTTCAATCCAATATCTACAAGTTTAAGAACATTAGCCTTTTTCATAATATCCTCAAGCACAGAGTTTTTCAACTCAAACTTGATATCACTCTCAGGCATAGTAACACCCTTTTCTGGGGGAGTTACTACCAATGATGGTTCTGCATAAAAGTAATTACCCTTACCATCATTATCCTTTAATGTCATAGATGCATCATTAAACTCAAAATCAGGCTCAGACATAGTAGAATGAAATCCAATGAATGTAGGCAAATCATAGATTGCAAAATCCTTTGGAAAGTTTTCTTTCACTACTGCTCTTGAAAGAATATTCTTCAATGCGGAAATAGTTTTAAGTTCATTTCCTTCTTTAATAACGATAGACTGATTAATCTCAGAATAGTTTTTCAATACTTCCATAGTGCTTTTACTAATTTTCATTAGGTACTCCCTCTTCAATAGTTACATTACCAACAATTTGACCATCACGAACATCGAGCATTTGTTTTTCTATAGCATTATTTAATATTTCTGGTGCTTGTTCTGGTGTTGCTTTAGCATTAGTTAAAATCTTAGCAGCATCATTAGGATTTTTAGGGTCTAATGTTATTTTTTCAGACTCATTTTTTTTCATATTTTCTTGTTCTTCTGGTGTTGCATCCTGATATGCCATTGTTTGTTCAACTGGTAAATCAGGTTCTCTATGAGCTGAAAACTGTTTAGTTGATACTACCTTTGCTCCAGCCATCATCTTTTCCCGTTGCTTTAATACTTTAGGGTCTTGAACTACAGCTGCATATTTTTCTAATTGTGCTTCCTCTCTTTTTTGTTTATCATGCTCTTCTTTCGTAACATTCGGCTTAAATACTGGTGACTTCATAGTTACTGCACCAGACGCAGATTCCATAGTTACTGCACCAGACGCTGAATCACGTTCTGCTATCAATCTATTTTTCTCAGCTTCAACTTCCATCGTTTTCAAATCAGACTGTGCATCTGGGCCGAAAAACCCTTCCCTTACACAATTTTTAAAATTATGAACCAAATGATTCAATACTTCCTGATCTTTCTTTGCCCATACTGCTGCAAACAAAATAATAGGAGAAATCATTCCCTTATCATCCATCAAGGGCTTATCATTCACACCTGCCATTTCAATCGAGCCATTAGACTTAATCATAAGAGCAGAATCACCCTTTCTCAACTTCAACATCTCTCTAGCCATAATCACCATCCTTTATTAATGTTTA
>Ga0233443_1000767_pt1 | contig 32737 bp, 42 predicted proteins | sample SI_123_September_2_FD_182784 | JGI IMG/M metagenome (GOLD analysis project Ga0233443, IMG submission 182784) | Seawater microbial communities from Saanich Inlet, British Columbia, Canada - SI_123_September2016_200_MG | ecosystem: Environmental > Aquatic > Marine > Inlet | place: Canada: British...
TTTTAAAACGTAAACCTATATCCATACCTTCAACCACTACGGTATAAAACTTAGTTAGTCGATTAACAGCCTGGTATTCACGCGCTGCAGGGTTATAAACATATTCCCCGCGTTCAACTTTTCCCATAAGATCATTTTTAATATTGCTCATGGTTATACCTCCGCTGCTATTAATAACCTGGTGCGCTTATCTTTACCCGCTGATTGATATATTAGTCGATTATCCAATAACCAACCAACAGCCCGCTTTAGTGTTGAAAGGCTTGTATTTTTAAATGCTATTTGCTGGCGCATACGGGTTATAGTTGCACCCATATCCGCGTTAATATAAGCGAATACAGCAGCAGATACACCTGGCATTTCCGCCATCGTATACCCGCGTTCATTAACTAATTTTTCCCGTAATAAATACGCCTGCTGTGTTTTGATCCAAGGGTCTTGTATTAATTTTCTATTATCCATTTTATTTATCTCCAAAAATACCAGGCTTGCACCTAGTTTTATTATTAAAGGTTATTTATTTACATTATCAGTATAGTATCTTTCAATATCAGACCAACAGCTTTCATAGTTGTTTACATTTTCAATATCACCACTTGGATCAATAACGGATACTGGTAAAAACATACCCGCGCTGCGATTGTTATTTATAAAAACGTCTATCATTGTTTTTTGTTTTTTATTTAGTTTTCTCATTTTATGTACTCCATTTTATTATTAAAGTTTTTCTCACTGATCTTTAGTCGATCATCTATATACCCTGTGTTAATATTTTCATTCATTTCCTTTTCTAAATCAGCAATCGCTTCACTTACCATATCCTGTACATAATACATATCAATCATTCCCTCGCTACTGCCCTCCATCATACCGACAGCCCAATTCCATTGCTCATCTGTATCTACTGATGCTTGGTACTTGTCCACCCAATCAATCATTAGCTCATCATCGGGTTCATATGTTTTCTGTAGTAGTTCAATTGCTCTAGATACTTTCATTCCAATATCTCCTTTTCTAAGTCCTCAATAGCCTGTTGTAAGGTATCTAGTTCATAACTTCCCAATCTATCCGAAAACAGTAGTCCTTTAAGTTCATAAATTACTGCTCTAATATTATCTATTTCTATTTTATTCATTTTATGTACTCCATTTTATTATTAAAGTTTTTCTCACTGATCTATTGATCATATATAACCACGTGTAAGCATGGTTATAAATTATCTATAAACCTTTTTAGTTTGTTTGAAATGTATTGTTAAAATAATCTTTTTGTTTGGCTTTAAAACCAGGCGCTGCCATCTGATTGATAATTTTTTCAATAGTTGATTTAACACTGTTTACATTATCTGGATCAAGCTGCGTTAATTCAGTATCTACCCTTCGGACAAATACAAACACGCCTAAAACCTTCACATATAAGTTTCTAAACATTGAATAGCTGCCTTTACTCATAGTCGTATATCTAATTTTCAAACTATCACTATCAATATAATAGGTTTTATCGCTTAAAAAGTATTCAATACCTGATTGCTCCAGCACCTGGCCAGGTTTTTGTCGATTAGTTAAAGCACCTTTGAAGGTTTGAGCGTTTTCCCCCCAACCTTTTTTAATTGTAATTTCCATTTTTATCCATCCATTTTATTTTAAAGTGGCAAAATTGCCATTGATCTTAGTCGATCATATATAAACACTCATAGAATGCTTATAAATTATCCCTAGATAGTCGATATATCGTATTCCCCCAATGATAAATAATTAATCATAGCATCAGTAAGCAAAAACAAAACAACCGCGAAAAGGGTAAATATGAGAGTGTAATATATACTCATTGCAGCGTAAACCGTCAAACGCTCCAATAAGGTTAAGTCTGATAAATTCATTGAAAATACCCCTTATACTTATTTTTAAATTTGGCCGCCTGGTTTGTGTTTGATTCGTATTGTTTACATTCATTGCACCAGCTCGCACCGTTTAACCTGTCCTGTATTAAAAGCCTTTTATATCGATATTCAATACTATACAGCATTGCAGGCTCGTTTATATCCCTTGTAAAAACAATTGATCCATTAATAAAACTCATTTTAGAATCAATATTATTTTCTTTATAATTGATGATTTTATTTATATTCATATTACACCGCCTGGCTTAATAAAGCTTTTACACCGCGGCCATTATGCAATTTAATAAGTTTATTAGCCATAAAATCCCAATAGTTCGATAATAATTTGTCTTGATCTTTATCGCTTGCACCTGGTGCTAATGATCCATATTTTTTAGCACGTTCAATAATATCATAATTAGCAAAATCAATATTAATGCAGCTGGGTAAACCTGAAAGCCACTCACTTAAAGCAGGTGCCAGGCCAATACGATCAACCTGCCAGCCGCCTTCTTTTTCAAAGGTTTTAAAAAGCTGGTTAATTAGCTGCTGGTTTGTTTTTAATTTGATCTCTAATTCATAGCCTGAAAAATCAATACTATCTAATAAATATTGATTGTATAGATCATGTGTTTTTTTGCTTGTTTTCATAATATCCCCTTAATTAATAATTTTCATAACCATCAAACCATGCACCATTTACGGCTGTATAGTTTAATTTTCTTTTATTGGTGCATGTGCTGCTTGATGTTTCTGGATCATTGCACCAGTTTTGAGCTTGCTCTAAAGTTAAACCGCTTTTAATGGTCCTTTGCCCGCCTTCGAAAAACATTCTAATTATTTTGTATTTATTATTTGTTTTCATAATATCCCCTTTATAGTTTATAAATAAACGTGCTATTAATAAAACCGTTTATTGTTTTGGTTAAGTTATAGCCATTATTGATTAATCGCTGCTGGGCCTTTTCGCCTTTGTCGATTGATTTTGCATCGTTCCAATTAACGCTTATTATCTTTTGATCTTTCGGTTGATATCCATACATAATTATTACTCCATTTTATTATTAAAGGCTCATTATCTCAATGAGTGAATGTATTATATATCATTTCAATGAGTTATGCAAGTTTATTTATTTCAATGAGTTAATTATATATCACTGGCGACAATGGCGACGTTAAATGTATATATAGTTTTAGGGATTATGCGGTTATTCTGTTGAAAATGGTATATATATTTTTTTTATATCCCGTAAGTAGCCATTGTCGCCAGTGCTTTTTGTCGCCATTGTCGCCATGGTTTCAATGAGTTAATTATATAGACTCATTGAGTATTGATATATTAATAGCGTTAATTGGTTTTAATCACTGGATCATTTTATTTATTAAACGCTGCAAAACTTGCACCCATGGGTTAATCTTTTTTCTGATTCTTTTTGCCATTTTATAACGGAGGGGGGGGGACACCCCCGAAGCCGTGATAGTTTGTTATAGGGGTGGTACTCCGAACCCCCCGTGAACTTTTTAAACTCGGAACTCATTGAGATTTAATTAAACTCTGAAAAAATATAAAAATAAAAATTTACAACCCCTTGGTGTAACACATGTTATACTTCCCCACATGGCATACGAACCCCCTATTACCTTAACTGGTATTCCTCACTTCTTAATACCCCCTGACACTCCTGACTTCTTAACTGATTACAGTTGGAATACTATCCTTACTGGTCTAAGACAAGCTGAAACGCTAATGTCTATCGTTACTGATAGATTGGGTCGACCTGATGAGTACGGTAGGATACTTGCTTGGATACATAGAGATGTTGAGCGAGAAACTGCTTATTACAAGGCTCGTGAGATTGGCACGGACAAGCTGGTTGATGAGATGATTGATATTGCCGATGCTGTAGATAGTGTTGAAGACGTGGCTAGAAGTCAGTTGAGAATATCGACTCGTAAATGGGTAGCTGGTACGTTCAATAGGAAGAAGTTTGGAGATGTTAAACAGGTTGATACGACAGTAACTTTGGACATTAGTAAAGCGATGGAGGAGGCTCAGATTAGAGTGATAGAACACAATACCCCTAGGTTAATCATAGATGCTGAAGTAGATGGGTAAGATATTATCTAAAGGGCCATCGTCTAAAGAGCAAGAACTACTTTCTAAGATATTGGAGTTTAAGTACGACCCTGCTGGGTATATTTTATATGCGTTCCCGTGGGGTACTAAGAATACACCACTGGCTAACTTTAGTGGACCTAGGCAGTGGCAGCTTGATGTGTTTGAGAGTATTCGCAAGCATCTGATGGTTGATCTTGAGAAGTCTAAGATAGGGTTGCCTAGTACACCTGTGTATCTGGCAATATCGAGTGGACGTGGGATCGGTAAGTCGGCTATGCTGGCGATGCTCAACATGTGGGTAACGAGTTGTTGGCTGGGTAGTACCAGTATCATCACAGCTAACACGGAAGCTCAGTTACGTTCGAGAACGATGGCCGAGCTTGGTAAGTGGCACACGATGAGTATTAATAGGCATTGGTTCGAGAAGAGCAGTATGAGCTTACGGCCTAGTAAGTGGTTCGCAGAGGTGTTATCGGCACAGCTGAAGATGGACACGCAGTATTACTATGTTGAAGCTCAGTCGTGGTCAGAAGAGAATCCAGATGCGTTCGCGGGCGCTCACTCGCAGGTTGGGATGATGGTGTCGTTTGATGAAGCATCGGGAATACCTGATCCGATATGGCAAGTGACTGAAGGGTTTTTTACTGACCTAGCACCGCTAAGAATGTGGGTGAATATTTCTAACCCTAGACGTAACACAGGTAGATTCTTTGAGTGTTTCCACAGGGATGCTAACTTCTGGGAGACTAGATACGTAGATAGTAGAACAGTAGAAGGTGTTGATGGTACAGTGTATCAACGGATAGCGGATAAATATGGTGAAGACCATGACGTAACTCGGATCGAGGTGAAAGGTCAGTTTCCTAGAACAGGTAGTAATCAGTTTATTGGTAGAGATACAGTAGAGGATGCTACGACTCGTGAAGTAGAAGATGACAGTGGCGCACCACTGCTCATGGGTGTTGACGTTGCTCGGTTCGGAGATGATGAGAGTGTGATTAGGTTCAGACAAGGTAGAGATGCTAAGTCGATAAAACCTAAAGAGTTTAAAGGACTGGACACTATGGAGCTGAGTACCGAGGTAGCCGACCTGATAGATAAGTACAAACCACATGCTGTGTTCGTTGATGGTGGTGGTGTAGGCGGTGGTGTAGTCGACAGGTTGAAGCAGTTGGGTTACAGAGTGATAGAAGTACAATCGGGTGAAAAGGCTGCTGACAGTGATAAGTATCTGAACAAGCGTGCTGAGATGTGGGGTGAGATGAAGGAGTGGTTGACCTATGGCGTGATAGATAATGACCCTAGACTGGTAGAAGACCTCACAGGTCCTGAGTATGACATACACATGAGGGGTCAGATAAAGTTGGAGACTAAAGCGAATATGAAGAAGAGGGGGTTGTCCTCACCAGATCATGGTGATGCCCTAGGACTGACCTTCGCAGAGCCTGTGGGTAGAGTAGACATGAACCTCAATAAACGCAGAGCTAGGATGGCTAACAGAACAGCTGTATCGGATTATGACATATTCAGCACATAGTTGTGATAAACTAAGTTATAATCGCGAAAACTAAACAAGGAGAAAGATATGTCGTTTTTATTCGGAGGTGGCGGTTCAGCACCAGCACCTAAACCAATTCCAACAGTACAACATGAAGAAGTTAAAGCAGCGGGTGATGCAGCACGTAGACGCTCAAGAGCTGCTAGTGGTAGAGCATCAACAATGCTGACCTCTGGTGGACTAGGTGATCTTAAAACATCTGTGGTCAAGCTACTGGGTGCGTAGATAGATGGCTTGGAGAGATCAGTACACTAACTATGGCTCGTATGAGTCAGAGGTAGCGCGTGGTAAGATAGCAGGTGCTAGACCGTTCTATTCGTTCGGTGAGATAGATACGTCAGGTGCTGTAACTGATCACATGGTGTGGCCGATGGCTGGCACACCTGCTCTAACTGTACCTACGGGTATTCAGATGAACATTAGTTCCACAAGTGTTAATGATGCGTCAGCTGGCACTGGGATACGCACAGTTAAGATTCATTACTTGGATACTTTATTAAACGAGCAGACTGAGGTTGTCACCATGAATGGTACAACCGCTGTTAATACGGTAGCAACAGACATTAGGTTTGTAAACAGTATGCACATCATGTCAGGTGGCACGTCTAAAGACGCGGACGGTGTTATTAGTTTAAAGAATAGTTCGATTACGTATTCGCAGATTTTAGTAGGTAAGAGACGTTGTAGCTCTAGTGTTAGAAGAGTACCTAGGGGTAAGAGACTGATGATTACATCGTTATATGGCGCTAGTTCATCAGGTACAGCCGCTGCGTCTGCTATAGTAAGATTAGTAACAACGGGTGTTAATGGTGATGATTTTACATCTGATTCTATAACATTTCCACACGCTGGTATTGCTGTTCAAGACACATCTGCTACAATGAACTTAACCATGCCCTTTCCTGTAGAGGAAGGTCAGGTTGTAGGATTAGAGGTAACAACAGATAAGTCTGCTATGGTGGATGCTGGATTTATGGGGTGGGTAGAGGATGTATAATTGACTGTAACAAAGTCGGACTTTGATCCTACGGTATTAGGTCAGTATGAAGATCCTCCAGCACTGCTACACTTTCAATGGGAAGGTAAGCGGTGCGGTAACTCTGTATTCAGGTATGTGTTGGCTGAGATAATAGAGCCTAACGAGATAAATGCTCGGACTAAGCGTACAGAAGATGAAGCTGGTATGACTGAAGAGGAACTTTGGGAAAGAACGATTAATAATTTAAGGGAAGAGTGATGGTAGATTTAGATCAGGTACTTCATAACTTTAACAATGTTAAAGGTAACAGAACCACTTGGGAAAGCCACTGGGAAGAGATTGCTGAAAGGGTATTACCTAGACAGACAGGATTCGTAGGCGACCAAGTAAAAGGTGAAAAGAAGACACAGAAAATCTTCGACTCTCGCCCACAGATAGCACTAGACAGATTCGCTGCGGTCATGGACTCAATGTTGACTCCAAGACAACAGAAGTGGCACAACTTGAAGACAACAGATGAGTCTTTGAACAAGGACCATGATGTTAAGGCTTACTTCTATGAAGTAAACAACATTCTACATTCAGCACGATACTCACCTAAAGCAAACTTCGCGTCACAGAACTTTGAGCGCTGGATCAGCATGGGTGCGTTTGGTACTGGTAGTCTATTTACTGACTTTGTTCCAGGTGTTGGTCTAAGATACCGTTGTGTTAATCTAAGAGATACTTACTTCCTAGAGAACCATCAGGGAATTATTGATACTGTTTACCGTGAGTTTAAGTTTACAGCTCGTCAAGCAGTTCAGCGATGGGGTACTGACATGATGCCTGAGCGCATTGTGAAAGCGTTAGAAAACCCTAAACAGAACCAAGAGTTCACATTCGTTCATGTGGTTGCACCCAGAGATGATTTCCAAAGAGGTCGCATGGATGCTAAAGGTATGCCTTACTCCTCATACTATATCTCAGTTCAAGATAAGCAACTAGTAGCACCTGAAGGTGGTTACGGTTCATTCCCATATTCTATTAGTCGATACGTGACTGCACCAGATGAAGTCTACGGACGCTCACCTGCAATGACAGCACTACCTGACATCAGGATGCTTAATGAGATGGCGAAGACAGATATTCGTGCAGCTCATAAACTAATTGATCCGCCACTACTATTACACGATGATGGTATGTTAGGCGGTGGTGCGATGACAATCAACATGACACCAGGTGGTCTAAACATGGGTGGCGTTAGTCGTGACGGTCGCGCACTGATTCAACCACTACAAACTGGTGCTAGAGTTGATATTGCTGAAGCTAAGATGGAGCAGCGTAGACAAAGTATTGATAACGCGTTCCTTGTAACATTGTTCCAAATCTTAGTTGACACACCTAGAATGACTGCTACTGAAGCTCTTATTAGAGCGCAAGAAAAAGGAATGTTGTTGACACCTACTATGGGTAGACAACAGTCTGAAGCACTAGGTCCTCAGATTGAACGTGAGTTAGAGTTGTTACAGTCGCATCAGATGTTACCACCTCTACCACCAGCACTAGAAGAAGCAGGTGGTGATTACGAGATTATCTATGATTCGCCAATGTCGCGTATGCAGAGAGCTGAAGAGCTTGTTGGTGTTCAGAGAACGATGGAGCTGTTAGCACCATTTGCTCAAATTGACCCGACTGTATTAGATGTGTTTGATAGAGATGCTCTTGCTAGAATGACTGCCGAAGTATCAGGTGTTCCAATGCCTATATTACGTAGTCCTGAAGATGTTGAAGGTATTAGAAAGCAACGTGAAGAAGCAGAACAGCAACAACAGATGGTAGAACAAGCAGGTCCTATGGCAGCTGCTATGAAAGATGCTGCTCAAGCTAATCAGATGTTGACACAACAATGAACTTAAACCCACTTACAATCCATAGACAGAGAGCGTATCAAAACACTTTCAATAACCACGAAGGTAAAAAAGTATTAGCTGATTTAAGACGTTTCTGTAGAGCGACAACACCTACAGCAGATGTTAATAATGAGCGAATTACTTATCTTTTAGAAGGTAGGCGAGAGGTGTGGTTGAGGATTCAAGCATATTTAAATTTAACAGAAGAAGACATATACAACCTGGTTGAGGAACACACCCCAATCAATGAATGATTTATAACAACGGAGTAAGATAATGGAAACAGGTACTGCCGCCCTATCGGGCGATAACGGTGCTAGCAATGCTAGTGCTAATGAAGGACAAGCATCAGCATGGAACGCTGGATTTGATGAAGACACTAACGCCTATGTAGATAACAAAGGGTGGGGTGGTGTTGAAGATGTGTTGAGTTCGTATAAGAACTTGGAGAAATTTCAAGGTGGTGCTAAGAACCTAATTGAAATGCCAGGTGTTGACGCATCGGACGATGATAGAAGTAGTTTCTTTAATAAACTAGGTCGACCTGAAACAGCAGACCAGTATTCTTCAGAGTTACCTGAAGGTGGTGATTCTGATTTCTTTAACTGGTTTAGAGATACCGCTCATGCTCAAGGCATGACTGATTCTCAAGCATCTGGTTTACTTACTGCTTATGAAGAGATGAATGCTTCACGTATGGAAGCATACGAGACTGGTCAGAGAGAAGCATCTGAGAAAGCAATCGGTGATCTACAGAAAGAGTGGGGTCAGGGGTATGATGCTCAGATGGATATGGGTAAACGTGCTGTTGCTGCTCTAGGTTATGATGAACAATCATTGACGGACTTAGAAGGAAAGATGGGTACGTCTGAAATGTTAAAGTTATTTGCTAATCTTGGTTCTAAGATGGGCGAAGACTCTTTTGAAGATGGTTCTCGTGGTAGCAGTAACGGCTCATTCGGCCTTACTCCTGCAACAGCACGTCAACAGATGTCTGACTTAAAACTAGACAAATCATTCATGGGTGAATACTTAGGTGGCAACCCAGACGCTGTTAATAAAATGAAGCGTTTGATGGAAGCTGCTCATGGATAGCATTGAGGTTAGAATGCGTATTGTGGAGGCAGTGCTTCCACAAGCATCAAGAGTTGGCTTAATAGATTCGGAGATTATTGTAAAAACTTGCACAGTGTTGGAAAACTATGTGTTAAAATCCGAATTAAGTGGGAAGAAGTCGAACCCGCAACCTAAGAAGGTAACAACTAAGCCTCGTAGATGAGACAACTTAGAATGACCCGATTAGTTTAAGCCCTATCATTACGATGGACAAGCTGCCTTAATATCGACTGAATTTTTTAATTTTAGGAGCTTGTTATGAGTTTTGAAGTAAATACTGCGTTTGTACAGCAATATTCGACCAATGTTGGTTTATTATTGCAACAACGAGGAAGTAAGTTGCGCGAGTGCGTAACTATGGGTAGCTATACGGGTAAAGCCGCTAAAGCTGTTGAACAAATCGGTTCTGTTACTGCACAAAAGCGTACATCACGCCACAGTGACACACCATTAATCTCTACACCACATGATGCACGTTGGGTATTCCCAACTGACTATGAGTGGGCTGACTTAATTGACGATGCTGATAAATTACGCATGTTGATTGATCCAACTAGTCCGTATGCTCAGAACGGTGCATATGCTTTAGGTCGTGCTATGGACACTGATATTATTTCAGCTGCTCTTGGTACATCTAAAACTGGTGAGAACGGTACTACTAGTACAGCGTTTGCATCTGCACAACAGATCGCAGCTGGTGCAGCTGGTCTTACTGTAGCTAAGCTACGTGAAGCTAAGAAGATTCTTCTTGCTAACGAAGTAGACGTTGAAAACGATCCTTTATACATTGCTGTAACTGCGAAGCAATTAGACGATATGCTTGGTACTACACAAGTAACATCTGCTGATTACAACACAGTTAAAGCACTTGTACAAGGTCAAGTAGATACTTTCATGGGCTTCAAGTTCGTTCAAACTGAACTTCTTGGTGTTGATGGTTCTTCTGATCGTAGAGTTATCGCCTGGGCTAAGTCAGGTGTTCATTGTGGTGTATGGAACGACATTTCTGGTAAAGTTACAGAACGTGCCGACAAGTCATACTCAAATCAAGTGTACGTTAAAGGTACATTCGGTGCTACAAGAACTGAAGAAGGCAAGGTTGTTGAAATCTTGTGTTCTGAATAATAGGAGAATATTATGTCTAGTGTAAAAGGTACTAATATTACTGCGATGGACGCAACTCCATCGACAAAGGTTAAATCTGCTCAAGTGCATGGTCGCATGAGAGTAGCATTTGATACATACGAGGCTTCATCTTTGGTAGCTGGTAGTGACATCACTGTTGCTCGTCTACCTAAGGGTGCAACTGTATATGACGTTGTTATTATTCATGATGCGCTGGGTGCTTCATCTACTTTGAAAGTAGGTGACGCTTCTGACGATGATCGTTACATTACTGCTACAGCATCAACTGCTGCTAACGGTAAGATCATCATGAGTGAAGACGGTGTTATTGGTGGTTTCGGTTATGAGAATACTGCTCAAACAGATGTGATTATCACAACTGCGGGTGCAACTATCTCAGGTACTATCAAATCGGCAGTTTACTACACAGTAGACTAAGCTAACCGAAAGGGGTGAGATACCCCTTTCCCAAATTATGAGGTGTGTAGATGTCATCAGTTGTAGATATTTGTAATAGAGCGCTTGACAAGTTAGGTCATGGCGCAATCACAAGTCTAACAGACGGTACAAAAGCCTCGAACCTATGTACAAGAACATGGGATATTGTCCGCGACCAAGTGTTGCGTGACCACCCATGGAATTTCGCAGTACAAAGAACGACTACTGCGCCAAGCGCTACACTTCCAGACTGGGGGTTTAGTTATCAGCATCCTGTTCCATCGGATTTATTACGGTTAATAGAAGTTCGTGATTTATCAGCAGGTGAGTATCAAGTAGAAAGTAATCACATCTTAGCGGATAGTGATGTTCTATATATTCGATACGTTGCTAGAATTACAGATCCTGTTAAATTTGACTCTTTATTCGTTGACGCTGTTTCATCAAGACTAGCATACGAGTTATGTGAAGCCTTGACTCAGAGTAATACTAAACGAAATATTCTCTGGGAAGAGTACACAGATGGATTAACTCGCGCTAAACGGGCTGACGCTCAAGAAAACCCACCGATGGTTCTTGAAGAGGACGACTGGGTTAATGCGAGGTATTAAGAGTGCCTAAAGCATCACCGATACAAAATCAATTTAATGCTGGAGAGCTATCTCTACAACTCAAGGGTCGTACTGACATTGACAAGTATGTCAGCGGTTGTGAGACTTTAGAAAACTTCTTACCTCAAGTACATGGACCTGTTAGGAAACGACCAGGTTCAAGATTTGTAAAAGAAGTTAAAGATTCATCTAAGACAGTTAGATTATTGTCTTTTGAATACAGCACAGAACAAGCGTATATTTTAGAGTTTGGTGATCTGTATGTCAGATTCTATAAAGACGGTGGTAACATCACAAGCGGTGGTAGTCCTTACGAGATAGTAAGCCCTTATTCACACACTGAGGTGTTTCAACTGCAGTATGCACAATCAGCAGACGTTACTTACATCTCGCACCCCAACCACCCTCCTTACAAATTAGCTAGAACAGGTCATACTGCATGGACGCTAACGGAAGTAGATTTTGATTGGCCTGCGTTTAATGATGAGAACTCTACAACTACTACAATTACAGCATCTGCTGTTACTGGCACAGGTATTACATTAACAGCATCTGCTGCTACATTTGAGGCTACTCACGTAGGTTCTTATTTCAGAATCATTGAAACGATTGAGTCTAAGCACGATGAGTGGGAAACAGCTAAATCGTTAGTTATAGGTGATTTGCGTAACTACAATGGTAATTTATACAAAGCAACTACTGCTGCAACAACAGGAACTCGACCACCTATCCATACAGAAGGTAATGAGACTGATGGCGCTACAGGTGTAGCTTGGGATTTCATGCACGATGGTGCAGGATATGCTAAGATTACAGCGTACACCAGCAGCACTGTTGTAACAGCAACCGTTGTCAAAAGACTACCAGATAGTTCAACGGGTGGTTCTAAGAGATGGTCAGAAGGAGCATGGTCTTCTTACAGAGGTTATCCTAAGACTGTATCTTTCTATGAAGATAGATTATGGTTCGCAGGTAGTTCATCAAGACCTCAGACATTATGGGCTTCTACATCAGGTGATTATGAAAATCACAAGTACGGTACAAACGATGACGATGCTCTAAACTACACGATCAACTCTCAAGAGGTGAATACTATTGAGTGGTTATTACCAGGTAAAGTATTATCTGTTGGTACATCAGGTAGTGAGTTTATTGTAAGCGCTTCTTCATTAGATGAGGCGATAACTCCAACCAACGTGAAGATTGTACCTCAGACTACTTACGGTAGCACTTCAATCAGACCTATTAGAATTGGTACAGCTACTGTATTTGTGCAGAAAGCATCTAGGAAAGTTAGAGAATTTACGTATAGTTATGACAATGATTCTTACGTAGCACCTAACTTAACACTGTTAGCAGAACACGTTACAGGAACTGGTGTTGTGGACATGGCATACCAACAAGAACCTTCTCAGATATTATGGTTTCCTTGTAGTTGCGGTACATTAGTAGGATTAACTTACGATAGACCAAATGATGTAGTTGCTTGGCATAGACAGACGTTATCAGGTGATGTTAAATCCGTAGCAACTATCCCACACTGGGATGCCGATCAGGACTCTACATGGTTAGTTGTAGAGCGTACAATCAACGGAAACACCGTTAAATATATTGAATATATTGAGAAATATCTAGCAGACAGTACAGCGTTCTTTGTAGATAGTGGACTGACTTATAACGGTGCGCCTGCTACAGTAATAAGCGGACTAGGTCATCTTGAAGGTGAGACAGTATCAATTTTGACAGATGGTTATGCTCACCCTAGTTTAGTAGTGACATCAGGTAGTATTACATTAGGTAAGGCTGCTTCTGTTGTTAGTATCGGACTACCTGTAGTATCAACATTAAAGACTATGCCTTTAGAAGCAGGTGCTGCTGACGGTACTGCTCAAGGTAAGACAATGAGAATTACTAATGTTGTAGTTAGATTCCATGAGACAGGCCCTCAAGTGTTCTACGGTGCGGATACAGCAGACATGGACGAATATCACATGAGAAAGCCAGCTATGTTGATGGGCGCTCCTGTAGACTTATTCACTGGTGATACTGAACCTCTACCATGGCCTGAAGGTTATGAGGTGTCACCACAAGTCACACTACAACATAAACTACCACTGCCTTGTACGATTCTTGCGGTGATGCCACAGGTGCATACTTATGATCGTTAGAGATTGGGAAAAAGGTGATATTGATAACATGACTGTACAAGACAGCCAATTAGATATTTTAAGTCACATGGATGATTTAGACATCGAGCCTCTTGCTAAGATGGGTGTTGTGTGGACTATTGAACACAATAATGATGTATTATGTGTTTGTGGTTTATCACCACAGTGGACTAACCGAGCTGTTGCTTGGGCGGTATTATCTGAAACAGCAGGTAAGTATTTTATAAAGTTACACCGAATTATTAGAAAATTATTCAACAGTGTTGATTATCGTAGGATTGAAGCAACCGTTGATATTGATTTCAAACAAGGTCATCGTTGGATGAGAATGTTAGGGTTTGAACCAGAGGGATATATGAAAGCATACACACCATCAGGTGATGATCAAATACTATACGCACGGGTGAGAGCATAATGGGTTGGCAAGCAGCACTAATAGGGTCTACATTATTTTCAGCAATGGGTCAAGCCAAGGCTGCTACTGCTCAAGCACAAGCTGCTGAATATAACGCTAGTCTTGCTAAGATGGAAGCTAGTGCTGAGGAAGCCAGACGTAGACGTGAATCTAGTAAGGTCATGGGTAAGATGCGAGCTGGTAGAGCCAAGTCAGGTGTTACTACTGAAGGTACTCCACTCATGGTGTTATCTGAGTCTGCTGAGATGGCTGAACTAGATGCTCTTAATGCAAGATGGTCTGGTGAGACTCAATCAGAGGCATATAAACGAAAAGCAAGCTCCGCACGTAGTGCGATACCTTATACTGTAGGTGCAACATTACTAGGCGGATATTCCGCATACAAGAAAGGATAATAATGCCTAAGATTCAACCATACACTCAAAAATACGGAACACCTACTGCGGTGAGAGCTACGGGTGAGGAGTTCGGTGCGGCTACTGGTCGTGCGTTACAACAAGCTGGTCAGTTCGGTATGGGTGTTGCTGCGCAGATGCAGGAAAACAAGACTAATGAAGATAAACGTAAAGTTAAGAATGTTTATCTGAAAGCCCAGAAACAGATGCTGCTTGAGAGGGATGCGAATAGGTCAAATGTGAAATATTGGGATAATTATCCTACATGGGCGGAGGATAACTTTCACCAAATGTTTGATAAAGCGTTAGACGAGGAGGGTTTAGAGTTAAACGATGCCTCTAGAACATACTCAGATGATTTATTGCAAGAGGGGATGTTCTCAGTATTTAAAAACGAGTCTGTTTATGCAACGGCTCAGAAAATCAATATTCGTGTTAAGACTCATGTGGAAAATGGTGAGATAATGGCAAACTCCATCGCACTCGACCCCTCTCTTTTTGATGAATATTGGAAAGGTATTGATTCAGATATTGACTTGCAAGGCATACCTGCCGATAAGAGAAGTATTCTTGTGGCTGACAGAGAAGAACTATTACTAAATTCCAGAAACAACGCCTTCTTGACAAAAGCTGAATCAGCAGATGATGTTCTTGATGTTCTCGACACATTTAAAAAAGATGATTTGAATAAAAAACTGAGTCCTCAGCAATATCAGACATTTATAAATAGAGCTGACACGTATGAAAAATCATATAGGGACAGAGAAAGAGCTGTATTGATAGCGTCAGTTGGTGATGAGCTTGTTAAACTGAATACGGGTGAGTTTGAGCGTACTATAACAGACGAGCAGATAATTAATGCTTATGGTGATGATACTGATACAGCATTACGTAAGATCCGCCAGTTGGAGATAGCTGAAGAAGATGGTCAGTTGTTACAGACATTTGGTAAGATGTCTCTTGTTGAAAAACAATCAGAATTAAAGAAGCAAATTGCTGACATATTAACAGGAGATTATTCTGCACAAGAGGCACAACAATCTCAAAAACTCGTAAATTTAAATATTAAGTTAGAGGATCAGTTACATACTGATCCTGTTAAATACGTACATTCTTATTCCGAACCTGTTAATGAGGCTTATGAGCATTACTCGGTATTGGGTAGTACCGAAGGAGCTTCCCCTGATGACATAGCCGATGCTTACCAGTCGTATCTAGCGTTAAGTATGACTACTCAGAGTAGTTTCTTTGGTGCGAAAGATGGTGTTATTCATGACAATGTGCGACTATTATCAAAAGACGAAATCACATATTATGAGAATAAGTTTAGGTCTGTTGTTACTGGAGCTGGTGATACATCTGCTGAACTCAATAACTTGCAAAATAAAGCAGGTGTTTATTGGAAAGATGTTTATGCTGAACTAGCTACGAACCTTCCTGATGAGATATACACTGCCTCGGATATGTCACATAATCCACAAGCTGCTGCGAAGCTAATAGCCTTGTCAGGTACTAATGTTAATGACCTTATCTCAGAGTCGACCATGAGATCGTCTATTAGAATAAGCATCGAGGATGCTACACAAGATGTTAGGAAGGTACACTTTAGAGCAGATGATGGCGCTCAGTTGTATATAAAGAAGGTGAACAGTGCGATGAAGTTAGCGGGTGCTTACATGGGTGAGGGCATGAGTGAGCAAGATGCTGTAAACGTAGCTGTTAGGAATGTGACAGGTAGTTATGTTTATGGTGATTCTTTTGCGATACCTTCTGATAACCAAGATGTTAAATCACTAATACACAAATCAGATAGATTCATTAGTGATTTTTACAAAAAGACAGAAGATGGTGGATTTGCTGTACTCGATGGTATTAGTATTGACGCGCCTGATGATTTTAAAGAAAAACACCCTGATGTTGTGAGAAAGGCTGTTGCTGATAGAGGATACCTTGTTAATAACCCGAAAGACCCCAACTCTCTGCTATTGAAATACACTGTTGATGTGACTACAGGACATCAGACATTCGTAAGGTCAAACGGTAAAAATCTTGTAATAAGTTACGATGATATTTTGAATATTGTTACCCCTGTTCCATCAGTAGGTACTGAAAAGAAAAGAGATGTGGTTGCTGATCCTACCCCTGTCTCATCGGCAGGTACTAAGAAAGTAAGAGAAATAACTATTGACACTACTCCTGTTCCATCAGTAGGTACTAAAAAGAAGCGCAAGCGGGGTGGTAGTTAAAGATGGGTTTCTGGGGCAATCAATTAGACACAGGACAAGTTAGATCAGGGTGGATGATACAAGAACCTTTCTCAACAGGTCTTGATGCTGTTAGTGACTACACTAAGTATACTAATCCTTACAATACATTCTTACGTGTAAATGAAAGAGAAAAGCTCGACTACACTCCTGATTCTTTAGAAGAGTTCGAGTTTAGAAGAAGTTTCAGAATGAGGCATGGTGGTGGTATAGATGCCGTACCAATGGACGACTTCAAACAAAAGAGAGACGACTTCATTACTCATGCCGATGCTCAGAAGATGGCGGAAGAAAGAGGACTTGATCCTAGTCGATTGCCTAAAGATGAGGAACATTCCGTAGAGTATTGGGATGATTTATTAGACGCTATAGACGTAAAGACTAAATTAGAAACCACTATATCAAGGGTTCAGCCATCAGCGTCATTCATGGCCGCGTCATTAGGTACTGGTGTTATAGCATTCGCCCAAGACCCCATAAATGTAGCCACATTCTTTATCCCTGTCGTGGGTACTGGTGGGAAAGTAGCACAATTTGTAGCGAAAGGGAAAAGTTTGATCGGTAGAGTGGGTAGACGCGCAATAACTGGTTTTGCTGAAGGTGTTGCAGCATCTACTGCGGTAGAGCCTATTTATTACGGTCTTACAAGACAAGAAGATTTAGACTACGACATGAGTACCGCTTTAACAAATATTGCCATTGGTGGTTTATTCGGGTCAGCTGTAAATGTTATAGCAGGTCCAACTATGGAAAGAGCGTTCTTTGGTAAAGAAGTTGCTCGTATCTTAGACTCACTTGATGTTGATTTAACTAAAGCTATAACTAAACGAGCAGAGGACGGTAAGCCTCTTGCATCATATAATCAGATACAAAGTTCTGAGTTACAGGGTGTTATGTCTCAAATCATAGCGAACTCGGATAGAGAAACTGTCGAGGTTGTAATGCGTGCCGCCATCAATCAACTGATGAAGGGTGAGAAAGTAGACATAATGGGTATTCTTTCAAAGAGTTCAGGTGTCCAGTCATTCGTTAGAACAATACGTGATACAGATACTGTATCTACTCTAAGTAAGATTATTGGTGAAGTTGCTGAGGACATTAATAGAACACTTGATGTTGATGGTGCTATAAGCAAATCGGAAAGGGTATCCATTGTTAATAAGATGGAAGGTGTTAAGAAAGAACTTGCTGAACTTGCTGAAATCAGAGAAGGTCTGAAAGCACAGAGTAAGTTAGAAGGCGGTGGTGTTAAACAACAGATGGAAGTTGTCAAAAAAGACAAAGTGTTCGCTGACGCTGAAAAGAAATTGCAGAAATCATTAGATGGTTTACTAGGAACACTTGATAACTCCAGAGCATCTAAGCAAGCTAAATCTGATATTAAGGATATGATTAAACGTATCCATAGTGGTGAGATGTTGGAAGACGCTATCACTGAAACAGACAATCTGTTGAAACTATTACATCATTTATCACCTAATGAGTCGAGCATTAGGGGTGCTTCTAACATTAATCGAAATTACAAAGGTGTTGATAAAGTTGTTAAAGAGACAGATGATCTTATTGAAAAACAACAAACGCAAGTAAACAAGGCCGATGATGCGTTCCTTGACGATGAGATAACTGAATTGGATATAATGGTTAAAGACGAGGTTGATGAAGCTGGTATGAATACAATGGGTAAAGATATGACCAAGATAGATGAAGCACAATCAAAGGTGATAAAAATCATTGATGACTTTAAAAAATGTAGGATGTCGTAATGCCAACTTTAAAACAATGTGTTAACAATGTCAAAAAGACAATCGATGATGTACTAGATGATGATTTGATCGGTGCTAGAGAAGAACTTAATTCCCTGACTAAGATGATAGATGAGGGAAAGATAGAAGATGAGAAAATCTACGAAGCTTTGGCAGAGTTAGTCGGTACTGTCAACACAATGGTGAAGTTCCAAAAACGAAATACAATGCTCAACACACTCGCGCAGGTGCGTATGTATCGGTACATGGAAGAAAACCATATTGATGCACCTTTGCGCGGTCTTGAGGGGCTGATTGCAGGTGTTCAGTCTGGGAAATATGGTACACGTAAGTCACTAGAACGTAGAATGGAATCTGTCAGAGGTAGATACCTTGGTGGTTTTTTGAGAGATTTGGAACAACATCCTGACTCCAATGCTCTGTTTTTAGACACGTCTCCTGAAATGGATAAGCAGATAAATAGAGCGTTGTATGACCACAGTGGTGGTGAGAACATATCTAAGAATTACCCAGAACCTATTGTAAAACTTGTGGAGTTGATGCACAAGTATAGTGAAATGGCACGACTTGAAGCTAACTCATCTGGTGCGATGATAGGTAAGTTAGACAACTACTCTGTTGCTCAAACACACGACCCAATAATGTTAATAAGAGGTCGTAAGAATAAACAAAAGGGTTTAGATGAACGTGAGGACTGGATTGCTTATATGAAACAAGCACTAGACCCAGAGCGTACGTTTGGTAAAGCAGACCCTGATGAGTTTCTAAACAAAGTATATAACAATATCATTACACGAGACCACAAGTCTGCGAGTGATACATCGCTAGATACTGCACAAATTAGCTTAACTGGTACTCGTAATATCGGCAGAGCTATGTCGAAAGAGAGAGTGCTTCATTTCAAGAGTGCTGACGACTGGTTCGATTATAACAACCAGTGGGGTAAGAAAACAGTAAAAGAAGCCTACATTTCAGGAATGATGAAGAAGACTAACGACATTGCAATGATGCAGATGTTAGGACCTAATCCTCGTAACAACCTGATTAAGATAACAGAAATGATTAAGAACAAACTTCCTGATGATCGTCCTGATGAGAAGATTGCATTGGGTACAGCGTGGGGTAGAGACGGAGAACTTACGAAATTACTTGATGTTGTTGATGGTACAGCTAACAGTATAGTACCAACTAAAAGAGGGGCGCAGATGGCATTTGTGAGCGCTGGTTATCGAGGTGTTGTCACTATGGCGATGCTTGGTAAGATGGTGCTTGCAATGATACCTGATCTTGCAGTGTTCTCTCAGAATGTAAAGAGTAATTCGAGTGGTGGCTACGCTGGTGGAATATCAAAAGCGTTTGGTGCATTGATTGAATCTGTTGGTGGTACACCCGAAGAGAAGATACGAGTTGCTAGAATGATGGGTATTTTCCAAGATTCTGTTATTCAAGGTGTTGGTGCGAGATTTGGTATAGACAGAGATTTCTCATCGGGTATGCAGAGAAGTGTCAATATGTTCATGAAACTCAACGGTGCTGCATGGTGGAACGACAATCTTAAAATGTCAGCAGTTATTATGTTCTCTAGTGAAGTGGGTGATGGTATCACTAAAGGTGCTAAGTATGCTGATTTAAATGCTGACTTGAAACGTGGTTTATTGCGTAATGGTATTGGTGAACATGAGTGGAAAGTAGTATCCAAGATGGAAACGATAGATTATAAAGGTGATAGACTAGGCGCTCCTGAAGGCATACATAACATATCAGACGATGTAATCAAATCATATCTAAAAAGCAAGGACCGACTGGTCAGTAAGCGATCAATTAATGAGGCACGTACTGAATTAGAAGATACACTTAGATCATACTACGTAGACATGGCAGAATACTCAGTGGTTACACCAGATGCTAAAACAAGTAAGGTGATGTTCAAGACTGGCCAGCGAGGTACGTTTATACGTGAATTTGCCAATGTTGTAGGATTGTTTAAAACATTCGGTGTTTCGATAATGCAGAAGTCACTTGGTCAGGAGATATTTGGTAGAGGTTATGCTTACAACCCGAACATGGGTGTTACTAGGAATGCACTCAAAGCACTATCTGAAAACAGGAACGGTGAACTCGCTAACGTAACATCATTAATGACAGGAATGTTTGCATTAGGCTACGGTTCAATATATTTAAAAGACATGGTTAGTGGTAAAGAGTCACCTGATTTAAATGACCCTAAAACCCACATGAGAGCATTGATACAAAGTGGTAGTTTGGGATTGTTAGGTGACTTTACTGTGAATCAAGTAATGAATAACAGATATGGTCACAATCCAGTTGCTAACATGATTGGTCCAGGTGGTGGAACAGTGAATGACGCTATCAATCTCACATCTGGTGCTTTTGAGTTACTTCAGACAGGCAAGAGTGACAAGATTAAGAAAGAGTTATGGAATACGGTTACTGGTCACACACCATATCAAAACCACTTCTTACTCAGACCTGTTATGGACTGGGCGTTATTGTACTCAGTACAGGAAGCACTTAACCCAGGTTATCTTCGCAGAATGGAAGGATTCGTTAAGAAGAAATCAGGGCAAGATTACTACGCACCGCCATCTGAAGGTGGTATTATAGGGGCAATGTTAAAATAGCATTAATATAGGAAATAACACATGACAATTAGTACAACGGAATCACGTAAATCGTACACAGGTAACGGATCAACTGCAGCGTTCAGTTTTCCCTATAAGTTCTTAGCAGACGGTGATTTAAAGGTATATGTGGACAATGTCTTAAAGACACTAACCACTGATTATACTGTATCAGGTGCTGGGTCAGACTCGGGTGGTACAGTAACCTTCGTAACAGCACCTGCGTCATTAACATCAGTAGTCTTCTACCGAGATATGGCAATCACTCAAGAAGTAGATTATATCACTGGTGACGCTTTCCCCGCAGAGACCCACGAAGAAGCACTTGATCGTTTAACAATGATCGACCAACAACAAGAAGATCAGATTGACCGAGCTGTTAAGTTACAACTTGGTGATGAAACATCTTCAATGGAACTACCACTTAAAGCTACAAGAGCCACTAAGATGCTTGGTTTCGATGCTGATGGTGATCCTATTATGTCTGCATCTACTGTTGATGAAATAGATGCTTCGGTAAGTGCCGCACTTGGCTCAGGTGTACTAGCCACAGCATATCAATTTACAGGTGATGGCACTACAGTAGACTTCACATTAACAGGTGGTGTCACTGACATACTTAACTCACAATCTGTCATTGTTGATATTGACGGTGTAACTCAGCATACAGACACTTATACCGTATCTGGTAAAGTTGTTACATTCAGCACTGCACCTCCACTTAATGCAGATATTCAAATACGATACAATGCTTATCTTGGTACAGCTACAGACGCAGCGAGTGCTACCTATAATCAAGGTGGAACTGGTGCTTCTAGTAGAACGATAGAGAACAAGCTACAAGAGTTCGTATCAGTTAAAGACTTCGGCGCTGTGGGTGACTCTGATGGTGTTGGTGGAGGTACAGACGATACCGCTGCTATACAAGCAGCTATAGACTCAGGAATTGAGTCAATATTCTTTCCAGAGGGAAACTACCTTGTAACATCTACGATAAGCCTAGCGCAATCAACCGCTTTGTTTGGAAACAATCCCGCTAGAAACGCAGGTTCACACATACACTTCATGGTAGCGGCAGACGATATATTGTTTAGGTCAAACTTCGCTAATACGTCTTTAACTAATATCTATGTAACCGATATATCTGATGACGTTTATAGCGCAGGGGTTAGGACTAGATACAATACAATGGCTTATTTCACCAACGATATCACATACGTTGATGTTGACACAAGAATAGACAGTTGTACTTTTGTAGGCTTTAGAACCACGCTACATATAATCGGCAGGGGTCTATTTGCATACAATACTATTTTCGCGTTAACAGCAACAGCGGTTAAGTTTGATAGAGACTCAAGATGGACAGCATCGACATCAGTCGGACAAACATTACTCACCGCGCACAGAGCGTACAATATAGATAACTGTAGATTTCATGGTATGGGTACGGGAACCTATATTCTTGAGAATAATGGCACTTATAAGACTGAACTTTCTGGTATAAAGTTTACAAACAATTACATAGACACTAATGCAGGGATACTAATAGGAAGTTGTAAGGCATCGTTATTCGCAGACAATAATCACATTTATGGCTGTGAAGGCGCACTATTTGATATACAAGGACAGTGCATAGACACAGTTATAACAGGTAATAACTTCTCTGGCTATGAAGATGCTATTTATCAGACAACAATGTCTCCAACTCAATGGTATGGCAATTTCATGGCAGTATCGGGAACAACATCAAACCTGACAGTTGTAGGTAATAACATATCAAGGGTACGAGGCACTGTATTCTCTTTCGGTTCGACCACGACTAATGTAATTATCACAAACAATACCTTTGACCACGCTTTAGGCGATACTATAGCCTCTAATGCATATATTGTTTACCTATCAGGGACATCTACAAGAGGAAGATTTAGCAATAATATAATCCATGTGACCACCACATTTGCTTTCCTTCCAACATCTTATGCTGTATCTGGTGGAGGAACTATAACCGACTGGCAAGTATTTGATAACATCATAAACCAACCTACACTCGCAGAGTCTAGCCTTACTAATTACCTAGACATAGCAGTGCAGGAAACAGGCACATGGACACCTGCACATGGAAATTTTGTTGCAACCTACACAGTTCAAACAGGTACATATACAAGGATTAATGATGTAGTACACGCTAACATAGTAATAACAACATCGGCAATTACCCTTCCAGATGGTTCTGGATTTAGTATCTCTTTACCAACAATCGCTGGGAAAACACCTGTAGCGGGTTCTTGTTTAGGCTCGTTCTCATGGGAGACTGGTGACACAAGAACTCTAAAAGCAGTATTACCACAGATAAATGGTTTTACTGTGGTAGGTACTGGTGTAGCAATATCAAACTCATCTGGTAACCTGACGTATGACAACCTAGTTGATCAAGCAGGCACGATGAGAGTAGCAGTTACATACAAAATAGCTTAAGAACAAAGGATTAAAATTATGTATAACTCAGGAAACTCAAGTAAGAACGTAACAGGCGCATCAATAGTAGATGGCACTGTTGAAACAGTAGATATTGCAGATGATGCAGTCACAGCTGATAAGTTAGCCAACTCAGTTAATACTGATATTGCCACAGGTGTTACAGCTAGTACAACAGCAGGAGATGCTCTACCTAAAGCAGGCGGTGCAATGACAGGTGCTATTACTACTAACTCAACATTTGATGGTCGTGATGTAGCAACAGACGGTGCAGCACTAGACGTATTAGACCTTGCTATCAACTCAACAGCAAATGCTGCAGCTATTACTATTGATGCTAATGAGAATGTAGGTATTGGTGTTACTCCTAATGCTTGGAGTGGTAGCTATACAGCTTTAGATATGGGCGATGCGTTTGGTGGTGGAATTGCTGTAAGAAACGCAGCCTCATCTCCGCAATCACAGGCGTGGGTAACTTCAAATACATATAGGTCTAACGATAGCACAACAGACACCTCTGGGTGGACTGCGAAAGCTGGTCATTTATGTGCGGCATTAGGTATTGGATTACAAGGTGGTAGCGCACTTAAATTTATGACCTCTGGGTGGACAGCTGCTGGTGCAGTCGTGTCATTCACTGAGAAAGTCACAATGGATGGTGACGGTATTAAATTCAACGGTGACACAGCAGCAGCTAATGCCTTAGATGACTATGAAGAGGGTACTTGGACTCCAGCTTATACAGCGACTAGCTTGGTAGCTACTTATTCTACACAGATTGGAACATATACTAAAGTTGGTAATCTAGTTACTCTTAATTGTAATATCTCACCAAACGCCATAACAACAGCAGGTACAGGAAAACTAACAATAACTGGACTCCCTTTTACTGCTGCTTCTACTGCTTCAGGTAAATCCTCTGCTTCTATTAGTCACTCATATGCATGGGCAAGCAATCCACCTGCAGCAGGAAGAATTTTAGCAAACTCAACCACTTTTGAAATGGCTAAAGCAACAGGAACAAGTACCTTTACTCAGGGTGCTGATTTAGGCGCTGGTGCACTCTTATTTTTTACAATATCATACAGAGTTTAATTAACCTAAATGGATTTTAGGTAGAACAATTTAATAACAGGAGAGCATAATGGCTTTAGTACAAAGAAATGAGTTAGACAAGACAGAAATCGTAGGTGAATTTAAGATGGTTCAATGCCGTCACGCAATCTGGGTAGAAGATGATGTTACTGGTGAAGTGATTGGTGGTAAAACATTCAACAGACACGTAATCGCACCAGGTGATGACACAACAGGTGAACCTGCTGAAACACAAGCAATCGTAGCAGCAGTACACACTGATGCAGTAATCGCAGCTTATGTAGAATTTCAAGCAACACAAGAAGCTACCTCAGTCTAATGCACAACCAGGAATAAATTATGGGATTAACTAAAGCAACAAACAGAATGACCGCTAATGCGCATATCAATTTAAGAGACTTCGGTGCGGTAGGTGATGGAGTTACGGATGATACTGTTGCATTACAAGCTGCTTACGCAGCAGCCAAAGCAGAAAAACTAGCCTTTTATATGCCAAAAGGAGATTATTTATTTTCCTCCCCTCTTGTATGGGACGGTTATGTAGATGTTTACGGTGACGGGTCAGCTGACGGTGACCAAGACACACGGCTACGTAAGAACGGTGATTTTGTTGGTATCACTATTGAAGCATCAGGAATGCGTATTAATGACTTTACTGTAACTAGTGTTGACGCTCCTAGTTCTGCTCTCCCGACCGCGGGTGATACAAGTGATGGTATTTATTTTAAATTAAGTCAACTTTCTACTATAGAAAGAATTACTGTGAACTATCAAGGTGGCGATGGTTTTGATTTACGTCAAGGTGGGCACTGCAACTGGAATGCAATAATGTCAAGATACAATGGCGGTTCTGGGATAGTGATTGACGCTGCTAATAGCTATGCTGTACCAAATAGTTATTTTAATGCTAACACTTTTTCAAACATAGACGTACTTGGTAATGTTGACCACGGTCTATGGCTTAAAGATGGTACTAATGAGTACAATGTTATGACTAATCTAGTTACCCAAAATAACGGGAAGCACGGATTGTTTTGTGAGTCTGCTAAAAACCATATATCGGTTTATGCTGAAGTTAATGATAACGTAACTTTCTTTCCTGGTGGAACAGGCGGCTCATTAGGTGACGGCACTGGCGGGTATTACGATATTACTCTCTCAACTAACGCATACAGGAACTTTATACACGTACTACACGCAACAACAAACAACTCCATTTACAATGCTGACCCTCGTACAGCCTTTATTAATTACTCAGTATCAGGAGGAACGATAGAAGCATTTACTTTTACTGGTCCTCGACAATCTCTGAACGACCTTGGTAATCCTGTTTATTTACAAGGAGTAACAGCTGGTGCAGGTGCAGTAGGCAAAGCTGGCGGCTCAGTATCTATCGGTACTGGGGGAGCGGCAGGAACAGCAGGTGCTTCACCAGGTGGCAGATTAAATCTCTCTACTGGTTCTGGTATTAACGGTGGAGAAAAAGGTTTTGTAATGGTCAACAAAGATGATGATGCCAATTTTATTATAGGTAGTGAAACTAGGTCAACGACAACCGCAATACTGGAGTTAAAAAGTACAACCCAAGGGTTTGTATTACCTAGGATGACAACCCTCCAAAGGGATGCTATCGCGTCTCCTATAGAGGGGATGATGATATTTAATAAAGACACTAATGTTGTTAATTTCCATAGTGGAGCTGCGTGGCTTGCGATTTAAATAGATAAAAACTTAAAGGAATAAACTATGAATATAACAATTACACAACTAACAAGAACCGCACCAGATGATATAGTAACAGATGTATATTGGACTGCTACACTAACGGTTGATGGTAAGACAGCTTCCACTGTTGGCAAACAATCATTTACTAGAGGAAATACATCCCCTAAGCTTGTACCTTTTGCCGATCTAAATGAAGCTGCTGTGATGGCGTGGTTGACAATAGACGATGGAATAGAAGCCATCCTACAAGAAGAACTGGCTAGGAGTGTTGTGCCAGATGTAGTATTAGGCGTACCTTGGAGTAACTAATGTATAACCAACAACAATTCAAACAACATTTAAGGAGAAACAAATGAAAGCATTCAAACAATTAAGAGGCGCACGAGGTGAAGCAACTGGTGCAATTAACACAACAGATACTTACTACGCAGGTGAACTAGCAGCAGCTACTAACCAGGCAGTAACTATCCCAACAGACGGTAATATCTGTGTATTCAGTGCTAATGGTGACTTCTATGTAAGATATGACGGTAGTGCAGCTACAGTACCAACTGGCTCTATTGCAGCATCTACTGTTGATTTAAACCCAGGTATCAGAGATGTATCAGATGCAACAACATTAAACATCATTGCCCCAGCTACTACTAAGATTACTCTAGCGTTCTACGCATAATGCCATACCTAGAGATAGTCCAGGGTTTATTATTTGTCCTCTTTGCGAGTGGCGGGTATTGGCTATCTCGCTTGGCTTCAGATGTTAAAGCACTGGAAAAGAATATGAACTCATGCCAGACCGATATGCCTTATAAATATGTGCTAAAGGAAGACTTCAAAGATAGTATAGATGATTTGAAGTCAATCATTGTTGCTCAAGGCCAGAAGACAGATCATCTTATTGAGAAGTTATTTGAGAAGATGGAAAACAAGGCGGACAAGTAATGGCAAGGACTAATCAAAAAGTAAGAGACAGCAAGGGGCGCTACATTAAGTTGACCTTACTGAATAAGGTTAAATACTTCTGTAATGCTATGATGACACGCATTGAGCGTTGGACTAAATCTCTTGATTAGTTTGCTTACTAGCCTAGCACCTATCTTAGTAGGATTCTTTGCTAAGTTATTCGCTATGAATCAACAAGCTAAGGCTGATGCTACCACTCAGATGCTAGACATTATGGCTGCTAGGTCTCAGAGTTTACAAGATGCTAGAGATGCTGCTTCTAAAGAGAGTCCATATGCTGCCCTTAACAGACGAGTTATCTTCTTTGTGATACTAGGTCTCATTGTTTTCACTTTAGTAGCTCCTGTAGCCTTTAATGTGGACACAGTGATACCAACTGTACGTGAAGGTTTTAGTTTACTAGGGATTCAGATAACACCTGATGAGATTGAGTATGTAACAGTCAAAGGTATGCTGAAGTTCAATGAGATATTTGAGTGGGCTGCTATGATAGTGGAGTTTTACGTAGGCACACAAGCTGCAAAGAGGACGTAGATAATTAACCTATGTTATGTAGTCAAGAAGCAGTCAAGAAACAAATGCTTTAGTAGATAGGGTTACAGAGGTTTTAATGTTAAGTAACAATAACAAGGAAGTTAAGTAATGATAGACAAGATTAGCAAGTGCGTTGTGGTTTTTGCAGTAGGTGTAACTTTATCGTTAGCATCAATGGCGTTCTTCAATCAAATGATGAATATGCCAAGCAAAGCAATGATGATGGGTAGTACAATGATGCAAGGACAAGATAAGCCTTGCGACTGTAATTGTAAAAAACTTAATTAATCGGGTGCTGATATAACATAATCTTCACCAAGTGGTCTTACTCGGTATTCATCATCCTCAAACCACATAGGGGCAGTATCTCCCATGTCCTCCCAATGTTTAACTTTAGTATCACAGCATAATACTGCTAACTTCTGTATCGGGTAACCCTCCGCCCATTGATGTATTAGTGCTGCGTGTTTATGTTGTTGCATTATTCTATCTCCTTTATGTCATCTTTAAAAATAACTTACTCATAGGGTCGTTGGTGTTTCGTTTTAACCTTCGTTCCTTAACCGTCTCTTCCTTTACGTAGTAGTTTCGAGTACGGTGATCACCCAACCTGCTTCTTTTATGCGAAAGTGGTTGCTTGCTAAGAAGAGCTACATCACGAACACCATTAGACAATCTTGTTCTTGTTGTACCTAGTGGTACATCATACTTCTCAGCAACATCTCGTGCGGTCATAGTTTCACCGTTAGATAATTCAAACTCCATGCACTTATAAAATCGTTTACTCATTATTTCCCCTTGGTTGCTCTATATGTTTTAATAGCGCTTCTTAACGCTGTTTGTGTTTGCGCTTTATCACCTAGCGCCAATGCCTGCGCATCATCTAAAGTATCATTGATCATTAGTCGATGACAGATGACAGATGCTCCCTGGCCTTGTCTTCTAATACGTGCGTTGAACTGCTCGTATAAATCAAGACTCCAGTTAAGTCCGAACCATACGAGTATGTGTCCGTTATCTTGTAATCCATCGATGCCATGGCCCATGCTTGCTGGATGACCTATCATCAAAGCACAGTCTCCAGTCTTCCACCTAGTCATTGCATCGTGCAGTGACTGTTCTGATTTACAGTCTGTCAGGTTAATAGGTCTCAATTTACTAAACCTTTCCATAATTCGTGTAGCGTCTGCTCGATAAGCGTAAGAACATAGCACGGGTTGCCCTGATGCCTCTTCGATAATGTCATCAAGAGCTTCGAGTTTCACATCATGTACAGCTTCCCACAACGGCATACCTGGTACAGGATACATAAACCCATTACTAAACTGTAAACACTTGTTAGTGAGTGCTGCCTGATTGAACATCTCAACCTCTGCACCAGACTCTAACTTGATAAAGAAGTCACGTTCCATGCTTTCATAACTCTTCCGTAGCTTGGGTGTCAGCTCTAACTTAATATCATTAACAATCAGATCAGGTAGTGGGTTGTAGTCCTCTGCTGACATCTCTAATGTTATATCACCAATGAGTTTCTTGATAGTTTCCTCAGTATCATCATAAGGCACTTCTTTGTATGGACCTATCTTGCGATAGAACTTTGTCTTGAACGCTGTCTTGTATCGACCTAGACGCTGACCTTTGTCTAGCACTAAGAACTGGCCATGCAAGTCCTTGTAACCATTGGAAGCAGGTGTACCTGTAAGTCCAGTAGTCCAGTTGAAGTGGTCTATAATCTTCATGAATGACTTGACTCGCTGGGTAGAACTGTTTTTCATTTTAGATATCTCATCCCATACAATTCCATTGAACGGTATTTGCTTCTTCTTTTTAATGAAGTAAGTATCAAGTGTTTCAGATAACCAGCCAAGGTTTTCATAGTTAATTAAGTAAACATCAGCATCTCTAAGTAAAGCTCTGGTCCTTTGGTCTCTAGTACCAGCAACCACGGAGAATGTTAAATCCTTCGTATGACCCCACTTGAGTGCTTCTTGTCGCCACACTAGTCGGATAACTCTGATGGGTGCTACGATAATAACACCTCGTAGAAACCCTGTTCCAAGTAGATGCGATATGCTCGTTAGCGTGATGACAGTCTTCCCCAGACCCATGTCGAGCCAGAGAGCCGAGTGAGGCAGGGTACACTGTACATTAACAGCTGTCTTTTGGTAGTCGTGTAGTAGGTCAGGTGTTAGCATTTTTACTCGATATGTCATCAATTAGCTTCTTACCGTCTTCAATATTATCGATAACGAAAGCAGCCATGCCATGGTTGGTCAACCTGTCTATCTCCCTGGTCTGTTGTGGCGTTGGTCTCTTACCAAGGCGTTTAAATTCTATAAAAAATACGAAGCCCTCAGTGATAAACATTCTATCTGGTACTGCTGCTCTGTTAGGTGATGTGAACTTGTATGCTAACATCCCCTTAGACTTCGCATAATCACAAACCTTAGTTTCTATAACTTTTTCTAATGGGTTATCCATAATCAACTTAATCCAAGAACTAACTTCTCGGTCTCCTGTATGTAATATTCATAATCAATCTCTAACCCTTGGTCTTTAATGTCGTTACAGGGTTGAACACCCCAACCACTATTAATACCTATTCGTCTCCACTCTGTCTTTCCTTCTTTCAACATCTTGGGTGTAGGTGGCATCAACTTAATCAACTTACCACCACCCTTAGCCACATAGTATCTTGTAGTATTTTGCAACTGCTGGTCTACACCAAACTCATCAACAATCATTAATTTAGAGCTACGCGGTACTTTGGTTCTAAGCATAAAGTCCATCTTATCTGGGTGGTTCATGACTGCTTCTCTTATCGGAACACCAGTGAGTAACACTTGCTCGGCCACTCTTGCTACCACTATAGATGATGCGTTCTGATGCCAACCTAAGTTGTACTCGTAAGCACCCTTGCGCTTAACACCACCGTCATACTCAGCGATGTAACTATTAACATCTCGAATGAACATCCTTGAATAAACTATCTCTTCGAGTTGCAACTTGGTCATGTTTTCCCAATCACTGCATATCTTATTAACTCGTTCCTGATCAGATCGTTTAAAGTGAATAGTCAGACCATCTGTATTGATCTGGATTAACCTTAGATTATCAATAGCCATTAGCTTCTCAGCAAGTAAACATAGTAGTAACTGACCGTTGAGTGTGATACTCATAGTGAACTTCGGGTCATAGAATACACTGAACTTATTGTTACTATCACCATAGACACCATTGAGTGCCAGCTTTAACATAGCGTTCTCAGTCGTACCTTTCTTGTAATTAACTCGTTGCTCTTTCAAGTCCTTATAAATCTCACAGAACTCATCACCAAGGTGTTCAGGTTTAAAGTTATTAGCGATAGCAAGACTCGGATAATATGAAACAACATCCCAATCTTGGATAATATAATCATCATCAGACTCAATAACTTCTGACTCAATAGAGCCATGAATACCACCTAACCCGAAGACAAACTCAAACCCATTAACTCTAGTCGTTAGTCCTTTGAAGACACCCTTAGTCTCAGTAATCACCTGTTGCTTTAACCAAGATAGCATCTGATTAAACTCTGGGTTATCAAAACTAATCCACGGTAATATGCAGTCGTTAAGTGCCAACTGTGGTCTTGGTGATTGTCTAGGCTGTCTACCGTTAGCACCATACTCGAAACACTGCACACCAGACTGCTCAAGTTTCATAATAAAGAAGTCTTTACCAATCTTAGTATCATTGTGGTTCATGAAGTCTTTACTATATTTAGCAGTCAGCTCTTCCCTGAACTCAATCATCTTAGTAGTTTCAAAATAGAACTTCTTAGTCTGAGCAACATCGTGTTTATTATAAGTCTTCAACACTTCGCACTGCTCTTGGGTCAATGTCTGACCAACAGGGAACGGTAAGTCCTCAATGTTATCGGAACGCATATTAAACTCCAACACTTTAAGACTAGTCATGCGAGACACGTTATCAAAGTGGTGAATTTTAAACAAGTCAATCTGCTCAACATAACGATCCGATGGATACACCTGGTGCGCCCATCTGTTCTCTGAGTTCTGTGAGTTGATGATTGCCATTGCTTTCTCATACAATGTCTTAGCATCAGACTTACCCATCTTAATCAAGTCGTGTATGACAGGATAGTCAAAGCCTAGATTATTAAACCCGACCATCCTAGCATTACTCGAACTTAACCAATGCAGGAACTGGATAATCTCTTGCGAATCGTTGCGCCAGTCAGATATTTCAAACATCCACTGTAAATCACTACTAGCGTGTTCTACTGATAATGTGAATACGTTTGGATAGGTTTCGATATCATATATAAAGTCTCTAGTCATCGTAGATAATCATTAATATGATAAACGCCCACCATAGTAGGAACGCTCCCATTAGTACATTAAATAATATTTCGATCATAATTCTCTCCTCTTAAATGTGTACCTAGCTACAACAGTAACTAGGATTTTTGTTTTAACTAGCCTAAGAACGCAGGGCTTGCAGGTTGACCTGGGAACGGTGCAGTACCGTCAGCAGTAACTGGTGCAGCAGTTGGTGCTTCAGCTACTTGACCGAACATAG
>Ga0233443_1000771_pt1 | contig 32636 bp, 27 predicted proteins | sample SI_123_September_2_FD_182784 | JGI IMG/M metagenome (GOLD analysis project Ga0233443, IMG submission 182784) | Seawater microbial communities from Saanich Inlet, British Columbia, Canada - SI_123_September2016_200_MG | ecosystem: Environmental > Aquatic > Marine > Inlet | place: Canada: British...
TATTTTGAAATATTTAGCCCACTCAGGTGCTTGTTTTCGGACAGCCTCCTAGAGTATTTATTTAAGCTCTATGAAGAAATGATAGCAATAGAAAAAGCGGAGAGCTAACCGTGTCGACAAACTCTCAAATATCAAATCAATCCAATCTGATTATTTATAACACGGCTGATGGTAAGGCATCAGTTTCATTGTATGCCAAAGATGACATGGTTTGGATGACTCAAAATCAATTGGTAGAACTTTTTGACACCTCTAAGAAAAATATCTCTATTCACATCAATAATGTCATAGAAAACAAAGAATTACTTGAAGATTCAGTTGTCAAGGAATACTTGATAACTACTGATGATGGTAAAAATTATAAGACGTTTCATTATTCTCTGGAAATGATTATTGCCATTGGCTTTCGAGTTAAGGGAATGCGAGGGACACAATTTAGAATATGGGCGAATAATAACTTAAAAGAGTATTTGCTAAAAGGCTTTGTCATGGATGATGAACGCTTGAAAAATGTTGATGGCCGCCCTGATTATTTTGATGAGTTTTTAGCGTGAAAACGTTGATAAGGTTTTGAGGTTTAATGATAAAGCGGTGCTGAATGGCATGGGAGATATCAGCAATGTTGTTATGAAGGAATTCGTCGCACAAACCTATCAAGATTTTGACCAAAGACGAAAAGTTTTTGAAGCTGAACAACCCGATTTGAGTGACTTGGAAGATATGAAAACGATTGAAAAAGCACTAAAGAATAGAAAGTAAAATACAGGACAGTAAAACTATGCCGAATTTTGTTGATGTCACCTACGCCCAAGCAGGTGATAGTTTAAGTATTAATCCACTGGGTATGCGCGACATGCAGGCGAAAGCCTTTGATGCTAAGAATGCACAATATCTATTATTAAAAGCACCGCCTGCATCGGGTAAATCACGGGCTTTAATGTTTTTGGCGTTGGATAAATTATTTAATCAAGGCGTTAAAAAAGTCGTTGTGGCTGTCCCTGAACGCTCAATTGGTGCATCTTTTGCCAGTACCGATTTGACCTCTCATGGCTTCTTTGCCGATTGGAACGTGGATAATAAATATAATTTGTGTACGGCAGGTGGCGATAAAAGCAAAGTCAGTTCTTTTGTGGCTTTTATGGAAGATACCAGTGCCACTATTTTAGTCTGTACTCATGCAACTTTGCGCTTTGCCTTTGATGCGGTCAATGAAGGCAGTTTTAATAACTGCTTAATTTCGATTGATGAATTTCACCATGTATCAGCCGACTCAGAAAACCGTTTGGGTGAAGTATTGCGCTCTATTATGTCACATACCACAGCGCATATTATCGCCATGACAGGCTCTTATTTTAGGGGGGACAGTGTTCCCGTGTTATTGCCTGAAGAAGAGGCTAGATTCACCAAAGTTATCTATAACTATTATCAACAGTTGAATGGTTATAAGTATTTAAAAACATTGGGTATTGGCTATAAATTTTATCAAAGAAGTTATTTAACAGCGATAGATGAAGCCTTAGACACCGATAAGAAAACCATTTTGCATATTCCCAATGTTAATGCAGGAGAATCAACCAAAGATAAATATAAAGAAGTTGATGTGATTCTGGAGATCATTGGTAATGTCGAGTTTCAAGATGAAGAAACGGGTATTCTTCATGTTAAACGAAAAGGTGATGGAAAAATATTGAAAGTTGCTGATTTAGTCAATGACACCCCCAAAGACAGAGATAAAATATCGGCTTATTTACGTAATATGAATGATGTTGATGATTTAGATTTGATCATTGCATTAGGCATGGCAAAAGAAGGCTTTGATTGGCCTTATTGCGAACATGCTTTGACCGTGGGTTATCGAGGTTCTTTGACTGAGATTATTCAGATTATTGGACGTGCAACCCGTGACAGTTCTAATAAAACACATTCTCAGTTTACTAACTTAATTGCCCAACCTAATGCTGAAGATGATGCCATCAAGTTATCGGTTAATAATATGTTAAAAGCGATCAGTGCATCCCTTTTGATGGAACAGGTTTTAGCGCCTAATTTTATTTTTAAAACACGGAAATTTCCTGATGAAGAGAATGAAGCAGGTACAATTAAAATTGGCGGTTTTAAAGAACCAAAGACTGAGCGTGTAAAACAGATTGTTGAAAATGACCTGAATGATTTAAAAGCCAGAATTTTGCAGGATGAACAATTACTGAAAGCCTTGCCCAGTGATATAATTGATCCAGAAGTCATTAATAAGGTACTAATTCCTAAAATTATTCAAACGGCTTATCCTGACTTAGATGAAGAAGAACTTGAAACTGTTAGGCAACATATTGTGGTTGATTCCGTCATTAAAAATGGTGAAGTCAAAGAAGTTGGGGATAAAAAGTTTATTAGAATGGCGGGTAAATTTGTGAATATTGATGATTTACATATTAACCTAATTGACAGAGTGAACCCGTTTCAAAAAGCCTTTGAAGTGTTGTCTAAAAATGTGACTGCAAACTTGCTCAAAACCATTCAGGATACAATTGATGCAGGGCGTATTGAAATGACCGATGAAGAAGCGGTTATACTTTATCGTGATAAAATACCTGAGTTTATGAAAAATTTTGGGCGTGAACCTAACATTAATTCGAGTGACCCACAAGAAAAGCGCATGGCTGAATCTATTGTTTATCTAAGAAATAAACGACGTGGAAAAAATAGGCTTAGGTAGTTATTTGATGATTAATTTTGAAAAAGAATTAAAAGATATTCTTGAAAATGATCCTTTGGATATTCTAAAGGAAAGCCATAAAGTATCGTCTGTTATTAGCCCTGATAATCGTCTTAAATCTTCATTTGATGAAATTAATCAGTTCATTGATGATACAGGGTATGAGCCTAAAAAAAGTCGTGATATCAACGAAAGAAGGCTTTTTAGTCGATTAGAAAGCCTAAGAGAAAATCCCGAAAAAGTTGCTATGTTGTTGGAATGGGATAAACACAATCTATTGGAGGGTGTTGAAATACCTGAGCCATTAATAATTGATACCGTTGATGATGTGCTTAATGCTGACCCATTGGGCTTGCTCAGTGTGGGAGGTGATGGCGATGAAGATACCAATATATTTGATTTAACAAATCTACCGTCACAATCCAGAACCTTAACTGACTTTGTGGCTAAACGTAAGCCTTGCCATGATTTTGAAAACTATCAAGATCAGTTAGTTCAAGTTCAGCAAGAGCTTAAAGATAACAAAAGAAAACTCTTTCCGTTTACTGATAAAGGGCAAGTGCTGGTTGAGGGGAACTATTATATTCTAGGCGGTATTCTATTGTATTTGGAGAGTATAGATATTAGCTCACCTGAAAAAACCATTGGTGGTAAACGGTTTAGAAAGGATGGAAGGACACGCTGTATTTTTGAAAATGGCACAGAATCAGACATGCTTTATCGCTCACTGGCTAAGGCACTTTATCAGGGGGGTAAAATTGTTATTCAATCAGAAGATCAAATTGATAAAGAGTTTCAAGAAAACCTAGGTATCATCAAAGAAGATGATGAACTGGCAGGTTATATTTATATTCTTCAATCATTAAGTGAAAATGCAGAAATTCAAAATCTTCAAGACTTGTACAAGGTCGGGTTTTCTACAACCACCGTTAAAAAACGAATAGCCAATGCTGAAAATGAACCAACTTACTTAATGTCAGCTGTAAAAGTTGTTGCTGAATATGAAGCCTACAATATGAATACTCAAAAGTTTGAAAATTTGATTCATACGTTTTTTTATGATGCCTGCTTAGATTTAAAAGTAGCTGATGGTAAAGGTAAAATGCATCAACCCCGTGAATGGTTTATCGTTCCTATTGATGTGATTAACCGAGCAATTGAATTAATAGTAACTCAGCAAATTCAGCATTATCGGTATGATATGCAATTGAGAAGGATTGTGTCTGTTTAGGTTGGATTTGCTAATGACACTTAATTGTTGGTTTAAATTTAGCCAAACCTAGCGATCACTATACAAGTGTCAATGACCAATAATTTAAGTATCGGAAAAACAAAGTTTTTCAAAACAAATTAATAGACGCATAAAGTAATATAATACACTGATTTCCCTGATTATTGTTGATGAAAAATGCTACTTTTTAACTTAGCATTCATTCAATTGATCTATATTTAACTCAATTCAGAAAACCAGATGAATTTCTCCTTATAAGCATTTGTTATTAAAGTAGGCATCATCATGAAGCGGTTATAAGGTGGAGGGGGTAGGCTTTTATATTTTAAAATGGTCACTAAAGGTCAGGCTTCTATACTTGGCTATGACGTAACATGGATAGAAAACCAAGAATACATTTTAAAGGTGGCATGACCACTCCAAATTTGTCAAGATCGATTGTTCCAGCTTAAAACGTCCATTCCAATTTTACTGAAATCCTGTTTTTATCTTCAAAATTTTTCAATACACTGGTCGAGCTGCGAATATCAAAAGTGGCTAAATTAATATGGGCTTTCAATTGATCATTAATATCATAGCTGGTTTGGAGTCGGTGAATGGCGTTTTGGTCTTGAATTTGGTAAATATAAACATATTGTGTTTTGAGTGTTTCATTGAGAAAATTTTTGCTGAAAATAGTGTAAAAATTACTTTCATGTTGACGGTTGATGAGTTTAGCCGACCAATCCTGAATCCATTGGTCAGATAATTCAAATGAGAGATAAAAGTCATTATTGGCATCGTATTCAATACCGAGCATCCATTCAATGGTGTTTTTTCTTAAGAGTCCTTGGTTGACTAATAATTCTTTGCTTTGAAAAGTTTTGTTCCACTTTTTTGCCAGTTCTATTTTGAACAGTGTTTGTTCATCAGTCCAGTTCATGGCAAAACCCAGCATTTGGTAACGAGTGAAAATGGGTTGTAATGTGATCTGCTGGTTTTGTATTGTCTGAGAGGCAAGCACAGGGTTGTTGTTGGTAACTTCTGCCAGCATGAAAGAAACATCATGTCCCGAGAAAGTTTTTTTCCAGCGAAGACCCACTTCCATGTCAGATAAAGAGGTTTTTGGTGTTTGTTCCTTTGTTAAATTAATCAGTGGATTATTTTGTAATGGGTTAAATAGCGCATATTCATGACCAGGTAAGGCAAATTGATTGGTTTTTCTGTCTGGATTTAATAATAATGTCCAGTGGTGGTTGTGACTGAAATAGTCGATTGTGAGCATGATTTGCCCAATTCGAGTGTCTTCAATGGGCTGAAAAATAAATTCAGTGAGGTTTCGTGGGCTAATGATGTCGGTGACAATAGCTCCATCAGCTTCACCCCAAACTAGAATTTGTTTGCCTATTTTTACACTGATCTTTTGATGGGTTGATTGAAAATACATTTCCCGTATTTTTTTTTGAAAACGGTAATTTTGTGTGGTGGCTACAGGGTATTGGTGGTGATCGTAAGCAAAGTCATAAGCCATTTTGGCATCAAATCTAAAGAAAATTTGTTGTGTGATTAAGTGTTCCCATTCTAGTCGTAAGGATGAACGATTGACAGGCAGTTTGTTGGTGTTGTCTGGGTGATAACCTATTTCATGGGCAAAAGTAAATCGTAGTAGACGGCTATTGTTTTGAAATGTAGTCTTTTCAGTTTGTTCTGTTTCGATTTCAAATGATTCGTCAAAGGCATCTTCAAAAGAGTCTTCATTGATGAGTTCATCGGCATCAAGTGAGGCGTGACCAATGGGGGTTACAAAAAAAATAAATAATGTGAAAATTAAAGCTGGGTTGAATCGCGCGTTTGTTCGAACGAAACTTATTCCCCTGTGGGATAAGACTTTTTTAGTGCGCAAAGAAATCATTTATTGGGTTTTCTGGCGTAGTTTAATTAGGCTTGTTTCACGAAATGATTTGTCGGTGAGTGTGCGAGTGGTTAGGATATTGTCCTGAATGGGCAGGTTGATGATGGTAGAGTTGATGCTCATGAGTGTCATTCGTTTGTTTTGGAGATTATTGACCAGCATTTTGGAAATTAACCAGATATTTTGTTGTTTGCGAATTTTATAATTGGTAATGCGTTTTATTTTGTTACCACCTCGATCAAATAATATGATTTTCAACGCAATCATGCGTTCTTTGTCAATCCAGTTGAGTGATTTACTGTAATTACTTTTTTTGGCCCGTTGTTTTTTTGGGGTGGTTTCTATGACCCAACAAGGTCGTTTTTGATAAACTTCTTCAGCCATTATTTTGTAAGTATAATCATTTATATGGCGTGACTCTATATCTTCATAACTGATTTCTGTACCAAAAAAACTGCCTTTTTTAGGCTCATTTGAAGATCCAGAAATAATTCGTTTGATTTTTCCCAGTGCGGAAAGATACATCCATTGGTCACTTTCTTTGCCTTGTTGTTCATAGTCATATTGCAAAAAAGCAATGCCTTTTTCATTGGCGGGTTTTAATAAAATAGACAATGTTTTGTGGTCTTTTTCTGCGGGGCCAAAATCTTTCCGAATACTTTCTAGTTGTTTGATTCTTGGTTTGTTGTTGCATCGTGTTTTTTTGTTTTTAATGACATAGTTGCAAGTCAGTAATTTAATGGTAGACATGGCTGTTGTGCCGTCATCTCTATCGGAAACTTGTTGCATGATTTGTTTGGCAGTGAGTGGCTCAGCTGATGCCTGCATGGTTAAGCTTAATAAAAAAAGAATGCTAATGGTGGAAAGTTGTTTCATGGTAAAGCCTGTTAGGTGAATTTCGCTTTAAATAAAATAATCAGTGATGGTAAGAGTAGTAGATCGGTCAATAATGCAGTCATGATGGCAATGGCACTTAAAAAACCAAAATGGCTTAAACCCTGATGGGCAGAAAAAATAAAGGTTAGAAATCCTAGCGACAGAATGAGCGAGGTAAAAGTAATGGCCTGGCCAGCTTCTCGAAATGCAGTAACGATGGATTCTTGAATGGATTGAGTACGTTGAAATGCCAGTCGATAGTGTGTTAAAAAGTGAACCGTATCATCAACCACAATGCCGATGATGATGGGGGCGATGAGTAAGGTATCCATATCCAGCGGTATTTTCATGTAGCCCATGACTCCAAAGATCATGATGATGGGGAAAATGTTTGGAAATAAGGCAATTAAGCCGACTTTAACAGATGAAAAAACCAGTAATAAAAGAACAGAAATAACGCCTAAAGCGATAGCAAAGCTTTTGATTTGAGACCAGCTGATATACTCGACCATCAGTGTTAATAAGGGTAATTGACCTGTTAAACTGACATTCAAATTGGGATATGATGATTTCAATGGAGACATGATGCGGTCAATGTCTCGTTGAATGTTCTGTTGAATTTTTAAACCTTGTTTCGATCCGAAGTTTCTGGTGTTGAGTTGAATTCTGGCGTAGCGATAATCGTCGGTGACCAATTGGCGTCGGTCATTGCTATTGGCATTGTTGAAAAGAAACAATGTTTGTTGCAAAACTCGGGGGTTGTTCGGAATAATGAAATAATCTGGTTTGCCTTCATTCAGTGTTCTATAGGCATCTTTGGTGACATTGACCAGAGACATGCTGTCTACCACAAATTTGCCATAGCTTGATTCTAAATGATCTTGTAAATCAGCCATGGCTTGTAAAATATTGGGTTGATTAATACCATCAGTTTTGCCACTGTCAACCAATATTTCAATGGTGCCAATACCTGCCATGACTCGATCAACTAGGTCAAAGTCCTGCCGTATGGGTTCGTCTTTTTTGATGATGGTAATCAGATTGCTGTCAACATAAACGTGTCTTGCACCAAATAGTAAAATAATAGAAAGTCCAATGAATAGCGACAGAATTATTTTGGGGTACTGATAGCTGAAATGTTCATTTTTTTGTAAGATTGTTTGAATTAAATGGGGTGACCGATTTTTTGTCGTGGCTTCAGGACTCCAAATGTTCAGCATCAACGGCAACATGCCGACAGAAATTATAAAGGTGAAAAATACGCCGATGGATGCAAAAATACCTAGGTTTTGTACTGGTTCAATTGGAACTAAAATCAAAGCCATTAGACCAATAGCGGTGGTAATGCTGGTTAAAAAACAGGCGAGGGCAGAAGTTCGGTAAACGGAGAGTATTGCTTGGGTATGAGATTCTCCTTGGTTTTTAAAATATAAATAGCCCGAAAGAATATGTACCGAGTCTGATACACCAACAGCCAGAGTGAGCAATACAATAATTTGTACCATGGCGCTCATGGTGACACCTGTTAACGAGATGAGTCCCATGGTCCAGATCAATGAGGTAACAATGATGGTGATTGACCAGACAACCGCACAAAATGACTTGAACAAAATCCATAAAACAATGGATATGATGATGATCGTTGCAGTGGATATAATGGCCATTTCATCAATGATGACATTACCAAAAAATGACATAATGACGGGGCGACCCGTTGGGTGAAAGCTCAAATTTTTTAAATGCTCAGGTTGATGGGTGATTGCTTTGATGGCATTTAAGAAAGGAGTGTACTCTGTCATTTCTGTCTGTATGAATGTGTGTGGCGTTAATTTGTTATTGTCTAGGTTGGTTAATGTCTCATCAAATTCAAAGTCTTCTTCATCAAGGGAGTGTGTCTCTGTTGTATTATCATTGGCTTGAATGAGTTTCTGAGCATTGAAGTCGGTCTTAATGATAATTCCACCATATTGCATATCATCTGAAAAATACATCAGAGGGTAGTCAGGATGGTTGCGTGCTTGTTGTTTGATTATATGACGTTGAGAATCACTTAATGGAATTTTATTGCCAATAAAGTCTCTGGAAATCAATGTATCCGCCGTTGCTTCCATGTATTGCACATTCAATAGGGTTTTAACTTCGGTGATGTGATTTAAAACTGAATTTAGTTCAGGGTATTTTAGATTGTGATTGATCAGATCATTTTGGATTGTTTGAAGGGTTTTTAAGGATGGGTTGGAAAAAATATCACCATCCAATGCTTTGTAGATGATATAAACCACTTCATCGCTGCCAAAATAAGCTCGAAACTGGTCGTAAGCTTGTTTGGTTGGCTCCGTGTCAGCAAAAAATGACTCTAGCGACATGTCAATTTTAAGGTTGTCGAGTGAGGAGGCAAAAAAAGCAGTGATTAAAAAGTACAGAGCCCAGATGATGACTTTAAATTGGGTCGAATAATGGGGTATTTTTTTAAAAAAGTCATTGGGGTGAGTATTTTTTATGATGCTAGAAAAATTAGTTGAATTGTCGCGTGTCTGTTCATGGTGTTGATCATTCAATGTTTTTTCAGTTTTTTTAGACAAAATCGTATTACCCATATGATAAAAGCCTTGGCGAATCAGTGTTAGGAGGTTGCCTGAGAACACATCTTTCCGTCAGACATAGAGTTAAAACCTGACTCTCCAGCCATTTGTTCCTGCAATGGACTGGGTTTCCGACATTCATGTCGGTCAAAAATCTCATTTAGACCAGTAAACTGCACTTTTTTATCAAATTTTGCCTTGTTCTGGCGAAAACCTGCATTCTCGGACAACCTCCCAGGGATGCATAAAGTAGAATCAACTGATTTTTCTGGGATGATGGCTGGCATCAGATATCAATGGGTAATAAGGTGAGAATTGAATCAGATGATTGATAGCCTGAGCCAGTATCAATAAAAAATACATTGCCACGAACAATATAACAACCATCGTGCATCACCGTGTGGCCACAAAATACTCTGAAGGCTCCTGCAACGGGGTTGGTGACTTTTCCATAGGCTCTTTTACGGCTCCAAAGGGCATGTTCAAAAGCACTTTGGTTGTCTTGCTCTAATGCTTTGGTAAAAGCTTGCCATGATAGTTGGGCGGGAACGTCTGCATGTACAATGCCGATGATGCCCTTTTTACTCTCGATTTCAATGGCGATTGGCATTGATAAAAAAGCTTCATAGAGTTCATATTGTGTTTTTTCATCAATGGTTTTCCACCATTTGCCACCATTGGTTGATGTCCACAAGTTAAGGTCAAAATTGTTGTCTGCATAGGCATGTAGTAAAAAATCATCATGATTGCCACGACAGGAATGAAACCAGGGCTTGTTCAGCCATTTGATGGCATGAGAGGAGTATTTTCCACGATCAACCAAGTCCCCCACACAAAATAGTCGGTCAATCGATTGGTTAAAGCCAATGTTGTTCAGTTCCTGTTGTAATAGGTGGTATTCACCATGAATATCACCAACAACATAATCCTGGCCTAACTGATTAAGTTCAAACCGTTGGACAAACATATTATTTTGAAGAGGATTTTTTGGTGAAATAGAAATAGGCTGCGGCAATTAGAGCGCATAAAATTAACGTAACAATGACGTATTTCATGACAATAACGACCAATGCCAAAACAACCGCAGCTGCACTCAATATTTTTTGATCATCTTTAAACCACGAAAATGTACCCAGACCAATGCCGATGGCTGCACATGGCATAGCAATTAATTTGCCAAAAAAAGGTATCACCATGAAAACGGCAGATAATGCCGATGCAATGATTGCTATGGTGGGGAGTTTGATGTTTTTCATGGTATTTTGAAAAGCCAATTAAGTATTTATTTTAGGCGCTACGTTCAATGCTTGAATGAGCTGTTGTGGATTGGCGCTGGAAAATAATTGGTTATAATTTTGCTTCATCCATTGGCTCAATTTTAAATGATCAGTCCCCGTCATTTGAGCAAGAACGTCTAAATGTTCACCATAACCTCTGGCCGCTTCACTTCGAATGGCAATGTAACGGTCATTAACAAAACTATTGAGTGTGATGTCAGGTGTGACGGTGTCAACTGCCCCACTGGTTGTGGAGGTGACTTCAGTCACTGCGCAGGCGGTCAATTGTGTGGAAATGATTAAGAACAATAATGAGAGTATTTTTTTATGGGTTTGCATGATATATCCTGTTAAATTAAATTATTTTTCTGGGAGATTGTCCGTGAATATAAGTTCTTGGATAAGCCTTCTTTGGATAATTATAGTCTTTTGCTGAGGGCTTAAAAGATTATATTTCATGTTATTATAACGTGTCAAAAAAACAATGATTTTTAATCGTCACTGGCTGGTAGTTCTCTAATCTGAATGGCATCGACTTGGCTACCGTCAACCAATACATCAGAAATAACCACTACTTTTTTCCCTGGTTGCATTTGTTCCCGTTTTCTTAGAATGCTAAATGCATTTTGCAGTGTTTTTTCAGGATTGGTGCTAAAGGTGATTCGATAAGGGGAAATGCCTCTGTTCAATACCAATGTTCTTCGGGTTTGGCTGACATTGGTAAAAGCATAAATTGGGATTTGAAATGGTCGACAGTTGGTAACAAAGTCAGCCATGATGCCTCGTCGAGTAATGACAATAATTCCTTGTGCATTAATGGCTTCGGCTAACTTGACCGCAGATGTGGCAACGTGTTGTTTGTCTGTGTTGATATTTAAGTTTTGGTGAAATTGAAGGCCTTTGGTTAATTCTGCATTCTTTGCAATATTCACCATTTGTTGAATGCACTTGATTGGATATTTGCCAACAGTGGTTTCCCCAGATAACATGATGGCGTCTACTTCTTCGTAGATGGCGTTGGCGACATCAGTGACTTCGGCTCTTGTAGGGAGGGGATGTTTGATCATAGATTCTAATAAATGAGTGGCAACAATGACTCGTTTACCTTGTTCAGCACACATTCTTGAAATTTTACGTTGGACATTGGGTAATAAAGAAATGTCTATTTCAACCCCTAAATCACCACGGGCAATCATAATGCCATCTGATACGTCTATGATTTCCTGTAGATTGGATACACCTTCCTGATCTTCTATCTTGGCAATGACTTTTATTTTGCCATTTTTCTTACCCATGAGCTCTCTGAGTTGTAGAATATCTTCCGCGCATCTGACGAATGATAAGGCAATAAAATCAACATTTTGTTTTAGGCCAAATAAAATGTCTTCTTTATCTTTTGGAGTGATGCCTGGTAAATTGACTCTGATTCCAGGTAAATTAACATGAGATTTACTTTTTAAAACACCACCATCAATGACCTTGCAATGCATCATTCGGTCATTTTTTTCCAGAACTTTTAGGTTAATCAGTCCATTGTCAATGGTGATTTTATCTCCAATATTCATATCGTGAATTAAATCTTCGTAATCTATGTGGAATGATGTGTGCTCAACATCGACATCATGCTTGACGCTAACCCAAATTTTTTCACCTGTTTTTAAGTCTAAATTATTGGCTAAATCTCCTGTGCGTATCTCTGGACCTTTAGTATCTAATAATAGAGCAATGGGGAATTTTAATTTTTTGTTGAGAGATTTAACTTGTTTGATGATTTTTTCATGCCATTCATGAGTGCCATGTGACATGTTGAGACGGACGATGTTCATTCCACTTTTATGCATTTCATTCAGCATTTCGTAAGATTCAGTGGCCGGTCCAATGGTACAAATAATTTTGGTGTTTATCATAAGTGTAGGTGATTAAAAGTGAAATTGACTATCATGAAGATGAAAAACACTATAATCCTTAAGTTAGATAAAGACAATAAGTTTATTCTAATATTCAGTGTGGAAAAATGTAAAGGGGCTGTTGTTTATTTCTGAAGTTCTTCTGAGTTTGTCACTTATGTTTTTTATAAGGTGAGTGAACCAATAATTCAGAGAAAGGGTTTCTTTTTAGGATGGCTAAGTTTTTGAATTCAACATTCAAATATGCCTGGTTGAGTGATTGCATGGCCTGAGCAGATATTTTTCGTGGCGTATTACATTGATTGATTGGGCTGAAAGTGTCTCTGTGGCAAAGAGAGAATTTTAAAGAATAGGTTCCGTTGGGGGAGATTTTTTCCAGCCAATGATTTAAGGTAATGGGTTGGTTGGATTTCACTGTTGGATCAATGACATAAATTTCGTCATTGATAGCGACAACTACTGCCACGTTATACCACCAGTGAACGATTCCATCTGTACTGTTCATGGTGTGAGCAGATAAATCACCAAAAACAAATAATTTCTTAACTTCAGGGTATTTGAAGTGATTTAGGCTTTGTTGAATATTTTCAGCCCGTACTGAATTACCATCATGTGGATATAGCCAGGAAGCTGTTCTGTAGATGGTTTTTCCATTAAATTGCCATGGAATAGTGTGGTGGTCTCTGGCTTTGATGAATGCTCTGCTTAGCTTTTTTTTGTTTTTCCAGTTTGATAGAGAAGCGAAATCAATGGTGCTTAATTTTTTTGCTACATCCAGTGCTGTTTTGTTGACATGATTCTGTGAAAAAGATTGTATTTTAATTTGTCGATAACCTGCCTTTATATAGTGCTCGCCATTCAATCGTGCGGCAGATGGGATGTGATTTTTTTTATTGATATGAATAAGTGTGTGGTAGGTGTCTGTGTCTGTAAGGTTTAAATATTTTTCATTAAATTGACGAAGTTGATTATTATCTGCTAAGCAGTTGTTAAAATTGAGTAAAATAGTCAATGAAATAATTAACGACGTTTTAAATTGTCCCATACAGGTCACCGATATAAAAATATGTTTCTCATGGCAAAAAATATTTTATCACTAACTTTTACTATAGTACATCAACATATTATTCGCTGAAAAAAATGATGGGCTGTTGTTTTTGGGTGATCAATGGTCGGTAGAGTAAGTTTGGAAAAATAATTTTTGGGATTGTTGTTAGTTGCTTATTGTGGTATAAAACGCACGTTAAATCTATATCAATGAGATGTTCACGAATTCGGGTTTTATCAATTTTCATAGCAATCTGATGAAAATATATCTTCTTGTGCCTATCTCTTGCTTACATTTAACTTAAAAAATAAAATTCACACATATATCGACACATAAATCAGGGTGCTGAAAAGTTTTTAGTTGTTTTATGGGATATATGGAGGCTTAACCCAATTACGGAGAATATCAATGCCTACTGTAACAATGCGAGAAATGCTCGAAGCTGGAGTTCATTTTGGACACCAGACAAAATATTGGAATCCAAAAATGTCCCCTTATATTTTTGGACAACGCAATAGAATTCACATCATTAACCTAGAAAAAACATTGCCTATGTACCATGATGCAATGAATTTTGTTGGTTCATTAATTGCCAAAAAAGGCAATATTTTATTTGTTGGCACTAAACGAGCTGCCCACAAAATAGTTAAAGAAGAGGCTGAAAGATGTGGTATGCCTTATGTAAACCATCGTTGGTTAGGTGGAACATTGACTAATTTCAGAACCATTAAAAAATCAGTAAAAAGATTAAAAGATCTTGAAGCAATGTTTGCTGATGGATCCATTGAGAAGTTTAATAAAAAAGAAGCTCTTGGTTGTAAAAGAGAAATGGATAAGCTGGAAAGAAGTTTTGGTGGCATTAAAGATATGACAAATATTCCAGATGCTTTATTTGTTATTGATGTTGGCCATGAAAATATTGCCATTAAAGAAGCCAATAAAATTGGTATTCCTGTTATTGGCGTCGTTGATACCAATGACCAACCTAATGGCGTAGATTACATTGTTCCTGGTAATGACGATTCAATGAAAGCGGTACAATTGTACGTTAAAGGTGTTGCGGATGCCGTTCTTGATGGTAAAACAAGTTCATTGCAAATGACCGATGTGAGTGAATTTGTAGAGTTGGATGAAAAGGGCAATCCAATGGCTGGCAACAAAAAATCCGCCGAAGAAACTGCGCCAGCAACAGCGGCATAGTTTGTAACATAATGTTTTTTCATGGAATGAGAAAATTCATTTCATGAGTCGAATTAATGATTTTAGGAGCGGTAATTAAATTTCCGTTCCCTAGAGGGCTATCCGAAAATTTAGCATTTCGCCAAATTAAGACATAAAATTGTCGGAAAAGTGCAGTTTACCAGTGTAAATGAGTATTTTGAGACCATTTTCCACGACGATTCTTGAGGGTTAAATGTAGTGTTGGAGGAACGATGAGTTCTTGGACAGCTTCCTAGATTCAAATTTAGATTTTTAAGGTGATAAAGAATATGGCAATAACAGCAGCATTAGTCAAAGAACTTAGAGAAAGAACTGGCTGTGGGATGATGGAATGTAAAAATGCATTGGTAGAAACCAGTGGTGATATTGATGCGGCGATTGAAGCAATGCGAAAAAAAGGACAGGCAAAAGCAGATAAAAAAGCCAGTCGAATTGCAGCTGAAGGCACTATTGTTGTGAAAATATCAGACGATAATAAAACAGGTGTTATTCTTGAAATTAATTGTGAAACTGATTTCGTGGCTAAAGATGACAACTTTAAATCATTTGCCAATTCAGTGGCTGACTGTATTTTAGCTAATACACCTGCTGATGTAGATGCATTGTCAGCTTTAAGTTTGAGTGACGGTCGGGCGATTGAAAGTGCAAAGACAGAATTAATTACAAAAATTGGTGAAAAAGTCAGTATTCGTCGATTTGAAATTGTTCAATCAAAAGAAGGAACAATCTCCAGTTACTTGCATGGTGTGAAAATTGGTGTGCTTGTAGATTCTGCAAGTGAAAATGATGGTTTGGGTCGGGATTTGTCAATGCACATTGCTGCCAGTAAGCCAATCTGTATCAATGCCTCTGATGTGCCTGCCGATGTGTTGGCAAAAGAAAGAGATATTGCAACGGCACAAGCCAAAGACAGTGGTAAACCAGAAAATATCATTGAAAAAATGGTTGAAGGTAAGGTTAGAAAATTTGTTGCTGGCATCACATTATTGGGACAAGCATTTGTAAAAGAACCTGATTTGACAATTGAAAAATTGTTGAAAAAAGAAAGTGCAACCATTGATAGCTTTATTCGTTATGAAGTGGGTGATGGTATTGAGAAAAAACAGGAAAACTTTGCAGAAGAAGTAATGGCTCAAGTGAAAGGCTAAATTAATTAAGGTAATTAAATGTCAGGATTAAAGTATAAGCGAATAGTCATCAAATTAAGCGGTGAAGCATTAATGGGTAGTGGTGATTATGGTATTGATCCTGTCATTATTACTCGACTTGCAAAAGATGTGTGTGATTTAGTTAATGCTGGCGTACAAGTTGGCTTGGTGATTGGTGCAGGTAATATTTTTCGTGGTGCTGGTTTGGCTGAGGGAGGTATTGATCGAGTTACGGGTGATCAAATGGGCATGCTGGCTACTGTGCTTAATGCATTGGCAATGCAGGATGCAATTGAGCGTTTGGGAATAAACGTTCGCGTCATGTCAGCGATAAAAATTAATCAGGTTTGTGAAGATTATATTCGCAGAAGAGCTGTACGGCATTTAGAAAAAGGTCGAGTGGTTATTTTTGCTGCGGGAACAGGAAATCCTTTTTTTACCACAGATTCAGCCGCCAGCTTAAGGGCCATAGAAATTGGTGCTGAATTGTTGATAAAAGCCACCAAAGTTAATGGTATTTATACTGCTGACCCAGTGACTGATAAAAAAGCTAAGTTTTGTCCAGTCTTAACGTATAATGAAGTATTGGATAATCGTTTGAAAGTAATGGATGCTACCGCAATTGTTTTGTGTCGGGATCATAAAATGCCTTTAAGAGTGCTGAATATGAATGAAGATGGCGCCTTGTCTAAGGTTGTTAATGGTGAAGAAATAGGTTCTCTAGTGGTTGAAAGTTTGGAGGAAAGTAAATGATTGAAGAAATAAAGCAAGATGTCAGTGAGCGTATGAGTAAAACCATTGAGGTACTCAAACTAGATTTTACTAAAATCAGAACTGGACGAGCAAACACAAGTTTACTAGATCATGTTATGGTTCCTTATTACGGTTCTGATACACCATTAAAACAGGTTGCTAATGTAACCGTTGAAGATTCAAGAACTTTGGCTGTCAATCCTTGGGAAAGAAACATGATTCAAGCGATTGAAAAAGCTATTATGTCTGCAAATTTAGGTCTTAATCCTACCACTGCAGGTACAGTCATTAGAATACCCTTGCCTCCATTGACAGAAGAACGAAGAAAAGACTTAATTAAAGTTGTCAGAAAAGAAGGTGAAGGTGCTAAAGTGGCTATTCGAAACATCCGTCGAGATGCCAATGCTGATTTTAAAAGTATGGTCAAAGAGAAAATGGCATCAGAAGATGAAGAAAGAAAGGCATTGGACAGCGTGCAAAAAACAACGGATGAATTTGTTGCCAAAGTAGATGAGTTATTAAAAGAAAAAGAAAAAGAGTTGATGGAAATATAATCGCTCAATTTTAAAGTTCATGGGTTGAGTGCATATAAGTTCAAAAATCTATTAGATCCTGCCATATTGATAATTAATTAAAAGTATTAGCTTTAATGCGGTTGTATTGCAATATTGTCGATACTTGAAATTATTATAAAATAAGTTGTCATTACCTGTTAGTTACTCTCATTTGTCAATAATTTTGTATTTGTTAAAAATAACAGAGCATCGATAATGTTGATAAATCAAGTTATCCAAAAGATATTGCTGGTGGATCATTTGATATAATCAAATCTCACTTAGGCAACTCGCAATAAATAAATTACCCATCTTACTGGCCTTTTTGTCTGTCTTCTTTACCATAAAAATAGTAAGTAGAATGAGTAAATGAGCATTTTGAGACCATTTTTACACAGCATCGGCGGAAAGTGAGTTCTCGGACAACCTCCTAGCTACCGTGGCGAATGTTACCTCATTATTATCCAAAATGTAGAGGCCAGAGTCGTTTGTCTTATGGCTCTGGCTTTACTCTATTGATTCTAATAAAAAACTTTATTTTTTCGATACTTAAATATATGGCTAGCAATGAGTGCCGTGGTGAAAATAAAAAATTTAGGCTTAGCTGATTACACTTCTGTCTGGAAATCAATGAAAGCATTTACCCGTCAAAGAATGTCAGGTGATAATGATGAATTGTGGGTGGTTCAACATCCAGCCGTTTACACGCTCGGTTTAAGTGGTAAAAAAGAGCATTTGTTAAAAAAAACTGCCATTCCTGTGGTTGAAACGGATAGAGGTGGGCAAGTGACCTACCATGGACCAGGGCAACTGATTATATATACCCTGATTGATTTGAAAAGACTAAATATGGGAATTAGGTCGTTTGTTGAGTTGATTGAAAACTCAGTTATTCAATTATTAAAAAACCATGGTGTGGTGGCTGTCTCGAAAAGAGATGCACCAGGTGTTTATGTGCAAGGTAATAAAATAGCCTCTCTCGGTTTAAAAGTTAGAAAAGGTTGTTGTTATCATGGGTTGAGTTTAAATGTGGCAATGGACTTGTCCCCATTTGATGATATTAACGTGTGTGGTTATTCTGCTTTGAAGGTGACTCAGATGTCTTTATTGGGGGTTGATGATTCAATGGATAAAATAACATCAGATCTATTGTTGATATTATGTCATGCGATGGGATCTGGGTTAGAATAAGGTAAGGGGATGCGCAATAAATAAACATCCAACTAGCTTGTTTTTTTGTCCACCTTTTTTGCGCCCCCCTTTTTATTATTTTAAGAGTGTAAAATGTCAAATCAAACAAAAAAACAAACAGGTTTTGCTAAAACCTCTAAAATTCCTGTGAAAATTGTTCGGAGTGAAACATTATTAAGAAAACCATCATGGATAAGGGCGAAAGCACCGACGGGAAAAGGTGTTTCAGAAATTCGTAAAATTCTTAAAAATAATCATTTAAACACCGTTTGTGAAGAGGCGTCCTGTCCAAACTTGGGTGAATGTTTTAGTCATGGAACGGCAACTTTTATGATTATGGGGGATATTTGTACCCGTCGTTGCCCTTTTTGTGATGTGGCACATGGGCGGCCCGATGAGTTAGATGTTAATGAACCAGAGTATTTGGCATCAAGTATTGCTCAAATGAAATTGCGTTATGTGGTGATTACGTCTGTCGATAGAGATGATTTGAAGGATGGTGGAGCGAGTCATTTTAATGCGTGTATTAAAGCCGTGAGACAACAGAATCCAGAGACTAAAATTGAGATATTGGTACCTGATTTTCGGGGTAGAATGCAAATTGCATTAGGTTTATTAAGTCAACAACCACCTGATGTTTTTAATCATAATTTGGAAACAGTGCCCAGACTCTATAAAGCGGCGCGACCTGGAGCTGATTATCAGTGGTCATTAAATTTGATTAAACAGTTTAAAGAAAAAAACTCCGAGGTATTAACTAAGTCTGGTATTATGTTGGGTTTGGGTGAGGAAATGGATGAGGTTGAACAAGTCATGCAGGATTTATTCGACTCAAATTGTGAAATGCTAACCATTGGTCAATATTTACAGCCAACCATTCATCATTTGCCCGTAAAAAAATATGTTCATCCTGATGAGTTTCTTCAGTTGAAAGAAATGGCAGAAAAAATAGGCTTTAAAAATGTTGCCAGTGGCCCGATGGTTAGGTCTTCTTATCATGCAGATTTGCAGGCCAAAGTTTTGGTTTAATTCAGCCTCCTGATAGATGTGAGGGGAGGAGAAATAAATGTCCAAATTGCGCAGGATTTTTGTTCGCCTTTGAGGCGCAAAAATAGGCGTATAGTCGAACTATACAACTATTTTTGCAACAAAAAAGGTGGACAAAAAAACAAGCAAGTTGGATGTTTATTTATTGCACATCCCCTGAGCACAGATTATGTTCATGTATATCAGTTTCATCCATGGTTTATGCAATATAATTAGGTTCTAATTCCACAACCAAGCAGCTCCCCTAACACCGCTCGAATCACCATGTTTTGCTTTGGCTAAATGAGTGGCAACGTGGTCTGAAAAAACATAATTCCCCCAGATATTAGGAATATTCCTATAAAGTCGATTAAGGTTTGACAAGCCACCGCCTAAGACAATGATGTCGGGGTCAATGATATTGATGACATGCGCCAATGATTTTGCTAGGCGTTTTTCATATCTTTGCATTGTTTGTTCTGCTTGTTGGTCGCCTTGTAGTGCAAGATTTTCAACTTGTTGAGCAGTTAATAAATTGTTGGTTGTCAAAAGATGGTCTTTACTTAGTCCTGGCCCCGAAAGAAAGGTTTCAATACAACCATTTTTACCGCAGTAACAGGTGTTTCCAGGTAGTTCTTCGGGTGTTGGCCAAGGCAGAGAGTTGTGTCCCCATTCGCCTGCAATGGCGTTAGGACCAGCAAGTAATTGTTTGTTGATCACAATACCTGCACCAGTGCCTGTGCCAATGATAACTCCAAAAACACTGTTGTAATCTTTTGCGTTGCCATCAATGGCTTCTGATAGTGCAAAACAATCAGCATCATTGCACATTTTTATTTGTCTGTTTAATTTGTTTTGCAGGTCGTCTTTGATGTTTTGATTGTTCAGGCAGGTGGAATTTGAGTTGCGTAGTCGGTGGTCAAAAGGGGATATTGCGCCAGGTGTGGCAATGCCGACGGTTGCGTTTGTTTGTAGCTGATTTTCTGCTTTAAAGACTAATTGATAAATACTATTTAATGTCTCTTGATATTGACCTTGTGGCGTGGCTGTGCGCTCTCTAAATAAAATTTCATTATGTTGATTTAACGCAATAATTTCTATCTTAGTACCGCCAAGATCAATACCAATTTTTACCATGGTTATTTTTCAGCCAGAGTTTCCGTTTCAGTCATTTCCTCTGTTGTTGGGTTGGTGTTTTCTTGTTGTTCAGTTGTTGGTGTTTTAGTTGTTCCTGATGGATTGGTAAAGTTATCATTGAGTGTTTGTACAAAACCATCAATATTGCCCAAAACAGCCTGAATTTTCTTTTTAGATCCTCTTCCCCAGCCAGCAGGTGTTGAGGCAAAAATGCTTCTCCATGGCTTGGTATTTTTTAGGAATGCCGCAGACAGGTTGCCTCTGAAAAATGAATTGATGGTCATTGTTTTCAACTTTTTAGCCACCATGTTAGCGGTTAGGTTTCTGACAAAAAAGTGACTGGAGATCATCAAGACTGTAAAAAATCCTGCGGTAAAATAGTATTTAATAGGACTTGCCATAAAATCAGCTAACCAAGGCGGGTTAAAAGAAAAGCCTGTCCAATAGTCTAATTTAATGGTAATGGACAAGAATAAAATTAAAAATAATCCATAAAGAATAGAGTCGCCAATGAGTACCAGTTTTTTCCATTTTTGTTGATTTTCATTGATGATTGGGACAATTCTTTCCTCAATATCTCTGGCTGTTTTATCCAGCGCACTGATGATGCGGTAACATCTCTCAACACCGACTAAACGCATGCGTTCTTTAATATCAAACATGTCATTGTCACGTTTGGTTTCAAATCTTTTTCGGACATTTTCATCATCAATTGGGTTGCAAACATCGGGATTGTAGATGGTGAAAAATCGACCTGCTGTTAAGCCTTGTTCAGCTAATGCTCGTTGCCATGCACCCACTATATCTTCAGGATTATCTTCTTTAGCAGCGGTGTCTAATTGGTTGAGAATGTACATGAATTTACTGGCATCAGGTCGGTGTATTGTTTCTCCAACCAAATGTTTAAGCGTATCTTGCATTGCGCCTGGTTCTGGATGTCTGGCATCAAAAAAGACCAGAACAAGGTCGGATAAATCGACGATGTGATCGGTGATTCTCAGTGTGGCAGTACGTTGCGCATCAGCATCAAATCCTGGTGAGTCAATTAAAATTTTGCCTCTAAGTTGTTCGCTCGGACAGGTTTTTAATTGCAGATAAGTATCGATCCGTTGTCCTTCTCCTTCCGAGACTCGTTCGATTTCTGTACTGATTTGGTAAAATGGAAATCGAGGGTCTGCATCTAAAGCAACGCCAGGTAAAGTGTGTTCCTCTTTGCTATAAGACAAAACAGTAAATTTTTCATCAACTGCCTGGTTGCCACTGCGCTGAATTTTGGCACCTAAATAATAATTAATAAACGATGATTTTCCCGCTGAAAAAGTACCCAAAATTGAGACCAGTGGCCACCATGGAATTTGTGTCGCAAATGATTCTTCTTTGTCAAGCAAGCCCATGCTGTAAGCAACTTTGTCTAAAGTTCTGAAGTTTTTAACAGATTCTAATAAGACGGGGTTCTCGCGATCTAAATGAGATTCAAGTTGTTGTATTCGTGAAGCAACAGATCTTCCAGAGTTGTACATTTAATGCTCCTGAGTAGGCGAGTTTTTATTGTTTCAATAGTCTATCAAATAATGGATAGGACAAGCAAAAAATTACTCATAAATTTTTTAATTGAATTAAATTCCAGCAAATATTAATAATTTAACCTAAAATATTTGAGTGACTATTTATGTTATTTTTAAAAGATTTTTCGAATATTAGAGAAACATTTTGAGTGCTTCAAAATAACAAATATTTTTCAGGTTATTCATGAGGTTATCTGTCCATGGTGCCTGATATGTTTTGTGTTGCTCTAAAGAGTTTTTTGAATTTGATCTAGCCTTATCAGTTAATCTGTACTATATCAAATCATGCAGTGCTAGATAAATCTGAAAATTGCAATAATCATAATTATACGACTTATTTTTTGAGGGAAAAATATGGCTGAATTATTTTCACAAAGTTGGATGAAGGATTATATGAAAATGTGGAATAGTGATGCTGATTTAACAAATGCTTTGGCAAAGTTAAATTTCACGTCAGTCATTGCTTATGGATTACAAAATGAAAAATCTCCTCGAGGGTTTATTAGAATAGAAAATGGTGAAGTTTCAGATGCGGATGTGTTTAGTGATCAGGAAGTTAATTGGGATCTTCGTGCATCGACTGAAAGCTGGGATAAATGGATGAAAAAACCACCTGGGATGATGGGCTTGGGAACAGCCTATGCCTCGGGTAAGTTGAAGTTTTATTTGGGTGATTATGGGTCAATGATAAAAAATCCTGCAATGGCAGGACCGTTTATTAAAACCTTTGCAGTGATGGGAAAAGTTTAAAGAAGTTTGGAAATATATCGTCAATATTTTTTGGCATTAGTAATAAAACAGTTTGTTTGATTAATTATTTTTAAGGGGGCGGCTAGATGAATAAAAAAATATTACCGCTGGCTTTATCTGGAATTTTAGGTGCAATGTGTATGCATTCAGCTATTAATGCCAGTGAACCAGTTTTGGGTGGTGGAATTGAAACAGTCGAAGAGCGTACAGTGGGTGCATCAGTATCGTTGAGTGGAACGGTTGTTCCGTACAAAGAAGTGACTTTGTCTGCACAGATGCCTGGTCGAGTTGTCACGATTTCTGGTAAAGAAGGGGATCACTTTAAGCAAGGTTCAACCTTGGTAGAATTAGATGATATTTCATTAAAAGCCAAATTACGTGCGGCAGAAGCGAGTCTTAGAAACTCAGAAGCTTCTATGAGAAATGCGGGTGTACAATACTCCAGGGAATTGATTTCTCCGCAAAGAAATAGCACTCAAGGTGGTATGGGTATGCCGACATTATTTGATAACATGATGACCAAGCCAATGGCTGGCATGATGGGGCATAATAAACCAGGTCTGGAGCGTGGCGCTAATTTAACCAATTTGCAAACCAATGTTGAGCAGGCAAGAGGCGCACGAGAGCAAGCATTATCTCAAATTGAAACCATTAATGCGATGATGCGAAATACCTTAAGTAAAGCACCGTTTGATGGTGTTATTGTGAAAAAATTTATAGAAGTGGGTGACACCAAGCAACCAGGTCAACCTTTGTTGAAATTTGCTGACATCAATAAATTACAAATTCGGGTGATGTTCCTGCTCGTTTAATGCGTGGTATTCGAGAGGGTGACGTGGTTTCTGCAAAACTGGATATCAATAATGTCATTATTGAAGCAAGGGTTGCACAAATATTCCCAATGGCTGATAAACAGCGTCATACAGTGACTGTTAAGTTTGATATTCCTAAGGCCAGCCCAGCGGCACCAGGAATGTATGCTGAAGTTAGTATTCCTGATGTCACTACTCAAGCAAGAACAATTCCTTTAATTCCTAAAGCAGCGGTTAAATGGCGTTCAAGTTTGCCTGGTGTTTATGTGATTAATGCTCAAAATAAACCTGAACTTAGATTGTTAAGATTAGGCGAAGAAATTGGCGATAAAATTACCGTATTGTCTGGCTTAAGAGCGGGTGAGAGAATTTTGTCAAAACCTGCAGGTAATATTTCATCAGGATGGTCGAAGTAACGAGTTGATTAGGTGTGAAAATCAAATAACCTGGACAATATTGGTTTCAGATTTACGTTGGTTTGGGTTGATCTGATTGAACAAAAACGTAGCACTAGTTATTTTAATGTGAGATTTTGTGATAGAAGATCAATCAAAAATGATGTGAAGATGGAAGTAATAAGTAGGTGACCATAATTATCTTAACAAAATTTTAGCTCAAGATTTTTTGACCTTTGGTGTTACTGCTCTGATTGCATAGAGGCCTATTCGGTCAGAGTAGTAGTGCCAAAGGGCGGAAAATATTGAGTAAAAATGTTAATATAATTATGGTCACCTACTTATATCTGGGTTATTTAATTTTCACTCCTTAGTTCAGTCAGTTTTAAATTTGTGCAAAGGCAGATCACTGTTGTTGCACAAATTTTCATTATTTATGAGTCAGTAGTAAATATTTTTTAATTTTTTTCATTAACTTTATAAAGAGTTGGATTTCTTATGTCGAACGATAAAAATGATAATAAAGTTGAGAATGCAGACCTAGGGTTGGCAGGAGGGTTGGCGAAATCATTTATCCAATCGCCATTGTCCCCTTTGTTATTTTTTGCACTCTTACTTATGGGAATACTCGGGTTAATTGTCACTCCAAGACAAGAAGATCCACAAATTTCAGTTCCAATGATCGATGTTTTTGTACAATACCCTGGTGCTTCGACCGAAGAAGTTTCCAGTAAAGCCGTTTTCCCATTAGAGCGTTTAATGAGTGAAATTAAAGGTGTTGAACACGTATATTCTGCCAGTCAACGGGGCATGGGTATTGTGACTGTTCAATTTTATGTTGGTGAGAAAATGGGCCCATCGCTGGTAAAATTGAATGATAAACTCCAATCAAATATGGACATCATTCCTGATGGTGTCATGCAACCGCTGGTCAAACCTAAGGGTATTGATGATGTTTCGGTCATTAATATTACCTTGTGGTCTAAAGATGCCGATGGCGATGGCATAGAAGATGTGGATGATTCTCAGTTAAGAGTGCTTGCACAAGATGTGCTACAAAAGCTAAAAGAGATCAAAGACACAGGTTTTGGTGAAATCATCGGTGGACGATCTGAACAGATTCAAGTATTGATTAAACCAGATCGCTTGTCAGGTTTTGGTATCAGCCTGGATCAAGTGGCTCAAACAATTCGGTCATCCAATTCTCAACAAAGTGCGGGTTCCAGAGAAATTGGCGGTACTACCATTAATATTGAAACGGGTGGTTTTATTAAATCAGCCAATGATATTGAAAAGCTGGTGGTTGGTACTTTTCATGGTTCGGCCGTTTATGTTAGAGACATTGCTGATGTCGTGAGAAAGCCTGAAGAAACCAATAAATTGGTGACTTACTATACGGGTAAAGCTTACGATGGCAAGAAAAACTCTCAGGATGGAATGCCTGGTGTCACCATTGCAATTGCTAAAAAAGAAGGTACAAATGGTGTTAATGTAGCGAATGCTTTACTGGAGCGAATGGAGCTCATTAAATCGGAAATAATTCCTGCCAATATTGGTGTTGCTGTGACTCGTAATTATGGAGCGACTGCCAAAGATAAAGTGGATGAGTTAATTTTAAAACTCTTTAAAGTGACCTTACTGGTTTTTGTTTTGGTCTTTTTGGCTTTCCGAGCATTAAAACCTGCATTGGTTGTTTTGCTTATCGTACCAGTGGTTATTCTATTTACCGTTTTCATGGCATTTTTGATGGGTTACACCATTGACCGTGTGAGTTTATTTGCATTGATATTCTCTATAGGAATTCTGGTGGATGATGCGATTGTGGTGGTGGAAAATATCTATAGACGTTGGCTGGAAGAAAATTCTACAGATCCTGACATTGCCTGTGATGCGGTTCGTGAAGTGGGTAATCCAACCATTTTAGCAACCTTTACAGTTATTGCTGCATTATTGCCGATGGGATTTGTGCGGGGGATGATGGGGCCTTATATGGAACCTATTCCAGCATTGGGTTCAGTTGCCATGTTATTTTCTTTGGGTGCTGCGTTTATTTTCACTCCTTGGTTGGCCTATAAATTTAAGCCATCTATGTCTTATTTAGATGCGGCGGAAAAACGTGAACATGTGACTGCTGAACGTTTGGGTGGTTTTTATAAAGCTATTTTAATTCCACTGATTGATAGTGGTTTTAAACGAAAGCTATTTAAAACAATCATGTGGGGTGGCTTAATGGCAACCTTCTTGATGTTTTATACCACTGCCGTTAAGGTAAAAATGCTTCCGCTGGATAATAAACCAGAATTCAGTGTGGTCATCAATATGCCTGAAGGGACAGCGTTACCTGTAACTGCTAATCTGGCTCATCAAATGGCAAGCATTATGCGTGAAATTGATGAAGTTGTGGCAATTCAAACGTATGTTGGTACTGCACGCCCATTTGATTTTAATGGCATGGTGAGACATTATTATTTACGCCAGAAACCATGGCAAGGTGAGTTACAAATCCAACTCACACATAAAAATGATCGAGAAAGAAACAGCCATCAGTTGGCTTTGTTAGCACGAAAACTTTTATCGCCAATGGCAAAAAAAGCGGGTGCTAAAATTTCTGTTGTCGAAATGCCTCCTGGCCCACCTGTATTGCAAACCATGGTGGCAGAGGTTTATGGTCCTGAGGTCAATGGCCGATATAAGTTGGTTGATGACATCACTGCAATGTTTGAAAAAGCTCCCAATGTCACTGATGTGGATAACTATAAGGAAGAGCATTACACTTATAAGAAGTTTATCATTGATACAGAAAAAGCTTCCAGGCAGGGAATTTCGGTGAGTGATATTAACCGAAACATTATCATGGCTATGGGTGGTTTTACTTTGGGTACACTGAAAAGTGGATCAGCATTAGAGCAAACCAAAATTGTCATGCAAGTGCCATTAGGTGTAAGGTCTCAATCACCTATTTTAAATTTACCGATTGCTAATCGTCAGGGAACTATTATTCCATTGGCAGAACTTGGAAAGTTTGAAGAGTTTGTTCATGAACCTACTAAATTCCGTAAAGATAATAGAGAATTGGAATATGTGGTTGGTGAGGTAACTGGTGAATTAGCAGCACCTGTTTATGGCATGATGCAGGTTGGTGAGCAATTAATGGGTTATAAGGCATCTGATGGAAAAGAAGTGCCTACTGAATGGCTCGGACCACCTAAAACTGATTCAAGCTATGGTATTCAATGGGCTGGAGAATGGACTGTTACCTATGAAACCTTTAGAGATATGGGATTGGCCTTTTGTGTGGCAATGGTGTTGATTTATGCTCTGGTTGTCTGGGAATTTGGTAATTTCAAAATCCCTGCGATCATCATGTCACCCATTCCATTGACCTTGCTGGGTATTATTCCTGGGCATTGGATTATGGGGGCTGAATTTACTGCAACTTCAATGATTGGTTGGATTGCTCTGGCAGGGATAATCGTCAGGAACTCAATTTTATTGGTGGATTTCTCTATTCATGAAATTATCAATAAAAATGTCACCGTTAGAGAGGCTGTATTGGCTTCTTGTCAGACCAGAACACGTCCAATTGTTATTACTGCATTGGCGTTGGTAGCGGGTTCAATCTTCATTATGAGTGATCCTATCTTCAATGGTATGGCTATTTCTTTGCTATTCGGTTCAGTGGTTGCAACAGCAATGACATTGATTGTTATTCCATTGGGTTGTATGCAAGCAAGTGAATCTATGTGTTGTATCTGTAATGTTGATGAAAAAACATTAGGCAGATTGAATGATGAAAATCAAATGCATGTAGAAAAACCTGTTGAACCTGTTCAAAAAACTGCTCCTACTACCAGTACAACGAAGGTTGAAGAGAAAAAAGAAGCAGTGAAGGAAGAGCCTAAGGTTGAAGAAATCAAAAAAGAAGAGCCAAAAGTCGAAGAGGAAAAAGTGAAGGCTTCAAAAACTGAAGAAGTCAAAACTCAAACTGTTAAGAAAGCAGCAGTGAAGAAATCAACGACTAAGAAAAAAGCAGCCACCAAAAAGAAAGTGGCTCCAAAGAAAAAATCAGCGCCTAAAAAGAAAGCGGCAGTTAAAAAAAAAGCTGACGTGAGTAAAGAAGATGCTGGCTCTAAAAATGGTCGACGTGGAATAAAATTAAAGGAGGATTAAACGTCGACTAAGTGGTAAGAAATAAAAAAGGCGATATCAAGTATTTGATATCGCCTTTTTTTGTTTAAGTTGCAGAAAATCCATTAACAGTTAAAGAGGCATAAATAGAAGAAGCAATAGCGATATAAATAAATTTGGCTATTTTTTCAAACTTTAACATGAGTTGTTTTTTGTCTTTTTTTATCCAAAGATTGGTAAATACGGTGTGTAATGCAAGTACCAGCATGAGTGCATAGGATGTAATGAAATAATAATCAATCAATGTCATATAGCCAACGGAAGGTAAGTTTTCGCGTTGAACCATGTGAAATACTACAATGGTCAAAAGTGTTGTCATGACTAACGATAATCGAGTATCTAAATTATCAATGGGAATAACAAAAATCAGGAAGCTGAGCAAAATCATTAATAATAAGGGGCAAAAAAGAGTAATGATGTAAGAATGAATGAGTCTTGAAACAACAATATTACTGTTGTAGACAGAAAAGGAAATGTCACTGGCAACATTTCCGTCTGTGGCGGTATAAGTTGGGTCACCAAAGGTTGAATGTTCAATAAAAGTACCAGAGAAGTCATCTCGTTGTTTGTAGGCCCAGCCTTCTGGGTAGATATCTTTTATGGGGTAATAGCTTAAATTTTGAGTGTCTATTGTCATCATCACTTTATTGGAGTCTTTGGTTTTATGACCCAGTGTTAATGGAAGTTCTTGGCTATCAAAAGGAAATTTTCGTAGGTTAAATGGGGTGACATAAGTGCCTTTAATTTTATAGCAGATATATTTTTTGGAACCATTTAATGATTGGCGTAAGACTTCTGTTTTATCTTCAATGCCATAAATGCCATTGATCACGTCAATATTTTTAATGTCTAATTTCCCTTCCCAGCGTAGCCATAAAAAAAATTCAGCATCAAAAATTTGTCCAGGAATATCAATATTATCAACTCTAAATACATCAATACCTGCACGGACAACTTTAGTCAGATAAAAATATTCTTTATCAAGTTCAATCAGTTCGCCATCTAGCATTTTTTGGTGTTTATTTTGGATCAGTGTTGAATTTTCTTCTTGAATTAGTTGAGTAAAGGCAGGAAAAAAATTACCTTTTTCAATTATTTTCATATATAAAGGGCGGTTCATTGCGCCATGCTCATCAAAAAACAGAGTGCCAGTGATGCCTTTTATTGCTTTTTTTGCGGATTTGATTGATGCCAAGTAGTTCAGTATATTCTGTCGATTGTGTACTTCGTTGCTTTTTAATGCGCTTGCAATTACATGTCCTGCATCATACATAAAAGTGGCTTCAAGGCCTGGAAAGGTTTTGTATTTCTTTTTAAAACTGGATGCAAATTTTTGAGCTTCTAGGTTGGTGATGCCGAAAATAAAAGGGGATGCGACATAAATTTCCCCTTTGTAATGTCCGCTTTCAAGTGCAAAATGTTTTCTGTCTAATGCATCAGGACCAACAATGGCTGGAGAGAGGTTTTGTTGGGTAAAGAATTTGGTGATGTGTTCTGCACTTTCATTGTGCATGAGTAGGGCAACAACATCATAGTCTGTTTGTTTAAATAAATTTATTAATGCTCTTTCTTGTTGTAATTCCTTTTTAGGTAATTCTAATGTGTCAATAGAAGTTAGGCTGACTTTTTTTGCCTTATCCATGAAGCCTTCATATAATCCTGTACCATATAAAGTATTGTCATAGATGACCAGTACCTTTTTAGGTTTAAGCACTGATTTTGTGTAGGTGGCAATGCGTGCTGCTTGAAAATGGTCATGAAAAATCATTGAATAGACGTAGTGACTATCTCTGGTGACTTTGGGGTTGCTTGATAAAACAGCGAGATGGGCAAGCTTCTCTTTTTTGTAAATATGTGTACTGGCAATTGCTTCTGAGGATGTCTCTAACCCAATAACAGCAAGAATATCAGGGTCACTGACCAGTTCTTCTGTTCTTTTGAGGGCATCTTCAGGGGTGCCGTCACTAATTTTGACACTGAGTTTTAATGGGCGACCATTAATGCCTCCCTTTTCATTGATGTGCTCTATAAATAGTTGGATTCCTCTATAACCATCTTGTTTACCTAATGGCGTGGTGACATCTTCAAATGAAAAAATGGCTCCAATTTTTAAAGGTGATGAGAGAGATGGCAGTGAAAATACCAGTGTGAAAATTAAGACGAGGAAGTTGGTTTTAATAGTCATAGTTTGTCATTGTATTTGAGTATAAGTAGGTGACCATAATTATATTAACAAAATTTTAGCTCAATATTTTCCGCCCTTTGGCACTACTACTCTGACCGAATAGGCCTCTATGCAATCAGAGCAGTAACACCAAAGGTCAAAAAATCTTGAGCTAAAATTTTGTTAAGATAATTATGGTCACCTACTTATGAAAAAATAAAGTTGTTTGATTTTTAATCGCAGTTTTTAATTATTCCATGAATGGTGGGGAGATAATAATATTTTTTATTATCTTAATATACCTTTCATGGTCAAATAGATTTAGCCGTAAAGTTTTAATCGTTTTACAATCATATGGCAAAGAATGCAGGCAACAATGGCTGGAGGCCCATAGTGAGAACCAAATACTTCCATAACAAAAGCAATGGCTGCAAGCGGTACATCAATGACGGCAACTAAACCAGAGGCAATTCCTGTCACAACAAACAAGCTTGGGTCAGGACCAGCAGGAATGCCTAGGCTAACCAGGGCATAATAGACAGCTCCTCCAGTGACACCTCCCATATACATTGCAGGAACGAGAGAACCAGCACTGCCGCCAGCCATCAAAGTCAAGCCTGTTGCGAGTGTTTTGGCTGCAACCAATAGTAATAAAACCCACCAGACCTGTAGTAGTGGATTGCCTTGTTGTTCCATGACTTGTTTGAGGGTTTCTTCTCCAACACCCAATATGTGTTGGGGTTCAATGCCTAAAGTAAACCATAGGGTTAAGGCGATGGCTCCTGCGCCAATGGCTCCAACACCTGCACGTGCAATCGAATGTACTTTTTGAATTTTATCTTTTAGAAATACAAAAACAATATTTACCGTGATGCCAGCTGGCGCACTACAAATAAGTGCAACTAATGCAACTTGTGCATATTCGGTCAAAGTATACAAATGAGAGTGAGTTGAAATTGTAAACAATGGCTCAAAGTGAAGAAAATGATTGTTTAATGCATAAGCAACAATGGCACCCAGTAGAGAGTAAAGTAAGGGGCGATAAACCATGCGATCGGTATAAAGTATTTCTGCGGCAAACAATGCGGCAGTGAATGGAGCATCTAACAGAGTTGCAACTGCGGCAGCTATGCCAGACATTTGATAGATGCGAAGGTCATCAGGAGAGGGGGTGCGAAACAGTTTTGCCCAACCTGCAGCAATACATTCCCCAATAGGTAATACGGGAGCTTCAAGACCACCGCTTCCCCCTGTGCCAACGGTCAGTGATGTCATAATGACACGGCGTATGGCAGAGCCGAAGGTGGCGTTTTCGTAGCGTGGTTGATGACCAGATGATGTTTGTTTGTAGTCATACGTGGCATGAAAATCTTCCAGTGAGGTGGCAACACCATCACCTTCAGCACCTTTCCAGGAGGGTAGTTGGATCAGTAAGCCTCGAATAATACCACCAAGAATGAGTACACCAAATATAATCCAGGGGCCAAGAGCAGTATCTCCTTTGCTTTCGGTGTGATGTTCTGGTGTTGTTATATGTTCTGATTTTTCTTGATGTTTTGAAGGCTCTATTTGTGTTGATTCTTCGTTAAGTGTTGTTGGTTCTGTGTGTGTTGCTATGGCAATGTGTTCTGATTGTTTTTGGTGAGGGGCTTTCTCATGTTCAGAATGGTGCTGAAAAGGTGCAAAAAGAAATTCGGAACTTTCTTCCACTGCCCATCTCATGGAGGTACAGAATCCCCATACGGTGACAGCAATTAGAGTGATGATGATAAAATTTCGGGAAAGATCCAGCCATGTTTCTTGAATGTTGTGGGAGGTGTCTTGTGCGGAATTTTCTCGTTTTACTTCTTTACTGGGTCCACCTGCTGCCATGATTATTTCTCAATATTGTAATTAATTGACGTGATTTAAGCTAAAGTTAGACTAAATTCATTGTTAAAAAATCGTTTTAAACCATAGATGATCAAAAGTAAAGAAAAATTAAACCATCAGCAAATTATTGATTTAAGTATAATGATAGAAAACCTCTGTTTGTACCGTGCTGAGCTTGCAAAAATACTTGGCTTGAAGTGTGAGGATGTCAGTGATTTTAGGAGGTTGGAAGGATTTTTGTGAACTTCCGGTAAGCGTGCATGACAGCAAAATTATTCACATTTTTTCATAATTTATCCCGAAATCACCTCATATTTAATCAAAACCATTTGCTT
>Ga0233443_1000773_pt1 | contig 32631 bp, 26 predicted proteins | sample SI_123_September_2_FD_182784 | JGI IMG/M metagenome (GOLD analysis project Ga0233443, IMG submission 182784) | Seawater microbial communities from Saanich Inlet, British Columbia, Canada - SI_123_September2016_200_MG | ecosystem: Environmental > Aquatic > Marine > Inlet | place: Canada: British...
TTGGTGTTACTACTCTGATTGCATAGAGGTCTATTCGGTCAGAGTAGTAGTGCCAAAGGGCGGAAAATATTGAGTGAAAATGTTAATATAATTATGGTCACCTACTTATGATCATGACTTTTCTTGATTTGGCTGAAAGTAAAGTCATTCCTCTCAGTATTTACGGTTATTATAATAGTCTGATTTTTTGGGTTTACTCATTTTTTATCCTCAATTCATTTATAGTTTATATGGCATTGAGTGTCCAGGTTAGTGTCGTCAGATCAATCTAGGAGGCTATCCGAGAACTCAGGTTTTCGTCAAATCAAGGCATAAAGTTGTCGAAAAAGCGCAGTTTACGTGTGTAAATGAGCATTTTGAGACCATTTTTCCTCGGTACTCCCTTGAGGGGTAAACGCAGAGTTGGCGGAAAGATGAGTTTTCGGACAGCCTCCTAGGGTGGGAAGTTATTTCGTGTTCGTTCCTTAGGAAAAAGAACACAATTTTCTAATTTGGAATTTAGTTAAAAATCCGACAAATCCTTTTGCCGGCATGAAATATCTTGACATGATTCATCCATGATCAAGAGAAGAGGTGTTTAAGTAAAGCCGTTTAGGCAACTCGCAACAAATAAATGGTACGTTGCATAAAATTCGAACAATCTCATCTCATCTTTTGTTGGTCTTTTTTGCTACAAAAATAGTTATGTCGAGAGACTACACGCCTATTTTTGTAACAAAAAAGACAAACAAAATTTCTGCGCAATATGGGGGTATTTATTGCGTGTTACCTTATTTTAATTTTTCAATACCCAGTGTTTTTAAGATGTATTTCTCATAAATGGGTTCACTGGTTCCTTTTTTCATTTTTCGGATAAAATATTTTTCAAAAGCAACTTTTGCGGCATGAACCCATTTACCTTTTTTAAACCACACCAGATTTCTTGGTGGAATTTGTGGTAATGCAACAAAGGCGGCCCCCGTATCACCCATGTCAGCCAAACAAATTGCATTCCATGTTGCCGTTGTGTTGACTGGTTTGCCATTAATTTCATCGTTTATATTGTGAACAATTGCTGTGACCATGGATTCAATCATGTAGCCCGTTTTTGGTGCGCCTGTGGCAACAGGCGTTTGTTCTATCGGCGGAATAGCGATGCAGACTCCAGCAGAAAAAATATTGGCATATTTTTTACTGCGCTGGTTTTCATCGACAATAACAAATCCTCTGGGGTTACATAATCCTTCTACATTTGCAACGGGATCAACACCTTTAAAGGCGGGTAACATCATTGCCATATTGAAATCAAGTTGATGATTTTTCTTGAGTTGTCCATCCTCCGTGAGTTCGTCAATATACATTTTTCCTTCTTCAATGTGTGTCGTTTTTGCATTGGTTATGAATTTTATATGATGTTTTCGTAAATCTGATTCCAACATGCTTTTAGAATCACCGACTCCTCCCAGTCCTAAATGTCCGATATAAGGTTCGCTGGTGACAAAGGTCATTGGAATTTTGTCTCGTATTTTAAGTTTTCTTAATGCACAATCTACAATAAAAGCAAATTCATAGGCTGGGCCGAAACAACTGGCACCAGGCATTGCTCCAATAATAATATGACCAGGGTTTTCACACAGATTCTTAAACTGTTTATAAGCTTCTTCTGCATGGGTTGTGGTGCAAATTGATGTGGTAAAACCGTTGTGTGGGCCAGACCCAGGTACTTCATCAAATGCCAGTCTGGGTCCTGTGGTTATAATTAAATAGTCGTAATCAACCGTTTCATTGTTTGCAAGTGTCAGCGAATTGTTTTCTGCATCAATTTCAATCACTCGTTGAGCAATAAAGTTGATGCCTTTTTTTTCTAAATATGAACGAATTGGAAAAGTGATGTCATCACGTTCTCTCCATCCAACTGCAATCCATGGGTTAGAAGGGACGAACTGGAAATAGTCTCGTTCATTAATGACTGTAATTTCATGGTTTTTTCCAACCATCTCTTTCATTTCATACGCGGCAGGCATTCCACCTGTTCCTGCTCCTAAAATAACGATATGACTCATAGAGTTTTCCTTTGGTTATAAATGGTTCAACACATGAGATCAAAAATATAAGCTATTTTTTTGATCATTTATTATTAAAAATATTGCTTCTATTGAGTCATATAGCTATTTCCATGCCAAAAATAAATAATATGGTAAGTCTATGTTTTTATACTAATAATTATCTTTATGAAAAATATGTATTGTGTTCAATAATCTTTGCATGTCAAAATTGTCAGTTACTGGTCTGTAGATGTGTCATTATTGTCATTACTAAATTAAGGAAGGATTATGCCATTCGATTTAATCACATTAGAAGGTGTTCTAAATTCATTTTCATGTCCTGTTATTCTTATAGATAATGATTATACAATTGTTGTTGCTAATCAGATTTATCAGCGGAGATATAAGTTTAATAAGCAAAAACATGCTCCAAAATGTTATGAAATTTCTCATCAATATAAAATGCCTTGTGATTTGGCAGGGGAAACCTGTCCTTTGAAACTTTGCCGAGAAACCAATGCACTGCAAAAATCATTACATATTCATCATACTCATCAAGGCGAAGAGCATGTCGATGTTCATATGCAACCAATCATGGATGAAAATAACAAAATTAAGTTCTACCTTGAAATATTGCATGATGTGCCTTGTGCTGGAACTCAGTCCAATAGTGGAAAATTAATTGGCCGATCCAAAGCGTTTAAAGACCTGATAAGTATGATACAACGTGTCGCAAATCACGATGTCAATGTCTTGTTGTTGGGTGAATCTGGAACAGGTAAAGAGCTTGTTGCAAAAGCAATCCATGATTCCAGTGATCGTGCCGATAAACCTTTTGTTCCTGTTGATTGTTCTGGTTTGAGCGAAAATTTGTTTGAAAGTGAGTTGTTTGGCCATGAAAAGGGCTCTTTTACTGGAGCACAACATAAAAAAACAGGCCTGATTGAAGCTGCTGAAGGAGGTACTTTATTTCTGGATGAAACGGGTGATATTCCATTGGGCTTGCAAACTAAGTTGCTTAGGTTATTAGAAACGAATACCTATAGAAGAGTGGGTGGAATTGATCCAATCCAGTCTAATTTTAGGCTTATTTGTGCAACTCATCGAAATATTAAAAAAATGGTTAAAGAGGGAAGTTTTAGAAATGATTTGTATTTTAGAATCAATACTTTCCCAATTTATTTACCCACGGTAAAAGAACGTATTGATGATTTGCCTTTGCTGTCACGTTCATTATTAAACAGATTTAATCGTGATGATTCGGTTACTTTGTCTGAAAGGGCTTTAGAAGTCTTAATGAATTATGATTTTCCTGGCAATATACGTGAACTATATAATATATTGCAACGTGCCAGTATCATGGCTGATGGTAATGTTATTTTGCCGATGCATTTACCTGAGGATCTTTTTCCAGAACAAGCCTTGCAAGAAAGATTTGAATACCATGAAGTACAGCCCATAGAAAATATAGAGGCAGAATATCTGAAGTGGGCAGTTACAACGTATCAAGGCGACCGAAAGTCATTGGCAGCATTATTGGGAATGAGTGAAAGAACACTTTATAGAAAGGTTAAAGATATTATTCCGTCATGATTTATAAATAATGCTCTCTTTAGAATAGTCCCTAAGGGAAGTTATTTTGTGCCTATCCTTGATAAAATATAGTATTATTTATTAGAATCACAGATGAACACAAATAGACGCAGATACTCATTAAACATCATCCGTGATCCTAAAATATTGTATTATTTTACCCAAAGGACAGCATGATCCGTTCCTTAGATTAAACAGTGACTGATATGAATAAAAAAATAAAAAAAGTTGTGAAACAATCATCATTAGAAAATGAAAAAATAGCTAATTCTGTACAGCTGGAATTGTTTCATCATTCCGATAACAGAAATGATTTTTCGAATACAGTAGAATTTTACGATATTTGTCCAAAATATATTTGGGAGCAACGCTATTTTGAGCTTTCAGTTGAAAACAGTTCAATAGAAAGAACGTTTGAGTTTAATGAAAAAACTTATTATGTCACCATCAAGCCTGCAATTATTGACCATAAAATTAATGGCAAAGTAAAACCATGTTTTGCATATCCTTCATACAGAGAGTTGATTATTGAAGATATGTTGCGAAAATTCATGTGTGAAGAGCAAGGCCAATGTATTGATAACAATTATGCCGTTTCATTTTCTTTAGCTCAGCTTTATCAAGAATTAAAAAATATAAATAAAAATTATTCATACAATGAAATAAGAGAAGCCATAAAAATTTGTACTCAAACTAATTTAACCATTTATGAAAAAATAGATGGTAAAAAATCTGAAATCACCAATTCATCATTATTTATGGGATCAAAAATTAATAGGGATCGGCATAAAAATAGTTTGTCATCTTTTGTTATATTTCATCCCTTGGTGACTTATTCAATCGATAAGCTGGATTTTAAACTCTATAATTTTAAGAAGGCGATGGAGTATAAAAGTAAAATTGCCATATTGTTGCAAAAAAATATGTCTAATTATTTCACGACTCTTCCCAGTCTAAATTCCTCATACAATTTTTTACTGTCAGATTTTTATGGGTATTTGGGTAGGGGAATGAAAAAAAAGACAGACCACAATACTCGTCTTGTAAGAAATGCTTTAGATGAAATGTTAGAGAAATCAACAATTGATCATTATGAAATAAATTCAATTGATAATCAGGATTTTGAAATACAAATATTTCCTAATGAACGATTAAAAGATGAAATTAAGATGTCTATTGAAAAAACCAAAACAAATCGAATTACCTTCGGTAAAAAAATAACAACTATTTTTAATAAATAAATCATAAAAGCTCAAAATAGAACGACTATTTATTTGTCTCAAAGGTGAACAAAAAAACTGCGCAATTTTTGGGGTATTGTGCATGTATCCTTATTTCATATCCGTCCTTTATTCACTCTCTTCCTCTTCTTCCTTTTCATTTGCCTCTTGCATTTCTTGTTTGACGACAGCTAAGCTACAAACAGCAACGGCATCAGCGTCACATTTTGAACCATCAACCCAGATAGCATTGAACAAGGTAGCGCCATTGAGGTTGGCATCATCTAATACCGCATTGGTTAAATCAACATTATTTAAATTGGCTCCTCTTAAATTGGTACCCGTGAGATTGGCACTGACCAAACTTGCACCTGCTAAATTTGCAAAATCAAGACGGGCATTGGACAGATTGGCTAAGCGTAAATTGGCTTCTTTTAAGTTAGCGCCTCTTAGATCAGCGGCAAATAAAATTGCTTGCATCATTTGTGTTCTATAAAACTGCCCAAGCCGTAAATCTCCACCAGCAAGATTGGCTTGGATTAAATTCAGTTCTTCATCTTTTGGAATACTCATGTTTTCAGCAGGAGGAGTATATAGGCACAAGCCAGGTGTTTTCTTTTCGACATCATCCGATTGTGGTTCCATTTCAAAATCAAGGCAAAGCTGTGGATCGTAAGGATCTTTTTCTTCATCATCATCACCACTGGATGGTGCTTCATTCTCTGATTTTTCTTTGAGTTCTTTTTGTAGGTTTAGGCCAACCATGGTCCATTTTTTTAGTGGAAATGTGCCTGATATTTGCAGTGTATGTAGGAAGTCTCGTGAGGATTTATTCATGATTTTCCAAACATTTTGCCATCGAGGTTCTAAAGTGTCCCAACTGGCTTTGTCAATAAGCATTCCTCTGAAATTGGCTAATGTCAGGTCAGTATTTCTAAATGAAACTTGATGGAGTGTGGTGAAACTTAGGTTGGCACCTTGCATGGATGTATTGTCAAAATTGATGTTTTTGATGATATTTCCAGCAAAGTTAGCGCCATTCATATTGGCACCAGTGACGGTAATATCTTGAAAATAGGAGACGTTGAGTTTAGCGCCTCGTAAGCTACTGCGAGTGAAATTAACCTTATCTAACAAGGAACCTGTTAGATCGGTGCCGTCAAAATTAATGCCTGTAAAATTGTTAGAGGTTAAATCACATTTTTCCAGTGTGGCTTTATTCATGATGACATTAACACCATTAACTTCATACATTTTAACATTTGTTAAATCCAGTTCTTTGAGTTCGACAGATGTTAAAATAGATCCCGTAAATTCAACAAAACCCAGTTCAGTTTTATCAAATTCTGCTTTGGTGAGGTTTGAGTATAATATTCTCATGCCTGACATTTGGGTATTGCTAAAAGATGCTTTATTCATATCAACGCCTGAAAGCATCATGACACCTGTTACTTTAGCATCATCAAATACCGCATTTTCAAGGCTGATTTTTTCATCATTGATACGCCCTAATGAATTGATGTCTTGTTCAGGCACAACACTTAAAAGTGAAATAGGGGACTCATTGATAAAGTGTTCACTGTTAAAATCAGTGTGTCCAATAATCACCAGTTGCTTGATTGTGGTGTTGCTTAAGTCCGCATTTTTTAAGACAACTGGCCATTTAACATTTGATTTATTAGGATCAAGGTATTTGTTGTATCGAAGATTGACTGTGCAACCAGAGTAATCAACCGATTTATTTTTTTCTGGAGGATTACTGGTTACTGAGCAATCTGCGGCATAACTATTGATTAAAAATAATGGGGAAAAAATTAATAATAATGAAAAATGAACTAAATTAGAGAAAGTTTTCATTGTTGCACAGGTTTAACGTGTTTAAGTTTGCATTTCCCGATACTGTGAGTTAGGCATTTAGAGCCATTAATCCAAGAGGCTCCACTCAAGTCGGTTCCAAGTAAAAAAGGTAGGTCAATCCAGGATGGGTAAGTACTGAGCACGCTGTCAGTATCTATTTGTTGATTAGATGATTTTTTCATAAAAGAATCACCGTACCATGGAAAAATAACCCATTCTTTTTTTATTTTTCCAAAGTCCATTCCCATTAAATTGGCACCTTTCATATTGGCATTGATAATTTGAGTGTTTTTTAGTGTAACAGCACTCATTTTAGCCGATTGTAAATTGGTCATAATTAAGCTGGCATCATCTAAGGTTGCATTGGATAAAGTTGCACTGGTTAAGTTAGCTCTATCTAATATGGCATTGGCTAATGAGGCTGTTTTTAGATTGGCTCTGGTTAAATTAGCCCCTGTAAAATCTATTCCATCAAGTTTGGCCTCTTCAAAATTTGTACCTGTTAAGTTCATGCCTGCCAGTGTTTTAATTGATGTTAAATCCGTTTGGCTCAAATCAGCATTTGCCAGTAAATTTTGCCATTCAGCGGGGGGCAAATTCATCATTTTCCAAACCAGTTGCCACTTTAAAGGTAATGCCCGCGGGAGAATAGGATCTTCTCCTTCTGCAACAACTATATCGCTACTGCCTTCTAATTTAAGGAATTTTAAAATAGTTTCATCATTAACAGTAATGCCTCCTAAAATAGCCCCTGTTAAATCAGTTGATTCCATGTTAGCTTTTGAAAAATTAGCACGGCTTAAATTGGTTCTGATAAATTTTGTTTCTTGTAAATGGGCAGATTCCAGGCTTGTATTAATCAGTAGAGAATCGGTTAAATCTGCACTGGATAACTTCATGCCAACCTCATAAAGAATATCAGGAATGGGTTTGGCATTTTTTATGTGTTGCCAATACCAGGTTCCTTCGGAGGGGGTGCATTGATTTGGATTCATACCACCAATACCTCCCATAAATTTATCCATGGCTTTATCCAATACACCTCCAACAGCACCTTGAGCTCTACTGTTGCCAATGTTACCAAGACCTGGAGCAGAAGAGCCAGATGGGCTTGATTGTGTTTGGTTGTCATCGTCATCATCACAAACTACGGGTTCAGCATTATGATAAAAATTGTAATAATTATTGTGATTTATTTCATCTTGTGTCAGTGGCCGATTCAGGTTTAAGTTGCTCAGATCAATTTCATGCATTTGACTGCTAATGAAAAAAGCACGCTGTAAGTTTTGGCTTGATCGTAAGTTGGATTGATTAAGAATGGCACCACTTAAGTTGGTTTTATCCAGTTGTGTATTGCCAAATATGGCTTGAGTTAGATTGGCTTGTTGTAGATTGGCTTGTGTCAAATTTGTATTTCTTAAAGTGGATCGTTGTAGTTGAGTTTGTGATAAATTTGCTCTGAATAATTTGCTTGATGTTAAATTAGCCCAACGTAAATCAGACTGGAATAAATTGGCTCTATTTAAAGATGTACGAGTGAAATTGCTCCATTTTAAATCGGAAAAAGCCATTTTAACATGGTCTAAATTTTGTCCTATTTGGCTACAACCAAGCCAATTAACACGGGTATTATTATTTCCATTGGGAACAACTTGGCAGGTGTCTGCCAAGCATGGCTTAACACTTATGAATATGAATATTAAGCCAATAAAAACGAGTGATTTTTTTATAGATAAAAGAGGCATTATTATTTGGAGTGGCAATGATCAATAAAATTAATTGATGATCATACTCCATCAGCTAAAAATTGAATATATTATTTTTAGAAAAATATGAATAAGGTCAAGCAATGAAATTTAGTGACGGGTACTTTCTGACCAAAGTGACACTGCTTATGAACAATAATTGAAATATTTTAAGCTGATTTTTGATTAACTTTATGTGGGTCTGTTTGTCGACGATAAGGTGTGACTTCTAATCGGCTCTCAGTTTCTACCCCGATTTCTTCATCGGTTAAATAACAGGCAGGGTCTTCTTGCCAGGCGTCACCCGTCAATTGCCATGCTCTCACACGGGTATTGCCATTGCAGATTTGTTGAAACTGACAGTCTCCACAGCGTCCTTTGAGTTGACGTGGTGAAGCTTTAAATCCCGCCATCAACGGGTCAGAGGTGTCTTGCCAGATTTCAGAAAATTTTCTGTTTTTAACATTGCCCAGGCTATAATCCCACCAGAATGTATCGGGATGGACTTCACCTAAATTATCAATATTGGCAATATTAACGCCTGTTGAATTGCCTCCCCATGATTCAAGTTTTTTGGTGATCATTGAATGTTTGTCAGGATGATTTTTGGCGACCCATTGTAAGAAATAAATACCATCGGCATCATTATTACCCGTGACATATTCATGATCTAAACCATTTTGAATGTCTTGCCAGGCTTGTTCAAACAATAAATCCATGGCTTTTCGGGTGATTTGATGTACTACATCATCTTTACGGTTGCGATTGCCACGACCTGCATAGTTTAGATGTGAAAGATAAAATTTGTGTACTTTTTCAGTTTGCATCAATTTTAATAAGGTAGGAAGTTCATCAGCATTGTCTTGGGTTAGTGTAAAACGCAAACCAACTTTTAGGCCATGGTCACGGCACAAACGAATGGCTGACATCGATTCCTGATAAGCGCCTTGTTTTTGACGAAATTTATCATGTGTTGCCTCAATGCCATCAATACTAATGCCGATATAGTCAAACCCAACTTCTGCAATGGCTTGAATATTGGATGAATCAATTAATGTTCCATTACTGGATAATCCAACATAAAAACCCATGGCTTTAGCGCGTTTGCCAATATCCAAAATGTCAGGGCGTAGTAGGGGTTCTCCGCCCGATAAAATTAACACAGGAACACCAAAAGATTTTAAATCATCCAAGTTTTGATAAACTTGTTCCGTGTTAAGCTCGCCTGGAAAATTGTAATCAGCAGAAATAGCATAACAGTGTTTGCAAGTCAGGTTACAACGTCTGATCAAGTTCCAGATAACAACAGGGCCTTTGGGTTTTCTGGCAGTTGTGATGGGGTTTTCTTCAACAAGTGCTTGCATGAATTGAGACAGTCTAAACATCTTTGCTAGTATCCTTTATTCTCAAACCTGTTTTTTTCAAAATTTTTTGACTATACAAAACATCACATTGTCGAACTTGTGTTCCCAGCAATGATTTGATGGATTCAATTTTTTTACCCACTTCTTCTCTTGATTTCCCATGTACCATGGCAAAAAGATTGTAAGGCCAGTCTGGCAATGCTCTGGGGCGCTGGTAGCAATGACTGACGGCTACTTGCTGACCTAACTTTTCACCCAATTGTACCACACATTCATCGGGAACATCCCACACTGTCATTGCATTGGCTTTAAAATCCAGTGCATAATGGTTGGGGACGGCCGCAATTCGACGAATAATACCACTTTTAAGCATTTTATCGAGTCTTGAGATTACTTCTTTAGCCGTCATGCCTAATTCGTTGGCGATTTGTTGGTAAGGTTCTTTGGTTAAGGGTAAGCCTGATTGGGTGGCAAGAATCAATTGCCGATCAATTTCACTTAAATTCATTAAATCGAAAACCTCAGTCCAACATAAAATTCTTTTAATTTGGGGAAATTATAAACAGTTAAACCTGTTTTTTCCTCAATTTTTTGATTAATGACATCAATTTCTTGTTTGGTTTCTGTGGCAAGAACATACCACATATTAAATGAATGCTCACGTTGATAGTTGTGAGCAACTTCTGCAAACCCGTTAACCTGTTCAACAACTGTTTCCCATTGATCTGTCGGGACTTGAATTGCACAAAGGCTAAATGCTCCTCCTAACTGATCTGCATTGAACATAGGGCCAAAACGAGAAAGAATTTTATCGTTTAGCAAGTTTTTTAATCGAGAGATGAGTTCATCTTCGGTTATTTTTAATGTTTGAGCCACTTCCCGATAAGGTCTTTCAGACAATGGAAAACCATCTTGACAGTAACGAATAATGGCGATATCAATGTCTTCTAGTTTACGCATAATTAATGGTTTGTTTTTCCATTTCTGGAACGTAAATAAAGCGCCCACCTCGTTGTTTGAATCTTCTTTGACTGAATAAAGGTTTATGTGGGACGTCAGTCAAATTTAATTCTTGTTCAATTGTTTCAATTTTATTCAATACTTCTTGTCGGTCATGACCGTGAATCATTGAGAATAAATTATAGCGCCATTCGGGGAGTCGTCTGGGTCTTTGGTAACAAAGTGTTACACTGGATTGCAGGGCTAGTTGGTTGCCAATATTTGTAACCTGGTCATCAGCAATATCCCAGACAACCATTGCATTGGCATGAAATCCCAGTTCTTTGTGACGAACAATGATGCCGTAACGTCTAATGTAATCATTGTCTTTCAGCCATTGAATTCTATCAACAATTTGTTGCTCGGTTAATTTTAATTCTCTGGCGAGCGCAGCATAGGGACGTGAGCAAATGGGCAGGCCTTCCTGTAGAGATGCCATAATATAGTGGTCAATGTCATTTTGTGTCATAGCGCAAACCCCAGGTCAATATGAAAATCTTGTTCCATCGGTAAATTAATGACAGGAAAGCCCGTTTGTTTTTCAATGTCTGCCAATACCTGTTGAATATTTTGTTGAGTAGGGGCGACCACCACAAACCACAAATTTATATCATCATCACGCTCATAATTGTGGTTAACTTCAGCATAACTGCTCACAATGTCAGCAACCGTTTGCAGTTTATTTTCGGGAATAGACATGGCGACTAAAGTGCTCGCGCCCACTTTTTTATGCTGAAAAACAGGGCCAACACGACTGACAATGCCACGCTCAGTCAATGATTTTAAGACGGATATAACTTTGGCTTCATCAATATCTAGTTGTTCTGCAATATCTGCAAAGGGGGTAGGGGACATTGGCATTTCATGTTGATAGTGATTGACTAGCTGGTATTCAATTTCTGTTAACATGATCATAGCCCTATTTTATGTGCGCGAGAGGTGTTGAAAATACCGCTCGGTTTGATGACATTAAGTGTGTTGACTGATTTAAAAGATTGGGTGTCAAAAATAACAACCTGATCTTTATCTCGTACTGATATCCAGACTTGTTCACCTCTAGGTGTAAACTCCATATGAAGTATGCCTTTACCCAATGTCATTGTTTTTACAATGGTTAATGTGTCAGTATCGATGACTTGAATGGTGTCGTTGTCAGGAAAGGCAAAGTTCACCCAAACTTGGCGACCATCTGGTCTGCCAATGGCAAAAACGGGTTGGCTATGAACGTTAATTGCTTTTTCTTGTGTCCAATCATTTCTATTAACCACCATGACTTTATGTTGGCCAACAGCGGGTAGAAAGGCATGATTACCTGCAATCGCCCAGCCTTCCAGATGTGGCATTTTATAAACAGGGAGCTTTTTTTGACCTTTACCATAATTACCCAGGATTCTTTTAATACCTTTTTCTGGATGCCAAAGGTCGAGTAATGCCAAGCCATCTTCACCAAATAATCCAGCAATGTAATGGCGACCATCGGGAGTGATTAAACCATCATAAGGCTGTTTACCGATGCCAGTGAATTTGGTGATTTCAGGTTTTTTTAGATTACTCATGTTGGCAATCCATATTTCACCCGTATCAAATAGGCTAAACACAAAACGCTTATCAGGTGCATCCGTCAAACCAACAACTCGTGATTTTTTGCTTTTGGATGATTTGGGCGTTGGAATTTTAGCGACCAGTTCTAATGTTTCGCTAGAAAATATATTGACACCGCCAGGTGTATAATTTGATACAGCAACCAGGCTTCCATCTTGTGAAATTGCACCGCCAATGGCGTTACCTGATTGTATGATTCGTTTGTTTATTTGACCCAGTAACATGTCAATTTTGGTTAATCCACCATCACGGCCAAAAACAAAAGCGTATCGTTGGTCTCGGCTATAAACAACGGAGGCATGAGATAAGTCGCCCAGCCCAGTGAGTTGACATAATTTTGTATTGTTGGTAGTTTCTGCAATAACAACAGAACCCGTCATTCTTTCAATGATGAGCAGTAAATCACCTGTGCCTCTCAATGTTCCGCAATCGGCAAAAATCATTAAAGACGGCAGGAAAAGAAGTGTTGAGATTAATAATCGTTGACAGTTATTCATTAGATTCTGCTTTTAATGTTTTACTTAACCAATGAATATCATTGTCAGTTAGTATGGCTTTCCAAGGTGGCATGGGTGTGCCGACTCTGCCATAAGTAATGACTGCTGAAATGTCTGCCACACTCATGTTAATTAAATTTTGTGGTAACAATGGCGGCCCTAAGCCTCCTTTCAAGGTCATTCCGTGGCAAGCCCCGCAATCTTGATGTAATAAATAAGTTAATTCTTTGGCTCGTTGCTCACTGACACCTGCCTGTGCTGTATTGATTAACACAGCTGTAATAACACAAATACCAAAAACTAACTGAGAAAAGAAACGAGGCATTATTTTTTATTTCCTAAGGTACAAAAAAACAAGCAAGTTGGATGTTTATTTATTGCGAATCCCCTAACTTCCCGTTATTAATTCCATCTTCGCTTTACCTCAAATGACGGATGCATAAAATTCGATAAATTCCATCTAAATCTTCAATCATAAAAGCTCAGAATAGAATGACTATTCCTATGTTTTTATTCAATCAGATCATTTGAATATTAAAATAAATATGAAGCTAAGAAGGGGGCGTTGTTTCGTGCCCGTTCCGTTCCCCTATGGTAGCACGTAATAAATAAACTACTCATTTTACTTGGTCTTGTGAGCGTTTATATCAGCTTCATCATTATCAAAACCTAATTTATAACCTAATGATACATGATGAAAACGTCCGTTGGTATAATCATCATGTATTGCAAAACCGAAGTTATACAGTTTATCTGTAGCTAGAGTAATATCACCAACTTTATTTACAGTTAATTTGCGTTTTAACTCAACTACCCAAGTTCCATTTTTCAGGTTGGATGAGAAAAAAACTTCTTCTCCACCAGTCATGATACGATCAGCCAAAATATAACCATTTTCAGCTTCTTTAGTATCCATTTTATAGCGTACTAAGTCCAAAAAATGACCTGCATCAAGTTCTGCTTTAATCTCATCAGCAGTTTTTAGTTTATTCCAGCCACCAAGTTTTTTACCGCGACGACCTCTAAGCTCCATTTTAGTACGACTTTCAGTTAAATACTTGCGAATTCCCTGAGTCATATTTATTTGATCTTTTTGGGCATAACCATTGATATCTTCAGCTTTAGGAGCATGAGGCATCGTTTTGGCATCATGATGGCAAGCTCCCCAACAACCTGCTCTACCAGCATACTTAACACTACCTGTAAAGCCAGTTTCTTCTTGCTTAACATCATCGCTAAATACCATGGCAATTTTAACTCTATTTTTAGCGTCCATTTTGCCACCATCAACAAAAGGTGCTGGTGTATGGCTAGCATCTTGCCATTCATAACGCATATATAAATTATTGTTATCATAAGCAGCTTGTACTTTCACTGCTATACTGCCTCTTTTATTTGGTATAAGTTGCGTTTCTAATTTCTCTCCAGTAACAATTTTATTGCCCATTTCTTCTGTTTCTTTGTCATGACATTCAGTACAGCGGTCGCCTGCTTTAAATGGACGCTTGCCGCCATGTTCGCTGCCTTTAAAAATCCATTCCATTGATGATTGTCCAGGATAAAAAATTGTGATTTCTCGCTCACTAATGTTAGACCAATCAACATTAAAGCTTGTCGCATCTTTTATTATTGGTTTGTCATTATTACTACCACCATTTTTACACTTATCACTGCAGTTTGCAGGCACTTCTTTAATGACTGTTTTGGTAATTATTTTAACTTTTGGCTTGGGAGGGTTATTAGATAAGTCTAGTAATTTTTGTTGTTTTTTATTAATGGGAGGTCTTAATGTTGCTTCTGGTTTTGCAAGTTCAGGATTAGGGGTAGAAAGTTTTTCAAGTTCTTCTTCATCTAACTGTTGATGTACGCTGCTATGAGCAATTCCCTTATGACAATCTATACAAGTGCTTCCATTTTTTAATGCATTTGTATGTTGTTTGCGAGCTCTTGGCTTTTGGTAGGCACTTGCCATTGATTCAAAGTCATGGCAATTTCTACATTCTCGAGAGTTATTTTCTTTCATGCGTCGCCATTCATTTTGAGCCAGCTCTAAACGTTTGGCATTAAATTTTTCTTTGGTATCAACCGTTCCGAGTATTTTGTGATAAAGCTCATTGGACGCTTGAATTTTTCGTTTAATTTTATAAATCCATTCTTTGGGTACATGGCAATCAGGACAAGTTGCTCTAACACCTGATCTGTTGGCATAATGAATAGTTTTCTTGTATTCTTCGTAGACATTGTTTTTCATTTCATGGCACGAGATACAAAACTTTTCAGTATTGGTCATTTCCATTGCGGTATTAAAACCACCCCAAAAAATGATGCCAAGGGCAATGAAAAATAGTGCCACACCAATAGTGGCGCCTTTACAGATTTTGCGTTTGAAAAATTCTTGAAAATTAATCATAAAACCATGCCTTGAATTCCGTATATAAATTTGGAAAAAATTTTAAACCAATAAAAACCAAGATAAGGAATAAGCACGAAATCACTTCCCTTTCTTGGTTTTATATTTATTTTAAATTCAAATGATCTGATTGAATAAAAGCGTAGGAATGGTCTCGCTATTCTGAGCTTTTATGATTGAAGATTTAGATGAGATTTATCGAATCTTATGTATCAGCCATTTGAAGGTGAAGTGGAGATGGAGTTAAGAACGGGAAGTTATTTCGTGCCCGTTCCTAAATCTACTTTCCAAATTTAAAGTTATAACTTATGTGTTCTCACAATCTAAGTTTTGTGATGTACACGGTTATAAACATTAAATTTACCCGTTGGTGTAGTTAAACCTTTAATGCGTTTAATCTCTTTAAGAGTCTTAGCATCATAGATTACAATTTCACCTGTTGGGTTTTTGTTATCAGAACGATTCCAGACAGAAACCCAAACTTCAGTTCCACCTTTGTTAAACTCTATATGCAATGCTGCTTTACCCTTTTCCCGTGTTACTCGGATGGTTTTAACAATTTCGCGAGTTTTCTTGTTGATAACTTGTACGCTTTGTTGAACTTCTGGTTCTGGGTGTTTTAATTGATCGGCCCAAACATAATCGGAGTTTTCATGAGTACGAATGAATACACCCGCACCATCTGTTTCAACGGTATAACATAACTTCCATGCGTGCTTAGGATGACCTGCAGGATCATTGCCCCAAACTGAAATTTCACCTATACCAAGATGGGTTGTTCCGCCAACAGGTCCACATTTAGGATCATTCCAGTTAGCTCCAGGACCTGGATGTGGTAATTTAGCTACGTTAATTAATGCCTCTAAGCTACCGCCATTATTGGTATCAATAACAACCATTTTATTTGATGCATTAGCAGCAATTTGGAAATAACGACCTGTTGGATCGTAAAAGCCATCATGCAAGAACTTAGCCGTATTAATTTGGGTAATATCAAGTGCATCTAAGTTAGTATAATCAACCTGCCACATTTGACCTAATTCTTTAGCAGATACTAAAAATGATGAGTTGTTAGGATTAGTGTAAATAGCTGCAACACGAGATTCCTCAACGTAATCGCCGTCAACATTGACACCACGAGTAGATACTACTTTTATAGGCTTCATGGTTTTTGCATCAGTAATTACAAAATGGGGAGGCCAGTAACCACCAGCAATAACGTATTTGCCGTCACCAGAAACTGCGACATCACGTGCGTCATAAGCAATTTGGGTTTCTGCTACTAACATTTTGTCAGGAGTTTGCCATAAATCAAATTTATTTAATTTACCATCACGCCCAATCGTATACCAAAAACGACCTAAAGCATCAGTAGGTTTATCAATGTTATGATGTTCCATACCTTTGATTACGTGTACCGCATAACCAGCATCTAAGTGAGCAATAATTTCATGTTTATCACCATCAATAATTGCAATTTTACCTGCATCACGTTCAATAACGATAAAGAAATTTTGCCAGTTACGATTATGCATTGGTTTAGTCGGATAGTTTTTAGGATCAATATAAACTTTAGTCCGTGACTGCATTAACTCTAGTGACATTTCTGGCGGTACAGGAGGCGTTAATTGAATATAGGTTGCCATAATTTTAATTTCGTCTTTGGTAAAGATATCATTAAAATTATTCATTCCACCTTCTGTTCCATAAGTCAAAATCTTTTCTAGACGTTTTTGACCTAGTTTTATAGTGTTTTTGGGTTCAAGACTTTTACCTGTTGCCCCTTTTCTTAAAACACCATGACAACCTGCACAACGTTGGAAGTAAAGTGTTTTGGCTTTTTCAAAATCAGCTTCCGAAAGTGATAGAGCGCCTTTGTTTTTGTTTCCCGCAGTAACAGACATTGTCATACTTAATGCCCCCGCTACAAGCATACTGTGGATGGTTTTACGCATCATCGGTTTCATTCTTATATTCTCCTTCCAATTTTAGTATTATTTATTAATTTACTGCTTATTTTCTCTGTGTATTTGCCCCGATTTATTACCTGTGTGAGTATGACCCAATGTTTTGCTGTTTTCCTTGATCTATGTCAATTGAAATGCAACCAGTTAAATATTTTTTTACAACAGTATTTGTTGTATTATGTATTTAAAGTATCACAGGAAACAATTTATGCAAAAAAACAGTCAAAATAACCATTCAGTAGAGCAAATAAAAAAAACATCTAATATAACGATGGCGTCTTTATTGAACTTAACTTTTTTGCCTGTCATTGCTTTTATTTGGTTATTGTTTGAGTTTAAAAAGTCTACAGATAAAAAATTGCCAAAATATTATGCTGCCTTTAATTTAAAATTTAATATGATGGTCGCTTTTTCTTTGGGGGCTGGCAGTCTAATTATGATTTATTTGGGCGGTTTAAATACCGCATGGACTTGGGTTTATGTGATTGCCTATTTTATCCTGGTGCATTCAATTTTCATTATTATTGTCGTTTGTGCGATGACGAGAGCGTGGTCTGGATTAATGGTACGGAGTTAATTCAATGAATAAGCTTGAATGGGTAGATGGAATGAGTGTGGGTGTTGAGTCAATTGATAATGACCACAAGAAACTTTTGTCTTTAATTTCCCGACTATCAAATGCCATTGAAGCTGAAAAAACCAATGATATTTTAGAGTCTATTTTTAATGAACTGGCAGATTATGTCGGTATTCATTTTTCTCGAGAAGAAAAATTAATGAGGGATTGTCATTATATCGGTTATGACGATCATGTTGAGCAACATCGACAGTTTGCAGAAAAAGTACCTGATTTAAGGCGTCACTTACTACAATCCAAATCAACAGAAACAGCCCTTGAGGTTTATTTTTTTCTATATCAATGGTTGATACATCATATCCTAGAAGATGATATGTCATATGCACAATCTGTTTACGATAGTGGCCTGGCTGATGGCGGAATTGCTAAGCCTGGTTTGTTGAGTAGATTGACGGGATTTATTACCCAGAGGTTACGTTTAGGACAAAGGATTTTATTGATTGGCCTGTTGCCTTTGTTGGCCTTGTCCTGGCTTGTTTTGTCAGATAAATACCAACAATACCAGTCCATTGATACACTTTTACAGTTGTCTGAAATTGTTCTGCCTGTTAATCAGGTTGTGCATAATCTACAAATTGAGCGTGGCTTGTCTTTTGGTTTTGTCAGTTCAGACTATAAGCGTTTTTATGATGAGCTTAATCAACAAAAGAAAATGACGGATGTGTCAATCACTGCTTTTTTACCCTTTCTACAAGCTATTAATTCTAAAGAAAAAAGCAAGTCTTTGGCAAAAAATAATAGGGCCATTCAGAATTTTGAGCAATTAATTAAACAGTTTAAACAACTCAAATTATTTCGCCAAAAAGTACAAAATAAAACAAAAAATGTCAGTCATATTTTTGATTTTTATACTCTTCAGATAACCCGTATCCTTAATGTTTCAAATCAAATGATGCAACAAGATGTCGGCCATTCAATGTCTCGACAAATTATGTTGTTAAATATAATGATTCAACTCAAAGAAAAATTAGGACAAGAAAGAGCTTTTGGGGTTAAGGCTATTGAAAATAGGCAGTTTTCTACGGATGATTTCCGCTTTTTTAATGAGTTGATTGCTCAACAAAAACTATTCATAACCAATTATAAGCAATTAGCCACATTACAACAGAATGAAATTATACAAAACTTTGTTAAAACAAAAATCAATAAGCGCCTTAAAAAAGTCGAAACCCAGTTTATTACTGCTGTAGAGTCAAACAAGCTGTCTCAACTTAATAGTCAGCAATGGTTTGATATCACTACGGCAAATATTGAGCAATTAAAAATTATTACGGATCAGCTGGCTCTTAATATACAGAATCAGGCAAGATTAGCTGCCGATAAAATAATAATTCAGTTTGTAATGATTTTTTCACTATTAATTTTGACTCTACTTTTATCGGTGTTTTTATCCTGGTTACTGACCCGTAGTATTCTATTGCCTGTACACCAAATTACTGAAGCAATGGTGTCCTTAACACAAGGCAATAAAGGCATTCGTTTTACGCAAAATTTTGGCCATGATGAACTAGGAGAAATGGTTAATGCTTATGAAAAAACCAGGCGAGCTTTGCTTTGCTTTGATGTGGCATCAGCCCTGTCTTTTCGTCGTTTAGATATTAATTTATCCAATGAAGCCCGTGAAAAACAGGTTTATGAAGAATTGGCTTCCATGGATCCGTTAACCAATACCTATAATCGACGTAAATTTGATGAATATATTGAAAAAGAATTTAATCGGTCCAGTCGATATAAAAGCCAGTTCTCTTTACTGATGCTTGATATTGATTTTTTCAAAAAAGTTAATGATAACTACGGTCATCAGGTTGGTGATAGCGTATTACAACAATTTTCTAAAACCTGTCAGAAAATTGTTCGAGATACTGATATCATGGCGCGTGTCGGTGGTGAAGAATTTATTATTATTATGCCAGAAACCAATGTTTATAAAGCCAATAATATGGCAGAAAGAATACGTAAAGCCATCAGCACTTTATCAATTGGTATAGATAAAACAGTAATAAAAATTACTGTTAGTATTGGTGTGACGGCATGGAATGACGCTAAATTTAAAAGAGTAGAAGACTTGCTGGAGACTGTCGATAAAGCGCTTTATCAGGCAAAGGAAAATGGTAGAAATCGAGTGGTTGTTTTATAAGGACGGTTCAACCATAGACATTATCATCAATATATTGGAGATTTAATCAAGATGAAAAAACTTTTTTTAATGACTTTAGGTTTTATTTTTTTAGGGTGTTCTCACCAGGTTATGGCTGAAAAATTTCAGTTGTCTGATGAATGTGCGCCGACAGTGATGAACATGATTAAATGTCAAGTTGCCGAAGATGTTTCGTCAGATGATGCTATTGCCTCAATGCAATTGCGAGCAAATATACTGAACTTTAAATTGGTTGGGCACTTGCCATTGTCCAAGCAAGTAAAAGTGATGGGAGGCAAGTCTGAACGTATGGAAATATTTCAGTTTTGTGATGCCTTAATTGCCGTTGAAATGGTGAAATATAACATGGCTTTTTCAGGTTATTTGCCTTGCCGAATTACACTGGTTGAAGAAAAAGGACGAACTTATCTGATCACTTTAAATATGGACAAAATGCTTGGAGAAGCAGGGTTACCAAAAGAGCTGGTATCATTGGGTGTGCAAGTCCGTAATAATATATATTCCATTATTACAGCAGGAACAGAAGGAGATTTATAGCGTGCAAATGTGATATGCCTCTCATTTTAGAACAAAACAGCTGATTTGAATTGGTTATATTTGTAAATGTATCCTTTAATTAAAATAATGATTAATTAATGGAGGCAAAATAATGGAAAGACGAGTTAACCCTCGCTGTTTAGCGACTCTTGAGTATGTACTTCATATTGATAATGTTGATTATCATGGAATGACTTCAAACATCAGTTTGGGTGGTGGTTTTTTATCAACCTCAGATGGTAAAATAAGAGACCAAAATCCATCGGGAAAAAATGGCACCATCATTCTAAAAGCTCCTGCTGGTGATCTTAGTTTACAATGTTCAGTTGCTTATGCAGGTGTTCATGGAATGGGAGTTCAATTTGATGAAGTTTCTGATGAAGAGTTGTTGAAAATTCAAGAAATAATTGAAATGAATTAGTTTAAAGCAGTACCCAACGAATCAATGACTGATCTTATTTTCAGCTAAATTATTTTTCCTCAAAAATAATTGTGTAGAACGACTATAAGTAGGTGACCATAATTATATTAACATTTTTACTCAATATTTTCCGCCCTTTGGCACTATTACTCTGACCGAATAGACTTCTATGCAATCAGAGCAGTAACGCCAAAGGTCAAAAAATCTTGAGCAAAAATTTTGTTAAGATAATTATGGTCACCTACTTAGGCAACTCGCAATAAATAAACTACCCATCTTACTTGCTCTTTTGTCCGTCCTCTTTGCCACAAAAATAGTTGTGTAGAGCGACTACACGCCTATTTTTGTAACAAAAAAGACAAACAAAATTTCTGCGCAATATGGATGATTTATTTTTTCCGTGTTACCTAAATTGGTGAATCAGTGAAATATCAGGTAGACTCCTAACTTTTATTCTATAAGTATGTGCTATATGTCCAATGTATCAGAAAATACTCAATGCTATAAGGCAATGTCTGTCTGGCTGCTAATCTGCTGTTTTATGATTTTTTCCATGGTTGTATTAGGCGGGTTAACCCGATTGACAGGATCAGGTTTATCGATGGTTGAATGGGAGCCATTAATGGGTATCGTGCCGCCATTGAATCAAGAGCAATGGGTTGATGTTTATGAAAAATATCAGCAATCACCTGAGTATCAAAAAATCAACCACAACATGGGGTTGAATGCGTTCAAGCAAATCTTCTGGTTTGAATATTCTCATCGGGTACTGGGTCGTCTTATTGGCATGGTATTTCTCATTCCATTTTTAATATTCTCCCTCAAGCGATGTGTTCCAAAAAAGCTGATACCTCAATTTATAATAATGTTTGTTTTGGGAGGGCTACAAGGATTATTGGGTTGGTATATGGTTAAAAGTGGCCTGGTCAACAATCCACATGTGAGCCAATATCGTTTAACCGCACACTTGTCTGCGGCATTATTGATTTATGCCTATATTTTTTGGATAGCACTGGATTTAATTAAGGTTAATACTGAGCTAAAAATAACCCGTGAGCTCACTCATTTACGTAGATTTATTGTCTTTATTGGTTTTATCTTACTGGTGACCATTATGTCTGGAGGTCTGGTTGCAGGCTTAAAAGCAGGGCATAGTTACAATACTTTTCCTTTGATGGCAGGGCAATGGATTCCAGATGCGATTTTGCAACTACAACCCTGGTGGCTCAATGTGCTTGAAAATGGAGCAACTGTTCAATTTGATCATAGAGTGCTCGCCATTGCATCATTCTGTTTGGTGATTGGTTTTGTGTTATATTCAAAAAAATACGAATTAAACCAGCGTACTACAACAGCAATTAATCTAATGGCATTAATGGTTGTCATTCAGGTTGGTTTGGGAATCAGTACGTTATTGTTGAGAGTCCCCATAGTTTTGGCGTCCGCTCATCAGGCGGGGGCTGTTATTTTGTTTACAATCACATTATACGTGATACATGATTTGATAAAATATCATCATTGTGATTAGGGGAGAGTACGAAATAATTTCCTGTTCTTGATTCCATCTTCACTTCACTTTCAAATAAATATAAAACCAAAAAGGGAGCGTTACCTTATTTCGTGCCCGTCCCTTAATAAATTCTAGAGTTGGTTATTGTGCAACAGTTTTCAGTCATATTATTTTTATTCTTCTCCTTAATATCTTCTTATTCAATGGCAGATGTTGCCAGTTATCAGGGGGCATCCAGTGATCCCTCAATTATCGTTGAAAAAAAGTTAAATTCTAATTCATCGTCAAAATCTTCTGCAAAATTGAAAAAAATATATGTTGGGGCAAAAATTAACAGTATTAGTCAATTGGATGTCTTGAGTAAAACGGTCTATCTGGATTTGTATTTGTGGTTTAGAGGTGATTCAAAATTAACAATGTCTGAAATTGAATTGAACAATTCAATTGAGTCACTTGATTGGCGAAAACCGCTTAAATCTTATTCCCATAAACAACAGCATTATCAGTTATTTCATTTGAAAGGGCCATTTGTAGTTGATTTTACGGTCACTAAAAAGCGCTTATTAGGTCAGCATCAGCTTGGGTTTTCTATCAGTCATAAAAATGATCAATTTAAGTTTCTCAATGATCAACAGCATTTAAAAAATTTTCTTGACTCGGCAAAGCTGCCGCAACTCAATCAACACATTCTACCAACCGAGTCCCGATGGCAAATTATCTCAACCTGGAGTTTTGTCGATATTGTGGATAACGAGACATTGGGGCAGCCTGAGTTGCTAGATAATAAACTGTTAGACAGTAGTCAGTCTTCACGTTTTAATTTGGGTTTAACAATCGTAGAAAAAAGAACGAATATTTTACATACTATTCCTCTGTCATATTGCTATTTGGGTGTTATTTTTAGCCTGATTTTATTATCAATCCAATGGCTGTACTCATCTTTTTCTGCGCAAAAAAAGCATAAAAAACCAGCCTTGATCTTTTTTTTCGGTTTATGGTTTATCCGAATATTCTTGATAATAGTGCTTTCATTGTGTTTGCAAATTATTTTATTGAACTGGGCTTTACTCCATCTGAATATTTTTTATTTAGATGCCTTTAATTTAGGCGTGGAAATATTTTGGTGGTTATTTTTGGCTCATGCTATCAATGTCATCATTCTGGATTATATCATTGTTTATGTTGAACAAAAAATGCATAACTCTGTTCCAGATATTGTTAAAGTGTTAATTGCTTTTTTTGTCTATTTAATCATCAGTTTTTTTATTACGGCTTTTGTTTTTCAACAATCTATCATTATTTATTTAACCGCATTGAGTGCGATAGGCATAACGATTGGACTGGCAGTCAGGACGTTAATTTTTGATATTTTTGCAGGAATCAGTATTGTTTTTGAACAGCCCTTTAAAATAAATGACTGGATACAAATTCATTTAAGAGATGTTAATCGCCCTGGTGGTCGTCGTTTTTATGGTTGCGTTAAGGAAATGACCTGGAGGACCACTCGGTTGGAAAGTAGGGATAAAGATTATTTGATTATTCCCAACAGTTTGTTGATGTCGATGGTTATTACCAATTTTACCATGCACGATTTACCCAGTCGCTTAGAAACGGATGTGACATTGGATCATTCTATTTCTCCAGAAAGAGGTCTGCGCATTTGTATGGCAGCGGTTAAAGCATCATTTAAAGATAAAGGGGTGGTATCAAAACCTGATCCTGTGATCAAAATTGTTGCAGTTAATGCGACAGGGGTGGTTTATCGCTTGAAATGCTTTATGGATATCAGCATCGTTGGGGTTGATAATGCACGATCAGCAGTTTTAGTTAACCTTTTGAATCATTTGCATCATGCGGGTGCGCCAATTGTTCATCAGAAACACAATATATCCATCATTCCTCCCGAACATCAAATGCAAGATATTAATTCTATTGAATATCGAATTAGTTTCATCAAACGTGATGAATTATTTAAATCATTGGCTGACGATGATATTTTACAAATAGCCAAACATGCAGATGTCAAATTAGCGCATGAAGGCGATATTATTATTAATGAAGACAGCCTGTTGCATTCAGTGTTTTTTATCATAGAAGGGCTGGTTGATATCGAATTAATACCTGATCATGGGAAAGAGACCAAGGTGGGGACTTTGGGGCCAGGAGATATATTCGGTATTCATGATTTTTCATCAGCAGATAGCTTTAAACGTGTTATTTGTGCCACAACAGATGCCTTACTTTATGAATTAAGCCACCAATGTTTTTCAGATATTGCCAAAACCAATGTGGATTTTTCAGAGAAATTAAAAGAACGGATGTCAAAGAGAATCATTACTTTCAAAGATACCGTTGAAAAAGAAAAACAACAGGGGGAAGACTTGTCTAAAATGGCTAAATCCCCTGCATTTGCCAAACATCTACTGATGAAAATTAGGAATCTTAAATGGAAATCTTAAGCCGCTAATAAGAAAGTTTCAGGTGTGTAATTATTACGGATTATTTTCTGCTGTTTATTATTCAATAAGTTTTTCCAAATACCCTTAATTTCAGTTAAGGCTTTGATGATGTAATCTAACAGATTAATATTTTTTGCTTTACCAGCAATTTGAAGTGCCTCACAAACGTCATCATAAAACTGGTCAATTTCTTCTACGATTTGGTTGCTTGAAATGTTAAGACAATTACGTAAAGTATCAATAATTGTTGAGGTATTTCTCAATAAAAACTCTTTTTGAGCCAGTTGATTTTTGTTTACACAAATTTTGGCTTGAGTTACTTTATCGACCGCATTATCAATCATCAAAATATAAATCGCATTAAAATCTTCGTTGTTTGAAGTTTGACGCTTTGTTGATGAGTGATTCATGTTGTTTCCTCAATGGTGTGTTTAAGTTGCTTATGATTACTTAACGACATGATTGAGAAAAACTTTAGAATAGTTTTTTGTGATTTGTGAGAATATTTGTGTGTTGGAAAAACAAAGTTTATAAATTACGAATAAACACGAATATTCACTGATATTTTTATCATGAAATTAGTGCCTATTTATGTTTTACCACGAGGGTGCTCGGATTGACTTGGCTACCTGACAACAGCGTGAATTACTGTTTTGTATTCAAAATAAACTGAGAATTTAGCATATTTCCATTCTGTGATTGGCGGCTTTCCTATGGCTGGAATAACGGAGACTGGTTTGCCATATTTTGCTTCTACCTGAGTCATTTTTAAGCCCCTTGTTGGCAATTTAAAATCAAGTTTGGCTCTTGATTGTTTTATTTTTTCAACATCAATAACCAGTCGATCTGCTTGAGTGAGCGGGCTGAATAAAATGGAGCTAATGATTAAAAAAGAGGTGATGCCATGATTCATGATAATTTCCCCGTGCTTTGTTAAGGAACAGAGACTAAATATGACTCAATAATTAGATAAAATCAAATTTCATTTCGATTAAAAATGCCTAAATGAAAATATAATTGGGTTTTTCATTTACTTTATTCAATAGTATGAATAATCTTGTGAAATTCATAAAACTGTGCGAGGGAGAATCTCATGGCTGAGAGTAAAACAAACAAACCAGTCTCTTTAAATTCAGATACCAAACAAAAAAAAACATCATCTACCAAAAAAACAGTCAAAAAGAAGCGAGCTGTAGCCACTAAAAAAAAGGTAGCTAAGAAAAAAACGGTCAGTAGGAAAAAAATATCATTAAAAGAGCTTAATACTGACAAGCCATTGGATGACAAAAAATCAGAAGCCACTTTAGAATCAATATCGGAAAAAAATGCCCGTAAACTAATCATTACCGATGAAGAAAAGAATGAGCTTGCTGAGATCAGTAAAAATGAAGAATCAATGGATAGTGTTATTGAGCCAACGACCGAACCTACTGATCAGAATCCTATTATTTCTAGTCAGATAGAAGAAGTAGTGTCAAATGATATGCAAGAAAATATTCATGAAACCGTTAATGAAGATGAGCTTGTTAAGGAGTCAGTGATGATAGAAGAAGCTGAAAAAGAAAAATTAAGAAAACAAGAGGTTATGGCAAAAAAATTGGCAGAAATGGGATTGTCTCCACGGGCTGATACCAAGGATAATAATGCTGATAATTCGAGCAATGAACAACATAAAAAATCCAGCAAATTTATGTTGTTGGGTAAAGTTGCTTCATTGGCAATGGTTGGGTTTTTGTCCTATTTCATTACCGACATGGTGATACATGACAGGACAGAAGAAACCATTGCATCAATCAAATCTATTACTTATGAAGATGTTAATGAGGAGTTCAATAAAATAACAGATTTTGACTATAAAAATTACTTGAAAGATGTTGCTGCTGTGGATTTGTTAATCTCAAAATATAATGCTTATTTTCAGAATAACGATGCATTAGAAATAAGCAATAATGTTGCTGTAAAAACAGAGAATCAAATAGCAAAAATCCCAACAACAGATGATAATAAGCAAAAAGCAATGGTAGCATTGGAAATTAAGAAAAAATCTGTACAAATTGAGAATAAGGTTGTTATTAAACCCAAGCAAGAAGATGTCTTGGTTCAGAAGGTTGTAAAAATTATACCTGAGCAAAAAACTGAAATATCTTCAGTGATTGAAAAACAACAAAAACCATCAGAGACCACATTAACTCACGTTTCTACGGTTAACCCATACTCTTATGGTTATCCTTATTATAATCAGAGAATGCGTCCTCCTTATCCTGTGGCTCCTGTCGTTTATCAGTATCGAACTCAACCACCACCACGTCGACCTTATTATTATCCGCCAATGCCCTATAGGCAGGCTAGATAGATTGGGCTGTTATTGGTCAAAGCCAATCAGGAAAAAATCATAAATTACCGTCTGAGGATTGACCGATTATTTCAATAGCAATCGGATCACCATTATAAATAAAAGGCGGTCGTAAAATGCTTATAATACCTGACAATGGTTTGAGTTTTGACTCAGAATTTGATGATACGTTGATTAAGGAGATGCGCAATAAATAAACTACCCATCTTACTGGCTCTTTTGTCCGTCTTCTTTGCCACAAAAATAGTTATGTAGAGCGACTACACGCCTATTTTTGTAACAAAAAAGACAAACAAAACTTCTGTGCAATATGGGTAGTTTATTTATTGCGCGTTACCTTAATGCAAAAACCAAGGCTGGAAGTTGTTTAGTGTACGTCCCTAAACCAGAAGAATAGCTCGTAAGCCTTTTGTCTATGTATCGGAATAAGGGGATGCGCAACAAATAAACATCCAACTTGCTTGTATTTTTGTCCGCCTTTTTTGTTGCAAAAATAGTTGTGTAGTTCGACTATACGCCTATTTTTGCGCCTCAAAGGCAAACAAAAATCCTGCACAATTTGGACGTTTATTTATTTCGCCTCCCCTAAGACTTTTTAATTATTGCCTGATTTTCTTAGGGTATTATATTCTCAACTGCTGACTTTTTTAAACTGGGCGTACAATATTCGTGAGTTCAGTTTTTTTCCATCCAAATAATAATCAATTATTTTTCTCATCAGTCTTTTAATTGCAGTCATACATTCAACGCCATCTAATTCGTTATTTGCAAAAGCCAGTAAATAGGCTCCTTTGATTAATTCAGTGACTAAAGTATCATTAGATGCGTTGACTGGGCCATGTTCAATTTCATAGCGATAGTAGGTGTTGCTCTCTATTGCTAATCCTGTGTCGGCATCATGGGTTAATATTAAGCCAAACCCTAAAAGGTTCAGCAGATATTTTTCAAACAACCTTAGCACAACTTGAAAATCATCTAACTCGGTTAAGTGTTTCAAGGTATTTTGATATAGTTTAAAAATGTCAGGGTGAGGATCATATTGATGTGTTAAATGAATGATTAACTCGTTAATATAATATCCACAAAAAAGTTTTTCACCCTGTAAATTTGGAATGCTGTGTCCATTTGCTTCAATATCCCTCAGTATTTTTAGATCGCCACGTCCGCTCCAGGAAATTAGAAGTGGCTGATAGGGTTGAATAAAGTGACGATAGCTTGCTTTTTTACTGCCTTTGGCAATCAAGGAGATTCTGCCAAAATTCATCGTGAAAATATCAATGATTTGGCTGGATTCACGATACTTTCTATGGTGTAAAATAAAAGCAGGTTCTTGATTTATAATTGATGAATTCATTTCCACTGATTGAATGGATATTTTACCAGTGATGAATTGAGATAACGATTGTCATCACTCACGTCTTTGCCTAACCAATCAGGATGTTCGAACGGTTCATTTTCACTTTCTAATTCAATTTCAGCCAAAACCAAACCCGCATTGACACCAAAAAAAACATCAATTTCCCAAGTGTGGCCACAATAATCGACCAAATAACGGGTTTTTTCAATGATATTTCCAATGCAGAGAGATAACATTTCATCCGCTTCATCCAATGGGGTAGGGTATTCAAATTCATGTCGAATATGGGTGTTTACTTTGCGTTTAATGTTGATAAAGGCGTCAACTGCTGGTTGAGCATTATTCATTATTTTAAAATTTGAGTACGGTTGTGATTTTGAAGTTCTAATTCTGACAGAATTACAATGGTCATGCTGAGTTAAGTAACCCTGTTTTAAAGCCATTGACTGTTTTATATGTTGTTTCCAAGTATCGCTTGAAACTAAGAATTTGTATTCAATTTCTGTAGGCATGTATTTTATCCAGACAGTATTTTAAGTGTTTCATCCAAGTTTGAAATATCGATGCCAAGTTTTTTCATTTTAGCGATTAATTCATCTTTTGATGAAGACTTTTTTAAACATTTCAAACTATTATTAGGCAGTTGGATAATTTTATGAGTATTCAAGTTGATGACCAAAGAATAATCGCCACAATCAATATCAACACACGTATTGGTAGGAAATAAAGCCGTTGATGATTGAGTTTTTACGTTAGATTCTGCGGGTAAAATAGGCAATCCATCCCATTGATTCCACTGTGCTGGAAATTGTTCTAAATGACTGATTAGTGGTGATAGTATTTCCTGTAATGCAATATGAATAGAGGCTTTCTGATATTCAAAATATTTGGGAGATTGAATATCCAACTTAAAACAATATGAGTCAAAGCCATGTACCACAGGTATTAATGGAATTTTTTTCAACTGAGCCAGTTTAAAAATGCCTGAAGCAACTACAAAGGCGTGTTTTAATACATTGACGGGTACAGGTTCACCTTTGCCTTGTTGGGCTAAAATGGTATCTGGCAGTACGACCAATAAACGCTTAGAAGCAATGTGTTGATTGAGTTTAATGTGTAAATGCTCATCATTGACATCCAGAAACTCTATTTTTCGATGATGGTTCAATTGCTCCCAATTCATTCCATGGCATTGTTCAGCTTGTTTTTTTAAAATATCGAAATGACCTTGCTGACTATCTCCCAAAAAGCTGAGTAATACGTTTGTATGACTTTGTGATGCTTTGGCAAGCATAGATAGAATCATGCGCCAGCCAGCCATGTGAAAGAACAATAAAATTGAAGGTTTGGGAGCGTGCTCAAGTAATTGATTTAATTGATGCCAGGTGGCAGGAAAAATCAATGGTGATTTTTTGATTTTTAACTGTGATTTGGGTAACTGTAGAAAAGAAAAAGTAAATTGTTCATACCAAATGTGTTGTTTTGAAATTTTTAACCGATTTTGTGGTGTGGTGTTTAAAAAGGGTTTCATGGCTAAAATAGATTTCAACAAACGACTGGGTTTTTCCATTAACACACCAGTGACTGATTGGAATGCCCAATATTGAAAAAATAATTTCAACCAATTTTTAGTTTCAAGCAATTTGAAATGCCAAGGAGCAGGGGGTATTAGGAATTGATCTAAGCTTGATGGTTTTTCGGTATTATCAATTTGATAAAAGGGTTGATGGTTGACGTAATGCTCCATGTCAGCCATGTTTTCAATGGATAACATGGCATCATCTCCCAGATGAATAGAAAATTCTTTTTCAATTTTAACAATCAGCTCAATTTGCTGTAAAGAACTCAGGCCTAATTCACCTAGCTTTGTTTCAGTTGTTAAACTAATGCTCAAGTTATCTTTCGTAATTTCTTGAATAATTACCGATAAACGATTAAGAAACACATTGTCCGTATGAGGTGTTTCAATTGATTTGATATTTTTTTCAGCATTATTTGGGTTTTGGCTGTCAAAAATCAACTTTAATTCACCCAGTTGAAATTGTTTTTTACAGAGTCTCCGTTGGACTTTTCCACTGGTAGTTTTTGGCAAACTTTTGGGTTTTATGAACAATATCTGTGTTGTTTCAACCAAATGTTGGTCAATTACATTTTGTCGAATATTAGCCATGATGGATGGGAAATACTCTTGTGCGGTATGGCGATGAATTTCTTGAACAATGATCAATTTTTCCATGTTATTTTGTTCGATTGAAAACACTGCCGTTGCATCATTCAATAATGCTTCATCAGAAGTAAATACGGTATATTCTATGTCTTGCGGATAATGATTGGTTCCTTGCAAAATGATTAAATCTTTATGTCGTCCTGTAATATAAAGTTGCCCTTTAGAGATAAAGCCTAAATCACCTGTCCTGACATAAGGAGTGGTTTGATTTTTAATATGGGCATTAAACACTGCCAGAGTTTCTTCTCTATTATTAAGATAACCTTGAGCCATACTGGGGCCAGTGAACCAAATTTCACCTATTTCATTATTTTTACAAAGAGTGAATTTGTCGGGCTCAACAATTTTGATGTCGTGAGGAGGGAAGGCCGTGCCAGAAGAAATCAATTCAAGGCTGTTTTCATCCATCTGCTCTTTAAATTCAATTTGATGAGTCAGTTGCAGTGTTTGTTTGTCAATCAAACAACTTTGATAGCCGCTAAAAGGCTCATTACCTGCCACCATTAATGTCGTTTCTGCCAATCCATAACAAGGGTAAATGGCTCGTTCATTGAATCCACAAGACTTGAAACTGGCAATAAATTTTTTCAAGGTGGTTGCTCGGATCGGTTCTGCACCATTGACTGCAATTTTCCAGGAACTTAAGTTTAATTGCTGTTTTTGTTGATCGGTAATTTTACTGCTACATAGTTCATAGGCAAAATTGGGTGCGCCACTGATAATCGCTTGGTAGTCACTGATGGCTTTTAGCCAGATAAAAGGGTGTTTGATGAAAGTCATTGGTGACATCATGACCGATGTGGCACCAAGGTAAATTGTCCCTAAAATTCCACCGATGAGTCCTAGGTCATGATAAGGCGGTAACCAACTGACACTGGTCATTGAATGCAGCGGTTCTTTCAGGTTTAATACTTGCTCCAGACATTTTAGATTATACAATAAATTGCCATGAGTCAGCATAACCCCCTTGGGTTGTCGTGTCGAGCCTGAGGTAAACTGTATAAAACACAGCTGATCCGCTTCAATATTGGCTGTTTGGAAATTAGACGCATCTCCTTGACAAATAGCTTCAAAAGTATGCCAATGATTGCGATTAATGGCTGTTTTATTCTCTAACTCAGACTTGATTAAGCATTGATACAAACGCTCATTACAGATGATCGCCTGGCTGTCAGATCCTGCTATCACACTGTCTAAACGATTGATGTTACGTTGACTGGTGGGGGGGTAGCTGGGAATAACAATGCAATCACAGTATAGACAGCCAAAAAATGCCACCACAAAAGGAATTCCTGGTGGCATTAATAACAATATTTTTTTCTTGTTACACTGATTTTGAGTGAGATTAGCTGCAACAATAAGTGCTTGTTGGTGTAATTCTTCATAACTGATCTGCTGGATTACCTGACCTTGGTCATCCAGAAAAATATAAGCCGTTTGCTTTGGATGGAGTTGTTTTCTGAAAATTAATAACTCGACCAAAGATTTGGCATTGCCAGGGAATAGTGATGGGTCGTGCATAATAAAATAGTTTTATATTGAATACTGATTGAAAACAAATTATAGACTAATTGAGGGGTTATAAGTAGGTGACCATAATTATATTAACATTTTCACTCAATATTTTCCGCCCTTTGGCACTACTACTCTGACCGAATAGACCTCTATGCAATCAGAGCAGTAACACCAAAGGT
>Ga0233443_1000789_pt1 | contig 32174 bp, 40 predicted proteins | sample SI_123_September_2_FD_182784 | JGI IMG/M metagenome (GOLD analysis project Ga0233443, IMG submission 182784) | Seawater microbial communities from Saanich Inlet, British Columbia, Canada - SI_123_September2016_200_MG | ecosystem: Environmental > Aquatic > Marine > Inlet | place: Canada: British...
GCTTATATTATCAACACTCTGCACCACCTTCAATTTACCCGCATCAACCATGTTCTGTACTCTACGCGGTAAGAGTGCTTTTATTTGGGCGACGGTTGATTTAGCTTGAGGCTTGTTTGATTTAGAATAAAGCGCAGTGCCTTTGTCTGTTTTTTTGGTTTTTAGCGTTTTGAATAGATTATCGTAAGCGTTATTAACCGCTTCCATCTCATCATTTAATGGATATGGGTAAGCCTGGTTATCACCTAATATTTTATTCTCTGCATCGTGAGCTTCTTCACTGACGATATTTGCAAGGTAATCACTCTCAAAGCCTTTTGATGCAAGCTTATCTATTACATATCGTTCAAAACTTCGGGCCGTCATTTCCCTTACGGTTGACCAGTAATCTTTACCCCGTGCTTTATCAAGCGACTCAGAGCGCTCAATTATCTTAGTCTCATTCTTGATTGATTTATACAGTCCCTTCCAAGCATCGTAAACCTCTTTACGCACTTTAAAATCAGCATCGACAGTTTCAACCATTGTGGGTATGCCGTCCTTCTGTACAACCTTTCGCTTATCTCTTTTCCCTTCGGATAAAAATGAATCACCTTCATCCATTGTGCCAAAGTAATTATCTAGGCCGTGAAAAAATTCATGCGCTAAACTTCCCTTACCATTTAACTTGGTTAGGTTTATATTTATTCCACCGCTCTCATAATGCGCTGCGGCTGGGTTTTTACCACCACTGCCACGCGCACCGAACGCAAGCCCAAGGGTTCCATTTAAAGATAGTGCTTCAGGAGGAATGCCTAGAACATCCGCTAAATCAAGTAACCCATCGTAAGCATTATTTAAGTCTTGCTGTCTGCGAGGGCCTTCTACGTAATTTCCAAACTGAACCCCTCTAAATCCAAAGGTTTCTTGAAATAGCTCAGGCGTTACATCTTTGCCGTCACGATAATCAGTCCCCACTCTTGGGTTATTATCAATCCGTCTGATTGCGCGTACTTTCTTTTTCTTAGCTAATAACTCAATCAACTCATCGTAGTGGCTGTCTCTGTACGCAGTAGCTTCTTTCTGAGTATCAAAGCGTTTCAATTCAATGTACTTTCGTGACGCTACTTTCTTACCAAGAAATACGCCTTTCTTTCCGCGCTCACTCCACATATCAAACTTAGTCTGTGCTTTGCCTGTCTTAGTATTAGTGTCTGATACGTTTGATTTTATGTAATCAAGCGCTTCTTGTTTGGTATCAAAATAAGTTGAATTACTGCCAAAGCCGAAGGATGCGTTTGCGTTCCTCTCTCCTGACTTCTCAACACCCCATTTAGTGACATTTTCCTCCCCCTCATAAAGTGAGAAAAATGATTTATCCAGAGTGAATTTTGCCAAGTCTTTTATTTGAGACGGCAGTATGTCCGCTGCTAGTTGGGCAATAGGGTAATAACCATCACCTAACGCGCTCTTATATATGTCTTCTGGCTGTAAGAGGCCCTTCATTAAGCCCTTTATTTTATTTCTAGCGGAATTAACACTATCAACCCATCGACTAGCTCCACGCTTAGGTTTTCTTGGCTTAATCTCTGCGCGTAATTGCGCTATTGTCGCCACAAGAACAGGGTCAACGCCATCACTAATCATTTTTTCATAATTAGGTAGCGGTATTGATTTGCTTAAAGGGACTTCTTTTACATCAATATCCTCATCTAATGCCTTGGTAAAGCTATAGGTGTGCTTTTTAGCGCCATCTAAAACTTCGCCGAAATCCTTTAACTTATCTTGATTTTGTTGGGGTGATTCTTTAGCTACAGGCTCAGATTTAACCTCTTGCTCAGGAGCTTCTGTCTTGGTTTCTTCAGTAGAGTATCCATCCTCGTAGCGCAGTAACTCTTTATTGCCTGCAATATCGCTCTGCTTACCTTCAAATAAGGCTTTAATATCAGCATCGGATAAGTCGCTATTATTAGCAATCTGAACGGCCATTCCATACGCTTCTAACCTTACACTGTTTTTGATCGGGAATTTCTTGCCGTCAGATATAACGCCTTTCTTGCCAGCTTCATTTAGGTATTGAGTGATTAATTGCTTTGCGTCAGCTTGCTTAGTGCTTGGCTTGGCTGTCTTTGCTTTCGCTCTGGTTTCTTTAAATCCACTCGATGCCAATACTTTCTTTTTGAAGCGAGTAAGATGCTCCCTGGTATTTAATACTTTAAATGTCCCATCACCAGGAACATCAAAAGTTTTATAGCCAACCTTCGATGCTGTCAGTTTAGCCGCGTCAACATCCCATTCGTGCTTTTGCTTCATATCAGCATCTTTTAAAGCGCCACTAATGGTATACCCGCTCTTCCTCTCATATTCAGACATAGGCGGATGGTCTGCCGTGGACTCTAATCTAATTACCGTTTTATCAATCGCATCAATAAGCCAGTCTTTCATTTCTGCTTTAGATTTATCAGGTCTATTATTTGCCGCTGTCGATAATGACTCATTAACTACTTCTGGTGTTACTCGCTCTATTTCACCATCTTCAATATGAGTGGCTTCAGTCGCCTTTAATTCTGGTGACTTTCCACTCAGTAATTTATCAACGGCTCGCTGCACTCCCTCTTGCTGATCGTATTGGCTATTAACTTTAGTTGAGAAATAATAGCCGTCATTAGGTGTTCCCGTATTGGAATCAAGCGCATCAGTTACAGCCTTTACATCTTTATTGAACTCACTGTCAGCACTTGTTGGTGCGGTTTTATTTGCGTACTTTTCAATGTGAGCCTGAACTCTTGCAATAGCTTGTCCTACTTCTTCTTGCTGAGTAGGTACGCTAGTTGTCTCTTGCTCTCCCGTTGGTACGGTGGCTGTGCTGGTGGTGTTGGCTTCAATCTGGGTACTTGCGTCATCTATTTGCTCTCCTGGTTGCGTCTTAGCTGACGTTTCTTGGCTTTGCGTTTCTGTCTGCTCATTCTGTATAGTCTCTTCGGGGTTTAATGTTTCGGTTTGCGCGACAGTTTCAAGGGGCAAATTTGCACTTTGAGGTGATACAGGTGTTAGCTCATTATCATTAAATGACCACGCTTCTCCATTGCTATCTTGATACTCGCCATTACCTAGGCTAATGTACTGCTCGCCCGTTTCATCTTCGTGCGTTGGTACTACAGCATCCTTAGCAGTAGTTGGCTCCACAGGGACGCTTCTATCGCCATCCATAGTGGGTGAAGCATTACTTTGTGGTATAGCGTTGCTGCTCACTACATCAGTGGTTATTTCAGGGGCTTCGGGGTTTAAGGCTTTCTCAAGCGCAGATTTCATCTGATCGTTAGAGATAATGCCGGATTGACCGTCATTAATATCGGCGAATCGTTTAATCTCAAAACCCAGGTTATCAACGAAGGCTTGCTTCTTGTCCGCGTTAAGACGGTTTTTAATGAGGAATTTGCGTAACTTTTGGCGTTGACGTTTAAGCTCTTTCGAGGTTAGTGCCGTACCGTCTTTATGGGATTGCTCGAATTGATTGCGCTCTATCTGCTCAATAGTCAGCCGATCTTCAAAGCTCTTATCGATTTGCGCTTCTTTATCCGGTGAGTTGCGTATTTCATTGAAAGCTGCATCTATGTCAGTCTTTCGACCTTCATCAATGACATCCTTAAACTCAGGCGTAGTCCATACGTTATCAGGTGCTTGTGTTTCAGGATTATAAGCGTTGGGGTTTTCTGTGCGGGAATCGATAAAGGATTGTAAGTCTTGACCATCGACTTGACGGTTAGCGATCAATCTCTCTGCAACAGGCTTATATTCTGCGGTAGGTGTTTCCCAGTCTAGCGAATCTTTGAAGTTATTGATTGCCTCATCGACTGTGCTGGCGTTGGTCACTGTTTCGGCTGCGTCTTCATTGCTTTCGCTTTTAGCCGCCCCCAATGCTCCACCTAGCCCAAAGCCTATCACAGCTCCAGTTGCGCCAGACCCTACTGCACCTTCGTAAATATCGCTATCTATATCGTATCGCTGTGCGACTATATTTGTTGCGACTTCTTGACCAAAGCCCTCAGCAAACTCTTGCGCCCCCTCAGTAATACCACCCTCTAAAGCTCTAAGCCCTCGGCTAGCGCCGCTAGATGCAATTTTACCTAGCAATGGATTTGCAGCACCCATTGATACAGCCCCAATGCCTGCACCCATATTGAATGCTTCAGCAGACCGTGCTTCTGCATAAGTGTCTTTAGCTAAATTAAAGGCAGTGGCCTGCTCTAGCCCTTCTCTTCTATTCGTCTTATATAGTTCAACAAAATCAGGGTCTTGAAGCAGCATCTCTACCGGAGCCTTCATTACCTCATCTCTTGCTTGCTTGGCAGTTGAACCACCAATCATTGCCCCACCAGCAGTACCTTGACCCAGCACCTGGTTTCTAAGGGTTTGAGATTTAGATAACTTATTAACTATCTTTCCAGAACGATCAAGGACTTTAGCGCCTTTGCTTATCTTATCAAGACCTCTAGTCAATGCCATACCAGGAAGGAATGAAGGAGCAAGTGAGCCAACCCCTTGCGCCATAAGTAACCCGCCGCCTCTAAAGCTGCTACCTTCTTTTAATGATAGGTCATCATTGAACCCAGTATTCTGAATCGCCTGGATACTTTCATCCGTCATCGTTTCGTACTGAGCATCGGCCTGTTCACCCAGCCAATCAGACGCAAAGTTATCATTACCGAGCGTAACGCCTCGCGCTATATCAGCAGCACCGGTATAAACGCCAGACTGAACGGCGTCAACCAGGTCTCCCGAATAGCTTTTGTTTTTATTTGAGTCTTGCGGCTCAAACTCTTCAACTTCTTCAGCTTCTTCAGTAATGAAATGACCGAAGATTCCAATTAATTCTTCATCAGATAATGTAGGGTACTGCGCTCTATAGCTCGATAACGATGCCATGTAAAATCCTTTTTGACTTACCTAGAAGCTGAATCATTCAGCCTGTGTGATTTACTTTTCGTATTTAATTGTCATAGAAAGGACTTTTGCCCTCAGAGAGACGCTTCTTTGCATGCTCGACTGCTTTAAGTGAAATATTCTTTGGTAGCTTGCCCATTAGATCATTCATCGGGGTACTAAGTAACCAGGTAACCTCTTCAAGGGTCAGTGTGGGTACTAATAAAGGGATTTCAACTTCCTTGCCTTCAATCTCAAACCCAGCAGATATTTCCGTAGAAGCGCCTTCCTTCCTATTTTTCCTCAATAGAGGGCCAAACCACCCATTACCTTTTAGAGTTTCGCTATTGTGACGCTTTCCATAGTTATAGTCTACTTGAGGTCTACCCTCAACAGCCGGTACAGGCTTGCCTAAAGGTATTTTAGCCTTTGGCAGCTCACTTATCTGTTTAGTGGTAATCGGGGTATTTGGAGGAGTCTTTCTTTTTGTTCTGTTCCTTCCGCTTTTCACTCCTTCCTGCGTAGGCATGAGTTGCTTGATTTTAGCAGTGAACTCCTTATTTTGATTTTCAATTGATTTGTTGTAACCACCTGTGAGCAACGCATGCTGTTCGGCCGGTGTAAGCTCCTGAAACTGCGCGGCAGTGAGTTTTTTGCCTGTATTAATCAAGCCTGTATTCGAAGTGTCTGACGAAGTGTCTGACGGAGTGTCTTCAGTAAGGCTCTTATCAACCTCATCAAGCAGAGGGTTTGTAGTATGCTTGTCCTTGTCCTTGTCCTTGTCCTTGTCCTTACTAAGTTTAGTTGCGGCTGCGTGTCTTTGTTCCTCACTTAGATAAACGCCACTATTTATCTCATCTTGACCAACTATTCTCCCTAAGACAGGACTGTATATCTGATTTGTTGTCGTTGTTCTTCCTGTTATAGGATCGTATACTTTTGTTGGTATTAATGTAAGCTTGCCAAGAGGTCCTTCGCCTCCACCAGCAGCATTATTTTTAGCTTTTTGAGCGCCAATTAACCCCTCGTTTTTTACTTCCTGGAGTTTAATTCTGTCTGCCTGAGCAGTCGCATCATCAATAAGTTTTTGCGTCCTAGTAATCTTATTAACTCCAGCGGTATAGGTATTTTGATTCGTTTGACGTAACCTAGCGGCTGCATCAATACGCTTCTCACGGGCAATGATGAGTTTTTCTTGCTCCTTCAATACCCGCTCATCATCCCATTGATTTAGCTTGCGATCTGCCTCTTTAGAAATACCTCTGCCTAGTCCTTCAAAAGCTCCGGTTAATGCGCTCATTTCGACCCCTTGCTGCTATTTATTTCCTGTTTACCTTTAGCGATTGCTTCAGCCATCTGCTCTTTGGTAATGCCTAGCTTATCGAATATCTGTTCCGTCAGCTTCTTAAATGTTTCATCAATAACCTCTTTATCAACCACAGCACCCTTGCCTCTCTCGGCAAAATCTAAGGCTTTAATTGCGAGATTAACACCGGCAAAGATTAGCACTTCAAGCGGCAGGGTTTTGTTTGATCCATTAAATAGCACAAACATTAAGCCCGCAACGCCCCGTGACACGGTTTCAGGAATATCTTTAAGCGCTTCAGGATTGCTAACAAGCGCCATCTTGTCATGCGTCTTGCCAAACATCATTTTTTCACCCGCAATCACTGTCTTGTTGTATCTCATTTTCAGTTTAGGCGGTACTTTGTCCTCGATGGCTTTCTGTATTTTCTCTAATATGGGGTTCATCGGATTCCTCCTAGGCTTAGTCTTGATTTTGGTTGAGGTCTTAGTGAGCGACTACCGGTTAAGCCGCCAATAGTTGATACTGAGTTCAATCTATTCAATCGGTCTTGCTCGATTTGTCGTTCATAATCTAACTTCTCTTGTGCAGCCGCACCCTTAGCCGCGCCTTCAATCACATTTCCCGTTACGCCTAGAAGTCCAACGGCTATTTCTTTATTATCTTTAATCTCCGTCGCCCCTTTAGTCGCCCACTTACCCAGCGTGTCAAACAATGTACTTCCGGCGGGCTTTTCAACACCTTGTTTTATTGCAGAGGTTGCTGCTTTAGTGGCTGCTTCAGTGGGTGGGAACGGGGTGAATCCTGTTTCAACACCACTAATCGGAACTTGATTCAATAAACCCGATGACGATTGTGTGCCAGTTGCCGCCGGTACGGGGACTGAGTTAGGGGGGACGAATCCTGTTTCAACGGCAGCCTTAGCTCCTGTTTTTAAGCCTTTTTCTAAGCCAGTTTCTAAACCTTTCTCTAAACCTTTCTTTCCAGCTGTGGCTATGGTGCTTTTTGTAGCCTCAGCACCGGCAGTCGTGAGCGCAGACGCACCTGAAGCCGCAAATCCTGCTACCCCTCCAGCCAAGGCCATATAGCCGCCCACTTTCAATAGCTTCTCATTACCCGTAACAGCGCCTACCACCGTTAAGACAGTGCCTACCACGGTAACGACGGTTGCAATGGCGGACACTACAGATATTGCAGCCGTTGTTGCAGTCACCGCACCTACAGCAACGCCTGCCGCTGCTGCCGCTGAACCCGCTGCAACCGTCGTACCTACCGCACCGACAGTAGCTGCAGCCGCACCAATCGCAGGGCCAATAAAGAAAGGCATGTTTCTATCGCCATAAGCAGGACCACCAAAGGGGTCGCCGACTGGATGCTCTTTTGCTAAAGCCCGTGAAATAGACAGGGATAAATAATCCATTATTGAAATTCCTTTTCAGTTTTAATGCAGACAATTAAAGAAATCCTTTCTTCATCTGAATTGTTTGTTACCGCGTGATTAACGTCATTGCGAAACCAAGAGACATCGCCTACCGCATTAATAAGATTGCCTTCATCGAATACGAAAGCCTGGTCCTGATTGCATTTTATATTAACGAGAAACTTATCATAGAACCCCGCATGAAAGCCGCCATCGATATGATTGTAAATTTTTTTACCTGGGGGAAGTCGTGTCATCAGAACCCCGCCTAATATCTCACCGCCTAACTGAGCCATTAGTTCTAAGGCTAATTTCTTAACGCTCGGAAGTAATTCAGCACCTTCATACCACGCTGATAGATGGGGAACATTAAATAAACTAAAGTCGTCCTTATAGTTATCAACGGGATTAAAACGCACAAAAATATCGCTAGTGTGCCGATGAGGGCTGATATAGCCTTCAGTTCTATAAGTATGCTCATCCCATAATTCCTCAGCTTGGCTTAGCTCTTCAACTATCTGCGATACATCAGTATTAAATAAATACTTAAAGCTTATCATTGACTAGCACCTTATCGATCTTAGTCTCATCTGTTTCATCAGTTGCATGAATGCACATCCAGACAGCATCCCCACCAATCGCCCTAACAGAATGATTTAGGTCTGCTTTGATATTAATAACCGCAGGCGAATAATAAACCGTCTGCTCATCATTCACTGTCACAACAGCCGTTCCTTTTGCGAGTACGCTTAAGTGATCGTACTTATGCTTATGAGAAATAACCTCTGCATCATCCTTTAAGAGTATTTCTTTACAATATAATCCATCACTGAAATGATGCGCTTGAACACTTATTCCTTCCATTCTCAATCCTTTTTCCTACGAACCGACACGCAGATAATCCAACGTCCAAACTATGGCGAATAAAGAAACCGCCTCTTTTACCAAGCGCTCTGTTGGCAATCTCATTAGCAACAGGTAGCGTAATAAATCGCATAAACTTAATCAATAATCGACTGCGCTTACTTTTACCGTGCATGGCGTTAACGATGGGGGTTGCCCATGAATGATAACCAATCAAAACTAGCGGATCATTTATAAGCAAGTAATCACCGAACAAGCTATCTAGCTTATACACAGCATCATCAAGCAAGCCCAGCGCATTCAGTCGAGTGCAGATAATCTTGCCGCTTTTTGCTGGTGCCGGTGGTGGTGGTCCAAACTTCTGCCAAGGGCTAGGCGCCCTTACTTGTCTGCTTCTCAATCCTAGCTTATACCCACCCGTATATCGACCTTCTTTAGCAGGTCGCGGGTCTGATCTCAATCTGCGATTAATTAAACCGCCTTTGTCGTCAAATTCCATTTTTATCTTCCTTTATTGTAGTCATCGAGGCTTAGTTTTTTTCCATCTTTCCTGTGTCAGGGTTAATACCGTATTCGCTCCAGTCCATAGCAGCAGTGGCATAGGCCATTGCGGGTTCACGGCCCGAAGCAATAATGCGGTCATAGTTTTGTAAATCACCACCTGCATCTATGACTCGCTGTCGATATGAGTCAATATCACCCTGGGCAGGGGCAGCAACCGAATCACTAGCAATCAACCCTTGCATCTCATCACCAGCATAGCTATCCATAAACTCAACATCATTGTCATAATCATAGTCAGCCTGAGCGTGTGCAGAAGCTTTATCTTCATCACTCATGTCGCTGCTGTCTATCTCACCCTTAAGCCTTTCGTACTCAGGATTACGCTCATCAAGCAATAAGCCCGCAAACTCCTGGCCACTCCATACGGTGTCAAATACCCCCAATGCTGCGCTAAGTCCCTCCATTTCCATGTTATTATAGAAATCTTTAGTTTTTTGATCGAAGTCAGGATTATTGTTATTGGCATTTATCCTAGCTGCGGTACTCTCCATAAAACTTGTCGCCGCTTGAGATTTATTTAGCAGATTCTCATGGTCGTTGGTGAGTTGTTTTAGCTGTAGACTGACATTCGCATTAAACTTATATTCATCAATCTTTGCATTTAACTCGTCTCTGTTAAACGCTTGAGTGGTATCAAACTGGGATTGCTCCTGATTTAACGTGGAATCAAACTGATACCCCTCCTCATCTAATCCCCTATCTCTATAATCACTATCAGTATCATACCTGTATTGATCCTCAGAAAAGTCCCTTTCATTAAAGCTGCTGCTAGTATCAAACTGGAATTGACCTTCAGCAAAGTCCCTATCATTTTGATAGCTGCCAGTATCAAACTGATGTTGCTCTTCAGCAAATTTCCGATTCTTGTAATCGGTTTCAGTCTCAAACTCATACCGGTCATTAAACAGCGTTTCATCTTTGTATAGATTATCAATATAATCTCGATCAGAGTAGAAATCAAGCTCAGACCCCTGGAGGGTTGAGGCGTTCTGCGACCCCGCATTAAATTGATTATTTGTTGAGTCCAGCTCCGCTTGCGCCATACTAAACTGATTGCTCATGTCCGCATTATAGCTTGCTGCCTTGCCGTACATTTCAGCGTCAGGTCTTGCAATATCCAGCGCAGTATCGAACATCGCCGCTTGCCCAGCACTTGATGCCATCGTACTATTCAGCATGCCTCTTGAGTTAGCCGCATTAGATGCTTGCCGTCTTGATGCCTCCATTAACGGATTGCCTTCATCAACCAAGCCTTGCACCTGACCTTGAACAGTCTGATTGCCTGTCACGTCCCAGTTTTTAACCGGTGCTAAATCAACATCAGCCGCTCGCTCGACAGCAGAGCTATAGTCCTTATCTCTAGTCTGAAGCATAGCAGAACTTCTGTCGTTAGCACGGCTATCGAAATCAGGATTATACCCTGTAGGAGCGCCCTTTAAAGCTCCTGTAGGGATTCCAGTGGATACTGACCCTTTAGCGGGAGTAGGTGAAAAAGTGGCATTCGCTTTTGTGGGATACCCAGTGGATTTTTGAGTGGCTCTTCCAGGCTCACCCACTCCAATGGGGACTCCAATCATATCATTACCGAGCGTTTTGGCTGGTCCTTGAGCGGGTGTAGGTGAATAACCATGTCGATCCTGATATACAGGGGGTAATGGCTCTGGAGGAGCCGGTCCTCGAGCAGGCGTAGGTGAATAACCAGTCGATCCAGTAAACGTTGACCCCATAGGTCTAGGGTCAGCTTTAATGGGTCCTTGTCTCGGTGTAGGTGAATAACCAGTCGATCCAGTAAACGTTGACCCCATAGGTCTAGGGTCAGCTTTAATGGGTCCTGGTCCCTGAGCAGGCGTAGGTGAATAACCATGTCGATCCTGATATACAGGTGGTAATGGCTCTGGAGGAGCCGGTCCTCGAGCAGGTCTAGCGGAAGCACGGGTCGGTTTAATGAGTCCGCTTTCTGTTCTTTGCGGTCTGTTGAAATCGTTTGCTGTTCTTTGAGGTCTGGGTCTAGCGGAAGCGCGGGTCGGTCTGTTGAAATTATTTCCTGCCCCTTGAGAGCCACCTGCTGAACCACCTTGAGAACCACCTTGAGAGCCACCTGCTGAACCACCTGCTGGACCACCTTGAGAACCACCGGAACCTCCTAAGTGTCCAGCCGCTCCAGGTCTAGCTGTCGTACTAAAATACTCTTTAACCTGCTCGTTTGAATAGCCTGTCGCCTGAGCTAGAACGTCATCAGAAATATTTCTGTCCCAGGCAAAAGCAGAGATTGCTTCAGGATTATCCTTATTATCTTCCACAAAGCCTCTAATTTGACTATGTGAATACATCGGAGCATCGTCTAAGTAAGATTTAATCTGCTCATCTGAATAGCCGGTTGCCTCTTTTAGACGGTCTCTAGTCACCCCGTTTGCTATGACGGCGTTCCTGATGGCTCCAGGATCATTCATATTCTCGGTAATAAAGTCTTTAATTTGGCTGTTTGATAGAGTGCCGTTGTATTTCTGAGGCTTCTTCAGGCTATCATAATTAACTGGGTTGTCAAAACCATGCTCCAGACCTGCCAATAGACCACGATCCATGTTTTTCGGGAAAGAAAACTCTTTTACAGAAGGGCTTTCAGTTTCTGGAGGGCGATTCCTGACAGGACTGAAATAATTATTAATCTCATCGTTTGAATAGCCTGTTGCTGCGGCTAGTTGGTCATCACTGATTCCGTTTTCTTTGGCAGCGGCTGCGATTACTTCAGGATTGTTGATATTCGCGGCAACAAACTCTTTAATTTGACTATCTGAATAGGCAACCGGACTGGCAAACTCTTCTATGCCTGTGCGAGGGTTAATCATGCCGCGACCCACTTGATATTGGCCAGGATTACCACCCATACCTTGAATGCTTGAAGCAACGCCATTAACTAAATCGGGACGCATCGCTACCACTTCGCGAGGGATCACCATCTCACCCTCTGAAACGTGCGCCATACGGGTGTCCCCATTACGACCTTGACTTGCTAACATGCCCATTCTGTTTTGCGGGGACCTCGACGCTTTTTTTTGCGCCCACCCAGCATAGTCTGTCGCTGCCATTTTGAAACTCCTTGTTATGTTCCAGCACCATCCTGCGCTGGGTTTAGCGAACCTTGATTGCTAACTATTTGTTAGCCATCATACGCTATTCTTTGATAAACTTTAACTACTTAGATTCAGTTACCTGAGTGCGAATAACCAAGGCTTCAATATTCTTAGCCTGTGCTTCTTCATTGGCCTTGCCGACTTTCTCTACTTTGCGTCCAATCCCTAACATCCCGACTGAGCCTGTTACGAATCCCATCATGACATCCATATCATGTAATCCAGCGAAGTAACCGCCAACGCCATAAATAAGTGATATTGCAATGCCTAACCAAGTGATTTTACCTTTCATAAGTGTGTCCTTTGTTTGTTACAATTAATTAGCAGTTATACAGTCAATGATTGGTGGTGCAAAACCATCGCAGTAGACTGGCGGTAGTTGCCTAAAATAAACCGCAGGAGAGGGGTCAGTCAGCTCTAGTGTTATATCTACTAGACCTTGTACGCCCTTGGCATCTAATGATTCTTCTATCAGAACCATCAATGCACAATCGCTTAGTAACTGAGTACGATTAGTATCTATTTCACTTTCTAGGGGTGTAAAGTAAACCCCCGTCAGGCTGTCTACTTTGTCACACCTATACTCCCAAAAGTATTGAGACTCTGAGACTTCATTCAAGAAGCCTGAGCCAGTGGTGTAGTGGTCTATCTTAGCGCCAGCAATCGCTGCTGCTATGGATAGGAGTAATAGCATTGTTACGATTAATATTTTCATTACAATTCCTTTTTAGATTAGCCTCTGAGGGCTAGGGTCATAATATAAGTCCTACTATATTAGTGTTGCTTTATACGGTAGCTACCTGTAAAGCAGCTAACTCATACATAGTACGAGCTGCTGCTTATAGGTTTCTAACTTAAACAGATACTTCACTTATAGGGGCTGTAGGGTCTACTACCACTTCAGGCATTAGGAATGGGTAACGGTCGTTAAACGTAAATGCTAACGCCTCTTCTTCCGAGCGCCATGCGTTGTATCGTTCAGGATGTAAGTCTTGTATCAAAACAGCACCATCTTCACGGGTTACTGTAAGGATTCCATTTTCAAATAATTTAATCATATTGCGTATACCTCTATAAATAGGGTCGTGTTGGAGTTATTGGTATAAAAAACAGTTCCCGCTGGAAATCTAATCCCTGAAGAGACAAGTATGGGTGCAGAGCCTCCGACTGTGACGTTTACTGCGTTTATAACTGCATGGCCGGAAGTTGTGTTGCTCGCTCCATAAATACCAGCTTTCAATAGACCATAATGCCCTGATGGTATGCTGTAGGCAGTAGTTTGGACCACTACCGTTGTTATATAATCTGATGAGCTTGATGCTGTTGATATTAATGCCATAATTTTGTCCTTGGTTAATTACTTATCACGCCCGACAAGCGCAAGGGGGATGTTTGAGAGAAATCCGAAGCAGCCGCCGTGGATTTACTTAGAATAATTGCGGCTGATTTGGTTTCGTATGGAATAAAATCCTCTATTGTAGATCCACCTTCAACTGTGTCATAGACTCTTAACTGAGTTTTACCTTGTACATTGTGAAGCCCCATCTTGTAAAAAGTAGAATCTTGGTCAACGTAGCTGTTGAAATCCAAAGATAAAACAGCATGTGTAGAGTAAGTAACCGGACCAGAATATGTAGTTCCAAGTGTTAGAGCGTCAGACAAAACCGCTTTGTATAAAGTTGTGTTTAATCGCCGATATATGGTATACCGATCAGTTACAGAGTCATAATATGCAGACCATTTATAGGTTGTCCCCCCAGGGGAAACAGTATTTAGATTGACTAATGTATATACATTGGTTACAGGATTTAATATCATCACGTTAGATGCATATGAAGTCCCTCTATTAATAAGTATCATCCCATTGTTCATAAAGTAGGCGGATGGGTAGCTTGAAGCAGCAATTGCTGTTCCAGCATTGACAGATGTGGTAGCTCCTGTATTAATGTTATATTTATAAAGGGTGGAGCCGGGGCTGTAACTGGCAGAATAATAGGTGTCGATACCATTGAAAACAGCCCACCCGTATGTTCTGTTAAATATCGTAGCTTGTGTGCCGTTTGGACTGCCTTGCCGCTTATATCCAGTACAGGTGGAATTACCATCTTGCTTCGTCCAGAAAAAACTGCCGTCAGAGGCAACTGCAATCTCTGAAGCCGTGCTGCTACCAGTAAGTACAGGAAGTATAGGAGTCGATACTGTCGCTACATCCGTAGATGCCGTTGATGTAGCACCGTTGATGTCACTATACTTCTGTGTAACTAAAGTAGTTGCATCGTCTAAAACTATTAAGTCATTGGTGGTTAATATAGGGGTGCTGGGGTATAACCTTGCGCTAATTGTAGAGGATACATCTACAATCTCTGTACCCGAAGAATTAGCAAGAAGGGAAGCGGCCAAGAAATTATTATTTTGAAGCGCTGGGGATGTACTACCTGGCAATGGACTGCCCACTTGAACATCCTTAATAACATATTGGGTATTTGTGTCAGTAGTCAGAAGAGTGATTTCTCCTGTACTAGCTACGTCTGATACAGTTATATCATTCCTGTATATTTCTTTTATATTATCTGGCATAGTGATTCCTTATTAATCAGATTATGAAAATTTAAGTGTGGTCGCATACGACCATCCAGGAGGCATATTAGTTAATTGACTACCATCGCCGTTAGGTGCAAGTACAGTACCCCCAATATCGGCATCTTTAAGAATAGTCGCATCGTATGCTTCAACCGTAACTCCAATATCAGAATCCTGTAAATATCCCTCAGCAGGTAGATAAGAAGCTACCCAAGAACTCCCTCCCCAGACTCTCATAGAGCTAGTCACCGTATCCCAGTACATCGCGCCTATTAAGAGAGCTGCGCCATCGTTATCAACAGTAGGAGGCGTTGCTTTAGGGCCTAAATATCGATCATCAAATTCATCATAGGTAGCCGCTGCATTATCTGCTTGAGTAGTGGCCAATGCTACCTGATCTGCTGCCAGCCCAACTTGGATCGCTCCATTAGTAGTCGCGTCTATCGCTGATTGCGCCGATTCTATCGCTGATTGCTCTGCTCTATCCGCTGCTGCTGCTGAGTTCGCTGATACATGGAAATACCCTGTGGTAGAGCTGTATCGTAATACAACCGGAGCGCCAGCAGTGATGTCACCTGCATAAACGGCATGTCCGTGGGTTAGGCGTATTGATTTATCACCCAGCCCATTGACGTTAATAGTCGCTGCGCCGGTGTTAGTGTTGAGTGCTTTAAACACAACAGAAAGTCCATCGGTATAACTCGCGGGTGCATAAGGGAGAGCGACCAGGTAGGCGTTAGCCGTTCCGGTATCTACTGCATAGTTTATCGTCCCTGTTTTTAATTCAAGTTCGGTAGGCAGTTTATTAAAGGCCGTCCCTACTGCGGCGGTTATCGCGTTAATATCTGCCGACTTAGCGAGTGTAGCAGGCGCTAAATCTGTGGGGGCCGTAAAAAGCTGGTTCATCGGGTCAATCTCCTTCTTGTATAATGCGTAATAATCCCTTGCAGCGTATGCCCTAGGTCAATAGTTGAATTAGAGTAAAACGTAAAACTGATGGTCGTTCCCGTTCCCGCGACGGGTATAGAGATGGCTGATATAACTTTGCTGTCATAGTAAAACTGTTCCCAGCTATCAATATTCCATAGGCCACCCAGCCCCTGAACATCTTTATCCACCAGTAAATGAGTGCTGATGTCTGGGTCACCGTAATCAAAATCAGGATGTACTCTTATCGAGGAGTATCCCTCAGAGACTACTTCGATGATCGCCTTTCTGTATGACTTCAATACTTCTGGAGCGGAAAAATGATTAAAGGTCGTCCTTAAAATTGCCTCGATAGGCTCCCCATCGAATGAGCTGCCTTTATCTGCCTGGTAGACATAACCGTTATCCCCGCCCAATAAGATGACTTCCTTACCGGTTGAGTCCTCGCCAGAGTAAGCGCAAGTTATATTATTCGGGTATTTAAAGGTGGTGTAATAATGCGCTAATCCGTTCTCGGTATCTGAAACCGTTTGGATAAAGCCTGTGCCGTCATCGGCGTAGTATCTTATCTGGTTGCGAGACTTATAAACTGCGGTTGCAATGATCTTGCTTCGATAGGAATCAATGGTCGGCTGTACTTTTCGACTGACTGTATTGCTCTCAAAGTTACCGAAATCTTGGGTTGTGCTTATCTGTATAACGCCTCGATCATCCAATGCGAAAGCAGCGCCTAAATTATTCTGTGTATATGGCAACGCCCCTGTGTCTGGTGCGAGCGAGTTCAATTGAAAGTCGGCAACGGTTGAGCCTGATAGCTGCCACGTGCCGTTACGCGTAAAGACGATAAGCACATCACCTGACTGCTCTATCATCCCTGTAATATCATCGCCTAAGCCTATTTCATTAGCGCCTGATATGACCGTCCATTCGTGCGGCGTTCCTACCCCTGAGCTTTGCAATGACGCTTTAAATGATAGAAAGAGTGTTTTCTTGTGTGTCTGAATATGTAGCGGTGAATCTTCTGTCATCCCTGTTTCAATAGGGATATACGCATCGCCATCGAAATCAAAAGCAGGATTAACCCCATCACACCCATAGAGTCTATAAGTGTCCGTACTGCCATAGAAGTTGAATAGAGCGAACTCATATCGACCGCCAGGCGCAATGCTTATCTGTGTTGCTGCACTAGCCGAGGTGCATTTAGTCACCGCTGAGACTTGAATAACATTAGTCGCATCAAATGTACCGGTGATATTGTCCAGTATTAACCGGCCTGTTGCATCGTTTCCTGCATAGGTCCCTGTTTGTAATACCTGTCGCTTAAGTGTGGCGGTTGCTCCGCTAGTTAGCTGAGTGATTGCTGTGCCATCAGGGATGGATTCGGTTCCTGCGGTGAAGTCTAGCGAGTAATACAGTGAGATTTTAACCCACCCACTCGCGGTTGATTTGTAAAGATCACACGCGGTTGCGCCTGTATTATCTCTAAACGCATAAGCCACGCCTTTATACATAACAGCACCGAGGATATTACCACTCCCAGGCACGGCTAGGATGTCGCTCCTATACTCATCCGCTACTAACTCCAAAATAGTCGCGTTCAATATCCCTGTGGGTGCGCCATTCTTAGTCGGCGTGACAGTAATCGTCGCCTGCGATACACCGAGTACCTCTAGTGTATCGTCCTTCTGAAATGTGCCGGTCGTTTTCGTGACTGCAATATACCCCGATCCAACATAAATCACTTTAGCTGAGCCGCTGATAGCACCCGTCACTATATTACCCACAATGATAGTGCCGGTAAGATTGATGTCTATGTAATGGTAAAATCCATCACTGGGGTTACTGCGGCCATCAAAACGCTCATAGCCATCTACCCGCGCATAACCATCCAGCGTTAAGGCTTCATAGTTAATCGCATCAATCGCAGCACCAGGATAGATAGACAGCGCTTTAGCCGACTGATCCAATCCTGACCTAAGTTGATTATAATCAATGTCCGTCTTTATGCTGGGGAACCTCATCATACCAATGGCTCCGCAGGGATCGCTCGCGGTGTTTGATCTTGTTCAAGTTTAAACAGTATCTTCTTGAATTCGAGATCAGCAAAGCTGTAGACTTCAGGCGCATTCACATACACTGCGTGATAGCTGAGTGCCAAGTAAACGATAGCCATGTGAAACCGTGCTTTAAATAACGGCTCATCCGCATCCGAAGCCAATACATGGCGAGTCTGATAATACTCACCCGCAATCACATAGTCGCCATCCGGTATGGGATAGAGAAGAATGTCATTATTAGGCTTACGCGCTATGTAACTAGGTCTGCCCGTTTGAACCGAGAGATTAGCAAATAAAAAGTTATCTCTAAATTCGTCATAGCTAATATTTAATAAATACTGCTCATCTTGCTGACCATCTGCCGCTTTGTATGCTCTGAAACTGTCTAAATCATATTCTGCAACATTCGTTAAGTTAATCGCTGTTTCACTATACGCTTGCACACCTGCCAGAGTATTGAAACTAAAATCAGTTCTCAGGTAGTCCCAGTTATCATGGAGGTTTTGGATTGCTTCATACGCTTGATTCACCCAATCAACCACTAACTTCATCTGTCCGACCTGGTTTAGAACCGTTACCGGCCCTGTGCCTGATATTTGTGCTTCCTGTCTAAGTCTAGTAGCTAATTGAAGGTAATTCATTACGCTTCAGCCAATACCGAACGCAACCATTGTGTGCCTTTCGCTGTGTCTTTCGTTACAGTAAAGGGATGTCTTAACGAATGCGTGACATTGATTCGAGTTGAGTCATTGCCTTGCATGTCTTTGTATTTGATGGTCGTGACGTTGCCGAGCTTTGCTCTTGCTAGTACCTCAAGATACTTACGTCTAATCATCGTAGGAAGCCCACGGATTAAGAATTGATTAATCCCATTACAGCCAACTTTAATAAGTTGTTCTGCATCAGCGCTGCCATTATCAATAATCGTCACTTCGACCATTTCTTCAGCAAACAATAGATTCTTTGTTCTGTGGCTGTCTACCGGCGTATCAATCGTTTCAATTTGATCTTTTAATTCGGACCTGTTTAAGTGGCCCGAGGCAGGTAAATCCTTAGTTTGGTTTTGCCCGATCTCTAAATCGTTTGTATCTGTCTTTTTAATAGCCATGTTATATCCTTATAAAGAGGCCCCACTCGTCCTGAATGGGGCTTTTGTAAATTAACCGATTGCTAAAAATGCTACGACTTTAGACGCTTTAACCGCCCCTAATGTTGCATTCTGTAGCACTGAAAAGTCACGCTCTCCAACAGTGATACCACCGTTAGTCGTTTCTAAAGTGCGTGTACCGGCTGCTGCTGTTTTAACACAAGTGTTAGCCGCCATTCCTTCGTACCATTCAATCGATACGCGATCAGTGACGTTCTCAAGCTTCACGTAACGTGGCTTAAAGCCAACATCAAACGTACTTGAATCTGCTGCAACAATAGTGGTTGCATCATAAACGACATTACCCACTGATTGGTTAGGGGGAGTCGCACTTGTAATGCTCGCTGTGTAAACTATATTCTCTGCCATGATTAAATCCTCTTAAAAATAAGGGGCTATCAACCCCTCACTTAATTATGCTAATGAAGCGACTGTTGTTTCTGCTACTGCCATCCAGCCATCGTTTAAGATACCTGCTGTGTAATAGAATTTCGAACCTACATAACCACGTTGACCACCAGGATCGGCCGCGTTAGACGTAGGAGGTACAAAGATGGGAGTCATTACTTCCATACCGCGCAATGTCATCTGTGCCGCTGCATCTTTAGCCATAAAGATCATTGGGTACACATCAGATAAACTACCCGTTGTACTTAAGTTACCCGTCGACCCAATAGCCGCACCCGCATCAACAATAGGTGGCAAGTCAGGCGATAGTACAAAGCGAATGTTCTGCCAAGTTCCTAGCTCATGGTCACATAACAACTTGCGTGTACCGTATTCAACAGTAGAAACAAAGTTAGCTAATGCACGAATATCTGACTCGCAATCGGTATGGCAATAAGCCACGAATGCACGTTCAATCCCCTGGGTCTTAGTATCAGGAGATGAACTCAATACATCAGAAACTGGTTTCGCATGACTTGCATTTAGACCCCGAACGATCTTTTGCAATAATGTCACTGTAATACGATCCACTACGGACGCACGACCTGAACCCCCTGCATAAAAGATGTTAGTACAGGCTTTTAATGCACCGTACAATACCATCTCACGAACTAAGCCCATACGCTCACCCGTCTGCTCTTTCATAGCCGCAGGAATGTCATCTTCGTATAAGTCGTACTCAACATCAGTAAAGGCGTACAAACACATGTACTGCTTAATGTTGAATGTTACATCGCGAGCAACAATCGTATCTGCTGCGGGTGTAACGCCTTCAGTCGTTAAGTGCGCTGCATCATCAATAACGAACTGATTAGGTGCGCCGACCGTACCACCATAAGGAACCCATGAACGAACCACTAATGTGTTTGATTTGTTCTTAGGCATTTTTAGCTGACGCATGGAATTACCCAATACTTCAGTTGGAATCGCATGAGCGATAATCTCACCGGCAAGTACCGCGGTACGTTGCGCTTGAGTGTTATACTTTTGAATAGCCATTGTTTACATCCTGTAATTTTAAATCGGTAAATCCTTTACCTGTTTCAGCCTCTTACGTTTTTAATCCCCGCAAGATACGCTGCATTAATATCATCTTCAGAAGCCGAATCACCCTGCACTCCTTGTGCCTGGGTTGCTGATTCTAAGCGTCTTTGATTGTCTTTTCTCTTGTCTGATTTCTTAGTAGTTTGTGATTTAAACGCATTAATTGCCTTAGAGATATAATTAGCATCCCAACTAGCGTCTAACTCCTGCGTTACCTCTGGCCTAAGCGATGCTTTCCATTTGCCAAAACCATCAGATCCCACGACATCACGCCAATCTGGATTGCTGTTAGTTAAAAGCTTTTCTTCAAACTCCTGCTTTAATCCGAGTATTTCTTCTTCACGAACTACGGATGCTTGCTGGCTATCTTCCTGGTTACGACCTATTTGTAATTCATTTAAGTCATTGGCCAAGGCTTCAGCTAATTCATCACCTAATTCTTCAGAGACTCGTTTTAAGTGGCCTGCTGTTACTAGCTTTTTCGGTTCAGGGGCGGGTTCATCCTTTGCTCGTAAGCTTTGAATATCACGCTGAACTTCTCCAAATTTACCGTATAGCTTCTGCGTTGTGCTTTCCATCTGCTTTTCCAGATCGTCCACTCTTGCCGCTTTTGCAATAAACTCTTGTATCTGTTCAGACGAATAACCTGCGTCCTCTTTCTGCTCTTCAACCTCATCAGCTTCAAATTCCTCTGCGGGTTCTTCACGCACATCAGAAAATCCGCTTTCAAACGCATCTTGAACATTTACTACATCACTTTCAACTTCGACTTGATCCATCTTTACTGCTCCATATTAGTGGGCGTGAGCCGACTATTTAACGTCCAGGGGCTTCATGCGCCTGATTTGTATCTAATACTAATAGATTCTTTATTTCTTTAATCTGTCCTCTGATTAAAGCGGTGTCAATTTCATCTTGCGGCTTATCGTTCCTTGATCTAAGGACTTCAAGCCTTTCTTGCAAATGGCCTCTAATCGATTGCCATAAGTGCGATTCTCTTTCGTGCGGCTCTATTCTCATTGCTCAAACGCCCGACCGTTAGCAGCTCTGCCTACCGGCTCCATGTTCGTTCGTGCGACTTGAGGTGCGCCATCCTTAGCTAACGACAAGTCTTTCTGAGTATTGAGTCTGAGCGAGGTCTGAGCTAACTCTGCCTTGATCTTATCGATACTCATGTTTTGAGCTTGCGATAACTCCATAATCTTAATTTCTCTATCCATCGACTTAAGCTGTAGCTCAAGCTGTCTATCTTCATTTGCTTGCTGCATCTTGAATTGATGCTCAGTCTGTGACATCTGCTGTTTAAGCTGTAACTCAGACATATCGCTCGACTGATTAAGTTTCGCTTTCTCCATTTCTGTCTGCTGACGAACCTTAGCTACTTCAATATTACCGGCAACTCTAGGGTCTTGTGGTGGATTTTCTTGTGCCGCTGCCTGCATTTCCTGCATCTCTTCTTCAGAGTATTGAAAGCGTTTAGCATCCAACTTCTGTGAAGCGAACATTTCTTTAATCCATTTCTGCGGGTTAATTCCGAACGCTGGGTTCTGAACCATTGCACCCATCTGCTGAATCGCTAGGTTCTGTGCGTCACGCTCAAATAAAGCGGTAGAGCCACGAGCCACAATTTGAAAGTCGCCTTTTGCTTCTTCATCATCTGAATAGATTAATAGCCATTCGTAATATCTTTGGATATGCGGTCTAGTCACACTGTCATCAAAAGTACGTGCGATGTTACGACGAATCGTTGACGCATTGTTCTGCATCATCGTCATCCCACCCACTGTATCGGGTGCAGCTCCTGCTTGCCCTTGCAGCAACATAGGTAATCCGGTGACATCTTCAGCCATCTTCAGTGCGAATTGGATGATCGCCATCAGCTCATTACTAATAATCGGGATAATCACACTGGATACCGCTTGCTGTGCATTAAGTACAGAATCGGGACGTAAACGCATCACTGCGCCACGATTTAGATTAATCTGACCTCCGCCCTCCATTTCAATGTCATTAGATAGCACTGTTATCGGACTTCCGCCCTTTCCTGCGTTATCCATCAGATTGCGTGTGCCAGCGTTAATAATTCTTTGTGCGGCTCTAATCTGTCTCACTACACCGATACCCGTCCAGGTATCTGCCATTTGCTGCCAGGTCATGACATCGTAAGGGAACTCACCGCTATCTAACGGATTAAGTCCTGCTTTAATCACTCGCTCATTAACCATTGTGATCGTCACGGATATAGCCCCGCCTTCATCACAATGACAGCCTGCTGCTTTTATATCGTCACTGTCTGCTTCGCCAGTAAAATACCAAATCTCAAAGCGCTCATCATCTTGTGTGAACGTATTAGAATCATCGGCGTATTTCTTCTGTGGTCCTTCTGCCAAGATAAGATCAATCTGACCTTCAATATATAAAGCCTCATCATCAATATTCTTTGTGCCTTTTAATTCTCTAAGCTTCTTTGCTGTCACATAATCCTTTTCCCAGACATACGAGCCGTCATGAAGAGACTCACCACAATCAGGGTCAGGGTATAGGTTTCTAGGGTCAATGCGTTTAGATTCGGGCTTAGTTTCCTGTAGCACTTCGATATTAACTTCACCCGACTCTTCGTCACGTGTAATCTTCTTAGACTTACGCTTAACAGGGAGTGGGCCTTTCAGTACGCCACAACCGATCTTAGCGGCATCACGAATGACTTTTCTTACTTCGCCATTCCAGTCGGCTTCGAGCAGCCAATCTTCGATTTGAGTATTCGCTTTAGCTGCTGATTCCCTGGCTTCTTCAATCATTGCCAGGGCAATATCTTTGACCGGAGTTTCTTGCCCGTTCACCAGGACAGTTTCTTCCGACTTCTTAGAATCAGCGATTATGCTGGGAATGGGCGTTTCTTGGATTTCAAACGGGGATTCTGAACTCGGCAGAAGCATGTCAGACATACTCGCTGCTGCAATATCCGTATAAGTGCGCGTGATATTCAGAAAGATATTACTACCCTTTGATTTCTTGCGTCGACGAGTAGTGAATTGCTCATCAGTGATCTTTAAATCTTCGCGATTAGCGTCATCAATTCCTTGATAGAACTCTTCATCCTCAGTCCAGATGGCTTCTATACCGGTAGACTTGCGATGGTTCACTGCTTTATCACGCTTCTTAGCTAGAGATACGCCTAACGCATTAATTCGCGCTGTTCTTTCAAACTCGGTCGCATCCTCTTTTTCAGTATCTTTTTGTGCTAAATCCATTAGCTATCGGCTCCTTGCCTTTAATATCCTGCACCTTCATCATAACTAAACGTCTCGATAGGCGGACGATAATTATCAAAAGCTGGTTTATTTGCGAAGCAATAAACGAGTGCATCGGAAATATTGGGAGATTGAAACCCACGGGACTTCATGTCCTGCTTACTTTCTATCTGGATAATACTATTGTTTGTACGTTTTCTCTGTAATTTTATTAATTCAGTCTTTAATTGTGAAAGCCCTTTCAAATCGGAGCTTAAACTAATCATTTTATCTGGGTCCGTATAAATTCCGTTCTCAACAGCATTATACGTTGCTTCAAATCTGTCTCTCAGTAGCCACCAATACTGCGCCCTCTTGTTCTTAAAGACGTTCTTATAGGTCGCATCCATATATTTAGTGTGCGGATAATCAACGCTTGATCCACCACGGTACGGCTCTACTGATATATTCTTGCCTTCGAGTCTTTGCTCTAGCCCCACTTTCACGCCAGCACCTAAGCCATCTGCATCATAAACAATTGTGTCGCAGCGCTTCTCATGTGCCGTATCAAATGCGATATTAATTGCATCCGGTAGCTCTCCGTGTGTCCACTCCTCTGCATGAGTAATGACTGAGCCATGCCGAATACACAGTGCTTTGGCATCTTTACCGCTGTCTGCTGGATCGAAACCTAAACACTTAACGCCAACTGCTTGAAATGGTATCTTTACATGTGCATCAATCGCAGCTTCAACCCATTCTGGCTGAATGATTGAATCGTCATAGTCCGCGAAACACTCACCCCCATAGATATGTAGCCATCGCTTAAAGTTATCCTTCTTCATCTTCGCCGAAGAATCAATTAACTCCTGCGGTGCAAAGGGATTATCCTCTAGCCCTACTTTGACGACATACACATCCTCATCTTCGTAGAAACCGTCCTGTTGTATCTCATTCAGATAAGGCTTAACGTAATCATCATAGACCGCCCCGTTTTCATCATCGGGGTTAAAGCTCATCCAGATTTCACTGCCAGGCTTACGAAAAGTAGGTATCAGCGTCTCTAAACTCTTAGAAGTCACTGTCTCCGCTTCTTCCACCCAGGCTATGTCAAAATCATACTTAGACTTTAATGAAGCAATATTGCGTGATAGCTGACCGTAACGGATGATACTGTCGTTAATGGTACAGTCGATAGAGTTTGCTTTGACATTATAAAGTGACGCTAAGCCCAGCTTATCAATCTCACCGCTAAACGCCGAGTGAACTGAGTCCTCAATCGAGTTCATAAACTCACGCAAGCACAGAATACGCATAGCGCGATTGCTTGACATCGTAAGAATGGCACGAACAATCGAAATGGTTTTTGCACCACCACGACCGCCATACATTACCTTGATGCGTTTCGGTTTAAATAGAAATTGAAATTTTGCTGCTATCTCAAGGTTCGGTACTATCTCTTTGTACAAGCTCAACGTCCCTGTTGATAATAACCATCTTCGCTAAGTCAGCGTAAATATCTTCGCGCTTGATCTCGCCTGAATCGACCTGATCTTTGAACGCATAAACTCCTGTCTCACTGCCAGCACTAAAGAAGTAGGCTGCCTGCCCATCTGCTAGAACCCCAGCTTGCTCAGTAATATCAATACCATTTATCAATAGGATTTTCCCTGTTCTATGCCGGCATCAGCCGACTGATTAAATAACTTATTCAAGCTTTCTGGACTATCAGTCTCGGGTGCGAACTTAGTCTTAATGTTATCTAAAACCTCATCGATACTTGTCAGTTGAACCGGGTCCGCTCCCATACCGCTGACAATAAAGCCCTCAGCAGTTTTGGTAATAGTGATGCTATTACTATGCTCTTGCGCTTCTTCTGCGGGTGATTCCTGTTGCATTGGTGAAAATTGCTCGTCCATCCTTCTTAATCCTTTTAGTTAGCTGATAAAACTCTACTCATCTACACCGACAAAAGTCACTGTCAGTCCAGTCGGCATTAGGCTTTCGCCATCCTTGCCTGTAATTTCTTTGCGCTCAAGTCCGATTCCGTGCAACTTAGCCTTGCCCATTGTTGCTGCAATCATTGCTTGTGCCGCCTCTTGATCTGTCGCCATAACCCTTGCTTCTTCAAGCTCTTTAGTGAGTGAATCCACTGTCACAGCATTCCTTTCTGCGCTAATAGCCCTTAGTTCATCTAGCCTTGCCGTTATCTTGCCGTTTTCCATTAGCTCTTTAGCTTTGCGATTAACGGTTGTACTCTTCATTTTTTCATAATCATACGCATGACGATAAGCTTCAGAAGCATTGCCGCACTCTATGTATTTATTTACAAATGACTCTTGCTTTACAGTTAACGACATTCTTTACTAACTAGTATGATTAGCATTACACGCAGTAATCGATTGCTTACCTTCCATCTTCGATTCTATTCTGTCTAATTGCTTGATTAATCGGCTCATCGCTTCGCCGAAGTCATGTTTAGTCACGTAGTTCTCGCGCGTGTGCTGTAGTTCTTTGTCCATATCATCAAGCTTTAAGGATAAATCTTTGATCTTTTCATCAGTCGACTTCTTATGCTCGTTAATTATTCTTGCGCTGAGTGCTGTTATTGCACCCAATACAGTCAGTGCGATAGCGACCAAGGTCGGTTCGGTCAGTGTCATTTTATTTGCTTCCATTTATTGACGTACGCTCTATATATGATTTTAGGAGTCCTCGTAGACCATAGATCACTACGACCATTCCGATTACGATAGCGATATACCACTCCGGCATTGATTCTATTGCTATAAAACCATCTTTGATTGTCTGCTGATAGCCTGGTACAAAGGCCAGGATGACTGGTAATATGAAAACAATTAGAATGAATTCATCTTTCCAGCTATTTTGCATGTTTTTCTGTGATTGCTTATCCAGGTCATAGTCTTGTGCTTGACCTGTTTTTGCCAGTTCAATCGAAGCATTAGCCCTGGCAACATTAGCTTCATGCTCAAGCTTATCTATCTCGAAATTTTGTTTCGCCTTGATCGTCTTTCGCTTTTGCCATTCATTGACGGGTGTCATGACGGCACCCACTAATCCGCTCACTGCGCTTGCTATTAAAGTCCACATATCACATTTCGTCAGGCAAAAAAAAAGCCAAGACCTTAATAAGCTTAGCTTTGACAATACTGTTAATTACACTATATCAGTTAAAAAGCGGACATTCCATCTTTTTTGTTACTAATAGTAATATTTTTTAGATAAGAGTTACGATACTTACATGGTGATGTTATACTGAGAGCCGTACTACCAATCAACCACAGGGCAGGGAAGCTCCACAACCAAGGAGAATCAGATGGCTCTATCAGGAACAGAACGAAGCAGGAGATGTCGCGCAAAACAGGCGGCTTATGTAGCGGAACACCGCGCAAGAAAAGCGGCTTTAGCTTTCTCGACTGAATATTTAAAGGGCATTAGTATAGCAACGCCTGAGCAGTTTATAGAAGCCAAGGCGGTCGAGTTTGAAGATAAACATGGCGTATTTTTAATGGCATTCCATGACTCTCTAACTAATGAGTTTTACACTCAGCTAAAGGAATATTCACCAGAAGCTGGCTCGTCATTGTATGTTATCAACGAATTACTAAAGGCATGGACTATGGGGGGAAAGAAATACAAGGTAATTAAAGCATCGATGTAATGATCGTTTCCCTGCTCCCAGGAAGTCGTTAAATGGATCACATATACTTTAAGACGGTTTCCTCTGCGATCTCATTGTATCGCCTGCACTGTCGCTCGCTCACGCCCATTAGATCAGCGATTTTATCTAATGACATCTCTCGCTCATATCTCAGCTCGATGTACGTGTACGCCTTATACTCCCTCATTCTCATGCTATCTATCGCAGAAGACACGGCTCGCATTAACTTTAAAAAGGCCACGTCCGTCATCGTTACTCCCGCTGGGACTCTTGAGCAGGGTAATGATGCCCCTACCCTTTCACCGCCCGATGAGACTGTCGGATAACCATTCCCTGTCTTTTCTCTTTCGTGGTCGTAGTACGCCACGATTGCTGAATGTGCGTCCTCGTTAGCCATTGATTATCAAGTCTCGGTTCTTTTTAGCTCTTTTGCCCACCTGACTAGCATAATGACTATCCATCAGCTCTCTTGCTGCGATTTCATAATCATGATCGGCGATGGCCTTGTGCATCCGCTTAAATTTCTTTAATCTTGCTATGCCCAAGTTGAATGACATATCGATCAGCGCGTCTATCCGGTTTTGCGTGAGAGTTTTGTACGCAGGAAACGCAGAGAACAGCTCATCTTGAGCGACACCCAAGTCAATATCCAAAAGAGCAATAGCAATCTTCTTAGGGATGCCGTTATCTTCGATATTATGACCGTAGCCGATCGTCAACTTCCCTGCTGGACAGAGATATGGCTTCAATCTCAGTCCCTCGCTCTCTTTTACATGTTGCTTTAGTTTTTCGCTTATCATTCATCGCTCCCAGGTATTTATCTAATCTGTAAATAATCGTAGCCCACACTGCGAACAGCGATAGGGACGCTAACTTCAATAAAATATCCATCATTTTCTGTGTCTTGTCGCTCGTCTGTTTTTTGATACGGTGCGGACCATAGATTGATCGGCGGTAACGTGAATTCTGGCCAGCTAATCATCTCTTTCATCCTTTGGAGTAAAACGATATGTCTTACGACCTAATCTATCTTTAATCAGCTCAGGCTCTTGAGTATCAAAAGTAACTTTATCAAAATTGCTATTGAACCGCTTTTTATCAGTGATTCGAGAAGCATCGCCCTTCCCGCCATCACTCATCGTTTAAAGTCTCTTCTATCAACTTTGCATAGCCAATAATATCCGTCCATTCAGGGAATGGTTCTATATCATAGCTCGTCTTTTTAGACCACCTTAATGCTCTGTGATAGCATGTATTACAGAGCTTTCCTTGCTTTCGCCATTTTACTGAATCCACCCTTGAACAGACTAAGCATAAATTCTTCCTTTCACTTGTTCGCTTCGCATGAAGATTCCCCTTGTAAAATATATCATCAAATTCTCTAGCGCCATACTTACTCCATCGTTTGTGAGATGTATTTACGCTGACCCCTAACTTATTTGCCCACTGCGCAATGGTTAGATTTATACCGTTATGCTCTATGAGTACGTTATTAGCTTTATTATTTTGCTGAATCTCCATTGTTACCCATCTACAATTGCGGGGAGAATAATTCCCATCACCATTGACCCTATCAATAGTAAGCCCTACAGCATATCCGTTCTCAATAGCCCAGCTATGGAACGCATCGTAATCATCAGCCCAGTCCTTGCAGACAGATATTCCACGACCGCCATACCTATCCCAAGAATCGTCTTTTTCGTCAAAACACCTTCTACGCATATTTCTCCACGCATAATATATTCCAGTTCCAGACTTGTTAATCCACTTCCGAGAGAACGCCATTTTTAACCACCATTTCAATTACCTTGCTGTCAGTGCAGCCGTTTGTAGTCATCATAGAATTCATTACTAGCGTTGCATACCCCGCTATATCCCTAAAGTTTTCGATATATTCAGGATCGCCGTTGATTATTCTCGACATCTTATGCGCTATCATTTCTAATGCCTCCTTTTTATCGCTTGATAAGTCATGCCACCTACTATCCTGCATCGCAACTTTTATATTCTGCGATACACGGGCATTATCTTTAAATTCGCCATACCTCGACCCACGCTCAGCTAATACACTTTTGATTTCACTCATTTTGTAATTTCTTCTCTTTCTCTAGTAGTAGCGCATAGTAGTCAACCTGCGCTTGATGTAGCGCCAATTCTTTCTCAAGCCATTCGATTCTACTGTCATCACCCGTTAAATTATCAAAGCTTATTGCAGTCATCGTCTGTCTTTATCTCTATAGCCCCTACGTAGCTCCATACTTTAGTCGCTCTGAAGTCGTAGATAAAGCTGTCGTTACTGTGTGCTGCATCACATAAACTCTTGGCCAGATTGTCCCAGTCAGGCGTTTGTTGATGCGGCGTCCCGTCCATTAGCGCCTTCTTTTTCTTGCTCCATGTGCGTGGCATTGGCATGTGAAACGTGACATGCGATCCGCTTTCTGGAATCTCAATTCCACACAGTCTCACATCATCAGCGAAAGCACGATACCGCATGACACAAGGTCGCTTATTCCACTTATCAGCCCTGGTTTGGCGTGGTTTAGGAACCGGAGTAATTAGAAATCTTGTATTGAGTAACATTTAAAATAATTCCATTGCTAATAGTAACATTTAAACGAATATCTATCTAACACTAAAGCACATACTGGTTGCTAAAAATAACAATTATTCTTAATTTGTGATTAAATATAATCTCTTAGTTTTGCAGACAAGAATATGATAAATACGACAGAGACGTTAGCGACACGTCTAAAAACAGCTCGCAAAGCACGGGGGTACTCTCAAGATAAACTCGAAGAGCTATCCGGAGTCAATCGAAACTATATTGCTAAAATAGAGTGTGGCAACGTAGCAAATCCAGCCGAAAAATATATAAAAGAATTAGCCAGGGTCGTAAAGGTCAGTGCTGAGTTCTTAACGCACGGAATTATCAACACTGACACAATAGATTTTGAAGACAGGCGTATACTTATGCGTTTAAAGAGACTTCCAGAGCATAGGCGACAGAAATATAGAGATGCTATTAACGCACTGCTTGATACTGCTTAGACCTCTCCTAAAACGGGATGTCATCATCAAAAGGCTCAGACTTTGCTTCTGTAGCCGGTGCGCTTGCTGCTGACACTCCGCCACCTTCTGACTTCTTGCCGATTAAATCAACGATATTGGCATTCAGCTCTAAACTGGTCTTAGTCGTGCCATCGCTTGCCTGGTATTCTCTCTGAGATAATTCGCCAGAGACAAATACCTGCTGCCCTTTTTTCAGATAATCCTGTAGCTTACCTTCGGCGCGTTTACCCCACAGTGCCACTCGAATCCACAGTGTCGTCTGTTTATCACCGAAGCCTATATTATTGGCTACAGTGACATTCAATACTGTCTGGCCACTAGGGATAGTTCTGACTTCGGCATCCCGACCGACTGTGCCTGTAAAACTGAATACATTACTCATGCTGTTACTCCTAAGTTAAAGTGTCTGTTTTTAATGTCATTTTCCTGCATTATCGCTCGGACTGTTTTATCATTCAGTGGCGGATGGTCTCCCACAGGGGTGTTAGTGGATAACCTCGCCGATCTTTTAAGCTTTCTCATCGCAGACTTCAGAAACCGATCACACTGACTCGCATTTTCAGACGGCAATAACACGCGATAATCGCCCTTAAATCCAGACAAGTACTTACCCTCTTCGAGTAAAGTGCTTCTACAATATTCAATGGCGTTTAACTCAAAAAGAGCCACCCTGCTAAAGTCGTCCCGAGTACCCACAATAGGGTATTCGATTTCCAGAAACTTTCTCACTTCACTGCCCTTGAAGACAGCGCCAAACTCAAGCGACCCTTGCGAGTTCAAGTATCCGAATAAGTCCTCGCCTCTGTTCTTTGTGTATTTATCCATGAGTAATCACCGCTGTACCTCTGCCGAATGTCGGTCTGAAATCACCGAAGCCACCGCGAATCGCTGCGAACTCTATAATCCTGGTTAAATCTTGTTTATCCATCAGACTGGCATCGAATTCTAAATCGAAAGAAAATTCCCATTCGTGAAAAATAGGCATCGTTTTCGCAATACGCACCTGGCCTTGCGGTAATATCATCTTATGTCTAAAGAAATCATTACCGACAATATCATCGGGTGATTTTACCTGGGCTGAATTCTTGTACTTGAGAGAGGTTTTATCCTGAATCGGGAAGACTGACGCTCTTATGTCAGCTTTCGGTATTTTCGCAACTTTATTAGACACCTTGCAGATTGCCGCCATTATCCAGCGGGCAGGAATATAGACTCCTAATTCGTCATCCCAATAAAGAGCGCTCTGAACTTCTAAATCCGCTAACTCTAGGTAATCCTCATCAGTTCTACGAGTTTTCTTCGCATTAATTTCAGACATTCTCCGCGAGAACTTATTGAACCGGTCAACCGTTTGTGGGTTTTTGATGATAAGCGGTGATACCCCTGTGATCTGGATGTTCGCTGTTTTTATAGCCATTTTTTGGTCTCTCAAGATTAAATTCAACCTGGATTTAGGTTGGAGTTTGGGTCAAATATTGCCCGCTAAGCTCACTCAAGGAATAAGCTTAACGCGTGTATTTGCAATCCGCTGCCCTGCCATGCACTGCTCTGCTATGCAATGCTCTGCACTACAGTTGAATCTAAAAATAGACTCGCTAAACTCACTCGAAGAATGAATTTAACGCGTATATTTGCAATCCGCTGCACTGCTATGCGATGCACTGCAATGCACTACATTTGAATCTAAAAATAGACTCGCTAAACTCACTCGAAAATAAGTTTAACGCGTGTATTTGCTTTGTCCTGCACTGCATATATCTGAATCTAAATAGACTCGCTAAGCTTACTCAAGGAATAAGCTTAA
>Ga0233443_1000791_pt1 | contig 32007 bp, 23 predicted proteins | sample SI_123_September_2_FD_182784 | JGI IMG/M metagenome (GOLD analysis project Ga0233443, IMG submission 182784) | Seawater microbial communities from Saanich Inlet, British Columbia, Canada - SI_123_September2016_200_MG | ecosystem: Environmental > Aquatic > Marine > Inlet | place: Canada: British...
TTATTCCATTCCTGGAGCATGATGATGCCAACCGTGCATTGATGGGATCCAATATGATGCGCCAGGCAGTTCCATTGTTACGTCCTGAAGCTCCTATCGTAGGAACAGGAATTGAAGCAATTGGTGCCGAGGACTCAAGGAACCTGATTATTTGTGAAAGCAACGGAGTAGTTGAATATGTTGATGCTAATGAAATTGTTATTCGTTACGAACGAACTGACGATGCCAGATTTGTGAGCTTCGATGATGACATTAAACGCTACCGCTTACAAAAGTTCCAAAAGACCAACCAAAATACTTGTGTTAACCTTCGTCCAATTGTAAAGAAAGGAGAGAAAGTTACTAAAGGACAGGTATTGACTGAAGGTTACGGTACTGAAGATGGTGAATTTGCTTTGGGAAGAAACCTGAAGGTTGCCTTCATGCCATGGAAAGGATACAACTTTGAGGATGCGATTGTAATCTCAGAGAAGGTTGTACGTGAGGATGTATTTACTTCTATTCATATCGATGAATATGTACTGGAAGTTAGAGATACAAAAAGAGGATTGGAAGAACTTACTTCAGACATTCCAAATGTAAGTGAAGAAGCTACCAAAAATCTTGATGAGAATGGTCTGATCAGAATTGGTGCTGTGGTTAAACCCGGCGATATCCTGATCGGTAAGATAACACCTAAGGGTGAATCTGATCCTTCTCCGGAAGAAAAACTATTGAGAGCTATCTTCGGTGATAAAGCTGGTGATGTAAAAGATGCATCCCTGAAAGCTTCCCCATCATTGCAAGGTGTTGTGATCGATAAGAAACTTTTCTCCCGTGCAGTTAAAGATCGTAAGATTAAAACTACAGATAAGCCAAAGATCGAAAAGATTGACGAAAGGTTTGAGCAAAGAATTATCACCCTCAATGCAAGATTGGTTGAAAAACTGTTTGCTCTTGTTAATGGTAAAACATCGCAGGGTGTTAAGAACTATTACAACGAGGATGTAATTCCTAAAGGAACCAAGTTCACTCAGAAATTGCTTACTGAAATTGACTATTTGAGTGTTAATCCAAACAAATGGACAACGGATAAAGCAAAGAACGATCTTATCAAAATGTTGCTTCACAATTACTCAATCAAGTTCAAAGAGTTTGAAGCAGACAGCAAACGTGAAAAATACAATATTACTATTGGTGATGAATTACCAGCAGGTATCATTAAACTAGCCAAAGTATATATTGCTAAGAAGAGAAAAGTTAAAGTTGGTGATAAAATGGCGGGACGTCACGGTAACAAAGGTATTGTTGCCAAGATTGTACGTGCTGAAGATATGCCATTCCTTGAAGATGGAACACCGGTTGATATTGTATTGAATCCATTGGGTGTACCTTCAAGGATGAACCTTGGCCAAATCTATGAAACGGTTCTTGGCTGGGCTGGACAAGAGTTGGGACTTAAGTTTGCAACACCAATTTTTGACGGTGCATCATTGGATCAAATCAATGAGTACACTGACAAAGCCGGAATTCCTCGTTACGGTAAAACGTATCTCTATGATGGTGGAACCGGTGAACGATTCGATCAACCTGCCACAGTTGGTATCATTTATATGATTAAGCTAGGCCACATGGTTGATGATAAGATGCACGCCCGTTCAATTGGACCATACTCACTCATTACTCAGCAACCTCTTGGTGGTAAAGCACAGTTTGGAGGCCAGCGTTTTGGAGAGATGGAAGTTTGGGCACTCGAAGCCTTCGGTGCAGCTAACATTCTACAGGAGATTCTAACAGTGAAATCTGATGACGTTATTGGTAGAGCAAAAGCTTATGAAGCTATTGTGAAAGGAGAACCAATGCCGGCTGCGGGTATTCCTGAATCGTTGAATGTATTGCTTCACGAATTAAGAGGTCTGGGCTTAAGCGTAAACCTTGAGTAAGCAAAATGCGAAATTTAATCGCATTTGTGAATTGATTTTTATCACGTTAATAATTAAAAAAGGGACTATCATATGGCGTTCAGAAGAGACAATAAAGTAAAGATTAGTTTTACCAAGATCTCTATTGGCTTAGCTTCACCTGAGGAAATTTTAGAAAGATCGAGTGGAGAAGTATTGAAGCCTGAAACTATAAATTATCGTACCTATAAACCCGAGCGTGACGGACTGTTCTGTGAAAGGATCTTTGGCCCTGTCAAAGATTATGAATGTCACTGTGGTAAATACAAGCGAATCCGCTACAAGGGGATTGTTTGTGACCGATGTGGCGTTGAAGTAACAGAGAAAAAAGTTCGTCGTGAAAGAATGGGTCACATCTCTTTGGTTGTACCTGTTGCTCATATTTGGTATTTCAAATCATTACCAAACAAAATTGGTTACCTGCTTGGCTTACCAACCAAGAAGCTCGATACAATTATTTACTATGAAAGATATGTAGTAATTAATCCGGGTATCAAAGCAGCTGATGGAATAAATTATCTTGATTTCCTTACCGAAGAAGAGTATCTGGATATCCTGGAAACACTTCCAAAGGAAAATCAATTATTGGATGATGATCATCCTGATAAGTTCATTGCCAATATGGGAGCCAATGCTCTTTATCAATTATTGGAAAGAATTGACCTTGATGACCTCTCTTATACACTGAGACACAAAGCAAGTACAGAAACATCACAGCAACGTAAAAACGAAGCGTTAAAGCGTTTGAACGTAGTTGAAGCTTTCCGTGCTTCGAAAAAACGAAACCGTCCGGAATGGATGATCGTGAAAGTGGTACCGGTAATTCCACCAGAATTACGTCCTCTGGTTCCATTGGATGGTGGCCGTTTTGCAACTTCCGACCTGAACGATCTTTACAGAAGGGTAATTATTCGTAACAATCGTCTGAAGCGTCTTATTGAGATTAAAGCTCCGGAAGTAATTCTCCGAAACGAGAAACGAATGCTTCAGGAAGCAGTTGATTCATTATTCGACAATTCCAGAAAAGCCAATGCAGTTAAAACGGATGCTAACCGTCCGCTGAAATCTTTGAGCGACAGCTTGAAAGGTAAGCAAGGAAGATTCCGTCAAAACCTGTTGGGTAAGAGGGTTGATTATTCAGCTCGTTCGGTAATTGTTGTTGGACCTGAATTACAATTACATGAGTGTGGCCTGCCTAAAGATATGGCAGCTGAGTTATACAAACCTTTCATCATTCGAAAGTTGATTGAAAGAGGTATTGTAAAAACTGTAAAGTCGGCAAAAAAGATTGTTGACAGAAAAGATCCGGTTGTTTGGGATGTTCTTGAAAACGTATTGAAAGGACACCCGGTTATGCTTAACCGTGCTCCTACTCTTCACAGATTAGGTATTCAGTCTTTCCAGCCAAAACTGATTGAAGGTAAGGCTATTCAGTTGCATCCATTGGTTTGTACTGCGTTTAACGCTGACTTCGATGGTGACCAGATGGCGGTTCATTTACCTTTGGGACATGCAGCCGTTTTGGAAGCTCAGATCCTCATGCTTGCTTCACATAATATTTTGAATCCGGCAAATGGTGCTCCAATTGCGGTACCTTCTCAGGACATGGTTCTTGGATTGTACTATATTACCAAGGAAAGAAAAGGAACGGCTGAGCATCCAATGAATGGTGAAGGACTTAAGTTCTACTCTCCGGAAGAAGCAATCATAGCATATAACGAACGTAAAGTTCACCTTCATTCAATAATTAAGGTTAAAACCGAAGATATTGAAGACAACCAATTAGTCATCAAACTAATTGAAACGACTGTTGGCCGTGTAATTTTCAACCAGTTTGTACCTAGAGAAGTTGGATATCTGAACGATGTTCTTACCAAGAAGTCATTACGTGACATTATTGGTAGAGTTCTGAAAAGAACCGGTACCGCTTCAACAGCCAGATTCCTGGATAATATCAAGAGTCTTGGTTTTGGAATGGCATTCCGCGGAGGACTTTCGTTTAATCTTGATGATGTAATTATTCCAAAGGATAAGGAAGTCATGGTTAAAGAAGGTTATGAACAGGTTGATGAAGTTCTTTCGAACTACAACATGGGTTTCATTACCAATAATGAAAGATACAATCAGATTATCGATATATGGACGCACACCAATGCTAAGTTAACTCAAACTTTGATGCGTCAGCTTTCAACTGATATGCAGGGATTCAACCCGGTATATATGATGTTGGATTCAGGGGCAAGGGGTTCTAAGGAACAGATTCGTCAGCTCTCAGGTATGAGGGGTTTGATGGCAAAACCACAAAAATCAGGAGCTACAGGTTCTGAGATTATTGAAAACCCTATTCTTTCTAACTTTAAAGAAGGACTATCGGTACTGGAGTATTTTATCTCAACTCACGGTGCTCGTAAAGGTTTGGCTGATACGGCATTGAAAACTGCTGATGCAGGATATCTTACCCGTCGTCTTGTGGATGTTTCACAGGATGTTATAATTAGTAGTGTTGATTGCGGTACTTTGCGTGGTTTGGTTGCAACAGCCCTTATGAACCAGGATGAAGTGGTTGAATCGCTTTATGACAGAATTCTTGGCCGTACCACGGTTCACGATATTTATGATCCACATTCCGGAGATCTTATCATTAAATCGGGAGCCGAACTTACTGAAGAAATCAGTCGTTACATTGACGCGTCTGCAATTGAGCAGGTTGAAATTCGTTCGGTACTAACATGTGAAGCACGTAAAGGTGTTTGTGCCAAGTGCTATGGACGTAACCTGGCAACTGGTAGAATGGTTCAGAATGGAGAAGCAGTTGGTGTAATTGCAGCTCAGTCGATCGGAGAACCTGGAACACAGCTTACTTTGCGTACATTCCACGTTGGGGGTACGGCATCCAACATTACTTCAGAGTCAAGCATTGCCGCTAAATATGATGGTATTGCTGATATTGACGAACTGCGTACAGTTAAGTCAACTGATGAGAATGGAGATATCAGTGATGTAGTTATCGGTCGATTGGCAGAATTGAGAATCATCGATAAGAATACAAATATTACACTCACAACCTCACCAATCCCTTACGGTTCAAGATTATTCATTAAGAATGGATCGGAAGTTAAGAAAGATGATCCAATCTGTGAATGGGATCCATATAATGCAGTAATTATATCAGAAGCTGAAGGTCAGATTTCATTTAGCAATCTGATCGATGGTATTACTTTCAAGGAAGAATCTGATGAACAAACCGGATTCAAGGAGAAGGTTATTATTGAAACAAGAGATAAAACCAAGAACCCGGAGATTAAGATTTTATCAGCCGATGGTGAAATGCTTAAAACCTATAACCTTCCGGTTGGAGCACACGTTGTAACCAACGAAGGCAAAGAGGTAAAAACCGGTGAAGTATTGGTTAAAATACCGCGTGCAGTAGGTAAATCTGGTGATATCACCGGTGGTTTGCCACGTGTAACCGAGTTGTTTGAAGCAAGAAATCCATCGAATCCTGCAGTTGTTGCAGAAATAGACGGTGAGATCAACTTTGGTAAAATCAAGCGTGGTAATCGTGAGATTATTGTCACCTCAAAAACAGGAGAAATTAAGAAGTACCTGGTACCACTTTCAAAGCAGATTCTGGTACAGCAAAGTGATTACGTGAAGGCTGGAACTCCACTATCTGATGGTGCTACAACTCCTGCTGATATTCTGGCAATTGCCGGTCCTACAAAGGTTCAGGAATACATTGTGAATGAAATTCAGGAAGTATATCGTCTACAGGGTGTGAAGATCAATGATAAGCACTTTGAGGTGATCGTTCGTCAGATGATGCGTAAGGTTGAAATCGTTGATCCGGGTGATACCAAATTCCTGGAGAAGCAGTTGGTTGACAAGTGGGAATTCATGGAAGAAAACGATGACATCTACGGACAGAAGGTTGTTGTTGATCCGGGTGATTCAGGCGCTTTAAAAGCAGGCCAGATAATCACTGCACGAAAACTTCGTGATGATAACTCATTGCTGAAACGTAAGGATATGAAGATTATCGAATCACGCGATGCAGTCCCTGCAACTTCAAGTCAGGTACTTCAGGGAATTACCAAAGCAGCACTTCAAACTAAGAGCTTCATGTCTGCAGCTTCCTTCCAGGAAACTACAAAGGTATTGAACGAAGCAGCTATTCATGGTAAGGTTGATGGACTTCAGGGACTAAAGGAGAACGTAATTTGCGGACACCTGATTCCGGCCGGAACCGGTAGCAGAAATCTTTCTAAAATCATTGTTGGTTCAATGGAAGAATATCAAAGTCTGGTTGCTGCCAAAACAAGGGAAGTAAGTGTTGAAGAAGAAGAGTAAATTTCATTTGAAAATATAGAAAAAGAGGAGCAGGTTGCTCCTCTTTTTTTTTATTGATATCTTTATCAGATTATTAATTATTGACAAAAACCTAATAGAATGAGTGATAATAAACAAAATCAAATAAACATTGAACTCGATGAAGAGATAGCACAAGGGGTCTATTCCAACCTGGCAGTTATAACTCATTCATCATCGGAATTTATAGTTGACTTTATCCGCATCATGCCGGGTACGCCTAAGGCAAAAGTGAAATCAAGAATTGTTCTTACTCCCGAACATGCCAAAAGATTAATGGCCGCTCTTCAGGATAACATAACAAAGTATGAAGCCAACTTCGGTCCGATTAAAAATCTTAAAGGTCCCGGAACCGGTGGCTTACCAATGAATTTTGGTGGTCCCACTGCACAGGCATAGGATAAGAAAGCTTAAAAAAAACCGCATCACTTATGATGCGGTTTTTTTTAAGCTTCAACATACCATTTAGAAACTATACTTAAATCGAATAAAAGCGAGTGCCAGTTTGGTCTCATTTCCACCAGCCTCCAGATAAAAGTATTGTCCTACAACACTCATGTTGATATTGTCTGCCAGCGATATATCGAAGCTCGGTCCAATATAGTAACCATTGGCATCGGGAATATACATAAACGCCATGGTTCCTGTAAGCAGCGGGCTGATTGGATAACTTACATTAGCCATCAAAGTGTATTCGCTGAAGCCCAATCTTTTGGAAGAAGCTTCATATGCTACAATGTTTAATGTACTGTCAGCTTGAATATGTTGATTGTAGAGCCCCTCCAATTGAATAGAGAGTGAATTCTCAAAAGTATAATCAATTCCCAATGCCGAAACCATGGTTTTCTCACCTACATCAACAGGAATATAATAGGAAAGCTCACCTCTTAAGGATACATTTTTAATGTTTCCGGAAAATCCAAATCCACCAACATAATCATCTCCGTTTACCAATCCACCCAGTAACTGGATATCATATCCAAATTGATTGAACTGATAGAGTCCTGCAGCTGTTATGCTCGTATCGTTGTCCAGTTTAATTGCCAGTTCAGCATGCGATGCCATTCCTGTATAATACTGGACTCTGATAGCATCCGAACCAGGCCTTTCCACATAATCAAAATCGAAGAAGGTGAACGAATTAAAGATATCATTTGGATTCCAGGCAAAACACTGTCCCCAGTTAATTCGTTGTCGGCCAAGAATCACATTCCAGTCATTCTTATTGTACTCAAGATAGATCCTGTCTACCATTGTATTCAGAAGAAGCGGATCACTTTCACCCCAATTCCAGGATAAATCCAGAAAGCCCTTGTCCAGTTCAAACTGATCAGCATAATAACCGCTCTCGTATCCAAATGCTTCGTACAGGGAAAACAAGTCCGAATTAATAAAACGATTCCTGAATTCCAGATCGAAAGTAATGTTATCACTGGCATAATATTGAAAATTCAATCGGTTGTGAAATAAACTCTCTGTAATCCAGGGTTCATCCAATGATTGAATCATATAGGTATGCATGTTGCTAACATAGCCATTCATACTAATCTTACCCGATTGAGCGCTTGTTGTCAGACAGAGCCAAAGCAAAGCAATAATTGAAAATCCTCGTCTCATAATTTACTGTATGAATTTGAGCAGAGAACCGATAGGATTCTCCGTTCAAGTGATCCTACTTAACATTATCTTCTACGATTTTACCATCTTCGAGTGTTATCACCCTTCTGGCCTTGTTCACAACCCGTTGATCGTGCGTTGAAAAAATGAAAGTTATGTTCTCCTTTCTGTTCAATCCTTCCATTATATCCAACAACTTCTCCGTTGACTTTGAATCCAGATTGGCAGTTGGTTCATCCGCAAGCACAAACATAGGTTTCGAAGCCAGAGCTCTGGCAACCGCTACCCTTTGCTGCTGTCCACCGGACAATTGAGATGGCCGGTTATTTGCCCGATCATCCAATCCTACTGCCTTCAGGAGTTCGTACGTTCGGTTATCACGATCAGATTTAGCCCATTTTTGCAAATTCATGATGAATTCAACGTTCTCCTTGGCCGTTAATACCGGTATAAGGTTATATGCCTGGAACACGAAACCAATGTTTCTCATTCTGAAATCGATTAGCTCCTTCGACTTAAGATTGGCCAGGTTTGTATTATTAATAATAATCTCTCCTTCCGTAGGTTTATCCAGTCCACCAATCATATTAAGTAAAGTAGTTTTACCGGAGCCGGACGGACCAACTATGGCTGCAAATTCTCCTGCCTCAAAGTTCAGGTTTACTCCATTAACTGCATGAACACTGATTTCTGTTGAGTTATATATTTTATGAACATCTTTAATCTCTAAAACCTTCATGATATCTATTTTTTAATGTTTTTTATTCTGTTCTAATGGCTTCTGCCGGATCTAATTTTAATGCTTTGTAAGCCGGATAAATTGACGAAATCATCCCTGTAATTGCTATCATTACACCCATGACAACAAACCAGTAAGGTTCAATCGTCGGGTAAATGACCGATGAATACCCCATTGCTTCCATTCCCTCTTCCCAATTGGCAAAGTTTAATCCTTTGGCGTAGGAAATATCTATGGCTATTTTGCTTACCAGCATGCCTAATACACCTCCAACCAATGACAGGAATATTGATTCGAGCATTATCATGGAGAATACCCGTCGCTTATTCATTCCAATCGCTGTTAGCATACCAAGTTCCTTGGTTCTCTCAAGTACCACCATCAACATTGTATTCAGGATTCCAAAGGCAAGGGCTGCTAAAATTATCGACATAAAGACAATGTAAAACTGGGTTACCATATCTTCCGTCATTGCCAGATCCGGTGCAATCTCTTTCCAATTCAAAACCTCCAGATCAAGGAAGGACTCTCTTAAAGACTGGGTGACTTCATTCGTAAATTCTGTATCGTTAATCTTTACTAAGTACTGATGGTATTCATATGCCTCAAGGCCGGTAAGAGCCTTAAGATCTTCATTTAGCACAAACACCTGCATTTTCTCATACATGTTGTTTGGAAGATTATAGAGACCGGCAATCCTGAAATTACCTCCGGTCTGGTCATTGTTTTTGTCAAGGAAGGTCATGGTTAACTTTGCCCTGCTTCTGAAACGTTGAGAGGTTTTGGCGATATGTCGTCCAAAGCTTGCGGACTCTTTCTCTGTCAGTTCAGCTTTCACTTTCTTGAAGAAAAGCTTCTCGTTTTTAAACCGCTTCCCTTTAAACTGCTCAAGCTTGCCGATCACCTCTTCCGGAATTTCCAACTTCCGCAAAGAATCAATTACCAGATCATTGATTTCATATCGAATTATATTCAGTTCCTTGGCAAGTGCCTCTCCAACAAAGGCAACATTATGTTTTTCCGGTGTTAAATAGCTACCGGTTTCCTTAATCACCTTGTCGTATAACTTAAAGACATTCCTTTCATCATCTGGATTTACGCCAATTACTTGTACCCCTGTACTCTTGGAGGCAGTATTAGCCATACCGGTAATAACTGTTCTACGGGAAATCGCAGCTACTCCATCTGTATTCTGAATTTTCCGGTAAACTTCATCTCCATTTTGAATAATATCCTGGATGTCGTTGTTGCTTCTAAAGTTCTTATGGTTGATCTGAATATGGGCAACTTCATTGCTCAAAGCGGAATCGACACGTTGTACAATCATTCCGTTCATAAAAGCAATGCTGTATACTCCGGCAAACACACCAACAACTATCGATGAAATAACAACCAGACTTCTGGTCTTATTTCTCCACACATTTTTCCATGCTGTTTTAACTATCATATCTGTAGGTTTTATGCTCGGAGAGCCTCAATTACATCCAATTTAGAAATCTTTCGTACCGGATAACTCATTGCAACCAACACAATTAGAAAAACAATCATTGCCTGATTATAGAAGTAGGTATCGAAAGGTTGAAAAGCCATTATCGGTTCAAAACCCATATCTTCATACACCTTGGCCATTTCCCCGGAAAATCTTATTGGATGATCCAGTCCCCACCATATAAGTGGTATACCGGCTGCAACCCCGCTTAAAATTCCCAGCAATCCCATCATCATCATTTCATAAGTTACAATAATGGCAAGCTTGGTCTTTTGCATTCCAATGGAAACCAGAACGCCAAATTCGCGTCGACGCTCGGCTGTCATCATCAATACGGTGCCAAATATTCCAAACGCAATTACCATATAGAGAATAATGATCATTATATATCCCTGCTGATTATCTGCCTCCATTTGTTGAACCATCAGTTCGTTCATCTTTTGCCAACCCAATACAGCATAATCATCACCAAGTTTTTCAGTCAAGCGACTTACTGTTTCATAAATTGCTTCATCATCGTTGTCGTTTACCTGAAGCGCCAGAGAGGTAAGCATGTCCGGACAATCATAAAACTCCTGAGCAATATCAACAGGAATGTAAACCACCCGTGAATCGATATCCGGAGAAGGCATCTTTACAACACCTGTGATTTCAAATTTGCCGGCAGCTGAAACACCATGGTATCCCTGCCCTATTAAAATCAGTGTATCCCCAAGTTCAAGATGTAAATATTGTGCAACTTTATAGCCAACCACTACCTGCTGCTTCCCACTCTCTAAATATCCGCTTTCAAAGGAGGCATGTTTATCAAAAAGAGGTATGAGTTCAGGGAAATCTTCATCATCAATCCCCAGATCAAGCTGTAACCTTGCTGTTGTGGAGTAAGCCGAATTGTTAAAGATGTCCAGCTGTTCCTTCAATTCTTCAGGAATATTCTCACGCTTCAAACCCTTAATTGCCTCCTCGCTTAAGATGTATTTGATGAGTTTCGACTCAATATCAGAAACATACTTTTCCTTAAGAGGATCGATGCCCATCACAAGAACACCCTTGGACTGTGGTCCGCTCGAAGCAAGGGCAAAACTCTCTATCTTCATTACGGTTTCGTTTACATTCTTATCTTCGAGAATGGCAGCTTCGAGTTCCGGGGTAAACTTGATCAGATTGTCGATCGTTTTATCATCCCAAAAATCGTTGTGTTGTACCTGCACATAGCCGGTGTAAGACTCGATGATATTCTTGAACATAACATCGTACGAACCCAGCTGTAAAGAACGCATGGACAAAGCAAAGAATACGGCAAAGAATACAGAAGCCACTGTAATGAGCGTTCGACGCTTATTCCTCCATAAATTTCTCCAGGCTAACTTAAGGTTTTCCATTATTCAATTGTGTTATTGTTATCTGACACGTTTCATATTCTGCTGCGAAAAGAAACTGTCCTCGATAGGTTTATTGAACTTGATTTCATCGATGATAACGACTGTTTTATGCCCTTCCTCTTCTGCCGGGATTATTTCCATTCTGGATGGTATCATTCGCCCGTCCATAAGTTTCATATCAAGTCCCACTTCAGTTCTGATTAAATAATCTTCCTCGTCGTACAATTCCGCTTTGAGGATCATGAATTCCTTCTTATCAATCCATCGAACCTGCGATCCCCAAACTACATTTGCTTCCTCTTTGGCAATCATCTTAATCTTATAACATTCATGTCCGTCAATCTCCTCGGAACCAATCAATTCATGATTGTAGTCCTTAACAATTGAAGACTCTTTCAGAATGTCATCGTTGGTGTAATCCGAACCCATCCACCCCTGCGACATTAGTGATGGCGGGAGTTTGATCATTCTTGAGATTTTAGGATTCCAGTTCCACATTTCGTTACCTCTCTTAAGAAAGGTTTGACCTTTTTCCTTTGCCGGCGATGTTATGAGTGTAAGAGAACTTTCGGTACCCTTACTCCATGTTCTAAACTGGACCGTTCTCGTCCAGTCCGGCCTTACAATTTGCATAGTCATTACCCCGATGCCTGACTCTTCTCCTTTGGTTTTATCATCCGCCTTTTTTATAATTTCTTTGGCACTTAGCTCCTGCTGAGCAAGCATGCTCCCACCAAAAAGGAGCAATCCGGTTAATAACATTAGCTGCGTTAATCTTTTCATTGGTTTTTTAATTTATAATTATGATTAGAGTGAATTTACTTCCAAACAGGATATATACCAGCTTCGTATCATGCCCGTTACGGTGTACTATTCAAGGTTAAGTTTTTATATAGCGTTTTATTAAAGAATTAATAACATCATCCATAGGAAACATATCGGGTGCCACAGAGCAACTCAATCCGATCCCTTTCATGGTAAAGGCAAAGAGCATCATTTCCATTTGTGGGTTTTCATATCCCTTTGATTCAAAATATTTATAGAATGTTTTATTCATCTGCTCACTGATATGATTGAGATCAGCATTCATTAATTGTTCACTGTCCAGCTGCATTGTCAGTGTAAAATAAAGTTTCCAGAAAGTTGCGTTTTCCTTAATCTGTTTAAAGCTTTGCTTTACATAATAAACAAACTCTTCGTCGGTTAGAATTCCATCATGATTCGGATCAAAATATTCCAACAGCTTCATACTGGATGAGTAAATGATCTGATTTAAGAGGTCTTCTTTACTCGTGAAGTAGTTATACAATAGTCCTTTGGAAATCCCCGCCTGCAGGGCAATCTTGCTAATTGGTGTTTTGTGAAAACCTTCATGGGCAAACAGATCCAATGCCACCTGCATAATTAGCTGACGCTTCGACTCCCTGATCTCATCATATTGTTCCGGTGTTCTTGGCATAAAATAATTTTGGTTGAACGTTCGGTCAAAGTAATAACATATTTTTTTATTGACCAAGCGTTTAGTCATAATTATTTATTTTTTATGAAAAAAGCTGGTAAAAAGGTAAACAGAAGAGAAAGACTACACGTTCCCAAGTGATTGTTCAATAGTATTATTGGCTTAATTATAGCCGCAAATATGCTCGACGAAATAAATATCCGGGTAATTGCAAGCAAAAACCTCCGACAATCCTATGGGTTTGAAACACTCGTGCGGTTTGCCTATCTTTAGCCTACCTAATTTAAAAAACCATGAGAAAAATAATCCCTATTATCCTAATGCTGGCACTTTTTATAGCTTGTCAGAATACTCCGGTGGAGCAGTTGAAACCAAGCCTTTTAACCGGTCAGATCAGCAATGTAGAAGATGCTGCGGCCCTATTAATGATCGGTGATAAAAGCGATACTCTGGCGCTCGATTCATTAGGTCAGTTTATGCATGAATTTAATTTGTATGATCCGGCCCTGCTCACTATCCGACTGGACAGAAACAGAAAACTGATCTTCATGATGCCTGGTTCCGACCTTGAAGTTACCATCGATGCGGCATCTTTCTATGATTCAATAAGCTTTGCCGGTTCTCTCGCCACAGAGAATATGATTATGAACGATTATGAGAATAGAGATGGTGGTTCCATGCGAGAATTACATTCACTTCCGTTTGATTCTTTTCATATGGAAAATGATCTTTTAATGGACGAAGCATTAAAGTTTGTACAGGAAGCCAGCGCTGAAAAAACTGTTGTTCCGGAATTTACAGATTTTTTAACAACCAAAATAAAAGCAAGCTGGGCAAGTAATAAATTAAACTATCCTTCCTACCATAAGTACTTTGCTAAACTAGATGAAAAACCTGAAATGCCGGAAGGCTACTATAATTTTTTAGATGCGATTGATATCAACAATCCTGTTTACCATTCAATCCGACAAGTTGAAAGTTTTACAGAATCATTAATATACAGGAAAACAGATGAGCTTCATAAAGATAGTAGCTATTCAGATGATGATCATGAATTACTACTGCGGTTCGATGCAGTTGATTCCATACTTAACAATCAAGCGCTCAATGAGAAGTTTAAATTCAACATGTTGAACGATGCCATAAAATATTCCGGACCCGATAATCTTGAAGTAGTATTGACTATTTTCAGGAATAAGGTAGGCAAGCAGGAATATCAACAGGAAATTGATGAAGCGTATGCCAAATGGGAGAATCTGGTAAAAGGATCTCCTGCACCTGATTTCATTGCACATGACATGGATGGCAAGGAGTATCATTTGGCAGATTTTCTTGGTAAGTATGTTTACATTGATGTGTGGGCAACCTGGTGTGGCCCATGTCGCACCGAGATACCTTATCTAAAAGAAGTTGAACATGAGTTCCATGACAATAATATTGCATTCATCAGTATTTCTGTTGACAAACAAAAAGATTACGACAAGTGGAAAACAATGGTCATAGAAGAGGAGTTGGGTGGATATCAACTATTTGCTCCAAATGACTGGAAATCAGAGATTGCCAGTAACTACCTGGTAAGATCGATCCCAAGATTTATCCTCATTGACATGGATGGAAATATTCTTAATGTGAGTGCGGAAAGGCCTTCGGGTAAGATCCGTGATGTCATAGCTGCACTTCCCGGAGTCTAAGAAAACTATATTTATTACAGAGTTAAGGGTTTGACTAACAATCAAACCCTTAGTTTTTAGCCAAAAATAAAAATTAGAAGCTCTCCTCTTTATTTTCTAAATTTGTGACATAAACCTCTTAAATAATCTATCATGAAAAAAAGCCTATCAATGATGGCTGTCACTTTGATGGCCATCTTTCTCATTCTATCCTGCAATATGAATACTCAAAAAAAAGGAAAGCAGAAAAGGGCAGAAGTGCCCACAATTCCCCTTGAAGATTTCTTTAAAAACCCGGAGAAGTCAAGTTATAAAATTTCACCTGACGGAAAATACTTTTCATTTATGGCTCCCTATGAAGATCGTATGAATATCTTTATTCAGGAGTTGGGATCAGAGGAGGCAACTCAGTTAACATTTGATACTGCACGAAGCCTGGCGGGTTATACCTGGGTTAACAATTCACGAATTCTTTATCTTAAAGATACAGGTGGAGATGAAAACTATAAACTCTTTGGTGTAAACACAGATGGTAGCAATCTGATTGGCCTCACAGATTTTGATGGAGTACAGACCCAGTTTATTGATGATCTGGAAGATAATGAAAATGAAATAATCGTCGGCCTGAACAAGCGGGATGCAAGGATTTTTGATCCCTACAGATTGAATGTCAATACAGGAGATCTTACAATGCTAGCCGAAAATCCCGGCAATTATCAGGACTGGATGACCGATCACGATGGTAAACTCAGGGTAGCCGTTGCAATGGACGGACTCGAGTCCAGCATTCTCTATCGTGAAACAGAAGATGAGCCATTCAAAAAAGTACTCACCACTTACTACAAAGAGGAACTGACCCCACTCTTTTTTACATTCGATAACAAAAACGTATACGCAAGTTCAAATGTTGGCCGTGATAAATCATGCATTATTCTTTTCGACATAGCAAATGGAGTAGAGATCGAATCGATCTATGAGAATCAGGAAGTGGATGTAAGCAATCTCTCCTACTCAAGAAAACGGAAGGTTCTGACCGCCGTAATTTATTATACAGATATGCGACAATTACATTTCTTCGATAAAGAGGTGGAAGATCGCTACAATAGATTAAAGCAGGATTTAGGTGATTATGAAATCAGTACTTCCAGCTATAGTAAAAATGAGGAAGTGTTCATCATCAGAACCTACAGCGATAAATCAATGGGTGCATACTATATCTACAACAAAGTTACAGATGAGCTGAAGATGATCCATGAAGTTGCACCATGGATGGATGAAAACGTAATGGCCGACATGAAGCCTGTTCAATATCAATCACGCGACGGATATACAATTCACGGATATCTTACCCTCCCCAAAGGTGTAAAGGCTAAAGAACTGCCGGTGGTAATCAATCCGCACGGTGGCCCATGGGCAAGAGATTATTGGGGCTTTAATCCGGAAATTCAATTCTTGGCTAATCGGGGTTACGCTGTGCTGCAAATGAATTTCAGAGGATCTGTTGGATTTGGACGCGAGTTCAAAGAACTTGCTTATAAGCAGTGGGGAAAAGCCATGCAGGATGACATCAGCGATGGCGTAAAGTGGTTGGTTGAACAAGGTATTGCAGACGAAAGTCGAATAGGGATATATGGTGCCAGCTATGGAGGTTATGCTACGCTTGCAGGCCTTACATTTACGCCGGAGCTCTATTGTTGCGGTGTCGATTATGTAGGCGTTTCTAATCTTTTTACATTTATGGAAAGTATTCCGCCTTACTGGGAACAATGGCGTGAACAAATGTTTGAGATGGTTGGCCACCCACAGAAAGACAGTCTGTTAATGCGGGCGGCATCACCTGTGTTTCACGTGAATAATATTAATGTTCCTCTCTTCATTGCTCAGGGAGCGAATGATCCAAGGGTTAATATTGCTGAATCCGATCAGATAGTTGAAGCTATGAAGGTTAGGGGAGTTGAAGTTGAATACATGGTAAAGCAAAATGAAGGCCATGGTTTCTACAACCAGGAGAACCAATTTGATTTTTACCGGGCTATGGAAACTTTTTTAGGCAAACACATGTTAGGCGAATAGGCAACTTGCCAATACGAGCTAGCCAGTCTGAATATTCAGGCTGGCTTTTTTAATGGACTTATTCATCGTATTTCGAATTATTACTTTATAATTTTCCAGGAATCAATTTGGCAATCCTCCTTGAAATTGTAATAGTCATAAGGACTGAAAAAGGAGATTTAATTTTCATAAAGATTGTTACTTTTGCAGTCCATTACCGGTCCCGTAGTTCAATGGATAGAATATCAGATTCCGGTTCTGACGATGTGGGTTCGATTCCCGCCGGGATCACAAAACAGTTTAGAGCAAGAGTATCGAGCAATAGCGAGATACTCTTGTGAAAAATTGTTTTGTCCCTGATTACTTGCGCTCACGCTCAAACTAACTAAATAATTGCAATCATGTTCGATTTTGAAAAGTTGGAAGTCTATTCCAAATCCAAAAGTTTTAATAAGTCTGTATATGTCTTCCTGAAAAACTACAGACTGGACAGAACAACGAACGATCTTCTTCGAAGAGCCTCATTCAGTGTCATGCTGAATATCGCAGAAGGATCAGGCCGTTTTACCAAAAAAGATAAGACGAATTTTTACATTATTGCCAGAGGTTCTCTCTATGAATGTGTAGCTATTTTTGATTATCTAAAAGACACCAGACAAATAGATATTGATGTGTTCAAGAAATACTATTCATTCCTTGAAGAAATCTCAAAGATGTTATACGCAATGATTAAAGGTCTATCATAAGTTTGGAATCCACCCTTATAATTCTAGCAGCTCACAAAACAGTTTAGAGCAAGAGTATCGAGCAATAGCGAGATACTCTTGTGAAAAATTGTTTTGTCCATCATTACCAGCGCTCACACTCTAACTATGCAAAGCGAACATTTTCAAGAAGGAATAAGAAACATACAAATCAGTAGTGATCTTTAATTGTAGAGACCGGCATTCCGAAACAATTAATAGTTTCTCAGGTTTTATCCGACTGATATGTGCGTTGGTTCTGGTAAATACTTCTGTATCGTGTTTTCAAAAAGGTTGAAAAAGAATTAAATAAACAAGACCACCCTAACAATATTTAATGCAATTTTGCATTAGGAATATTAAGTCCATTTTGAAAATGAACGACCATTAAGTTTTGACTTAAGAACAAGGAATGATTGCAATTAAAACAGAAGGCAAACCCCGGACTTCCGTTTTGAACCCCAAAAATGTTCAGACTAAAGTGCTTATTCCACCCAATAAAAGCAAAGGACTCCTATCTGATATCAAAAACTTCATCCTACACAAGCCGGATATTCCAACCTTGATTAAATTCAAATCTGAAGCTGAACGAAAGGATTATCGCTACCGGATTTTACAGCGACTTGGAATTGAAGTAGATAATTACAAAATTTTCAATATCCACAAAATTGGAATAGATGCCCCGGCTAAGCATATCTTTGAAGAGCTGCTCAAATGGAGTGGAGATTCTTCCTGTTGGCCTAATCATATAGCAAAGGTGGTTAAGGTTGACAATCAACTGGAAAATCTTTTAATTTATCTCTTTGGCTGGACAAAGTTTCCTTCATGGTATAAGGAGAGTATGTTGGGACGAACCCTCATCCCACTTTTCAAGCTCAACGCAATTACCATAAAAAAGATTCCCGATTCTGACGGATTGGACAATGCCCGTTACCTGCTGTACAAAAGTAGTGGCGGCTATCCAATTGGTGTCTTCTCAATGTATGTGCGATCTTCAATCGAGGAACAGCAGGAAACTGAATTATCTCAACTCTTTCTTGTAGTTGGATTCAATTTCTATGGGAAGGAAAACTGGTCGGAAAGAAAGCTCATCAACCGCCTATGGGAAGGCATTCACGATCGTGTAACAAGCAATGTCTTATGCAGGTTTAAACAATTAAGTGAATGGCAATTTGAGAAATTTCAGAATGGATAATCAACTTTCATCCGAAGCTTCTACATAAATCCTGCTATTCGCTCTTATCCGTTTCTATATTTCAAATGAACCGAATACGTAGGTATTCTGTTAGCTGTATACCCAGTCTGATCATATTTAAAATCGTTGATGATAAATCTAAATATGGATAAGATCAATTATTAATACAAAAATGAGAGAATGAAAGTAAATCGAAAAGCGTTTCTGACCTTAATTACGTTAATATCCATGGCGACTATCTCTTTTTCGCAAACCCTGCCGGGTAGTATAACCATGAAGAGTATCACAGGCGGAACCTTTACCATGGGCAGCAACAGTATCTTAGGCTCCCCGGATCAGCAAGTAGCGGCACCAGAGCATAGTGTAACACTCAGTTCCTATTTAATGAGTGAAGCAGAAATAAGCAATGTACAGTATGTTGAGTTTCTCAATTCTGCCTATACTGATGGATTGATTGAGATTAATATTGGAGCCCTTGGCCCGGATAGCGGAAAAAGATTGATACAAGGATCTGCCTCCTCTTCCTATCAGGGAAAAACCTTGTATAATATGGATGGCATAAGAGTTCTTAAGGATCATAACAACGGAGACGGAGATGGAAATCCCTTTACAGGGACGGTTGAACCTGAGAATCCCCTGAATATATCATATATAGGATTTGATTCAATTACCAGCACTTTTTATGTGAAAGATCCACATAATGTAAATGATTTTCATTGGTTAAATATCTGTAATTATTACAACTACGGAACAACACCCATGATGATTACCGGACCGGTACTCAACGACTTTGATGATTGGGCCGGTATTGGCCAGAATCTTTCAGATGAACTCCAGGGATGGACAGATACCTTGCCGTCTTCAGCTGTTAATTTGCCGGATCAGGCAGAGATTTCCGGCTGGCCGGTTACATTCATACGCTGGTGGGGAGCGTTCGCGTTTGCCGATTATTACAATGTAAATATTCCAAGCGAGGCCCAGTGGGAATATGCAGCCAAAGGAGGAAACAACTATCTGTATGCTGTACATAACGGAGTTGATATTACCGATGCTAACTGGAATCAGGCTGGTGACACGACCGCTACCGGCCATGTGCGATCTGCCATCAGTGGAACAGCCAATCCGTTTGGCTTATATAATCTGGGAGGAAATTCATGGGAATGGATAGCGGATAATTATATTGCACCCTACGATACAAATGCAGTTACCGATCCATTAATTGAGGTCGCTAATTCAACCAGTCGATGCTGGAGAGGAGGATCATGGAATTATCATGAAGCCACATTGCAAACAGCCATAAGATTTTATGATGAGGAAGATAGGGGAAACGATCACTTCGGATTCAGGATTGTTACCAGTAATTTAACGGTATCGAATGCAGAGGCCGATGCTAAGGATGCCATTACGGTATATCCTAATCCGGGCACAAAAATAATTCATTTCGAATTGTTGCATCCGGATGAAACTACCATTACCATATTCACAACAGGCGGAAAAACAATACTAAATCAAAGCGTTTCCGCGAGCTTTTCTCTGGATGTATCAGATTGGACGAAAGGGATTTATTTCGCAAGGATTGGATTGTTTACAAAGAAGTTGATAGTAAAATAAGTTCGGTAAAACCTGTATAGCCAATTATGCCAGCCAGGTCACCAGGGAAATAATATGACTTTCATTAAGCTGATCCGTACTAAGTTATTCAAATTAATTTTCTTACTACCTTTACATGAAATCGAATTTGTTATGCGGGAAAAAAGGCTGAAACTGTACAACCAATTAATAGCAGACAATCCCAGTTTTGAAAGAAAGGGAAAGACCATGCCATATACATCTGCCAATGGTTATATGTTCTCCCAGTTGAATAAGGACAATGAAATTGGGATCAGACTGTCAAAAGAATCCGGTCGAAAATTCATGGAAAAACATCAAACAGGAGAGTTCAGGTCCTATGGAGCTGTTATGCGTGACTATGTACTCGTACCGGAACATCTTTACAGCGATATGGAACTTCTGTCGAAATATCTGGAAGAGAGCTATCAGCATGTTATGTCGCTTAAACCTAATACCTCGAAAAAAGCAGGAGGTAAGAAATAATTTTCAGGGGAAAGCTTCAGTAGGGAAGGCGAATCAATACCACAATTTCGTTTGCAAAGAAAAATTTGAGCTTTTCAATTTCTGAAACAACCAGTCTTACTCTGCACACGTCTAGCTGACTTATATTTTTAGAACCAAAAGAAACGATGAAAAGAATCTACTATTTAATAATGATTAGCCTGATCATATCAATTCAGGTAAATTCTCAGGAAGAGCTAAAAGTTTTATTTATTGGTAACAGTTATACCGGGGCAAACAGTTTAGCCGATAAGGTAGCTCAGCTAGCCGACTCACAGGGTAAAGCAATGATTGTTCAGCAACAGACACCGGGAGGAATGACACTATCCGGACATGCCGGCAATCCGGCAACCTATACTGCCATGCATGAAAATGACTGGGATTACGTTGTGATTCAGGCGCAAAGTCAGGAACCTTCATTTCCACCTGCTCAGGTGGCCAATGATACTTACCCCTATGCAGCTATTCTCGCCGATTCGGTACGAGCTATCAATCCATGTGCAGAACCGGTTTTTTTCATGACCTGGGGCCGCAAAAATGGTGATTCGGTCAATGGGCAGATCTATCCGGTTATTGCAACTTACGAAGGTATGCAGTGGCGTTTAAGACAAAGTTATATGGAGATGGCTTATGATAATGATGCCACAGTTGCTCCGGTTGGTGCAGCCTGGCAATGGATTCGAAACAACTACTCAGGCATCGAACTTTATAGTCCTGACGAAAGTCATCCGAGTGTATTAGGAACCTATCTTGCCGCGTGTGTATTTTATTCCACTTTTTACTCAGAATCACCCCTCGGTTCTTTGTATCTGCCCAATGGTGTAAATGCAATCGATGCTGCTGCTCTTCAACTTGCAGCTCAGAATATAGTTGTTGATAGTCTTAATACCTGGCGGATTGGAGCCAACTTACCAACAGCAGATTTTTCACACATCGTGAATTTTGAAGAAGTTACTTTTGCCGCCGCTGATCAGGGAAATAATATTTTCAACTATAAGTGGGAATTTGGAGATGGAAACAGTAGTACGGATGTAAATCCTGTATACAGTTATGCTACAGTTGGAACCTATCCCGTAAAACTCACCATTTACGATGATTGTAATACAGACACAATAGTAAATAATGTTGTGGTTTCTTCTTTGAATTCAATTGGTGACGAGCCAGTCAATTCAGTTTCTGTATTTCCGAATCCATTTACCACTGAGATTTGCGTAATGAGTTTTGATGAGAATCAATCACAAATTGAGCTGCTAAGCATTTCCGGCACTGTGCTTCATGAAAGTTTTTTCAGCGGTAAATATATTCTCCCCGCTACCAACCTTAAGTCGGGCATCTATTTTATACGAATAACAGGCAAGGAAAAAACCCGGATTCAAAAGCTGGTAAAGAGATAGGGATTGTTGCATCTGCTTTCTTCAGATCGATTCAATTTACTTACAATAAAAAACATTGATGTTTTAATATTTATCACACCAAAACCTGTAACCTCGTACATGTTGTTAGCGTATCCTTAACTGATACTTAATTCAGTTGAGATGAAAACTAAATATTATAATAAGAGCTACGACTGTACTCTTGAATTTCTGGACAAAAAACATATTCTTTTCTCACACAGCAGCACGCATGTGCATCTGTTACTGAATGCGTATATGGGAACCAATATTGTTTCCATAGAGCAGCTCGATCACAACAAAGAATTTATCATCGAAGGAATTATGATTCCTGAACAGAACTCAATCTCATTTACAGGTTTACTTGATAACCATGGACTTGTAGATATTGATTTCGACAGAGTTAATTTTACAGAAGTTGCCTAAAATTTTATCGTTCAAACAGTTTGCCTTACCAGTCATGTGCACCGGTATTGCCGTTTAACAATCCTTCCAAATTATTTCGCCTAAACGGTGAACTTCAAAATCATTGAGGTGTAATATACTCTCAAATAATCTATTTTTTTACTAATCTAAAAGTAGTAAATTCGCTACCTTTTAGAAGAAATTGAAAACATATTGAAAATGAAGCAATTCAGGCTAACCAACAACATCTTCGGATGGGTATCTTTTCTTGTTGCAGCTATCACATACACCTTAACGCTGGAACCAACAGCAAGTTTTTGGGATTGTGGTGAGTTCATCACAACGGCATATAAAATTCAGGTAGGACATCCTCCGGGGGCCCCGTTTTTTATGATTCTTGCCAGGTTCTTTTCCATTTTTGCGGGAGATCCGTCTAACGTTGCCTATATGATTAACCTTCTTTCCGGTTTATCATCTGCCTTTACCATAATGTTCCTTTTCTGGACCATTACACATATTGCTAGAAAAATCATGGTTAAGGATGCTGATTTCAGTGCCGGAAACATGATTGCTGTTATAGGAAGTGGCCTCGTTGGAGCATTGGCTTATACCTTCTCCGACACTTTCTGGTTTTCTGCTGTTGAAGCAGAGGTATATGCTAGTTCATCACTTTTTACTGCTGCAGTTTTTTGGGCAATACTCAAATGGGAAGATGTTGCGGATAAACCGTTTGCCAACCGCTGGTTAATTCTCATAGCCTACCTTATTGGATTATCAATCGGAGTCCACCTGCTAAACCTGCTTGCCATTCCGGCAATTGCATTCGTATACTACTTCAAAAAGTATAAGCCAACCAGGAATGGTATAATCATGGCGTCGCTTGCGTCGGTTGTACTTGTTGGAGCCATTATGTACGGAATAATTCCATACCTGATTATCGTTGCAACCTGGTTTGAACTTCTTTTTGTAAATTCATTCGGCTTGCCATACAATTCAGGAAATATATTCTACATTATCGTTCTGATAGGTACTATTGTATACGGCTTGCATTACACGCATAAAAAGAAACGACATTTGTACAATACCATCATACTTGGGGTGACAGTGATCGTTGTGGGTTACTCTTCATTTGCAATGGTGGTAATTCGCTCGGTGGCAAATCCACCAATGGATCAGAACAGTCCGGAAACAGTATTTAAACTTCTCTCCTATTTAAACAGGGAGCAGTACGGCGACAGGCCATTGGTATATGGTCAATCGTTCAACTCTCCGCTGGATGCTGAAAAACCGTATTCCGAAGGAGATCCTGTATACATCCAGAAGGATGGTAAATATGTTATCTCCGACAGGAAGGATGAATATAACTACGATTCAAGATTCAAGAGTTTATTCCCAAGAATGTATTCTGCTCAGCAGAAACATATTGATGCCTACAAACAATGGAGTGGTTTTAATGGCAGAGCTGTTCGATTCAGAAACCGATCGGGCGAAAATGAGACCATCTATAAACCTACCCTCGGCGAGAACGTTCGCTTCTTTATCAATTATCAACTGGGGCACATGTACCTGAGGTACTTCATGTGGAATTTTGCCGGAAGACAAAATGATATTCAGGGGCATGGTATTGCCGATGGAGGTGTGTTACATGGTAACTGGATTTCCGGGGTTTCGTTTATTGATGATGCCAGATTGGGGCCACAGGATAAACTTCCGGATGACCTTGCCAACAATCCCGGGAGAAATAAACTCTATTTCTTACCACTCTTACTTGGATTGATAGGAGCCTTTTTCCTGTACAAACGAAACGTGAAAGATTTTACAGTCGTTACCTTGCTGTTCTTATTTACGGGACTTGCCATTGTAATCTATCTGAATCAATATCCTTTCCAGCCTCGTGAACGTGACTATGCTTATGCTGCCTCGTTCTACGCATTTGCGATCTATATTGGGATTGGAGTACTGTCTCTGGTAAAAATGCTGAAGAAGGTTGCTCCGTTAACTGCCAGTGCAGGAATAGCAACAGTTGTTTCACTACTTGCAGTACCAGTTCTTATGGCATCAGAAAATTGGGACGATCATGACAGATCCGGCAGGTATACGGCCAGGGATTTTGCATATAACTATCTTAACTCCTGCGAGAAAGATGCAATTATCTTTACCAATGGAGATAACGATACATTCCCATTATGGTATGCCCAGGAAGTTGAAGGAATAAGAACAGATATCAGGGTTTGTAACTTAAGTTATCTGAGTACCGACTGGTATATCGATCAAATGAAAAGGAAAGCCTATGAATCAGATCCGGTTCCGTTCTCCATGACCCGCGATCAATATGTTCAGGGAACAAGAGATTATGTACCGCTCAATGAACAGTTCCGGGAGTATAAGGATTTGAAACAGATCATGGACTTTGTGAGAAGTGACAATCCACAAACAAAAGTTCGCTCCGGGATTAGCGATCAACTGGATTACATTCCTGCAAAGAAATTCAGGATTCCGGTCGATTCAGCCAAGATAATGGAGAAAGGAATAATCAGTGAAAGAAATGCTCACAGAATGGTTGACAATGTTGATTGGAAAATGAATAAGAGCTATGTGCTTAAAAACGACTTAATGGTTCTTGACCTGCTAGGCAATTTTAATTGGGACCGTCCCGTATACTGGGCTATCACTGTTGGAAGAGATAGTTATGTAAATCTTGAGTCATATTTCCAGATTGAAGGATTGGCCTATCGCCTTGTTCCTATTAATACTCCGCCAAGAGGTGGTCACATTGGACTGGTTGATACTGAAAAAATGTACAACAATATGATCAACAAATTCCGTTGGGGTGGAATTGATGATCCGGAAGTTTACCTTGATGAAAACAACCTTAGAATGCTGATGAACTTCAGAAGTAATTTTGGAAGACTTGCTGAAGAACTGGTTAAAGAAGGTGAATTGGAGAAAGCTGTTACAGTTGCCGATCGATGTATTGAGCTTATGCCAAACAGCCGGATTCCGTACAACTACTTTAATGTGCCAATTGCAGAGATCTACTATAAAGCAGGACAGGCTGAAAAGGCAAATGCTATTATTGAAGTACTTTTTGAGAAATCAAGACAGGAACTCAATTTCTACTTCCAGCTTAGCAACGAGAAGTTCAGTCCAATTAAGAATGAAGCCCGTAAATCTCTGGCTCTTTTACAGGAGATTGGACGTGTGGTTGTCAACAATAATCAAAAAGAATTACAGGAGAGGATAGAAGCTGAATTTATCAGGTATCGTCAGTTTCTTGACTTTTAGAAAAAGAGAAATATAAGAGAATAATAGGTGTCAGGACCAATAGTGATCTGACACCTATTCTTGAAATAAAACCAGATTGAATTAATAAATGCAACATCCGCAGTCGGAAGAATTAGCAATCTAATCACCCGTTTTTCATGGATGTTCAGGATGACCTTTAGAAAGGAAATATAAACTTATGAATGTACTAATACTTGGATCAGGTGGAAGAGAACATGCTTTCGCATGGAAAATAGCTGAAAGCAGTTTATTAGACAAGCTTTACATAGCTCCTGGCAATGCAGGAACAGATAAGCTTGGGACAAATGTTGACCTCAGTCTTAGCAATTTTGATTTGATTGGTGACTTTGCTATTGAAAATCAGATTGAATTGATTGTTGTTGGCCCGGAAGATCCTTTGGTTAATGGCATCCACGACTTTTTCGATTCAAGATCGGACCTTTCCACCATTAAGGTGATAGGCCCGCACAAGGCAGGTGCCATGCTGGAAGGAAGTAAGGAGTTTGCCAAACAATTCATGAAGAAGTACAATATTCCAACTGCTGGATACTTCCCGGTTACGAAAGAGAATCTTCCCGAAGGACTGAAATATCTGGCAAAAGCGAAAGCACCATACGTATTGAAAGCAGATGGCCTTGCGGCCGGGAAAGGTGTAATCATTACCCATGACCTGAACGAGGCACAAAGCACATTAACGGAAATGATTGAGGGTAAATTTGGAGATGCCAGCTCAACCGTTGTTCTCGAAGAATTTCTGGATGGAATTGAACTTTCCGTATTTGTTTTAACAGATGGAACTTCCTACAAAATATTGCCGGAAGCCAAAGACTACAAGCGTATTGGTGAAGGTGACACGGGCCCTAATACTGGTGGAATGGGTGCTGTATCTCCGGTTCCATTTGCCACACCGGGATTCATGAAAAAGATTGAGAATCAGATTATACAGCCAACAATTTTGGGATTACAGGAGGAACAAATTCCCTATTGTGGTTTCATCTTTTTCGGATTGATTAAAGTAAATAACAATCCCTTCGTTATTGAGTACAATGTGCGAATGGGCGATCCTGAAACGGAAGTTGTGCTTCCAAGAATCAAGTCAGATTTATTGGAACTGTTGAATGCGGCAGCTCAGAACAATCTGCTTGGGTATAATGTACACTTCGACTGTAGAAATGCGACCACTGTTATGATGGTATCCAATGGTTACCCCGGATCCTATGAAAAAGGGAAAACCATTGAAGGATTTGATAAAATTGATGACAGTGTAATCTTTCATGCAGGAACATCCAAATCTGGTGACAAGGTGCTAAGCAATGGTGGACGTGTTTTAGCCATAACTTCCTTTGGTGAAGACAAGGCTGATGCCCTTAGAAAGTCCTTCAGGAATGCAGAAATCATTTCCTTTGAAGGAAAGACCTACAGAAAAGATATAGGTTTCGATCTGTAAATGGAATACAAATGATATTTAACTTTCTCAAAGGACACAGGATATCTAATCTGATATTTGTTCCGATTCTCGGAATTGTCTTTTGGGTACAGGCTTTTCTCAAACCGGAATCGAAGCTCTTTGCATTCGACAATGTGACAATGCCATTGTACGATCTGTTGTTAAAAGTAATCGGCGACAGTCAATTCTTGTCAAACACTGTGGCATTTCTTCTGGTAATGCTCATTCTTTATCTCTCCACAAGGTTGAATAAGAAGTTTATGATAGTTGAAACCAGATCCTACATGATCGCTTTCTTTTTACTTATCATGGTGAGCTCATTTCTCCCGCTTCTCCGGCTTCATCCAGGACTTCCCGCTACTGTGTTTCTGCTATTTGCACTAGAGAAAGTTTTTCATTCCTATCACAGTGAGCGATTAACGACAAATTTCTTTGACGCAGCTTTCTATATTTCCATAGGTTCTCTTTTCTATTTCAGTCTGGTCTACTATATGCTGTTGATCTGGATTGCAATTATTATTCTTCGTCCCTTCAATTTCAGAGAATTTATAATGGTCCCCGTGGGGATTGTATTACCCTATCTTTTTGCCTGGGCATACTATTTCTTCATGGATGATCAGACACTTTTTTTCGATCAGCTGGAACTGAACTTTAAGCTGATCAATTATATAAGTTATTTGAATATCAGTAATTATCTGTTCTATTCCTTTATTATTCTATTAACAATTTTAGCTTCTTTTCATACACTTCGTCAGATTGGATCGCGAAAAATCGGCCCCAGGAAGTTCCTAAGAATTATGTTTTGGTTTTTTCTTGCCGGATTGGTACTATTACTCTTTGTCCCATCTGCTTCTCTTGAGATTCTCCCGATACTCGGAATCCCACTTGCAGTTTTGTTTTCCCACTATTTCGACAGAATAAGAAGCCACTTAATGGCAAATGTTCTCATCACCGTTCTTATATTGCTCATGATTGGGGTTTACATTTATCCAACACTGATTATATGGTTGGCTTAGTTGACTATATTATTTGAAATTTCCCGGATCATCTTACGCTTGTTTATTTTGTAATCGATACATTTAAGGATTATTCATTATCGATGAACAATAAACTAACGATTCTTGTCACATTTCTATTTTGCGCATTCAGTCTGGTTTCTGCTCAAAGCTCAAAGTTGAGGGTCATTATTGTTAATGAGGAGGGCCAGGCAGTTCCATGTGCTCACGTCACACTTAAAAACAGTCTCTTTGGAATAGTATCAAATCCGCAAGGCTACTTAGAGCTAAATCTGATAGACTCTCACTGGAATGATACCCTTTTAATAAGCCATCTTTCATTCCAGGACAAATTCTTTCCTCTATGGCAACATCAAGCCGATACCTCACTTAAGGTAATACAACTAAGCAATTCCAACTATCAACTCTCCGAGATATATGTTGAGGCTACACCATCACTGGCTATTGATATCCTCTTATCTGCTCTTGACAAACTACTGGAAAACTACCATAAGGATCCTGCGGTGTTAAAAGCATATTTCACCTATAAGCATGAAAATAATACTGAATTGGATCCGGAAAATTATAATCGCTCGGCAGAAGCAGTATTATATTTTACGGATGTTCCGGTTGACAGGAGAAAAGCATTCTGGTACAAAAGTCAGGAAGAAGTTGCACTGGAGTACCTAAGTAAGAAATCATCCTACACTTTACCAATCGACAACTGGGTTGGAACAAATCAGATCAGGGATATTTTTAAGTTAAATCTCTACAAATACAATTTAAATTATGGTGACAGAAAATATCTTATAAAGACCCGTCTGGACTTAAAACAATTCGGAGATAGTATCTATCAAATCAGTCTCTACAAGGACGGAGCCAGCCACCCACATGCTGTATTCAATATCCTAAAGGAAAACTATCAGATTCTCAAAGTAATTTCACGCTACGATGAGTTAACTTATCCTGAAATCCTGACAAAGAAAAAGCGTTCTCACATTTACATGGACTACACCCTTGAATTTCAATTAATTAACAAGGAGGTTTTCATTAAATACTTCACCTTTGTGCAGGACTACTCCTTCTCAAACAAAAAATCTTCAGGACTCAGCTATTCTGTCACCGATAGTGTTCAGCTTTTTGTAACAGAAATCAACAGGGAGCAGGAACAACTGCCTGATCCTGACATTCAGATTAACATGTCAAAATCCTTGTTCTCAAACAGTGATACAAAGGGGGTTGATTTTGATAAACTTAACAAATACATCCGGTATGCACCGGCATCCATCATTCCCGATTCTCTAAAAGAAGCCATAAGATCCTTTAAACAAATTCAACAATCAAGCGACTATTCTGACTAAATCCTTATCATGAAACTAAAAAACATATTATTTCTTTCATCCATTATACTAAGTCTGGCTCAGCTTTCGGCTCAAACCAAAATCAAAGGAAAAATCGTTAATCAGCAGAATCAGGCAATTGCCGGATCACATATCATCCTCAAAAATGATTTAACAGGAAGTATTAGCAATCGAAACGGTAAATTTGAACTTATCATCCGCGAAAATCAATTTCCGGACACATTACTTATATCTCATCTCTCCTATCAGCATGTGATTGTTCCAATCAATGAAAAAGAGAAAGTAGAGAAAGAACTGAACATTGTAATGAAAACTGTCAATTATGATTTATCCGAGATTATGGTACTTAATCCTTATGAAGTTCAAAACGAGGCTTACAAAAACTTAATCAGTAATTATCATCGGGATACGGCTGTATTAAAACTATATTATTACAACTCTGAAATGCGGTATTGGGCTCAGACCGATAGTACTGAGTGGAGAAAGGGAGAATCAATCCTTTACTTTCTGGATGAATCGTCGACAGAACCTAAGGGTTATAAACCAGCGAACAACGAAGTAGTCCAACTCCTTCAGAATAATATAGAGCAGAGTGCTGGTAAACCTTTCAGAAAATGGTGGAAGTCTAATTACCTTCAGATTTTGCTTTCCAATAACGTATACAAACATCATCAGGGTTTTTGCATTCCAGACTCGGAATACAAAGAAATGCGACTCGAAATTAATGATACGCTCTCAACCAGGGAGATGATCGCTTTGGACTATGTTATCAAAGAAAAGGCTATCATGCGCTATATGATTAAGCGATCCGACAGTAAAATTATGCGCATTGAGGAATACTCATCCCCGGAAATTACGTCCAGGGCGAGTGCTATAGGAACCTTGTTTCATCGAAACAAATATTCCCATTCCTTCGATACACTGATTATTAATTTTCAGGATATCAACGATCAGGTTTACCTGAGAGATATACGAATGACTCATTCCGGAGCCTGGCGCGATATTACAACAGATTCTCTTCTTGCAGCCTTTCATTATAACTACCGGGTAGTAGTAACTCAGACAATTCTCAATACATCTGACTTACCCGATGATGGTGTAGCCGCAAAAATTTCCAAATCTTTCTATTTGAATGAGGAAAACAAACTAAATTGGGATGAAATGAATAAGTATATAAGATTAAGCCCGGAAGAAATCCCGCCTGATTCGCTGAAATTATTTATGGAAAGAATTAGAATGCATTAGCTCATTCAGAGCCCAAGTTCATCGCTTATTTCTGTCATTGCCTCCACGGCCAGCTGAGCAAATTCCGCCATGGGTATTCCGATCTTTTCGCATTCAAGAATATTCTCTCTCTTGACCGACGCGGCAAAAGCTTTTTGTTTCATTCGCTTGCTTACAGATTTTGGTTTAACCGAGTTAAGTTTCTTATCCGGATACACCAAAGTGGTTGCTGTTACCAGTCCCGTGATTGTTTCACCAGCCGCCAGCGCATGTTGCAACAGTGTTGATCTTTCCGCTATTCCATCGGCATCCTCGTTGTGATGCATAATAGCATCCACGATCGAGTCACTTACCCTGCCCTGAAGAATTTCCTTTGATTTCAATCCATGAACCTTCGGATCTGCATTGGTAATTTCTACATCAATATCATGGAGGAGTCCGGCCAGGCCCCATTCCTCTTCATCATGGCCTAAATGTCTGGCTAATGCCCGCAGAACCATTTCTGAAGCACGACTGTGTTTCAACATGTTTTCCTGCTTTACATATTCCTTCAGCAGGGTATAAGCCTCGTCCCTGTTCATTTTTGATTTACTTTTAGTGTATAATAATGGACGTATAATCTGTTCTAACTATACGAAGCGGCCAAATTCCTTAGCGGTAAATTCATCAACTTTTACGGCAAACACCGCCACATTTGTTACCGCCGGTGAGTTATAACTAAATTCACCTTCAGTATAATTAGCCATGATGATATTAAGAGCTTCCACTTTTTTATCATAATCTTCGATAAAATAAACCTCACCTTTTGCGAATACGCTTCTGTAATTCATTGAGTAACTACAAGCTACATCTTCATTCTGTTTGCTTAGCTGATGGTCCGTGCTAAACGATATGGCAACATTCGCATTTTTTCTCAGAATATCCATCTTCTTACCATTCGGATCGCCATGAAAATAAATAACACCTTCCTTGTATCCAAAATTCATTGGTACCACATAAGGCATATTGTCCGCATCAACCATTGCCATATTGCACACCTCACATCGTTTAATAATTTTCTCCATGTGCGGTAAAAAAGTGATCCATCTAGCTTTCATTGTTTAAGATTTTAATTACACAATTGTCCGGTCCCC